>Ga0180121_10000297_pt1 | contig 20063 bp, 20 predicted proteins | sample AntDrymUQ5402106_2_FD_129676 | JGI IMG/M metagenome (GOLD analysis project Ga0180121, IMG submission 129676) | Polar desert sand microbial communities from Dry Valleys, Antarctica - metaG UQ540 (21.06) (version 2) (version 2) | ecosystem: Environmental > Terrestrial > Soil > Desert | place...
CCCCATGGACAGGCCGCAGAGAACGACCTCGTCCACGCCGATCACATCCAGCAGCGCCGCGAGATCGGCCGCGTAGACTGACATGCTGTAGCCAAGGTCCGGAGCATCGGACTGCCCCATCCCTCGGAGGTCCGGCGCAATCCGTCGGAAGCCGTCCAGCGCCTCGATCTGCTCCCGCCAGATGGTCCGATCGAGGGGATACCCATGAATGAAGAGAATCGCCGGCCCCTCCCCCCGAACCTCGACTGCCAGGTTCACTCCGTTCACAGTGATGCGCTGCACGTCCGCCCTCGCGTCCCGCGGCGCATTCATGTATTCCCTGAAGACCTGCGGGACCGGCGTGGGACGGCCGTCACGGTCAATACAAACGAACACGAACTCCGCTCCGGCGATCAGGGCATCGTCTCGAACCCGGCGCGCCGTCTGCCGCATGGTGAAGCTGGTGCGTCCTACGTGGGTCAGCACCTGATGGAAGCGAAGTACGTCACCGGGGAACGCAGCGGCTCGATAGTCGATGACGGTCTTCCGCAGTGCCGGCCAGGAGCCGGTTGTGGTGAAGACATCCATGCCAGGTCCTTCGCGCAGCATCTCCCAACGCGCCCGCTCGAACAGGCTGAGGAACGAGGCCTGGTTCAGATGGCCAAACGCATCGCATTCGTCGGGATAGACGACAAGATCGACTTCCGGTGTGGGCATAAAGGGAAATAATAGCGGGGCAGCAGGGTAGCGGGGCGGTCCGCGAGGAGTTGGACTCACCTCAGAGTTGTCGTGCATGTATTTTCCGGGCAACTCGTTTCAATCCGTTCCCCCGCTGCCCCGCGGCACTGCCGCCCGCTGATATGAAGCCAGCCACCGACTACATCCGCCACGCTGCCCGCCTCGCACGCAAACTACAGATGGATGCCGCCATGGGTGGCACACCTCAGCCGGACCCGGAGTTTTACAAGGCGCTGTCCAAGGCACTCGACGAAATTGCCGCGGGGCTGGAGTTGGTGGCAAAGGCTGATTGAGTGGGCGTTCGCCTCATTCAGACCCAGGCGGACCTCGAAAGCCTCTTCGATCGGCTGGGCGGCGAGCCGCTTCTGGCGGTCGATACCGAGGCGGCCAGCTTCCACCGCTTCCGCGACCGCGTCTACCTGCTGCAACTCTCCTCCCGGCGCGAAACCGCCGTGGTAGACCCGCTGGCAGTCACCAGCCTGGCGCCGCTCGCAAAAGCTCTGAGCGATCCGGGCGTAGAAATCGTCTTTCACGACGCCGACTACGACCTGAGGTTGCTGCGGGCAGAATACGGCTTTCAGGCCCACAACCTGTTTGACACGCGCATTGCGGCCCAGCTGCTCAATGAGCCCGGAGTTGGGCTCGCGGCATTGCTCGAGAAATACCTGGGGGTCCGGCTCGATAAGCGTTTCCAGCGGGCCGACTGGTCAGCCCGGCCGCTTTCCTCCGAGATGCTGGAGTATGCCGCGGCCGACACTCACCACCTGCCGGCGCTGCGTGATCTCTTGCGCGATCGCTTGATCGAGGCGGGGCGCCTGGAATGGGCCGAGGAGGAATTTGCGCTCGCCACCGAGGCTCGACGCCAGGTGTCGGAGAACGAGGAGCCGGGATACCTGCGCCTGAAGGGCGCCAAGGCCATGCCGGGAAGAGCGCTTGCCGTGCTGCGAGAGCTCCACGACTGGCGCGAGCAGCTGGCCCGGCGAACCGATAAGGCGGCGTTCCGGATTCTGAACAATGAGCCGATGCTCGTGATGGCGAAGTCACCGCCACAAGACCTGGAGCAGCTGAAGGCAATCCGCGGTATCGGAGGGGAACAAGCGGAACGGAGAGGGGCCGAAATTCTGGCGGCGGTGGGGCGCGGCCTGGCGGTTCCTGAGGGGCAACTTCCCCGGGTGGAGCGTACGCCACGCAAGCCTCCGGACGCGGCCTATGAAGCCCGGCTCGAGCGGCTCAAGGCTGCCAGGAATCTGCTTGCCACCGAGTACGACCTGCCCCCGGGAATTCTGTGCCCCAACGGCACCCTGGAGGCCATTGCCCGGGTGAATCCCTCCACCCCAAGCGAGCTTGCGGGAGTGCCGGAGCTACGGCGCTGGCAGGCGCGGGAGATTGGCAGCCGGCTCCTTAGCGCGCTCCGGCAGCCAGCCGCGTGACCGTCAGAAGCCCAGAAAGGTGCGGACCCGTGGATCCATCTTTTCCGGCGTCCAGTAGGGATCCCACACCAGCTCCACCTCCACCGACTGCACTCCCTCCATGTCGCCCACCACGCGCTTCACGTCGGCGATGATCTCGGCTCCAGCCGGGCAGCCGGGAGAAGTGAGGGTCATCTGAACGCGAACGCTTCCTGCGTCATCCACGTCAACCTCATAGACCAACCCAATGTCGATGATGTTGAGGTTGAGCTCGGGGTCTTTGACTGCCCGAATGGCTTTGCGGATGGCTTCGGATGTAGGGACGGTGGGCATGGGACGCTCGGGGCAACCATGGGCTACGCTACACGGACTTGGGCGCCCCTCAAGATAACCGGTCAGCACTCAGCACTCGGCCACCAGATCCTGTTGGCACACCTGCGGAACCAGCCTGATGGCAGCATCCGAGAGCGACGTTCGTACGATGCGAAGGCCGTTGTGCGCGTTGCTCGACCGCGGGCTGAAGGTGCCATTGGTCAGAAAGACCAAAAACAGATCGTGCGCCGGATCGATCCAGACCTCGGTACCGGTAAAGCCGGTATGACCATACGCTGCCGAACTGATGAGGGTGCCGAAGAGGCTGGGCTGCTTGGCATCCTGCTCGGGGGTGTCCCATCCCAACAGCCGGGGCCCACTGTTGGCTCCGGGGGTAAGAAACCGGCGCATGGTGGCCGGGCTCACCCATTGTCCCCCGGGCCCGGCACCATTCCTTAGCCAGACCTGCGCGTAGCGTGCGAGATCCATTCCCGTTGAGAAGATTCCCGCATGGCCTGCGGCGCCGCCGAACAGCGCGGCATTGGGGTCGTTGACCTGCCCCTGCACCGGCTGGCCCCGCCACACCGCCGTGGGCACCGCCCTGCGTCGGGCCGGGGCGGGTAGGTGATACGCCGCCTCCTTCAACGCCAGCGGTTCGAAGACCTCCCGGGCGACCAGCCGCTCGAGGGGCATACCCGAGACCCGTTCCAGCAGCAGACCGAGCAGGATGGCGTTGAGGTCGCTGTAGACCGCCTTCTCACCGGGCTCGCGCACCAGTTGCTCGGAGTAGAGCAAAGAGATAGCGGTATCGCGGCTTCTGGTCTGCTTGAAAAAGGGGACATAAGCCCTGAGCCCGCTGGTGTGGTCCAGCAACATGCGCACGGTCACCCGGTTCTTTGCTTCGCCGGCGAATCGCGGCAGATACTGTCGCACCGGCGCATCGAGGCTCAGCTGCTTGCGATCGACCAGTCGCATGGCCGCGCTGGTGGTGCCCATCACCTTCGTGATGGAGGCAATGTCCCAGAGGGTAGAATCAGGAGACGGAACCGACGAGCTAGGGCTCCAGGTGAAATGCCCATAGCCCCGCCCGTACAAAACCGAGTCTCTTCGTCCGATCACCACGACCGCGCCGGGGTAAATGCCCTGTTTGATCCCCCGCCGCACGATGGCGTCCACTTCCGCGATCGACTGGGCCCGGGCCGGGACCGCCGGAGTCAGCCCCGCGAGAAGCAGAAGGTTCCAGACCCACAAGCGAACGTTCATGGTCCTCCCCTCGGATCGCGCACCGGCCCAGGTTGGAGCTGATAGAGCACCTGTGCGGTACGCCGGTCGCGCTCCGAGATCACGCCCGTCCGCGTAGCGGGATACATCACATCATTGGAGTCCGCCGAGTGCGGTAAGCCGAGGGCGTGCCCGGTCTCGTGGACCGCCACTGAGACAAGGGCCTCATCAGGCAGCGGGAAGCCGCCGGTAGTGCGAAGCGCCAGTGAAATGACTGCCTTCCGCACCCGGCCCGCCTGGTCCCAGGTGAGGTCTGTCTGCCCGGCCCGGTCGAAGTCGAAGCGGTCGATCCAGCGAACCAGGATATCGGCACGACTGCTATCGGCAATGGTGTCGAACCGAACCCCCATGCCGATGTTTTCCCAGCGATACAAGGCGTCGATGAAGATCCGGCCCATCCGGGGATGATAGTCCGATGGGCCGCCTTCGATGAGGGAGACCCGGAGCGGCGCTCCACCCCGGTCGGGCCAGCGGCGGACCACGGAATCAGTGCTGACCATCAGGGCATCGAGATAGGTTCTGCCGGCCTCGCGGCCGATCTGCTGTCGGGTGGCTTGCCGGGCCAGGCGGTCAATCGCCGGGGCAATAGAGGCAGCAGCGGCGGAATCGGCTGGGGCTTCAGTCGAGGTGCCTTTCAGCGGCGCCGACGCCAGCGCGTGGGACAGCCGGTCCGCCACGACCATGGCAAACAGCCCGAATGTCACGAGCGGGAGTACGGCAGATCTCATGGGTCTCCAAAATCTGGTCCGGCACCGCAAAGCGGTGCCGGGGGAACGAATGGCCGGCCGGAACGGGGCCTAATGATGCAAAATCTGAGCGCGAAGCCTTAGCTCTTGGCCTCGAGCCAGTTCGGCCCGGTTCCGATGTCCACCACCAGCGGCACCCGGAGGGGGGTGACGTTTTCCATCTGTTCCCTGACCAGCTCGCCCAGCGCCTCTACCTCATGCGGCGGGGCCTCGAAGACCAGCTCATCATGGACCTGCAGCAGCATGCGGCTTTGCAGCCCGCGCTCCCGGATGGCACAATGGATCCGGACCATCGCCAACTTGATCAGATCGGCCGCGGAGCCCTGGAGCGGAGAGTTCTGCGCGTTGCGCTCGCCGTAGGAGCGCTGATTGAAGTTCCGTTCCTTGATCTCGGGGATGTAGCGCCGGCGCTTGAACAGGGTCTCCACGTACCCCTGTTGCCGGGCCAAGTCGATCTGACGGTCGAGGAAAGCGCGCACACCCGAGAAGCGCTCGAAGTAGCGGGCGATGAAATCCTTGGCATCCTCCAGAGAAATGCCCAGCTGCCGGCTCAACGCGAAAGGCCCCTGCCCATAGATCGTGGCGAAGTTGATGGTTTTCGCCCGGGCCCGCATCTCCCCGTTCACCTCGGCCAGCGGCACATTGAAGATCAGCGCGGCAGTCTGCCGGTGAATGTCGCCCCCCTGACGAAACGCCTCGATGAAGGCGGGGTCTTCCGACAGGTGGGCCATGATGCGCAGCTCGATCTGCGAGTAGTCGGCGACCACGAACACCCAGCCTTCCCGGGGAATGAACCCGGCCCTGATCGCCTCCCCCCGCGGTGTCCTGATGGGGATGTTCTGCAGGTTTGGCTCCGCCGAGCTGAGCCGCCCGGTGGCAGCACCCGCCTGATTGAAGCTGGTGTGGATCCGGCCGGTGGTCCGATTGATCCGCTGCGGCAGCGCGTCGACGTACGTACCCTTCAGCTTCTGAAGCTCGCGATACTCCAGGATGAGCCGGGGCAGCTCGTGGCCCATAGCGGCAAGCTGCTCCAGGACGTCCGCATCGGTGGACGGCCCGGTCTTGGTCTTCTTCAGGACCGGGAGCTGGTGCTTGTCGAACAGTATGGTCGCCAGTTGCCGCGGCGAGTTGAGGTTCAAATCTGTCCCGGCCACGCGGGCGATCTCGTGCTCCAGCCGGTGCAAGTCTACCCTCAACTCCTCACTCAACCGCCGGAATAGGGCGAGGTCGATGGTGATCCCCTCCCATTCCATGTCGGCCAGCACCTCCAGCAGCGGCATCTCGATCTCTTGCAGCAGCGGCGCCATCTGCATTTCGGTCAACATCGGCTCAAAGAAGCGGTGTAGTGCCAGGACCGTGGCGCTGTCCATCCCGCAATAGTTGGCCGCCTGAGGAACCGCCACCTCAGCGAAGGGAATCTCGGATTTGCCCTTCCCCGTCATGTCCTCATAGGTCTGGAGCGGGCGGCCCAGATGTTCCAGGCAGAGAGTGTCGATGGCGTGGGAGCGCCGGCCCGGGTCCAGGACGAAGCTGGCGAGCAGGGAATCGTAGGCGACGCCGGCCAGCTCGACCCCGGCCCTCCGCAGTACCTGCCAGTCGAACTTGATGTTGTGACCAGCCTTGGGCACGGCGGGATCGGTGAGCAGTGCAGCCAGCGCCGCAGTGGCGGGATCCGTCAGCGGGGGGAGGTTACGGACCGCCGTGGTCGCGTCGGTGTCGGCGCCCAGAGACCCCAGCGACCCGCCACCCGGCGCCCGGTGGCCGAACGGCAGATACCAGACTTCCTCCGGGCTCGCGGCCAGGGAGAGCCCGATCAGCTCAGCGTCGTGCGGTTCGGCAGAGGTGGTCTCGGTCCCGAGTCCCACAACAGGGGCCTCCCGAAGCCGCTCGACCAGGGCGGGGAGATCCAGAGGGTCGTCGAGCACCGTAACCGTGGCGGTCGACGGCCCGGCAAGATCTGAAAGGCTGAGCCAGGACTCGGCCGAGAAGGCGGTCTCCGAGTCTTCCTCAGTAAGGGTGGCGACCGGCGGGCCGATCTGGAGCTCGAGACCGGGCTGCACATCGGTCGGCGCGAGATCGGGATATGGCTCTCGCGCCTCCCCGCCGGGAGTGCCCGCGCCCCCCTGCCCCGTCAGCTTCCGGGCCAGCGAGTAGAACTCCAGCTCGGTGAGCAGCCGGACAACCGCCTCCCGATCCGGCTCTCGCGGGATCAGCGCGCCGGCATCAAGGGATACCGGCACGTCGCGCTTGATGGTGACCAGCTCACGAGACAGCAGGGCGCTGTCGGCCTGGGACAAGAGCGCTTCCCGAGGGCGTTTCGCTGTGATCTCGCCCGCCCGCGCCAGGATGGTGTCCAGGTCTCCAAATTCGGCCAGCAGCTTCTGGGCGCCCTTCTCGCCGATCCCTTTCACCCCGGGAATGTTGTCGGACGAGTCTCCCACCAGGGCCAGAAAATCAATGACCTGCCGCGGTTCGACCCCGAGCCGCTCGGAGGCATTCCCCTCGTCCACCCAGGTCTCATCCACCGCCGCCGGCCCGCCTCGGCCGGGGTTGAGCAAGGCCACACGTGGACCGACGAGCTGGTAGAAGTCCTTGTCGCCCGATACGATCACCACCTGAAGGCCGCGATCGGCCCCGGCAGCAGCCAGGGTGCCGATCACGTCATCGGCTTCGTACCCGGGGATGGCGATCAGTGGGATGCCGAAAGCCTCGAGCAACTGACAGATCCGCTCCAGCGAGCGGTCGAAGTCGGCCTGGAGCTCGTTGTCGAGCTTCTCACGGGTGGACTTGTAGTCGGCGTAGCGCTGCTCCCTGAACGAGGTCCCCGCATCGTTGACCCAGGCGACATAGTCGGGGCGATACTTCTCTCTCAGGCGCATCAGGAAATTCACCACCCCCCACGCGGCCGAGGTGTTTTCCCCTTTGGCGGTCCGGAGTGGTCGCGAGATCATGGCAAAGAACGCGCGATAGATGAGCGCGAAGCCGTCTATGAGGAAAAGCTGGGGTGGGTTGTGGTTCGGGGGCATGCTGGAAAATAAGCGTACCCTATCAGCTCTGCCTTCTAACCCTGTTCACCGTACGCTCGAACTCCGCCCGCGACCCCGGCGTCAACCGGAGGCGGCCGAAGCCGGTCTCGTCCTGGAAAAAGAGCGAGAGGCGATGACTGAGATAGGTCCAGCGAACCACCCTGCCGGCGGTTCCCGGGCTGGTCTCGATGCTTTCATCCGGCGGGCCGAGGGCAATGAAGACCTCGCCGCGATCGGTGCGCCAACCGGTGGTGCCTTCGTCAGTGAAACGGGAGTTGGCGGCACTGATGCGGCCGAAATACTGGTTCAGGGCCTCGTTCTCGGGGGTCTGCTTGTTGGGATCGGTGGCCGCGTAGAATTCCTTCCAGAGGCGGCTCCGGTCACCCGCTGGCGCCTTCCGCATGGCACTCACTCGGTCATTCTCACCGAAGTACCGCAGCAGGTCGAGCATCTCGTCGAAGTTGGTGATCACCCAGGCCTGGGAGAAGGAGACCAGCGCCGACGCGCTACGCTGGGCCGAGCCGGCCCCGACCGACAGCTTGAGCTCACCCAGTGAAATGCTGTCCGGCGCCAGGCGGATGACCTGGCTTTCAACCGGCCGGTCGCCCCGGAACCGCAGCGAGTCAGTATAGATGACGTTCTGTTGCTCGTCCTGAACCTGAAATGGGATCGTGGTCGGCTCGGAAAAGCTGTAGCCCTCGACATACGCCAGCAGCGTATCGGCGCCGTAACCCACGGCCCCTCGCGAGTTGAGCACCACTGACAGTGGGTCGGTCAGGGCACCCCGGCCGGTTGCCTGGTAGGCGAGAATCGGTGCGGAGGTCGTGCCGGCCTTGAACGAAGGTGCGGTGTAAACGCCTTGGGCCCGGCTCTCGGCGGTGGAGCCGGCGTCTCGAACCGTCACCTGCACTTTGTATTTTCCGGGTGTAAGCCGGAGGATCTGCTGGAAGAGGATGCTCTCTTCCGCCCGCAGGGTCTCCTGAAAGGTCGGGACTCGAACGATCTCGTCGCGTGCCAGATCCACCGATCTGGCGCCCTCCTGCTGGAACGAGATGGTTACCCGGTAGCGGGCGACAAACAGATTCCCTTCACGCTGAAATGCCAGCGCCCGGTTTTCCAGTGACAGGCCCAGCGCGGTGATCACCGAGTCGGCCGGCCCCGCGGCAAACGCCACGGTTCCCACAAAAGGAAGCGGCTCGGCGGCGGCAAGGCGGCCGAGTCGCTGGTAGAACGCGGAAACATTCATCAGCTGCGTGAGCTGATCGGCAGGAGCCGGACCGTCCTGGCTTCCGACCCGCTTCCAGCTTCCGCACCCGAGGGCGGCTCCGCCGACCACAACCGCGATGACTAGCCGACGCATGAGACACCCCTGGAGAGGACCGCCGTGACCGTGATGATTGCGGGCCGGCGAAGGTTAGCGGCGCGAGCCAAGAGGCGTCAAGCGAGTAACTCCAACTTGCTGCCTCCTCATGGATTAACTAGCTTGGCCTCTGCATGAACGGAGACACGCTGGTCGGTCGGACAGTCGCCGGTTACCACCTCAAGCGATATGTCGGCGAAGGCGGCACAGCGACCGTCTATCGCGCCGAGCACCCGGAACGTGGTATGGCGGCAGTGAAGATTCTTCGCTCCCGCCTGTCGGGAGACCCGGTAGCCGTCAAGCGTTTTCTCCGTGAAGCCGAATACGGTGCCCGCGTAAGCCACCCCAACATGGTCCGCGCGTACGACTACGGCCAGGCCGATGGTCTCCATTACCTGGCCCTCGAGTGGGCCGAAGGCGAGCCACTCGCCGAGTTCGTGAACCGCTCGGGGCACCTCGCTCCGGCATTGGTCGCCAAGATCGTGGAGCAGATCGGCGCCGCACTCACCGCGGCTCACGAAGCCGGAATCATCCACCGCGATCTCAAGCCTGCTAACATCATGTACAACCCGGCCGAGCAAACCGCCAAGCTACTGGACTTCGGCATTGCGCGCGACTCGGATTCCAATCCGGAAGAGCGACTGACCCGGGCCGGCTTCTTCGTCGGCACCCTCCAATACGTAGCGCCCGAGACACTGAGTGGGGAGTTGGTCAAGGAACAGGCGGACGTCTATAGCTTGGCCACCATCACCTATTACCTGCTCACGGGAGCGCTCCCCTTTAACGGCAAAAGCCCTCGGGAGTTGTTTCAGCAACTACTGACGCAACCACCGATCCCACTTAAGGAAGCCCGGAAGGGCCTGCGGTTCTCCCCTGGGGTAAACGCCACGGTCATGAAGGGGCTGGAACGAGATCTGTCCCGGCGCTGCAAGACGGTGGACGAATTCGCCAAGGCTTTCTGCAAGGCGGTCCGGGAGGAGGCGCCGAAACGACCGGGATTTCTTACCGGGCTCTTTCGCAAAGGCAGCAGGTGACGGACGGCGAGCGCCTGCGCCAGTTGCTGCGGGATCGGTCGGTGCAGCACGGGGATTTTCTTCTGGCATCGGGCCAGCGCTCTTCCTATTACATCGATTGCCGGTTAGCTACGATGTCAGCCGCCGGGATGGATCTGATCGGGCGCATGGGTTGGCAGGCCATCCGGGACGCCGGCTGGCACCCAGTCGGCGTGGGAGGCCTGACCATGGGGGCGGATCCGGTGGCATACGCCATTGCCGCCGCAAGCTTTCAAACCGACGCGCCGGTTGATGCCTTCAGCGTTCGCAAGGAATCCAAGGAACATGGAACCGGCCGCTGGATCGAGGGAAATTTCAAACCGGGAGATGCGGTGGTCGTCGTCGAGGACGTGATCACCTCGGGCGGGTCTGCCCGAAAGGCGGTGACCGCCATCGAAAATGCCGGCGGCACGGTGCTCGGCATCGTCGCGGTGGTAGACCGGGAACAAGGCGGCAAAGCGGTCTTGGAAAGCGACGGCCGGCGGGTGGTAACCCTGACCACAGCCACTGAGCTGGGGTTGGCCAGCCCGTGAACCGGCGCACGACCGGACGGCTGGTGGCGGGCGCTTCGGCTGCCGCCGCGTTCGTGTGGGCGGCCCGGGCCGCCGGCAATGCCTCGATGCCGGAGTTCAAGGTGTACGACGGATTCTGGATGATGCTCGGAGCAGCGATCGCGGTGGCGCTGGTGGCCCCATTGGTGTGGCGCTGGCCCAGGGAGCGCTCACTCCTGGTCATCGTGATCGCCTCGATCGTGGGGAGCGTCGTGCCCCTGGCTATCTCCGCCCAGAGGCACCGCCTGCCACTCATGGCTCGGCTCAAAGGCTCCTGGTTGATGGCCGGAGCCGACCTGGTAGGACCCGCAATTGTGATCGGTTTCGCCTGCCTGTGGTTTGCCCTCCGCGACGAGGTTCCCGGGAGGCGTTCGTGAACCTCGACATCCTCACCACCTACCTCAATGACCACCTGGCCGGCTCGGTGTCGGCACTCGAGCTGCTCGACCGCCTTACCCGGATCTCCCAGGGAACCGAACGGGAAAAAATGTTCGTCGCCCTCCGGGCAGAGATCAAGGAAGATCAGGAAGCGCTCAAGCGTCTCCTCGGTGGACTCGGGGGGAAAGAGAGCAAGGCTCGGAAGGTGGCGGCCTGGCTGACTGAAAAAGTCGGGGCGGTCAAGCTCGAGGTAGATGACGCCGGTAACGGTCAGCTCCGGCTGCTCGAGGCGTTGGAGACGCTCGGACTCGGGATACAGGGAAAGATGGGACTGTGGCGTGCACTCGGAGCGGCTTCATCCCGCGTGCCGGAGCTGCGGCAGCTGGATTTCTCGCAGCTGGAACGGCGGGCCCGCGAGCAGTTCGACCGAGTGGAGGCTCAGCATCTGGAAGTGGCCCGGACAGCCTTCGGACCCTAGCAGGGCCCCCGGATGCCCTCCTCCTCTGAGCCCCCTCTTGAGCCCCGCACCGGCTGGGGTCTTATACCATGCCGACTGCTGCTGTCGCGAGTGCCCGGGCTCTCGCGTGTCTTTGACTGGAGCTACCGCACCTTCGCCGCCACCGAGGAGCGATCTCGGCCGGCTGCAACCTGCCCCGGACATAATCCCCGTCCCTGAACGCCACCATTTCAGGAGGCCGCTATGGCAAGGCGTACACGGTACCGTTTGGACCGCGTCACGGTAGAGGCCGGCGAGGCGCGCCCCTCCACCTGGACGTTTGGTGGTGACCCGGTGTCAGGAACCGAGCAGACCTACTCGGTTCGGGACGACAACTTTACCGGCCGTAACCAGTGGGAGTTCATAGTCAGGACCCCAACCGGTCGGGACGGCCGGGTCGAGGTCCGTCCTCGCACCACCCCCAACGTCAAGGCGTGGGCGGAGCTGCCCGACCGCTCCATCACGTTCCTGCGGGCGACCAAGGGCGAGGCCCGGGGCAAGTGGTACTGCAAGGTGGCCCTGGCGGATCCCACCGGCGCGAAGAGCAGGGACGTGGTCCGGGCGGATGAGCGCCGCGACCTGCCGCCCTGGTTCGAGTCGCTCAAGAGCCGCATGCGGATGAAGCAGAGCGTGAGAACTACCCAGGGGAACGATGGCGAGGACCTGGTGGCGCTGGTGTCCGCCGGTGACCACACCGCGATGATCCGGCTCTTCTTTGCGACCAAGGTATGGGTGCTCAAGGAAAGAATCGTTCTCGGAGGATGACGGCTGCGCCCAGCCGTGTCGCGCACTGCAGCGCCTGCGCCGAGATCGCCGGCGAGCTTTCGGCGCCGGGTGGGGTCCTGCTCGACGATGGCCTGTGGTTCGTCAGCCATCACACCGGCCCATACACCGACCCGGGAGAGCTGATCGTGAAGACCCGCCGGCACTGTGAGTCCCTCGCCGAGCTCACCGTCCAGGAGGCCGCCGGGCTGGGGCCACTTCTCACCGCGGCGGTGGGCGCTCTGGAACGGGTGGTCGTGGCCGAGCGGATTTACGCGGTCTCGTTCAACGAGCGAATACGCCACGTTCACTTCCTGCTGCTGCCGCGCACCGCGGCCATGCCCCGCGGCCACGTGATCTCCGACGTCTACCGACGGATTCGTTCCTTGCTCCGGAAGGTGGGGCTGGCGCGGAATCCCACTCCTGCTGAGCGGGCAGCGGTGGCATCCCGCATACACCAGCATCTGGAGCGCACCTGAGTCATGGGCACCCCCCACAGAACCCTGGCCCGGCTAACCATCACCCCGCTGAGCGGAGAGGAAGAGGCCCGGGCATGCGCCCGATTGATGTCCGCCTCGGAGCCATGGATCACCCTGGGGCGCAGCTTCGAGACCTCGCTCGCCATCGTGCGGGATCCCACCCGCGAAGTGTACGTGGCGCGGAGCGAAGACAGCGTGGCTGGATTTCTCATTCTCTGCCTGACCGGCGCATTCGTGGGATACATCCAGACCATCTGTGTCGACCCCCGCTACCGGGGGCAGGGACTCGGCTCGAAGCTGGTGGAGTTTGCCGAGGAAAGGATCCTCAGGGTCTCGCCCAACGTCTTCATGTGCGTCTCCTCCTTTAATGATGGCGCACGCCGGCTGTACCAGCGGCTGGGCTATTCCGTTGTCGGCGAGCTCACCAATTACATGGTTCAGGGATACTCGGAGATCCTGCTTCGGAAAACGGTGGGTTCTCTCGCCGACTTCAGCGACACACGCTGAGAGTATGGCGCGTTGGCGAGCCCCAAGGTAGGATCGAAGTATGCGCGAAGCACGGCTGAGGCCGGAGTACGCGGACCTCTATCCAACCCTGACTCCTGGCCAGTGGGAACCGGCCGCGCGCGTGGCCGAAACGGTCCTGGCCCGACTTCTCCTGCTGGAGATCTCGGAAGCCCCGCTGCAGAATCGCGTTCTTCCTGAAGAGCACTTCGAGTTCAGGGGCGAGACACCCGATGGGGCTCCCAGTGGCTCCGAAAAGAGCCGTAGCGCCGACAAGGCAGGCGAGAGGTGACTGAGCCCATCGCGGCCGATCCTCGCTACCCAATCGGACCGTTTCGATTTGTCGAGGACGGGCCCGGCAAACGGCAGCAGTGGATCGCCGAGATCGCGCTGGCGCCGGCTCAGCTTCGGGCCGCCGTCGCAGGTTTGACCGCGGCGCAGCTGGACACCCGCTATCGCGACAACGGCTGGACCGTGCGGCAGGTGGTGCACCATCTGCCCGACAGCCACTTGAACGCCTATACCCGGATCAAGCTGGCGCTGACCGAAGAGGAGCCGACAATCAAGCCGTATGAGGAGGCTCGCTGGGCCGAGCTGCCGGATGCCCGCGGGGGCGAAATCGAACCGTCGTTGAGCCTCCTCGAATCGCTACACCAGCGCTGGCTGCTGCTCCTCAGACAGTTGGCTCCGGCCGACTTCGAGCGCCGGTACCGGCACCCGGAGCATGGCCGTATCTTCGGGCTGAACGAGGTTTTAGCGCTCTACGCCTGGCACGGCCGGCACCACGTCGCCCACATAACATCGCTCCGGCGCCGGATGGGCTGGAGCTGAACGGGAACGATCGAGGACGGCCATCCGTTGACCTGACGGACCTATATAGAGAGGAAGACATGACGCAGGTGGAGAAGGCTACGTTTGGTGCGGGATGCTTCTGGGGAGTGGAAGTGGCGTTCAGAAGGGTGCCGGGAGTGACCGAGGCCACCGCCGGCTATCTCGGCGGCACGACGGTGAACCCGACCTATAAGGATGTGTGTGCTGGCCGAACCGGTCATGCCGAGGTGGTCGAGGTTACCTATGATCCGGCCAAGGTGGCGTACCAGGATCTGCTCGACGTTTTCTGGGCCAGTCACGATCCCACCACCCTGAACCGCCAGGGGCCCGATCGGGGCACACAGTACCGCTCCGCGATTTTCTACCACAGCGAGGCGCAAAAGGCCGCCGCACTCGCCTCGAAGGAACGCTGGGGTGGCTCGGGCAAGTTTCCCCGCCCTATTGTCACCGAAATAACTCCTACTTCCGCGTTCTACCGCGCCGAGGAGTACCACCAGCGGTATCTCGAAAAGCAGGGATTGGCCAGCTGCCATATTCCCTGAGGCTTCAGTCGTAGCACCCGCAGCATCAGTCTTCAATCGCTCAGCGTCCAGGTCCACCACAGACTTGGCCTGAGCTGGAGGCGCCTCATCCCCACGTCGACATTCGTTCGCACCGCCGGATTGTTGCTGCTCTCGAACGTCTTCATGCCCTTCGCCTGGTATGAGGGATCGGCAATGGCCCAGGGCTCAAGCGTCCGGGCGCGAGAGCTCGGTATCCCGCTGGAGGGTTCGCCGGGTCCGCTGAATGCCATCACCGACGTTCCCGGGGTGGCGGTGGGCCATGCCACCATCGTTCGCGGCTCGGGCAAGCTTCGAGTGGGCGCAGGACCGGTGCGCACCGGGGTTACCGCCATTTTCCCGCGGGGGACCAAGGACCTGTCGGACGTCTTTGCCGGGTGGTTCAGTCTCAACGGCAACGGTGAAATGACCGGCACGGTCTGGATCGATGACTACGGTCTTCTGGCCTATCCCATCACGATCACCAACACCAACAGCGTTGGCATCGTCCGCGACGCCGTCATCGAGTGGGGCAGAGACCGGATTCCCGGGGTATTCAACTGCTGTCTCCCGGTGGTGGCAGAGACCTGGGATGGAGACCTCAACGACATATATGGCTTTCATGTCAAGAAGGACCACGTGTTCGCTGCCCTCGCCTCGGCCCGGCCGGGCGGCGTACCCGAGGGCAACGTGGGTGGTGGCACCGGGATGCAGTGCCTCGGATTCAAGGGTGGCATCGGGACCGCGAGCCGCCGCCTGTCTGCGGGCGGGTTCACGGTGGGGGTGCTGGTGCAGTGCAACTTTGGCTTGCGGCGCCAGCTTCGGATTGCTGGAGTGCCGGTGGGGCAGGAGATGCCGGACCCCAAACCGTGCTACGACACCAAGGCCGAGCTCGGTCCCGACCAATCCGAGAGGCGCTGCCCGGCTGGATCCGACAAGATGAGGGAGCAGGGCTCGATTATCGCCATCATCGCCACCGACGCACCGCTCCTGCCCCATCAGCTCCGGCGGGTAGCGCGCCGGGCCGCGCTTGGGGTCGGGCGCATGGGCGGCGTGGCCGGCGCCGGATCGGGCGACCTCTTCCTTGCGTTTTCTACCGTCAAGGAGGGTATCACCGACAGCAGCGGAGTCAGCTCCGTGCCCATGCTGAAGGACGACCGAATCGATCCGGTCTACGAAGCCACCGTGGAGGCAACGGAAGAGGCAATCATCAACGCCATGCTGGCCGCCAGGACGATGACGGGAGCGGATGACCTCCGGGTCCCGGCGCTCCCCCACGACCGGCTCAGGGCGGTGCTCCGGAAGTACGGCAGGTAGGAGCTGGGAGCTAAGAGGTGGGACTTGTCCTCCCTCCTGACTCGAGCGGGTGGAACGTCCTCCAGATGCCCCCGTATGGACGAATCATGAGCTCGACGAAACGTCCGAGCGCCACCCGAAACGGGAAACGACGCCGGAACTCGATGGCGGTTACCCCAAGCATGGCCCGGAGGTGCCGCCCAAAGCTCTGCGGCGACGAGTACTCCAATCGATACGACACATCAGCCACCGAGAGACCGGCCGTCTCGAACAGGTAGGACGCGTGGAGCAGGCGCACGGCGGCGAGGTAGTTCTTGGGCGACGGCAGTCCGGCCCGGGCAAACCGGGACATCAGCGTGCTGGGCCGCACATACAGCCTCTGCGCCAGGTTGGTGACCGTGGGCGTGTCGGGCGCCAGCCGGATCATGGCTTCGACGAAGAGTTTGGTGTCGGGCGGGGCTTCGGCCAGCGCCTCGAGAATGGGTCCCTGGATGCGGGCCACCGCCCGGGTTGCAGGCTGACCAACCACCTGGCGGAGCCTGGCCCACCCGGCCGGCGAGGTGACATCTACGACCTGGCGGACGCCTGAGGCGCCCAGGCGGAGCAACATCTCGGTGGCCGTGGGATCGTGCTGCGAGATAAGGGCCACCGTGGGAATGCCGGGAAACTCACGGACCAGATGACTGACCCCCTCCACCTGTTCCGGACCACACCGGTGGACCGAGACCAGCACCGCGTCTACCGGCCGCTCCCGTACGATCCGAACCGCCTCTGGGATGGAGTCCCGGTGCACCAACGAAAAGCAGCCACTTCCCGCGGCATCCACCCGGGCACGTTCCAGCGGTAGCAGGACCGTGGCAATCGTCGGCGAGCCGCCATCTCCTGGGCCAAAGCGCACGCTATCCTCTCGGTTGGTCGTGCGGCAGAGTAGGCCAGATTCGTCAAACTAGTTTAAATCCGAAACGGCACGGTCCCTGACCTCGTCAGGTTAAAAACACGCGCTCCGCAACCTTCTCCCCACCTGGGGCATCCAATTCCGGTCGTTTCGCGGGAAGCTCCTCAAGGTGGTATGACCGGGCCGCTGGGCGGGTGTATTCTTGGTCTCACCCCTATTGGTTCTCTGACGTGAGCGATACGCCCATCGACTCCTTTGCCGCCCTCCAATCCGCGCTCGGGACCCAGTACCGTCTCGAGCGGGAATTGGGACGCGGGGGGATGGGCGTAGTCTTTCTCGCCACCGACACGACGCTCGATCGGCGCGTCGCGGTCAAGGTCGTTCACCCCGAGCTGGCGGCTCACGAGTCCATCACGCGCCGGTTTCTTGCCGAGGCGCGCATGATCGCCCGGCTACGTCATCCCAACATCGTCGCGGTACATTCGGCCGGCAGCGCCGGTGGTCTCCTCTACTACGTGATGGACGAGGTGGCCGGCGAGAGTCTGCGCCAGAAGCTGACTCGCCAGGGCCCGCTGCTGCTGGAGGACGCGACTCGCATCGTGTGCGACCTCGCGGCCGCGCTCGACGCCGCCGGCCGCGCCGGGGTCGTCCACCGCGATGTGAAGCCCGAAAATGTCTTGCTGGAAGAGACCGGCGGCCGGGCCCTGCTGGCGGATTTCGGGATTGCCCGGGCGGTGGCGGCCGAGGCCGGCGGATCGAGCACCGGCCAGGGCGTGGCGGTGGGGACGCCGGTCTACATGAGCCCGGAGCAGGCGGCCGGCGAGGAGATTGACGGCCGCAGCGATCTCTATGCCCTGGGCGTGGTGGCCTACGAGATGCTGGCGGGCCACCCTCCCTTCCAGGGCCCTCACCGCGTGGTGGTGTCCAAGCACATCGCCGAGCGCCCCACACCCATCGAGCGCGTGCGCCCGGAAACGCCGAGAGGGTTGGCCACCGCCGTGATGCGGGCACTGGAAAAGCAGCCCGCCGAGCGATGGCAGACGGGGGAGGAGTTTCGCCAGGCCGTGGCCGGCGAACGGGTCGCCCCGGCTCGGCGCGGTTCACGGCGAAAGCTGCTCCTGGTTGCCACGGCAGCGGTCCTGCTGCTCGCGGCCACGGTCGCCCTGGCCCGGCGGACCCCCGGCCCGCCCAGCGGAGTGAATCCGCGCCACTCGATTTTGATCCTGCCCTTCGATAACCTGCGCAACGAGCCCTCGGTCGAGTGGCTGAGAGACGGCAGCGTCAGCATGCTGGGGCTCAATCTCTCCCAGTGGACCGACCTCAGCGTGGTGGACCACGAGCGGCTTCACGATCTCCTGGTCAAACACCGCCTCAAGGTCGGGGACGACATCGGGCTCGACATGGCTCGACGGCTGGCCCGGGAGGCCGGGGCCTGGACGGTGGTGCTCGGCGAATTCACGCCGGCCGGCGACTCGCTGCACCTGACCGCCCGGGTGTTCGACGTCGCCAGCGGCAAACGGGTCGATGTCGCGCGGGTGGACGATCGAACCGCCCCCGACGTGCGGCCGATGTTCGACGCCCTGGCCGCCAAGCTGCTGGATCTGTCGGGCGCCCCCAACGAAATCCGGATCGGGCTAGCCCGGAGCACCACCGGATCCCTGGAAGCCTTCCGGGCGTACCTCCGGGGCCTGGAGCAGCTCAACCGCTGGGACCTGGCCGGCGCCCAGCGCGACCTCGAGCGCGCCATCGGCCTGGACACCACGTTCGGCCTGGCCTACTACAAGCTGGCGCTCACCCGGGGCTGGGTGGTGGGGATGGACGACTCGGTGACCGACCGCGCCATTCTTCGCGCCACCAGGTACTCGGGAAATCTCCCGCCTCACGAGCGCATGGTGATCAACGCGTACCGGGCCTTCTACGGCGGCGAGTACACCGAGGCCCGCTCGCTGTACCAGGATCTGCTGGCCCGCGACTCGGGCGACGCGGATGCCTGGTACGGCCTGGGCGAGGCCTGGTTCCACGATACGGCCGGACCCAGCCAGGCGCCCACCTGGACCCAGGCGCTGCGCTCCTTCAAGCACACTCTCTGGCTCGATCCGAATTACGCTCTGGCGTATGATCACGTGCACGCCATGCTGACGGAGAGCGCCGTCAGCAACCCGTTCTACGCCTTGCTGCCGGGCGACTCCTTTGCGGTCAGCCGGACGTCGTCCGGCCGGAGACTGCTCGACAGCGTTACCGTTGGCGCCGCGGTCGGCCGAGCCCGCACCGAGGCACTCAATACCGCCCGAAGCTGGGTGGCCAGCCAGCCGACCACGCTCAGGGCCCACGGCGCCATGGTGAGTGCGCAACTCACCGCGGGCAACTACCAGGCGGCTCTCTCCGAAGTGGAGCGTTTCCGGGAGGCGACCCCGCTTCATCCCGAGCTGCCTTTCGTCCAGGCCCGGATCCAGTTTGCGTCCGGCCAGGTGGATCGCGCGGCGGCTCAGCTGCGCACGGCACTCGACACGGTGGCCCCGCGCGACTTCCAACCGTACGAGGGCACGCCGACCGTGCTGGGCGACATTGCCGCGGCGGCAAATGTCTTCGCCTATCAAGGCGATCTGGAGAATGCGGCGAAGGCGATAGATCTCGCGGACCAGGTGCGGCGCGAGGTGCTCTACGAGCCCCACTGGTCCGCCGGCGACCCGAAGGGCGAGTCGTGGCGGCGGTCTCGGCTGAGCGAGTTGTACGCCGCGGCCGGCGCACCGGCGTCCTCACTCCGTCAGATCTGGCAGAGCGCGGCCGAGGCCGGCCGCATGGCGACACCCGAGAAACGAAAGCACCTGGTTCACACCGGGGCGCCCGCCGCCATCGGACTGTTCACCGGGCTGGCGGCAGACAGTACGGCGCTGGTCGAGCTGCAGGCGATCTCGGGTGAGATCCCCTCCAAGGAAGTGCGCGCCTTGCTGGCCATGAGCCGGGGTGATTCCGCGGCGGCACGGAGGGCGTTGGCAGAGCCCGACTCCACCTCGACTGCCAAGTACATGTACCCCATCTACAATCGGCCGTATGCCGCCCAGGCCTACTACCTCCTCGGGGACTACGACGCCACCCTGCGGGTGCTGCAGGATTTCGAGCCCGCCAACCTTCACACCGGCGGGTTCGACTCCCGCTGGGGGATGCTCGGAAGGGTCCGCCTCCTCCGCGGCGCCGCCTACGAGCGGTTGGGTCGGCGGGCGGAAGCCCGGGCGGAATACCGCGAGGTCCTGACCCAGTGGAAGTCAGCCGACGCGGAGCTGCAGCCGTTTGTGGACCAGGCGCGCAGGGGGTTGGCGCGGGTGGGGATGGTTAGTTGAGGGAGTCGAGGGTCGAGGGTCCAGGGTCGAGGGTCCAGGGTCGAGGGTCGAGGGTCGAGGGTCGAGGGTCGAGGGTCGAGGGTCGAGGGTC
>Ga0180121_10000298_pt1 | contig 20053 bp, 14 predicted proteins | sample AntDrymUQ5402106_2_FD_129676 | JGI IMG/M metagenome (GOLD analysis project Ga0180121, IMG submission 129676) | Polar desert sand microbial communities from Dry Valleys, Antarctica - metaG UQ540 (21.06) (version 2) (version 2) | ecosystem: Environmental > Terrestrial > Soil > Desert | place...
ACCGGTCAGGTGGTTGTCGAAGGACACGACGTGGGCCTGAGGGGCCGTGAAGACGGCCTTGAGCGCTGCGACGAACGTGTCGTCGGGTGCATCGTCTGACCACAGCGCGAAGACCCCGCCCGGATGAAGAAGGGACTGCAGCCGGCGCAGGCCCTCGACCGAGTAGAACGGGGAGTGGCTGGGATGCAGGACATGGCGCGGGCTGTGGTCGATGTCCACAAGGACTGCGTCGAACCGCTGGCTCGCCGACTCGGTGTCGGGCCCCGTGCCGTCGCGCACCATCGCGAAAAAGTCGCCGGCCACCAGACGGCACCGCGCATCCTGGGTCAGGAGTGCGGCGTCCGGAAGGAGCCCCCGCTCGTGCCAGTCGATCACCTCGCCGAGCGCCTCCACCCCGGTCAGGGACCGCACCCGAGGGTCCTCGAGCACGGCCCGTGCCGTGTAGCCGAGGCCGAGGCCGCCGACCAGGACATCGAGGTCGGTGCCCGGCAGGGACGCCAGGCCGAGGCGGGCCAGCTCCACCTCGGCAACGGTGAACAGGCTCGACATGAGGAACTCGTCGTCGAGCTTGACCTCGTAGACGTCTACTCCGAGCGAGGGCTCCACCCTCCGGCGCAGGCTGATCGCACCCATCGGCGTCTCGCGCCAGTCCAGCTCCTCGAAGCGCACACTCACCCGGTCTGTGCGCGTTCTGGACGAGCGGACCCGGTCGGCTCGAGTCCGAGTGCCTCACGGATCGCGTGCTGCACCTCGTCGGGCGTCGGGCGGGCATCGACGGTGACGACGTACTCCTTGCGCCGGAACAGATCGAGCACGGGGTCCGTCTTCTCGTGGTAGTCGCGCAACCGGGCGCTCAGTGCCTCGTCGGTGTCGTCGGGCCGCCCGACCAGTTCGCCTCCGCAGACGTCGCAGGTGTTCGGCTGGCGGGGCCGGTGCGCGATCAGGTTGTAGTCCATCCCGCACCGCCCGCACAGGCGTCGAGCCAGCACCCGACGCCGGACCTCCTCGTCGGGGAGGTCGAGGTGGATGACCCCGTCGATGTCGTAGCTCTCGAGGAAGAAGGCCACCTGGCGCGCGTTACGTGGGAAGCCGTCGAGGATGAACCCGTAGTTCCAGTCGTGCTGAACGAGCCGGTCGTGCACGACCTGCTCCACCAGGTCGTCGCTGACCAGCTCACCGGCGGCCATGATGCGACGGACCTGCGCGCCGAGCTTGGTGTGGTTCTGGACGTTCCAGCGCAGCATGTCGCCGACGCTGATCTGCACCAGCTCGAGTTCGGCCGCCAACATCGCGGCCTGGGTCCCCTTCCCGCTGCCCTGGGCACCCATGACGACGTACTTGCGCACGCCCGCACCCTCGCACCCTCGACCGCTGTCGACAAGCGGTCATGAACTGCCACGACCGGCTGTCCGCGTTCGACGACGGCTCAGTCGCGATAGCCTAGCCAGAGTTGGTCACGCGCCCTCGTCATGCCCACGAAGAGTTGCCGGTGCGCCAGCTCCAACCGCTCCGTGTACGTCGAGTCGGGCTCGCCGGTCAGCCGGTCGATCGGCTGGGTGCTCAGCCCGGGTAGGTAGACGTTGACGAACTCCAGTCCCTTGGCCCGGTGGAAGGTGCCGACCTTGACCCGTTCGGCCTTCGTTCCGTCGTACTCCTCCAGCTGCACGCAGTCGATGCCCTCGGCCTGCAGCACTCGCTGGTAATGGCAGGCCTTCCAGTTGGTGTCGGCCAGCACAGCCATGTCGCCCAGCCGCACGCCGAGCTCCGAGTGGTGCTGACGGATGGCCGTTACCAGCGCGACGTCGTGCAGTCCCCCATCGGGTTGGTCGACCCGGATGGTCCCTCCACCCGTCCGGGCCACCTGCACGTCGCGAGACCCGCTCTCCGGTGCGCCGTCGAGGTCGTCGAACGAGTCGGCCGCAACCACCTGCCATGCGAGGTCGAGGATCTCGGCGGTGTTGCGGTAGTTCACGCGCAGGACGCTCGATCGACCGGTGACGGTGATGCCGGCCTCGCTCAGCGAGAAGCCGCCGGGGTAGACGGCCTGCTGCCCGTCCCCGATGAGCAGCAACCCGTCCGGGCCGTCGCCGGCCAGGGCATGCAGCAACTGCACGCCGAGCAGGTTGAAGTCCTGCACCTCGTCCGCGATCACCGCCGCGTACGGCGGGTCGACCTGCCGCTGGCGCACCGAGTCCCGCGCCAGCCGAAGGACGTCGTTGAAGTCATCGACGCCCGACTCGCGTAGCAGGCCGTCGTAGGCCAGATGGAGGTCCCACACCGCCGCTCGCTGCTCCTGCGGCAACGGGGTCCGTCGACCGACGCGGCGAAGACTGGCGTAGTCCGCGAAGTCGGTCAGGCCGCGGCCCTTCACCACGTACGAGATCTCGTCCCACCAGTAGTCGACGTGCAGGTCGAGCGCGTCCAGGACGCTGTACCTGCCAACACTGACCCAAGCCTTGTTGAACAGGGACCGTGCACGGGCCTGGTCACACGCATGCTCGATGCGGCGTTCGCGCAGCAGGTCGAAGGCCCAGCGGTGGACGCTGGTGAAGTCCACCCGCTCGGCCGTTGTCGGTGCAAGTCGTGCGTAGAGCGAGCCGAGCACTGCGGGCAGCGTGCGGACGTACGACGTGTAGAGGACCCGCCCGGAACGGGTCGCCGCCAGGTAGGCGGCCCTGTGCAGCCCGACCACCGTCTTGCCGGTGCCGGCCGGACCACGCACGCGCGCCGGTCCGCTGCGCGTCTGTCTGACGAGCCTGTTCTGCGCCGGGTGCAGCCATGTCATCCAGGTCTCGATGGGCTCGGCCAGGGCAGCGGACATGACCGAGCGCTCGATCTCGTGCGCATCGAACAGGACGAGCTCATCGGGGTCCGGCGGCTCGGTTCGCGGCACGACCGGGCTCGGTTCGAGGACGCTCACCTGGGTTGGCGGTGGCACGTCGTACGCCGGGAAGTGCTCGGCCAGTGTTGTGGTGAGCGCCTGGACCTGTTCCTCGGACAGGCGAGGAGGTCGCCGAGTCAACCACGGGACGAGACCGTGCTCACCGACGAGTTCCACCCGCCCGACCTGGAGCTCCGGGTCGTGGCGGCCGGCGAAGACGACGACCGGGACGACCCCGAGCGGCGCCAGACCCAGCGGAACGGTGGCATCCTCGACGAGCTGGACGACCCGCATCAGCTTGGCCAGGTCGTCGTCGCCTAGCACGGCGCCGTTGAAGAGTCGTTCGTCCTCGACCCGGGGCGCCTTCCAGGTCTTGACGTCGATGACGAGCACGCCGCCCGGTCCGACATGGATCATGTCGATGTTGCTGGCTTGCGTGCCGGGCCATCTCCGATCAGCCAGGAGCTGCCATCCCCAGACCTCGGTCGGCGCCAGGAGGGCGGCGACGCGACGCTCGGAGATGCCGGTCAGCTGAAAGCGGGCGAGACGGGCTCGCTTCTCGGCGAGCAGCCGCTCGTACTCAGCGATCTGCAGCCTGCAGCGCAACGCCTCGTGGTCCGCCGAGACGCCGGCCCCCGCAACCCCTGTCGTCATGGCTCCCTCGTCCGTGCGCCTACACGTCACTCGGAGGATCCCTCGACTCGCTTCAGCCGTCCCGCGGCCCCTGGCTGGCGGAAGCGAAACTGTCGTTCGCCAGGCGCCACGTCCTGGCCTTCACCGGAGACTCAATGCCTGGGCCGAGTGGGCAGCGACCATCCTCTCCCACCCCTTGCTACCACGAAGGCTCGGCCTCGGAACTAAGGCCGAGCCTTCGTCGAACCACCGATCAGCTCAACTGCATCCGCTGGTGCTACCGCAGCCTTCGCAGACGTAGCAGGAACCGGCGGGGCGCATCTTGATCCCGCAGGTCATGCACAGCGGGGCATCGGACACCTGGCCGGTGATCGCCTCCAGCAGCTCCGCGGACGACTGAACCGCTGGCGGTGCTGGCTTGACCGCGGACCCGGGAGCGACCGGAAGGCTGCCGGACGTTTCCGCGGAAACGTCTTTCGTGCCTGGGTGCTCGATGATCGGCACCGACTGCGCCATCGTCTCGAGCTCCTCCTCGACCTCTTCCTCGGAATCCTCGGCCTGGTACGAGCCCGTCTCGAGCTGGCGGGCTCGCTCGCCAGCGGTGTAGATGCCGTAGGCCGCCCGGGTGTCGAAGTCCAGGTAGTCCAGCGCCAGCCGTCGGAAGATGTAGTCCATCATCGACTGGGCCATCCGGACGTCTGGGTCGTCGGTGAGACCGGCCGGCTCGAAGCGCATGTTGACGAACTTCGAGACGAAGGTCTCCAGCGGCACGCCGTACTGCAGTCCGATCGAGATAGCGATCGAGAAGGCGTCCATGACGCCGGCCAGGGTCGAGCCCTGCTTCGACATCTTGAGAAAGATCTCGCCCAGACCGTCGTCGGGGTAGGACGACGCCGTCATGTAGCCCTCGGCGCCACCGACAGAGAAGGACGTCATCTGCGCCGGGCGCTTCTTCGGAAGCCGCTTGCGGGTCGGCCGGTACTCGATGACCTTCTCGACTAACGGCTCGTCCGCGCTCTTGGCCTTGGCATTGGAAAGCGGCTGACCGACCTTGCAGTTGTCGCGATAGACCGCCAGCGCCTTCAGCCCGAGTTTCCAGCTCTGGAAATGGACGTCCTCAATTTCTTCAACCGTCGCCGTCTCTGGAATGTTGACCGTTTTTGAGATTGCGCCAGAAATGAATGGCTGCACCGCCGCCATCATTCGCACGTGCCCCATCGGCGCAATAGCTCGCTCGCCCATGGCGCAGTCGAAGACCTCGTAGTGCTCCTGTCGCAGTCCGGGTGCGTCGATGACGTGCCCGTGCTCGGCGATGTACTCGATGATCGCCTCGACGGTCTCCTCGGAGTAGCCCATTCGACGTAGCGCGCGCGGAATGGTCAGGTTGACGATCTGCATCGAGCCGCCACCGACGAGCTTCTTGAATTTCACGAGCGAAAAATCCGGCTCAATTCCGGTTGTGTCCGTGTCCATCATAAACGATATAGTGCCAGTCGGCGCGAGTACACTGGCCTGTGCATTTCGCCAACCAGCCGTTTCTCCGTACTTTATGCACGCATCCCAAGCCTTCGTGGCTTGGCTGTGGATGCCCTTGTCCATCGTGCCCAGAGTGCGAACCGCGTCGTTGGCCGCGGCGTGCTTGCGCATGACCCGCTTGTGCGGCGCGGCGTTGCGCGCGTAGCCCTCGTAAGGACCCACGACGCCGGCCAGCTCGGCAGAACGCTTGTACGACGTGCCCGTCATCAGCGACGTGATCGACGCCGCCAACGCCCGCCCTCCCTCGGAGTCGTAGCCGTGGCCGGTGGCCATCAGCAGCGCACCCAGGTTGGCGTAGCCGATGCCGAGCTGGCGGTAGTCCCGAGTCGTGTCGGCTATGGCTTGAGTCGGGAAGTCGGCGAAGCAGATCGAGATGTCCATGGCGGTGATGACCAGCTCGACCACCTTGACAAAGGCCACCGCATCGAACGTGTCGTCGTCCTTGAGGAACTTCATCAGGTTCAGCGACGCCAGGTTGCACGACGAATTGTCCAGCGACATGTATTCCGAGCAGTTGGCCACCACGACGCCACTCACGATGTAGGAGTGGTTACGCGGCTCGGTGAGGTTGTAGGTCGTCTCGAAACCCTGCGACTCACGTGACACGAGCCGGACGGTCTCGTCCTTGACGTAGGGCTTGTGGTGATCGACGACGTGCGTGAGCTTCTCCTGCTCGGCCGCCAGCGTGAACCCGACGTGAATGGCGAACTCACGCAGTGAGCGACCGGTGATGCGCAGGTCGAACGACGGGCCGTCAGATCCGTAGACAGCCTCACTGCCGTCCTTGCGCGTATCGGTGAACGAGTCAACCTTGGTGCCCGTCCGGTAGATCCGGGCGGCGATGCCGAGGCTCGCCAGCAGCTCCTGAACCCCCAACAGGAGCTCCTCGGAGCGGCTGCCAAGCCCGACGTACCTGGTGCCGTTGACCTCCTGGTCGACAACACACCCGTCCGCGTCAAAGAGACCCTGAAGGAACGCGACCAGCGCGTCCTCGGGAGCCTCGAAGATCGAGATGGGCACGGTCTTGCCCGACGCGCGCTTGTCCGTGACACCCAACGAGCGCAGGAACGCCACGACGTCAGCCTTGCCGGACCGCAACTGCACAGTGCCGTTGGCCTGCAGGCTGGGCTTGGCCGTGAAGCCTGTCCACTGCGCCAGCGCGGCCTCGTGTCGGGGAAGCACCTCAGCGCGGTCATCGGTCGAGCCGTAGACCGTCGTCGCCTTGTCGGAGGTGATGCAGCCATCGCCAGTGATCCATCCGAGGTAGTGAGCCAGCTCGTCGTCCCATTTCGTCGGAAGGGCCAACTTCGTCGCACCGAGGGAGATGTCCTGGGCGGCTCCTGGCAGAGCCACAGACGCCATGACCCGCGAGGCGTACTCGAACGAGCGGACGACCTCGTCGGTCTCGGTGAGCTGCTCGGCGTGCACCCACCCGCGGTTGCGGGTCCACACGCGGTGATTCGGTGTACAGCGCAACCGGGAGCCGTCGGAGAACCGCAGCTCGACGATCTCGTTGGTGCCGGTGACCATGTAGCGCACCGGTCGAGTGGCGGCCACCCGTGAAGCTGGGTCGTCGCCGGACGTGACGTCGTTGGTGTAGACGTCGAAGGCCTCTCCGGTTGCGGCGCGCGACACCAGGTCGCCTATGGCGATCAGGCCCTTGTCCGTGACGACGCGCTGGTCTGCCGGGAAGCACGGGTTGGACGCCGTGATCCGACCGGTCTCCGGGTTGGTGTGCCAGTCGTTGATGGTGTCGTCGTACTGGATGCCGGGGTCGGCGCACTGCCACGCGGCCAGCGCCATCTTGCGCCACAGCTCGCGCGCGTCGATCGTCTCGATCACCTCGCCGGTCGCCCGTGCCTTCAGGCCGAACTCGGTGCCCTGCTCGACCGCCCGCATGAACTCGTCGGTGACCCGCACCGAGTTGTTGGCGTTCTGGTACTGCACGGAGGTGATGTCCTTGCCGCCGAGGTCCATGTCGAAGCCGGCGTCGCGCAGCGCGCGGATCTTGTCCTCTTCCTTCGCCTTGGTCTCGACGAACTCCTCGATGTCGGGGTGGTCGACGTCGAGCACGACCATCTTGGCCGCCCGCCGCGTCGCCCCACCGGACTTGATCGTTCCCGCCGACGCGTCGGCGCCGCGCATGAACGACACCGGGCCCGACGCGGTGCCGCCGGAGGACAGCAGCTCCTTGGACGACCGGATGCGCGAGAGGTTCAGCCCCGCGCCGGAGCCGCCCTTGAAGATCAGCCCCTCCTCGCGGTACCAGTTCAGGATCGAGTCCATCGTGTCGTCGACAGCGAGGATGAAGCACGCTGACACCTGCTGCGGGCTCGACGTGCCGACGTTGAACCAGACCGGGGAGTTGAACGAGAACACCTGGTGCAGCAGTGCCCAGGTGAGCTCGTGCTCGAAGATCTCGGCGTCGGCGGTCGACGCGAAGTAGCCGTGCTCCTCGCCGGCCGCCCGGTAGGTCTTGACCACCCGGTCGAGCAGCTGCTTGAGGCTCCACTCGCGGACCTCGGTGCCCACCGCGCCGCGGAAGTACTTGGTCGTGACGATGTTGGTCGCGTTGACCGACCAGAAGTCGGGGAACTCCACGCCGCGCTGCTCGAAGTTGATCGAGCCGTCGCGCCAGTTGGTCATGACGATGTCGCTGCGCTCCCAGGTCACCTCGTCGTAGGGGTGGACCCCCGGTGTCGTGTAGATACGCCCGATGGCCAGGCCCTTGGCGGGCGCGCCACCCTGACGAACGACCTGGGGCTTGTGCTGCGACGTCTCCGTCATCCCTGCTCCTCCCGAATCCTGCTCTAGATCCAACACGTCGGCACCGACAGAAACTCCGCATGGGCGGGCTTCCCGGTGTACCTCTAAGGGCCTTTCTCGTACGGCGCGGCCAGCTGCTGCTCCGCCCGCAGCAGGGCGATCTCGGCCTCGAAGGCGCCCAGGTCCTCGAAGGCCCGGTAGACCGAGGCGAAGCGGAGGTAGGCCACCTCATCGAGCTCGCGCAGCGGCGCCAGGACCGCCATCCCGACCTCGTGGGCCTCGATCTCGGCGGCACCGCTGGCGCGGACCGACTCCTCTACCCGCTGGGCGAGCAGCGCCAGGTCGTCCTCGCTGACCGGTCGACCCTGACATGCCTTGCGGACCCCGGTCAGGACCTTGTCGCGGCTGAACGGCTCGCTGGCGCCGGATCGCTTGGTCACCGACAGGGACGCCGTCTCGACGGTGGTGAAGCGCTTGGCGCACGCCTCTCGGAGGCACTGACGCCGGCGGCGGATCGAGGTGCCGTCATCGGAGGCGCGGCTGTCCACGACGCGGCTCTCGCCGTGACGGCAGAACGGGCAGTGCATGAGCGGTGACCTCCTCTGTGGACCGGTCTGGGGAAAACCTGTGGGCGGCCTGTGGATGAACTACAACCGTGTCATTCACAAGATGTGGGGGTAACTATGACCCTCGACCCCCACATGTGCAAGGGGTTCGCCGAAATCGTCGGCGTCAGTTCGCCGGACCCGCATTCCTGCAGGTCAGGGTCACGTTGCCGGCGCTCGTCCCGGCGTGTCGCCACGTGTGACGCGCACGGCGGGAGCCGACACCGTCCCCCGCCGCGGCGGACGCTCTTCGGACAAACCGCACCAGGCGGCCCATCGCCGATACCGTCAGCGCGACACCCCACGTCCACGTCCGGAGTCCCGTGTCCCATCTCGACGTCACGACCGCCCTCGCCGGGCTGCGGCTCACGTCGCCGCAGGACGTGGTGGCGGCACTCGTCGACGCCGGTTCGCCGCTGGCCCGAGACATCGTGCTGTACCTCGTTGACTTCGAGCAGGAGATCCTGCAGCCCCTGATCGACGGGTCGAGCCTCGAGGTGATCACCGAGGAGCCACTGGCCTCCACGCTGGCGGGGCGCGCCTACAGCAGCGGTGAGCCGGTGCTCGCCGAGCGACCTGACGGCGTCCGGGTCTGGGTGCCGGTCTTCGAGCACTCGGTGCGCACCGGAGTCCTGGCCATGACGGTCGACGAGGCGAGCCCCGAGGTCGTCACGCACTGCCGGAGCCTGGGGATGCTCGGCGGGCTGCTGGTGTCCAGCGCGGCGAGGTACACCGACCTCATCCACGTCCGCAAGCGCGGCCGCGGCATGACGCTGGCCGCCAGCATGCAGTGGGACCTGTTGCCCCCGTTGACGATGCGGGCCGATCGGGTCGTCGTGGCGGGGCTGCTCGAGCCGGCGTACGAGGTGGCGGGGGACGGCTTCGACCACAGCATCAACGGCTCGCGGGTGGACATCGCGGTGTTCGACGGCATGGGTCACGGGATCGCCTCGACGCGATGCACGACACCATCGACAGCGCGATCACCCAGCAGTTCGGGGACGCCTTCGTCACCGGGGTGCTCGCCCGGCTCGACACGACGTCGGGTCTTCTCGAGCTGACCAACGCCGGGCACCCGGCACCGCTGCTCCTGCGGGACCGGCGCGTCGTCGGCGAGATCGAGAGCCAGCGGTGCACGCCGTTCGGCGTGGCGAGCCGCTGCGTTCAGGTCGCGGAGGTGGCGTTGGAGCCCGGCGACGCGGTCATCTTCTACACCGATGGCATGGTGGAGGGCCGGACGCGCGACGGTGAGGAGTTCGGGGTGACGCGTCTGGGCGACCTGCTCGAGCGGGAGGCATCCTCGGGGCGTCCGCCGGAGGAGATGCTGCGCCGCCTGGTCCGGTCGGTGCTCGACCATCAGGACGGCGCCCTGCGCGACGACGCCACCATCGTGGTGCTGCAGTGGGACGGCCCGCCGGTCGAGGTCATCCCTGCCCAGGTCTTCGTCGGCGAGGACTGAGCAGCCCTAGCCCGGCGGGAGCACGAGCACGCTGCCGGCCTGGACGGCCGAGGACTCCAGCGCGTTGAGGTCGAGGATGCGGGCGATCGTCTCGCGCGGGTCCACCCCTGGTGTCTCACGCTGGGCGATCGCCCACAGAGTCTCCCCCGGCCGCACGGTCACGCGCTCAGCGACAGCCGGCGCCGGACCGTCGAGGCCGTCCGTGCCGGCGGTGGCAGGGGCGCCGCCGGAGGCCAGCACTGCGCTCACCACCAGCACCACGAGCGCGAGCGCCGTCAGGAGCAGCCGGCCACGCCGGGTCAGGCTGATCGGTGCGGACGGACCGGCGCTGACGGTGATCGTGCTCATGGTGCCTCCTCGGCGGTCAGACGGTGGACGGATCGTCGAACGCGTGTTCGATCGAACGTCTGTACGAAGTTGTACCCCATCTCGGCCGTAAAATCCACGGCATCTTCGAACAGGTGTTTGAATCCGGGCCTGGATCTCGCTACGGTTCGGTCCAGTCGAACTCGTCTTTCTGGTCACGTCGGCATCGTGCCGAGAGGGCCGGACACAACCCGGTCGCGAGTGGCCGGACCGAGGAGGCAGTCGTGGCCAAGGTCACCGAGATCGCCGATGGGCCTGCGGACGCGGCGGGTCTCACGCCACGGCAGCGGCGGGTGCTCGACGTCATCCGCGATGCCGTCGACCGCCGGGGCTACCCGCCGAGCATGCGCGAGATCGGCGAAGCGGTCGGGCTGACCAGCTCCTCGAGCGTCTCCCACCAGCTGGCGATGCTGGAGAAGAAGGGCTACCTGCGCCGCGACCCCAACCGCCCGCGCGCCATCGAGGTGTTCAGCCCCGACGCGACGGTCGCCGACGGGCGCCGGTCACCGGCCTTCGACGGCGCTGCCGGGAGCGTGCACGACCTCGAGACGGGCAGCGGCGACGTGCGCCCCGACGCCGCCTACGTCCCCGTGCTGGGCCAGATCGCCGCCGGCGGCCCGATCCTCGCCGAAGAGGCGGTGACCGACGTCTTCCCGCTGCCGCGCCAGGTGGTCGGCGAGGGCACGCTGTTCCTGCTCAAGGTCCGCGGCGACTCGATGGTCGACGCGGCGATCTGCGACGGCGACTGGGTCGTGGTCCGCCAGCAGCAGGTCGCCGAGAACGGTGACATCGTGGCCGCGATGATCGAGGGGGAGGCGACGGTCAAGACGTTCAAGCGCCGCGACGGGCATGTGTGGCTGATGCCGCACAACCCGGCGTACCAGCCGATCCCGGGAGACGACGCGACGATTCTCGGGCGGGTCACGGCCGTCCTGCGCAGCATCTGAGAGTTCTCAGGGCTCGCGGACGACCTCGCCCGGGGACTTGTCGGGTCGCAGCCCCCGCCAGGTCGGGTGGCGCAGGCGCCCGTCCCGGGTCCACTCGGTGAAGACGACCTCACCGACCAGCCGAGGCGTGACCCAGCGAGCGCCCCTGGCATGCGCACGCGGGACCTCATCGGCGAACGGTGGGGTCTTGCGCTCGAGCCGCCCGAGCCGCTCCCCCAGGTCCTCGAGCACCCTGACCGAGAACCCCGTCCCGACGCGCCCCGCGTAGACCAGGCGGCCGTCGTCGTCGTGGACGCCGAGCAGCAGGGAACCGATGCGCCCCGTGCGGTTCCCCTCCCCCGGTGACCAGCCGCCGACCACCACCTCCTGCATGCGGACGTGCTTGACCTTGACCCAGTCGCGGGACCGCTTCCCCGGCTGGTAGGTCGAGTTGCGTCGCTTGGCGATCACGCCCTCGAGCCCCTGCTGCTTGGAGACGTCGATCGCGGTGGCACCGTCGCCCTCGAAGGCGGGCGGCGTCGCCCAGTGCGGCCCGTCGAGCCCGAGGCCCTCGAGGACGGCCCTTCGCCCGTCGTACGCCGTGGTGAGGTGTTCCCTGCCGCCCAGGTGGAGAACGTCGAAGGCGAGGAAGCTGACCGGGACCTTCGCGAGCAGGGCGGCACCGGGATGCTGCACGTGCATGCGCGCCTGCAGCTCTCCGAAGCTCGGCCGACCGGCCGCGTCGAGCGCCACGATCTCGCCGTCGAGGACCACCCTGTCGCTGCGCAGAGCGCCGGAGAGGCCCTGGAGCTCGGGATAGGTGGCGGCGACCTCCCGGTCGTTGCGGGTCATGACCCGAACGGAGTCGCCGTCGACGTAGACGACCGCGCGGACCCCGTCCCACTTCATCTCGAAGGCCCAGCGGTCCTCGCTCTCCGGTGACGGAAGATCTCCCGGCGCAGCCAGCATCGGCCGGACCAGCCGGCCAGCCGTCCCGATCGTCGCGCCCGCCATGAAGAGACTTTGCCCCCTGTTCTTCTCCCGAACGCCTTTGAGGCCACCTTCACCGGTTTACGTCCCTCTCGGCGGCCGCGCCACCGAATCTGGTGATCAGCCAGGTCTACGGCGGTGGAGGCAACACCGGAGCCCAGTACACCCACGACTTCGTGGAGCTGTTCAACCGTGGGACGGTCGATGCGCCGTTGAACGGCATGTCGATCCAGTACGCGTCCGCGACGGGCCTAGGCAACTTCGGCGCCAACGCCGGTCAGCTCAGTGAGTTGCCGAGCTTCACCCTTTCGCCTGGCCAACTAGTTCGAGGGTGCGGCAGCCGTACCCTCGCTCTCGAACACGACCGCCGGTCTACGCAAGGTCCACGGTTGCCAGGACACCGACCAGAACGACGTCGTGCAGCCGGTCGGCGATCCGGTCGGACTCGTCGACGAGTCCCGTTTGGTTCAACGCCCGGGAGCCGATCGCGCAGACGTTCGCCAAGGACGGCGACCGGTTTACCGTTGTCGCCAACCACTTCAAGTCCAAGAGCCCCGGCTCCCCCACCGGTGACAACGTCGACATGAGCGACGGGCAGGGCCAGTGGAACGGCGACCGTACCCGGCAGGCAAGGTCCCTGGCCACGTTCACTGAGCGGTTGCGCCAGGAGACAGGCGACCAGGACGTACTGATCATGGGTGACCTGAACGCATACACCCAGGAGGACCCGGTCGAGCTCCTGCGCCAGGCCGGCTTCACCGACCTCGGCTCGGAGTTCGACCCGGATCGCTACAGCTACGTCTTCGACGACATGTCCGGTTCGCTGGACCATGCGATGGCCACCGCTGCGTTGACCGCCAAGGTCACCGACGTGGCTCACTGGAACATCAACGCGGTGGAGTCCTTCGCCTACCAGTACGTCGGCGACCCCGCGCTGTACGCGCCCAACCAGTATCGGTCCAGCGACCACGACCCGCTCGTGCTGGGCATCGACCTGGAGGAGCGCTGCAACGGTCTCCTGCCGACGATCAGGGGCACCAACGGTGACGACGTTCTGACCGGCACCAAGGAGAACGACGTCATCATGGGTCTAGGCAGCCACGATGTCATCGACGGATCCAACGCGAGCGACGTGATCTGCGGCGGCGCCGGCGATGACACGGTGAACGGGTCCAACGGCGAAGATGTCGTGAACGGTGGCTTCGGGAACGACACCGTCCTCGGCGGCAACGGTGACGACACACTCATCGGAGGGCCTGGAACGGACGTGCTCAACGGCGGTCGGGGCGGGAACACAGAGGACCAGGAGGGTGCCGAGTCCTGAGGTCCGTACTCCCCGAACCGTTCGACTGAAACGTTCGGCTGGTCAGAATCGAGTTCTGACCCGCCGAACGTTTCAGTTGAGGGGACTGGACAGGCGGCGAAGCGCCCCGAGGGCCACCTCGCGGTCCGTGGTGAGCCAGAACGGCGGCAGCGACTCGCGCAGGAAGCCGGCGTAGCGCGCCGTAGACAACCGCGAGTCCAGCACCGTCACCACACCACGGTCCGACGACGTCCTGATCAGGCGCCCGGCACCCTGGGCCAGCATCAGTGCGGCATGCGACGCCGCCACCGCCATGAACCCGTTGCCCCCGGCGTCGGCGACGGCCTGCGACCGCGCCGACATCAACGGGTCGTCCGGCCGCGGGAACGGGATGCGGTCGATCACCACCAGCTGGCACGCGTCTCCCGGCACGTCCACCCCCTGCCACAGCGACAGCGTCCCGAACAGGCACGTCGCGAGGTCCTCGGCGAACGCCCGCACCAGAGCCGCTGTCCGGTCCTCACCCTGGCAGAGCACCGGCACGTCAAGACGCGTCCGCATCTCCGCGGCCGCTGCCTCCGCCGCGCGCATCGACGAGAACAGCCCGAGCGTGCGCCCGCCGGCCGCCTCGACCAGCGCCGCCAGCTCGTCCATCGCCGCCGGGGACGCCCCGTCGCGACCGGGCGGAGGCAGCCGGCGCGCGACGTAGAGGATGCCCTGCCGCGGGTAGTCGAACGGCGAGCCCACGTCCAGCCCGGTCCACGAAGGCGCGTCCTCACCGGTCAACCCGACCTGGCGCGCGATCGGGTCGAAGGACCCCCCGAGCTCGATCGTCGCGCTGGTCAGCACGACAGAACGCTCACCGAACAGCGCCTCCCGTAGCAGGCCGTTCACCGCCAGCGGCGCGACGCGCAAGGCCGGTCCACGTCGCTGGTCCGAGACGGTCCACGTCACGTCGTACGGCGAGTGCGCGGCGAGGCGCTCCGCGGTGTCGAACACCGCACCCACCGCCGCCTGCGCGACCTTGCGACCACCGTCGTCCGCCTGCTTCGCGCGACCGAGCTCGGACACCACCTCGCGCGCCGCGTCGCGCACGACCGCGAGGGCTGTCGCCAGCTGCTCGGGCAGCTCGACCAGGCGGCCCGCCGGCGCAACGCCCATCGCGGCAGAAAGCGCGTCTCCCGCGTCGGCCAGCTTCGAGCTGTCGTCCACGATCCGGCGCGCACGAGCAGCGGCGCGCTCGACCATAGTCGGCGTCAGCTCGTCGGTCGCGACGCCGGTCACGCGGTCGACCAGCTCGTGCGCCTCGTCCACGACGACGACGCCGTGCTCCGGCAGCACGGGGAAGCTCTCGAGCGCGTCGATCGCGAGCAGCGCGTGGTTGGTCACCACGATCTCCACCTCGGCCGCGCGCGCCCGGGCCAGCTCGGCGAAGCACTCGGCACCGAACGGGCACTTCGCCGCGCCCAGGCACTCCCGCGCCGTGACGCTCACCTGCCGCCACGCCCGGTCCGTGACGCCGGGCTCCACCTCGTCCCGGTCGCCCGTCTCCGTCTCGTCGGCCCACGAGCGCAGCCGCACGACGTCTCGGCCCAGGGCCGTCGTGGGTGACGGGTCGAAGAGCACGTCCTCCGCGTCGTCGGGCATCGCGCCGTGCACGCGGTTGCGGCAGAGGTAGTTGGACCGGCCCTTCAAGATGGCGTACGTCGGGCGGCGGCCGAGCAGCGGCTCTACGGCCTCGACCAGCGCGGGAAGGTCGCGGTCCACGACCTGGCTCTGCAACGCGATCGTCGCGGTGGCCACTACGACCGTCTCGCCGTGGAGGAGCGCAGGCACCAGGTAGGCCAGCGACTTGCCGGTCCCGGTGCCGGCCTGCACGAGAAGGTGCCGGCCCTCGGTCATGGCTTGTGCGACGGCCTCGGCCATCAGCACCTGGCCGGGGCGCTCGCTGCCGCCCACGGCCTCGACCGCAGCCGCCAGCAGCTCAACGACCGTCGGCCGGGGCATGGTCTGGTCGGACTGTTTGTCACCAGTCGCTGCGTCCTCGGCTGTCTCGGCGCTCACCCAGCGAGGCTAGTCCGGCCGGCGATACGCGCCACGGACCCTGTGGATCGTCAGCCTGCGGCGGCCTTCGACACGGCGTACGGCGCGAGCTCGGCGGCGAGCGACGGCATCACGCGCGCCCGCACCCGGGTCCCCTCCGCCACGTGTTCCTGACCCACCCCGTCGCCCTCGTCGTGCACCCGGGACACCAGGTCACCCCGGTCATACGGCAGCAGGACGTCCACCGCGATGGCCGGGCGAGGCAGCTCGCGGGCGACGATCGTCTCGAGCTCGTCCATCCCCTCGCCCGTGCGGGCCGAGACCACGACGAGGTGCTTCTCCTGGTGGCGCAGCCGGGAGAGCACGACCGGGTCGGCGAGGTCGGCCTTGTTCACGACCACGAGCTCGGGGACCCGGTGCGCGCCGACGTCGGCGAACACTGCGCGGACCGCGGCCAGCTGCGCCTCCGGGTCCGCGTCCGACCCGTCGACGACGTGCAGGATGAGGTCCGCCTCGGCGACCTCCTCGAGCGTCGACCGGAAGGCCTCGACCAGCTGGTGCGGGAGGTGGCGCACGAAGCCCACCGTGTCGACGAGGGTGTAGTCGCGACCGTCCGGGGTCTGCGCCCGGCGCACGGTCGGGTCCAGCGTCGCGAACAGCGCGTTCTCGACGAGGACCCCTGCACCGGTGAGCCGGTTGAGCAGCGAGGACTTACCGGCGTTGGTGTAGCCGGCGATCGCCACCGACGGCACCTGGTGGCGCTTGCGTTCCTGCCGCTTGGTGTCGCGAGCGGTCTTCATGGCCTTGATCTCGTTGCGCAGCTTGGCCATCTTGGTGCGGATGCGCCGCCGATCGGTCTCGATCTTGGTCTCGCCAGGGCCGCGCGTGCCGACCCCGCCGGCAGATCCACCGGCGCCGCCAGCCTGGCGGGACATCGACTCACCCCAGCCGCGCAGCCGCGGCAGCATGTACTCCATCTGCGCCAGCGAGACCTGCGCCTTGCCCTCACGGCTGCTCGCGTGCTGGGCGAAGATGTCGAGGATCAGTGCCGTGCGGTCGATCACCTTGACCTTGACCACGGCCTCCAGCTGGCTGAGCTGCCCGGGGGTCAGCTCGCCGTCGGCGATGACCGTGTCCGCGCCCTGGGCGACGACGATGTCGCGCAGCTCCTTGGCCTTGCCGGAGCCGACGAACGTCGCGGCGTCGGGCTTGTCGCGGCGCTGTATGAGCCCTTCGAGCACCTGCGACCCCGCCGTCTCGGCCAGCGCGGCGAGCTCGGCGAGGGAGTTCTCCGCTTCGCGCACCGATCCCTCGGTCCACACCCCGATCAGCACGACCCGCTCGAGCCGCAGCTGGCGGTACTCGACCTCGGTGACGTCCTCGAGCTCGGTGGACAGCCCGGCGACGCGGCGCAGGGCCTGACGGTCGGCGAGGTCGAGCTGCTCCCCGTCGTGATCTCGCGGGTCGGTCTCGAAACGGAGGGCGTCGTCAGCAGTCATCGTCGTCCAGGGTGTCACGGGTGCGGCGGATATGTCGCCGCCCTTTCCCTTGCTCTACCCCTCCGGCGGGAAGGCAGCCGCCTGCGCGGCCTCCAGAAGCCGCAGCAGGTCCTCCGCCGCTGGGCCGTCGAGCACGTCGTACGCCGGGGCGACGAGCTCGTCGGTCAGCTCCTCGGCGCGCTCCCGCCGCGACCGCAGCTCGTCCGTGGCCTCCGGAAGGGTCTCCGACCAGCCGAAGAACGCGGCGTTCTCGGGGCCTCCGGGTCCCGCCACGACCGCCTCCAGGGGCGTCAGGCCGGCCGTCCGGACCGCGGCCAGGTGGGCACCGCCACGGTGCTCCCGCAGCACGTGCAGCAGCTGGGCGGCCCGGCCGGGAGCGTCAGGAGGGAGCGGGACGGCCCGCCACCCGGCGTACAGCGGCCAGCCTGAAGGATCGGCCGCGTCCACCACCGCGCCGAGCACCTCGGCGAGCCGGTCGACCTCACCGAGGTCGGCCCACCGGTGGCGACCCCAGTCGCGGCAGACCTCGGCGTAGCGCGCCAGCGTCACGGGCACGGGAGCCTTGGCCCGCCCGGCCTCCCACGCGCCGGCGATGAGCCCCGGCTCCCAGAAGCCGAACGCCGCCACCACGGCGGCCGGGGTCGCGTCGCCCAGCGCGCCGCCCCGGCCGACCACGTAGAGCTCGCGGCCGCGGAAGCCGCCGTCCTGGCCCTCTGCACTGGCCTCCGGCGAGATCATGAACGCGCCACCCAGCCCGGCGACGGCGGGACGCGCCCGGGAGGCGGTCTCGACACCGATCGGGGGGCCGGTCACGTGGCGGCCGACCAGGTCGGGTCCAGGGTTCCCTCGGCGACGAGCACCGCCGGACCGGTGAGCTCGAGGTGCCCGTCGGCCCGCTCGGTCACGACGAGGCGCCCGCCGGGCACGTCGACGACGTAGGAGAGCCCGCCGGAGCCCGGTGGAGGAGGCGCGCCGTCCGGGCCCGATGGAGCCGTCGCTCCGTCGCGCCGGGCCGCGGCCACCATCACCGCGCAGGCGCCGGTGCCGCACGACCGGGTCTCCCCCACCCCACGCTCGTGGACGCGCATGGCGACGTGGCGAGGACCGAGGTCGGCGACGAACTCGACGTTGACCCCGGCCGGGAAGCCGGGCTCGACGGCGGGCGGCTCGTCCAGCAACCCGACGCCCGCCAGGTCGTCGACGAAGACCACGGCGTGCGGGTTGCCCACGTCCACCTCGACAGCGGGCCAGCCGTGCGCGCCGACGGTGACCTTGCGGTCGATGCCCGGCAACGTCGCCCGGCCCATGTCCACGGTGACGTCACCCACCGGCCCCAGGCGCACGGCCTTGACCCCGTCCCGGGTGGCGATCGCGACGTCCCCGGCGGCGACCAGACCCTCGGCGACGAGGAAGCGCGCGAACACCCGGATCCCGTTGCCGCACATCTCCACCGCGGAACCGTCGGCGTTGCGGTAGTCCATGAACCACTCGGCCTGCTCGGCCATCCCTGCGGAGTCCGGGTGCGCGGCGGACCGCACCACCCGCAGCACCCCGTCGCCGCCGACGCCGGCCCGCCGGTCGCAGATGTGCCGGACGAGGGCGTCGGAGAGGTCCAGGGTGCCGTCGGGGTCCGGCAGCAGCACGAAGTCGTTCTCCGTGCCGTGGCCCTTGACGAAGCGGATCACCCCGTCAGCCTACGAGGCCACGCGACGCGCCGGGAGCGACCTTGTGGGGCCGCTCACCGAGACTCCTGCCCCACAAGGTCGCTGACGATCATCAGCGCGGGCGGACGACTCCCGCGCTGCCACCGCCCCGGCGCACCGGCTCGGCCACCGCGACCATCCGGCCCTTGCCACGGAGCTCGATGGCGACGACCGCTCCGATCTCGCCGGGCGGCGGGGGCGCGACGAACGTGTGGCCCAGCGCCATGAGCAGCGTCCTGTCGTACGCCGCCTCCGCCTGCACGTCCTTCGTGTTGCGCTGGCTCGCCCTCGGCGCAGCCACTGCCTCCGGCAGCGACATCGCGAAGTCGAGGCGGTTCACCAGGACCTGCAGGACCGTGGTGATGATCGTGGACCCGCCCGGGGAGCCGACTGCGAGCACCGGCTTCCCGTCGTCCAGGACGATCGTGGGCGCCATCGACGAGCGAGGGCGCTTCCCGCCACCGGGCGCGTTGGGGTCACCGGCCGCCGGCTCGAGGGTGAAGTCGGTCAGCTCGTTGTTGAGCAGGAAGCCTCGGCCGGGGACCGTGATGCCGCTGCCGCCGGTCTGCTCGATCGTCAGCGTGTAGGAGACGACGTTGCCCTGGCTGTCGGCGGTCGTGAGGTGCGTCGTGGACAGGCCCTCGCGGTCGGCCGTGAAGGCCTGGTCGTCGGCGCCGTTGCAGTCGGTGTCGTAGCTGCCGTCGGGGGTGCCGGCGAGGACCGGCTTGCTCGCCGCCCGGGCCGGGTCGATCCGGCAGGCCCGCTCGGCGGCGAAGGGCTGGGAGAGCAGCTGGTCGAGCACGCCCGGCGCCATCGCGGCGGGAGCGCCGACGTACTTCCCCCGGTCGGCGAACGCGAGGGCACTGGCCTCGAGGTAGCGGTGCTGGGCCTGCGTCCGGTCGGTGCGGTAGGTCGCCGCCAGGTCGGTGGTCTCGAGGATGTTGAGCGCCTCGCCGACCGTGGAGCCACCGCTGGAGGGCGGGGCCATGCCCTTGACCTGGAGGCCGCGGTAGTCCACGGAGGTCGGCTTGCGACGCGGCGCGGTGTAGCGGGCCAGGTCGTTCGCCGTCATGAGACCGGGCCGGACGTTGCGCGTCGCTGCCGGGTCGACCGGCGGGGCCTGCACGGTGCTCACGACGTTGCGGGCCAGCTGTCCCTCGTAGAGCCAGTCGACGCCCTTGCGCCCGAGCCTGGTGTAGGTGTCGGCCAGGTCGGGGTTGCGGAACACCGAGCCGACGACCGGCAGCGCACCGCCCGGGAGGAAGAGCTCACGCGTCGCGGGGAAGTCGCGGAACCGCGCCTCATTGCTCGCGGTCTGGTCGCGGAAGGTCTGGTCCACGACG
>Ga0180121_10000299_pt1 | contig 20040 bp, 9 predicted proteins | sample AntDrymUQ5402106_2_FD_129676 | JGI IMG/M metagenome (GOLD analysis project Ga0180121, IMG submission 129676) | Polar desert sand microbial communities from Dry Valleys, Antarctica - metaG UQ540 (21.06) (version 2) (version 2) | ecosystem: Environmental > Terrestrial > Soil > Desert | place...
CTGATCCGTCCCTCCGTACGATCCTTCGCTCTGCCTGCTTCTATTCCGCCCGCTCGATCCTGATCTCGAGGTCGCGCGGGTCGGGACCGCCCCGGTGCTGAACGTGGACAAAGAGGGCCCAGCCCTGCTTGTCGAAGTAAATCCCGCTCGGCTCCGCCGCGCAGTCGAACAGACTGGCAAAGCGTCCCGTGCTCTCGGCGGGCCGGTGCTGGCCCCCCTTACTGGGCGTGGCAACCCAGATGTCCGCGCCCACTGGATTGCCTGGCGGATCCTCGGCGATGTACAGGTTGCCGGCCTTGTCCAGCGCCAGATTATCCGGGGATGTGAAATCCAGAGGGGCATTCACGCCGGCGCGCACGTAGTCGTACACGAACGCGGTTGCGTGATCGCGGCCACCCCTGGACTCGCGCAGATCGACACCCAGCACCCGATTCTCGCTGGTGATAGCGACGTAGAGGACTTGGCCGCCCCCGTTGCCGGTGCTGGTGAACATCTCGACGTCTTCCGGCCGGCCGTAACCAGTGGCCCCGACCCGCGTGGCCTCGGCATCGGAATCAAGAGCCGCGGCGGCAGTGTTGAGCGGCAGCCAGACGGCCGCCCCGGTGCGGTCGCCCGTCGGGGCCACGACCTTGAGCGCATACGACTGCCCGCTCGAGAGATCGCCGCGGCGGTCGGGAACGAACTTGAAGATATAGCCGCCGGTCGGGGGCGACGACTCGGAGATCCCATACAGATTTCCCTGGGGATCGAACCGCAGCCCCTCGTGCGAGCGGGAGCCCACTGCGGCGCGCAACACCGACGCACCGGTCTCTGGGTCGATCTCGTACACGTGCCCGGCGCGGGCCAGCGGCAGGGTGGGATCCTTCAAGGTGGAGTTGGTGGTTTCCTCGGCTACCAGGACAGTTCCCCAAGGCGTCCACACGATGCCGTCCAGGCGCTCCCAGTCCGCCCGCTGGGCCAGTACCCGGGTGACATTGGTTTCGAGGTCGGTCACCGACACCTGTCCGTTGCTTCCGATCTCATGCGTGCGGTAGAGGAACCGGCCGGCCTTGGGGCCAGTCTCGTTCTGGGTATTCATATCCCAGAGGTCGAATGTGCCGCCATCGCCTTCACGTGCGATCACAGTCTGGGTGTATCCCGGCGGCAGCAGGAACGGCTGCTCGGTGCTCGGCCCGCAGACTGCCGAGCTGGGAAGGGGAGTAAACTTGAACTGACCAGAAGTGGCGCTGCCGGCGGCCGCGATGGCGGTAGGCTCGACCATGCGATCTGCGTCATCGCAGGCAGTGGCGCCGATGACCAGCATTCCGGCGGCCAGCCTCGCAGAGTGGGAAACATGCATTGTTGGCTTCTCCTGTTCGTCGGTCTCTGACCGGCGGCAATCTCGACGTCATCGCCGTGGTCGTCCTGCGTGGGATATGAACGCAGTGACATAGTCCACTTCCGGCGGCACAGTCCGGCGACGGGCGGGTAGCGATGCCGTCACGCGGCGGCACAAGAGCAGTGACGAGATTGCTACGATAAGGTGCGGGAGATGGAGAGGTAGGGCGGTGGGCGACGGCGACTCGGCGTGCGGGCAATCCAGGGCTAGACGGTGGCCGCCTTGTCTATCACGCGGCCACGGTATCGATCAGGTGGTCGGGATCAACCGGCCGGCGCGGGACGGCGGGAGCTCGGGCCCCGGCATCGCGTCGCGGGCATAGAGCATCGCGGCCAGCCGCGCAGCACATCGCCTGGGACGGCAACCGGCCGTTTAAGGTGAAGGGCGCGTGACACCCTTGCCGATCCCGATTGCTGCCTGCACCTTGGGGCGCGCATCAGCGCCAAACCTGCACCTGGAGGTTGCGATGCAGTCCGACTCGTCCGCGCTCCGCACGCTTCGTATCGTTCTGATTGTCCTGGGGTGACGTTTGTCGTGGGGATCTATCCTCTGATGCGGCTGTGGCCGGCGGGATGGGCCTGGACCCCGGATCAACCTGAGTACGAGCGGATGATTCTCGCCATCTACGCCACGCTCGGAGTGTTCCTGATTCGAGCCGCGCGCGATCCCCTGGCCAACCTCAGTCTGCTCTGGTTCACCGTCTGGTCGAGTGTGGCGCACGCCCTGGTGATGGCGGTCGAGGCAATCCGTGACCCGAGCGAGCGGGGCCATCTCCCCGGGGACGTGCTGGTGCTGCTCCTGGCCGCAGCGGTGCTGGGAATGCTGACGGCACGGGCAACTCAAACGCCGGCCGGCCGGCCGGAGACCCGCCGAGCCGCAGCGATCTAGACCCACATCGCAGGGCGCTAGCGCAGCGGGTCCAGTCGGCGGGCTTCCAATCCCTGCGCCAGCATCCGCTCGGCGAAGTCCAGGCGCTCCTGCACCTCACCGAGCTCCTGGCGCACCCTGTTGACGTCGGCTTCGAGCGCGTCGATCGCCTCGAACAGTTCCACCGAACCCTGGAGCTCGCGCCCCTGGGAACGCTGCCGCAGGCGCTGGGCCCAAAGCCCGAATCCGAGCGCCAGTGCCGCGTGCCCCCCGGCATGCCACGGCTCGGGCTGGCCGGCGGCGAACCCGATCGCGACCAGATTGAGGACGCTCAGCACAGCGGCAATGGGGGTCCAAACCGCGGGCTTGAAGGTCATGGAAGATCCTGTGGACTTCGCCTGGAGTAGCCTGCAACGGGGCCTGATCCACGCCTGGCACAGGGGGCCGAGCGCGTTACCAGTGTACGGAGATTCGACCGCAGAAGTTGCGAACGTGGCGAGGTGAGTGAGGGCGGTGGGACTCGAACCCACGACCTAGGGATTAAAAGTCCAGCCACCGGCTAACCGTCTTGCAGTACCTTCTCTGTGATTCAACACGTTGCCGGAGATTTCCCGCTATCGCCGGCGGTCGAATACCGGCCTTTCACTGTCCAATCTTGGCCAAATTTTTACCACGCGCCCGCCCCATGCTGGAGGCATATCTTAGCCCCACCTACCTTCGATCAAAACGCAGTCACCGCGTCGTCCCTAACACGGAGGGTGTGATGCTACGCTTCGCCTTTCTCTGCTGCGGGGCCGTCCTTGCCGGCTGCACCAGATCCGGGGACCGAGCTGTCGAAGAAGGAACTGCCAGAGATACGGTGGCGGCGGCGCCCGCGACGCCGGCAGCATCCGCTACGATCTCGCTCGCCGATGCCGGGAAATGGAAGATTCGCTCGACGGACGAGGCCGGAGGCAACGTGGTCGAGGTTGAGCTGCTCGCCATGGCCGACACCTCGGGTTGGACCTTGACTGGCCCGAACCGGAAACCCATTCCGGTGCGCGTCAGCGCGGTAGCGGGTGACAGCATCGTCACCGAGGCAGGTCCGTACGAGAGCTTCCTGCGCAAGGGCGTTCAGGTCAGGACGCGCAGCGTCAACCGGCTTCAAAATGGCAAGTTGGTGGGCACCATCGAAGCGCGGTTCGACGAGGGGCAGCCGCGATTCGGTGGCTCACCGCCGGAGCGAGGGAACGCGCGCGCCGTAGTAGGACGCACGCGTTCTGCACGCATAAGGACCAGAGTCTAAGAGGAACTTCTCAAGCACTTGGAAGACATGGGCAGGCCAGGCGATTGGTGGAGTCGGGCGCGATGGTTGCGGCGCCGTGAGATGGGAGGTATCGAGAAACTCGTGGATATAGTCGAATGTGAGGAACGTGAACAAAGTATCGGAAATTGCCAGAGCGAATGTCGCATTCTTCGATTGAGGCCCAACAAAAACGGCTACCGATCAGGGTAGCCGTTTCCCTGCTGCAGTGCCATCAGATACTCGTGTGGACCGAATGAGCGAGCCTCTTAGGCCGAGCTCACATCACATCTGGTACGACAGACCCAGGCGCCCCAGCGACCGGGTGTAGTCGTCAATCTCCCCTGCGGTATCTCCCGCCCGGTTCAGCTTCTGGGTCGAGTGGGCGCCGCCCAGGCGGAGGCGAAGGTCCTTCATCAGCCGGAAGCGAAGGTCGGCAGAGATCTGATGGCGCTTGTCCACGCGGCCGCTATTGACCCCGTCCAGGGGCTCGTTCGAGGTATAGCGCCGCCACCGGTACTCGTAGCCGAGCTTGACGTCCATCCCCTGACTCGGCCCGAAGCGCAAGGAGGCGCCCAGGTTGTGCTCTTTGCGCGACCGGTCAACCATCGTTAGGACGCGCGCGTTCAGGTCAGTCGCCGTCCCATTGCCGTTCAGATCCTGACCGTAATCCGGTTCATTCAGCAGCAGAACCTGATCGCTGGGGGGAGCACCAACCGAGGCGAAGTCATAGCCCAGGTCGAGGTCCACCCGGTGGCCGAGGTCGAAGAGCAGCTTGGCAGAAGTGGTTGGGCCATGCAGGTCCCGGCCTGTTAAGGGCGCGCCATACGAGCGGCTGTAATAGCCCCCTCCGAGCTGGAGCACCGCGCCGAAGGGATGGCTTCTCGTTGCCTTGGCCAGCGGAAGACGGTAGTCGGCGCCCAGTTCTCCCTCGCGGTACTCACCTGTCGCGTAGACCCGCTCTGCCTCCGAGATAGAACCATTCGAATCCTGGTCCACGGCGTCCGCCATGTAGTTCCGGGCGAAGTAGCTCGGGGTCAATCGGCCCTGGAGTCGCAGACGGCCATCAGACCAGAGCTCCTGCTGAAGCGAAAGGCCGAGACTCACGTTGCTGCGTGCCGTGTTCTGTGTGTAGAGATCGTAGGAGACCTCCGGGGTCAGGACCGAGGTTTTTCCCATGAGCCCGGGACCCTTGAGGGTGAAACCGGCTGACATCGTGGTCAGCACGTCGGTGGCGCTCTTCATGTCGTTATAGCGACCGCTGATCAGCTGGCCGCCCGACGGAGCCGAGACGTCGGACTTCCTGGTGGGCGAGAGATAGAAGACGTTGTCGTCGTACTGGGCAGCCACCCCGAGCGCCGGGGACACTCGCCACCCGGCGTTTCGGTCCCCGCGATTCGAGCTGGCGGGTTTCGTGTTGGGAGCGGGTGGAGCTGTCTGGGCAGCGTTCGCCACGGACTGAGCGCTAGTTGGAGTGACAGTGGAAGTGGCCAAAGCCAGGGCGGCCAGAGCAGAACCCACCGAGAGACGTTTCGCGCGCATATCCCCATCCTAGATGGTTTGGCGCCGTTCGGCCAACAGCGCGTGAGAGGTGGTTCCGGTGATGACGGGGCGATCGTACAGGATCGAGCACTTCTCATGCCAAGCTGAACCGAGCGTTGGTAATTAGGACGACAACAATTGCATCGTTGCGAACCGCCGCTCTTGCTGGTATTCGCCTGCGATAATCTCGCCTCCCTGCCCACCGTCATAGCCCTTGGAGGGGCATGCAGCTTGCTTCGCTGAGCGGTCCCTGGCTCTCGACTTTTCGACTCCCGAAGCGGGATCCCCGAGACCGGGTGCGACATCTTCGTACCGTCTTCGGAGGCACGATCGTGATGCGACACTTGGCCAGCGAGATCCAGGTTGGGCAATCCCTTCCCGCCGATGTCAGAGCGGCGATGCGCGTCTCCTACGCGCTCAGGCGGGTGCCGGAGCGGAGCCTGCACACCCTGCTGCCCTGCCCCGAGACCCCTCAAGTGGGAGATATCGTGCTGGCCAAGGTGGAATCGGTCGGCAAAAACCTCACGCTCGATATTCGCGGCGGCCGGCGGTGCACGCTCAACAGGGGCGACCTGGTCGCCGTGGTGTTTGGGAATCGGTATGCCACGCTGCAGTTCGAGGGCTATGCTCGCGCCGAGGGCGATCGCTGCCACCTTCTCTCGGTCGGCGGGCTGTGCGGGATCGTCGAGAGCAAGCACGACGCCGTTTCGGAACCGACCAAGCTCCGCTTGCTGGGCGCCCTGGGTGACGAGAAGGGGCTTCCACTGCGGCTGCAGAACTTCGCCGTCGTCCCGCAGCCCCCAGGTGCTCGAGCGCAGCCGCGAGTTGCCGTGGTCCTCGGGACCTCGATGGACGCCGGCAAGACCTACACGGCCCGCAGCGTCATTCTCGGCCTGCAGCGGCACGGCATCCGTGCCGCGGGCATAAAACTCACCGGCACAGCGGCGGGGCGTGACACGTTCTCCATGCTCGATGCCGGGGCATGCTCGGCTCTGGATTTTGTGGATGGCGGACTGCCCTCCACCTATCGCAGCTCTCTCACCCAACTGCTCGACCTCTACCGGCTGCTGGTCGACGAAGCCGCCTCGAAGGGCGCCGCGTGGGTGGTGGTCGAAATCGCCGACGGGATCATTCAGGGCGAGACTGCCGCTCTGATCGCGAGCACCCGTTTCACGTCGAGCGTCGATGCCTGGCTCCTCGCTGCGACGGACGCCGTAGGGGTAGTCGGCGCGATGGGTCTGCTGCAGCGGCTCGGGGTCACGCCGCTCGCCGTCTCCGGAGTGGTATCGCGGAGTGCCCTGGCCCGGCGTGAGGTCGAGTTAGCCACAAACGTGCCCTGCATGGCCGCCGCCGAACTCGAGGAAGGGGCGTTGAACGCGAAGCTGATGGCCGCCTCCCCCCCGCCGGGGCTACAGGCCGTGTCGGGCGAGCAGCCGGCTATCAGACTGAGATGAGCCGCGGGCGGGTGTACCTCTGGACCCCCGACCAGAGCCGCCAAGTCGGGGGATCCGTCACGGTTGTGGTGGTCTCGCTGCCCCGGCTGGACCAGAGCTCCGGAAGCAGTGTTCGGCTGCGAGGCCGGTTCGGTCGGGTGCGCAACGCCGCCGTTATCAACGAGCCTGCCGCGGCCGGCGATGGTGTGCAGACCAAATCGCTGGGAGACGCCGAGCCGGACGCGAACGGGAATTTCCTATTCGAACCTGCGCGCGGCGGAGGCCGTGTCGACAAAGTGCCCTTGGCGGAGTCGAACGTGCGTCGGCGCTACGTCGAGGCATCGCGTTTCGGGGAGGTCAACACCTACTTCCACCTGGATCGCATCGCCTCCTACGTCGACACTCTGCTCCAAGACCTAGGGCAGTGCTCGCTGCCGCTGGCCACCGCGGTTGTAAACGCGCATCCCGCAGCCGTGGAAGTGAATGGCGTGCGTGACGGCGTACGGGGCCGGAGCGGTCGCTGGCTGCCGTTTCAAGGTGGGCACTACCGTCTGCCGAATCGCAGCTTCACCGTCGCCGAGCACCAGCCGTTGTCCCCTCATGGGGAGATACATCTCGGGCCCGGCTGGAGGCTTCACCGGCACGGCGCGCTGGCGGAGGCGACTGGCCGCCCCTACCGGGCCAACGCCGCCCATAATGCCGGCATCATTTACCACGAATACGGCCACCACCTCGCTCGCCATACCGCCGACTTCATCGGCAACGCATTCCGCCGCGCAGACCAGCAGCGAAACGACAAGAGCGCGATCGAGGAGGGCACCTGTGACTACTGGGTAGCCACCATGCTTGACACCCCTCACATTCGGGCCTGGAACCAGGGGAATGATCCCCAGTCCCCACACTGGCGCTGCCTGGTATCGGCCAAGACCATGGCGCACTTCGATTCCCGACCTCGCGCCGACCCGCATGCCAACGGGACCATCTGGGGCGCGGCCCTTTGGCAACTGCGGGGAGAGCTGGCGGCGTTCGATCCGGAGGGCGTGAGAGGTACCGACCGATTGGTGTTGCAGGCGCTGATTCTGCTGGGTCGCCTTCAGCCCCCTGGCGAAAACGCCACAATTGGAGGTTTACGGCGGATTCGCAGCAGCTTCCCCGCCGGTCTAGCCGCTCTGCTCAATGCCGACGAGTTGCTGAATGCCGGCGCTCATCGGGACCGGATCTCCAGCGTGTTTGCGGCCCGGGGCATCCTGCCCGATCCCCTTGTCAGCCGGATCCTGGGAAACCATCCCTCGCCGGCTAAAGGACGTGCTGCCCGGCAGGCGGACCTGAGCAAGACGGTCGGGAGAGAGCAGCCATGACCGGGCGGCAGGAGGAGAGCACCGGCTTCAGCCAGGTCTCGCAGGACCAGCTGGCCCTCGCCCTGGGTCAGATGCTTACCCACGTCGCCCCCAAGGACATTCCCGATTCCAGTGACCTGTACACGCCGAACGCCCTGGCTGCGTTTCTCCAGGGACTGAAGCAGCCGGATTTCTCGCTGATAGCAGTGGGAGACATCATGCTCGGCGGGCGGGCGCAGAAAGTGGTCGCTGAGCGGGGCGGAAGCTATCCCTTCGATGCCGTCCTCCCCCTGCTCCGCCGCGCCCCGCTGATACTCGGCAACCTGGAAGGTCCGTTCGCCCGCGTTGCGAAGCTGGAGAAGAGAAATCACTCTTACCGGGTGGACCCGTCCCTGGCCTTTGCCCTTCGCCAAGCGGGGATCAACATCGTGACCCTGGCCAATAATCACCTGCTCGATTGCGGGCGCGCCGGCGTTCTGGAGACCCTGGAAGCTCTGGATAAGGCCGGGGTCGCGGCCGTGGGTGGCGGTGTGGACCACCGCGCAGCGCACCAGCCGGCGATCCGTCAGGCTGGCCAGCTTCGAATCGGAGTGCTCGGGTACTACTGGAATCGTCGCTGTGCGGCAACCCCGCAGCTGCCGGGGAGCGCCATGGATCTACCCGACGCTCTGGCTGAGGACATCGGCGCACTTCGCCGGCAGGTCGATCGCGTGGTAGTGACCATTCATTGGGGAACCCCCTACCGGCGGCGTCCCTCAGGAGAGGAGCAGGCCAAGGCTCGTCTGGCGGTGGACTGCGGCGCCGATGCCGTGATCGGGCACCATCCTCACGTCGCGCAGCCCGTCGAGGTCTACCGCGGGCGCCCGATCATCTACAGCCTGGGCAATTTCACGTTCGGATCCGGCAACAGCCGGGCCGAGGGCCTGCTGGCCGGTATCCGGTTCGAGGAACGGCAGACGGTGGCTGAGCTGTACCCGTTGTACGTGAAGAACCGCGATCCCCGGGTGAACTATCAGCCCAAGGTGCTCCGCGGCCGCGCGGCAAATCGGGTGCTGCGCCGCATCGCTAAAACGTCTGATGCAGGTCCGGGTCTTCTGGTCATCGATGACACCCGGCTCCGGCTCGAGGTGCCCCGGTGAAGGCGCTGCGTTCGATCCGCCGAACGCGGGAGCTCTTCGCGTTGCTGTGGCCCTATGCGGGGGGGCAGCGGACCCTACTCTGGAGCGGACTGGGGCTGAGCGTCCTCCTGGTGGCCTTGCGGGTTGCGCAGCCCTGGCCGCTCAAATGGGTGCTCGACCTCCTCACTGGCAACCACCACCATACCGGACTGGGAGGACTGCTGCAGTCTCCGGCCTTGGGTACTGCAGGGATGGGCGCCCTGTACCTGCTCATTACCCTCGCCGCCGCGAGCGCGGAGTATTGGCAGCTCATGGTCCTCACCGGACTGGGCAATCGCATGCTGTACAGCTTCCGCACTGGGCTGTTCGCCCACGTCGTACGCCAACCACTCACATTTCACGAGAGTCGAGACACGGGCGAGCTCCTGACCCGCATCGTTTATGATACCGCACGGCTGCGGCAAGGTGTGAACGGGCTCCTGACTCAGGTTTTTCAGACGTCAGCCACCTTCCTGGCAACCAGTGCCGTACTGCTCTGGCTGAATGCCGAGCTTGCGGGTGTCGTCGTGGTGAGTGGCATGGTCGCCCTCACGGCGATGGGGCGGAGCAACGAGGAAATTGCCCGCGCCGCCCGGAAGCAGCGGCAACGTGAGGGCAAGCTCGCTGCGCTGGTTACCGAAGACTTGCTGGGAATCCGGGAATTGCAGACCTTCCGCACGGGTACTGCGTCGGATGGCCGGTTTGGCCGTCAGAATACGCGGAGCCTTACCCAGGAGCAGAAGGTGCGGCGCCTCGGGGCCGGGCTGCTCTTCCGGATTGAACTGCTGATCGCGCTGAGTGTGACCGTTATTCTCTGGGTCGGCGCGCGTGAGGTCCGGGCGGGACAGTTGACTCCGGGCGACCTGGTCCTGTTCGTGTCCTATGCCGTCAGCCTCTACCGCCCGTTCAGTCAGTTCGCCAGGCAAACCGCGCGCTCCGGCAGGACGTTTGCCTGCGCCGAGCGGCTCACCAAGATTATGCAGGAGGCTCCGGCCGTCGCGGACCGGCCCGGCGCAGTGGCGGCGCCGCCACTGCGCCGGGCCGGTCCGCGACGGCCGGAGCCTCCTGCATAATCTTGGTGAGCCGCTCGGCGCAGGCAAACGTCCTGCCGGAGCGCGCGGTTTGCCTGGCGAACTGACTGAACGGGCGGTAGAGGCTGACGGCATAGGACACGAACAGGACCAGGTCGCCCGGAGTCAACTGTCCCGCCCGGACCTCACGCGCGCCGACCCAGAGAATAACGGTCACACTCAGCGCGATCAGCAGTTCAATCCGGAAGAGCAGCCCGGCCCCGAGGCGCCGCACCTTCTGCTCCTGGGTAAGGCTCCGCGTATTCTGACGGCCAAACCGGCCATCCGACGCAGTACCCGTGCGGAAGGTCTGCAATTCCCGGATTCCCAGCAAGTCTTCGGTAACCAGCGCAGCGAGCTTGCCCTCACGTTGCCGCTGCTTCCGGGCGGCGCGGGCAATTTCCTCGTTGCTCCGCCCCATCGCCGTGAGGGCGACCATGCCACTCACCACGACGACACCCGCAAGCTCGGCATTCAGCCAGAGCAGTACGGCACTGGTTGCCAGGAAGGTGGCTGACGTCTGAAAAACCTGAGTCAGGAGCCCGTTCACACCTTGCCGCAGCCGTGCGGTATCATAAACGATGCGGGTCAGGAGCTCGCCCGTGTCTCGACTCTCGTGAAATGTGAGTGGTTGGCGTACGACGTGGGCGAACAGCCCAGTGCGGAAGCTGTACAGCATGCGATTGCCCAGTCCGGTGAGGACCATGAGCTGCCAATACTCCGCGCTCGCGGCGGCGAGGGTAATGAGCAGGTACAGGGCGCCCATCCCTGCAGTACCCAAGGCCGGAGACTGCAGCAGTCCTCCCAGTCCGGTATGGTGGTGGTTGCCAGTGAGGAGGTCGAGCACCCATTTGAGCGGCCAGGGCTGCGCAACCCGCAAGGCCACCAGGAGGACGCTCAGCCCCAGTCCGCTCCAGAGTAGGGTCCGCTGCCCCCCCGCATAGGGCCACAGCAACGCGAAGAGCTCCCGCGTTCGGCGGATCGAACGCAGCGCCTTCACCGGGGCACCTCGAGCCGGAGCCGGGTGTCATCGATGACCAGAAGACCCGGACCTGCATCAGACGTTTTAGCGATGCGGCGCAGCACCCGATTTGCCGCGCGGCCGCGGAGCACCTTGGGCTGATAGTTCACCCGGGGATCGCGGTTCTTCACGTACAACGGGTACAGCTCAGCCACCGTCTGCCGTTCCTCGAACCGGATACCGGCCAGCAGGCCCTCGGCCCGGCTGTTGCCGGATCCGAACGTGAAATTGCCCAGGCTGTAGATGATCGGGCGCCCGCGGTAGACCTCGACGGGCTGCGCGACGTGAGGATGGTGCCCGATCACGGCATCGGCGCCGCAGTCCACCGCCAGACGAGCCTTGGCCTGCTCCTCTCCTGAGGGACGCCGCCGGTAGGGGGTTCCCCAATGAATGGTCACTACCACGCGATCGACCTGCCGGCGAAGTGCGCCGATGTCCTCAGCCAGAGCGTCGGGTAGATCCATGGCGCTCCCCGGCAGCTGCGGGGTTGCCGCACAGCGACGATTCCAGTAGTACCCGAGCACTCCGATTCGAAGCTGGCCAGCCTGACGGATCGCCGGCTGGTGCGCTGCGCGGTGGTCCACACCGCCACCCACGGCCGCGACCCCGGCCTTATCCAGAGCTTCCAGGGTCTCCAGAACGCCGGCGCGCCCGCAATCGAGCAGGTGATTATTGGCCAGGGTCACGATGTTGATCCCCGCTTGGCGAAGGGCAAAGGCCAGGGACGGGTCCACCCGGTAAGAGTGATTTCTCTTCTCCAGCTTCGCAACGCGGGCGAACGGACCTTCCAGGTTGCCGAGTATCAGCGGGGCGCGGCGGAGCAGGGGGAGGACGGCATCGAAGGGATAGCTTCCGCCCCGCTCAGCGACCACTTTCTGCGCCCGCCCGCCGAGCATGATGTCTCCCACTGCTATCAGCGAGAAATCCGGCTGCTTCAGTCCCTGGAGAAACGCAGCCAGGGCGTTCGGCGTGTACAGGTCACTGGAATCGGGAATGTCCTTGGGGGCGACGTGGGTAAGCATCTGACCCAGGGCGAGGGCCAGCTGGTCCTGCGAGACCTGGCTGAAGCCGGTGCTCTCCTCCTGCCGCCCGGTCATGGCTGCTCTCTCCCGACCGTCTTGCTCAGGTCCGCCTGCCGGGCAGCACGTCCTTTAGCCGGCGAGGGATGGTTTCCCAGGATCCGGCTGACAAGGGGATCGGGCAGGATGCCCCGGGCCGCAAACACGCTGGAGATCCGGTCCCGATGAGCGCCGGCATTCAGCAACTCGTCGGCATTGAGCAGAGCGGCTAGACCGGCGGGGAAGCTGCTGCGAATCCGCCGTAAACCTCCAATTGTGGCGTTTTCGCCAGGGGGCTGAAGGCGACCCAGCAGAATCAGCGCCTGCAACACCAATCGGTCGGTACCTCTCACGCCCTCCGGATCGAACGCCGCCAGCTCTCCCCGCAGTTGCCAAAGGGCCGCGCCCCAGATGGTCCCGTTGGCATGCGGGTCGGCGCGAGGTCGGGAATCGAAGTGCGCCATGGTCTTGGCCGATACCAGGCAGCGCCAGTGTGGGGACTGGGGATCATTCCCCTGGTTCCAGGCCCGAATGTGAGGGGTGTCAAGCATGGTGGCTACCCAGTAGTCACAGGTGCCCTCCTCGATCGCGCTCTTGTCGTTTCGCTGCTGGTCTGCGCGGCGGAATGCGTTGCCGATGAAGTCGGCGGTATGGCGAGCGAGGTGGTGGCCGTATTCGTGGTAAATGATGCCGGCATTATGGGCGGCGTTGGCCCGGTAGGGGCGGCCAGTCGCCTCCGCCAGCGCGCCGTGCCGGTGAAGCCTCCAGCCGGGCCCGAGATGTATCTCCCCATGAGGGGACAACGGCTGGTGCTCGGCGACGGTGAAGCTGCGATTCGGCAGACGGTAGTGCCCACCTTGAAACGGCAGCCAGCGACCGCTCCGGCCCCGTACGCCGTCACGCACGCCATTCACTTCCACGGCTGCGGGATGCGCGTTTACAACCGCGGTGGCCAGCGGCAGCGAGCACTGCCCTAGGTCTTGGAGCAGAGTGTCGACGTAGGAGGCGATGCGATCCAGGTGGAAGTAGGTGTTGACCTCCCCGAAACGCGATGCCTCGACGTAGCGCCGACGCACGTTCGACTCCGCCAAGGGCACTTTGTCGACACGGCCTCCGCCGCGCGCAGGTTCGAATAGGAAATTCCCGTTCGCGTCCGGCTCGGCGTCTCCCAGCGATTTGGTCTGCACACCATCGCCGGCCGCGGCAGGCTCGTTGATAACGGCGGCGTTGCGCACCCGACCGAACCGGCCTCGCAGCCGAACACTGCTTCCGGAGCTCTGGTCCAGCCGGGGCAGCGAGACCACCACAACCGTGACGGATCCCCCGACTTGGCGGCTCTGGTCGGGGGTCCAGAGGTACACCCGCCCGCGGCTCATCTCAGTCTGATAGCCGGCTGCTCGCCCGACACGGCCTGTAGCCCCGGCGGGGGGGAGGCGGCCATCAGCTTCGCGTTCAACGCCCCTTCCTCGAGTTCGGCGGCGGCCATGCAGGGCACGTTTGTGGCTAACTCGACCTCACGCCGGGCCAGGGCACTCCGCGATACCACTCCGGAGACGGCGAGCGGCGTGACCCCGAGCCGCTGCAGCAGACCCATCGCGCCGACTACCCCTACGGCGTCCGTCGCAGCGAGGAGCCAGGCATCGACGCTCGACGTGAAACGGGTGCTCGCGATCAGAGCGGCAGTCTCGCCCTGAATGATCCCGTCGGCGATTTCGACCACCACCCACGCGGCGCCCTTCGAGGCGGCTTCGTCGACCAGCAGCCGGTAGAGGTCGAGCAGTTGGGTGAGAGAGCTGCGATAGGTGGAGGGCAGTCCGCCATCCACAAAATCCAGAGCCGAGCATGCCCCGGCATCGAGCATGGAGAACGTGTCACGCCCCGCCGCTGTGCCGGTGAGTTTTATGCCCGCGGCACGGATGCCGTGCCGCTGCAGGCCGAGAATGACGCTGCGGGCCGTGTAGGTCTTGCCGGCGTCCATCGAGGTCCCGAGGACCACGGCAACTCGCGGCTGCGCTCGAGCACCTGGGGGCTGCGGGACGACGGCGAAGTTCTGCAGCCGCAGTGGAAGCCCCTTCTCGTCACCCAGGGCGCCCAGCAAGCGGAGCTTGGTCGGTTCCGAAACGGCGTCGTGCTTGCTCTCGACGATCCCGCACAGCCCGCCGACCGAGAGAAGGTGGCAGCGATCGCCCTCGGCGCGAGCATAGCCCTCGAACTGCAGCGTGGCATACCGATTCCCAAACACCACGGCGACCAGGTCGCCCCTGTTGAGCGTGCACCGCCGGCCGCCGCGAATATCGAGCGTGAGGTTTTTGCCGACCGATTCCACCTTGGCCAGCACGATATCTCCCACTTGAGGGGTCTCGGGGCAGGGCAGCAGGGTGTGCAGGCTCCGCTCCGGCACCCGCCTGAGCGCGTAGGAGACGCGCATCGCCGCTCTGACATCGGCGGGAAGGGATTGCCCAACCTGGATCTCGCTGGCCAAGTGTCGCATCACGATCGTGCCTCCGAAGACGGTACGAAGATGTCGCACCCGGTCTCGGGGATCCCGCTTCGGGAGTCGAAAAGTCGAGAGCCAGGGACCGCTCAGCGAAGCAAGCTGCATGCCCCTCCAAGGGCTATGACGGTGGGCAGGGAGGCGAGATTATCGCAGGCGAATACCAGCAAGAGCGGCGGTTCGCAACGATGCAATTGTTGTCGTCCTAATTACCAACGCTCGGTTCAGCTTGGCATGAGAAGTGCTCGATCCTGTACGATCGCCCCGTCATCACCGGAACCACCTCTCACGCGCTGTTGGCCGAACGGCGCCAAACCATCTAGGATGGGGATATGCGCGCGAAACGTCTCTCGGTGGGTTCTGCTCTGGCCGCCCTGGCTTTGGCCACTTCCACTGTCACTCCAACTAGCGCTCAGTCCGTGGCGAACGCTGCCCAGACAGCTCCACCCGCTCCCAACACGAAACCCGCCAGCTCGAATCGCGGGGACCGAAACGCCGGGTGGCGAGTGTCCCCGGCGCTCGGGGTGGCTGCCCAGTACGACGACAACGTCTTCTATCTCTCGCCCACCAGGAAGTCCGACGTCTCGGCTCCGTCGGGCGGCCAGCTGATCAGCGGTCGCTATAACGACATGAAGAGCGCCACCGACGTGCTGACCACGATGTCAGCCGGTTTCACCCTCAAGGGTCCCGGGCTCATGGGAAAAACCTCGGTCCTGACCCCGGAGGTCTCCTACGATCTCTACACACAGAACACGGCACGCAGCAACGTGAGTCTCGGCCTTTCGCTTCAGCAGGAGCTCTGGTCTGATGGCCGTCTGCGACTCCAGGGCCGATTGACCCCGAGCTACTTCGCCCGGAACTACATGGCGGACGCCGTGGACCAGGATTCGAATGGTTCTATCTCGGAGGCAGAGCGGGTCTACGCGACAGGTGAGTACCGCGAGGGAGAACTGGGCGCCGACTACCGTCTTCCGCTGGCCAAGGCAACGAGAAGCCATCCCTTCGGCGCGGTGCTCCAGCTCGGAGGGGGCTATTACAGCCGCTCGTATGGCGCGCCCTTAACAGGCCGGGACCTGCATGGCCCAACCACTTCTGCCAAGCTGCTCTTCGACCTCGGCCACCGGGTGGACCTCGACCTGGGCTATGACTTCGCCTCGGTTGGTGCTCCCCCCAGCGATCAGGTTCTGCTGCTGAATGAACCGGATTACGGTCAGGATCTGAACGGCAATGGGACGGCGACTGACCTGAACGCGCGCGTCCTAACGATGGTTGACCGGTCGCGCAAAGAGCACAACCTGGGCGCCTCCTTGCGCTTCGGGCCGAGTCAGGGGATGGACGTCAAGCTCGGCTACGAGTACCGGTGGCGGCGCTATACCTCGAACGAGCCCCTGGACGGGGTCAATAGCGGCCGCGTGGACAAGCGCCATCAGATCTCTGCCGACCTTCGCTTCCGGCTGATGAAGGACCTTCGCCTCCGCCTGGGCGGCGCCCACTCGACCCAGAAGCTGAACCGGGCGGGAGATACCGCAGGGGAGATTGACGACTACACCCGGTCGCTGGGGCGCCTGGGTCTGTCGTACCAGATGTGATGTGAGCTCGGCCTAAGAGGCTCGCTCATTCGGTCCACACGAGTATCTGATGGCACTGCAGCAGGGAAACGGCTACCCTGATCGGTAGCCGTTTTTGTTGGGCCTCAATCGAAGAATGCGACATTCGCTCTGGCAATTTCCGATACTTTGTTCACGTTCCTCACATTCGACTATATCCACGAGTTTCTCGATACCTCCCATCTCACGGCGCCGCAACCATCGCGCCCGACTCCACCAATCGCCTGGCCTGCCCATGTCTTCCAAGTGCTTGAGAAGTTCCTCTTAGACTCTGGTCCTTATGCGTGCAGAACGCGTGCGTCCTACTACGGCGCGCGCGTTCCCTCGCTCCGGCGGTGAGCCACCGAATCGCGGCTGCCCCTCGTCGAACCGCGCTTCGATGGTGCCCACCAACTTGCCATTTTGAAGCCGGTTGACGCTGCGCGTCCTGACCTGAACGCCCTTGCGCAGGAAGCTCTCGTACGGACCTGCCTCGGTGACGATGCTGTCACCCGCTACCGCGCTGACGCGCACCGGAATGGGTTTCCGGTTCGGGCCAGTCAAGGTCCAACCCGAGGTGTCGGCCATGGCGAGCAGCTCAACCTCGACCACGTTGCCTCCGGCCTCGTCCGTCGAGCGAATCTTCCATTTCCCGGCATCGGCGAGCGAGATCGTAGCGGATGCTGCCGGCGTCGCGGGCGCCGCCGCCACCGTATCTCTGGCAGTTCCTTCTTCGACAGCTCGGTCCCCGGATCTGGTGCAGCCGGCAAGGACGGCCCCGCAGCAGAGAAAGGCGAAGCGTAGCATCACACCCTCCGTGTTAGGGACGACGCGGTGACTGCGTTTTGATCGAAGGTAGGTGGGGCTAAGATATGCCTCCAGCATGGGGCGGGCGCGTGGTAAAAATTTGGCCAAGATTGGACAGTGAAAGGCCGGTATTCGACCGCCGGCGATAGCGGGAAATCTCCGGCAACGTGTTGAATCACAGAGAAGGTACTGCAAGACGGTTAGCCGGTGGCTGGACTTTTAATCCCTAGGTCGTGGGTTCGAGTCCCACCGCCCTCACTCACCTCGCCACGTTCGCAACTTCTGCGGTCGAATCTCCGTACACTGGTAACGCGCTCGGCCCCCTGTGCCAGGCGTGGATCAGGCCCCGTTGCAGGCTACTCCAGGCGAAGTCCACAGGATCTTCCATGACCTTCAAGCCCGCGGTTTGGACCCCCATTGCCGCTGTGCTGAGCGTCCTCAATCTGGTCGCGATCGGGTTCGCCGCCGGCCAGCCCGAGCCGTGGCATGCCGGGGGGCACGCGGCACTGGCGCTCGGATTCGGGCTTTGGGCCCAGCGCCTGCGGCAGCGTTCCCAGGGGCGCGAGCTCCAGGGTTCGGTGGAACTGTTCGAGGCGATCGACGCGCTCGAAGCCGACGTCAACAGGGTGCGCCAGGAGCTCGGTGAGGTGCAGGAGCGCCTGGACTTCGCCGAGCGGATGCTGGCGCAGGGATTGGAAGCCCGCCGACTGGACCCGCTGCGCTAGCGCCCTGCGATGTGGGTCTAGATCGCTGCGGCTCGGCGGGTCTCCGGCCGGCCGGCCGGCGTTTGAGTTGCCCGTGCCGTCAGCATTCCCAGCACCGCTGCGGCCAGGAGCAGCACCAGCACGTCCCCGGGGAGATGGCCCCGCTCGCTCGGGTCACGGATTGCCTCGACCGCCATCACCAGGGCGTGCGCCACACTCGACCAGACGGTGAACCAGAGCAGACTGAGGTTGGCCAGGGGATCGCGCGCGGCTCGAATCAGGAACACTCCGAGCGTGGCGTAGATGGCGAGAATCATCCGCTCGTACTCAGGTTGATCCGGGGTCCAGGCCCATCCCGCCGGCCACAGCCGCATCAGAGGATAGATCCCCACGACAAACGTCACCCCAGGACAATCAGAACGATACGAAGCGTGCGGAGCGCGGACGAGTCGGACTGCATCGCAACCTCCAGGTGCAGGTTTGGCGCTGATGCGCGCCCCAAGGTGCAGGCAGCAATCGGGATCGGCAAGGGTGTCACGCGCCCTTCACCTTAAACGGCCGGTTGCCGTCCCAGGCGATGTGCTGCGCGGCTGGCCGCGATGCTCTATGCCCGCGACGCGATGCCGGGGCCCGAGCTCCCGCCGTCCCGCGCCGGCCGGTTGATCCCGACCACCTGATCGATACCGTGGCCGCGTGATAGACAAGGCGGCCACCGTCTAGCCCTGGATTGCCCGCACGCCGAGTCGCCGTCGCCCACCGCCCTACCTCTCCATCTCCCGCACCTTATCGTAGCAATCTCGTCACTGCTCTTGTGCCGCCGCGTGACGGCATCGCTACCCGCCCGTCGCCGGACTGTGCCGCCGGAAGTGGACTATGTCACTGCGTTCATATCCCACGCAGGACGACCACGGCGATGACGTCGAGATTGCCGCCGGTCAGAGACCGACGAACAGGAGAAGCCAACAATGCATGTTTCCCACTCTGCGAGGCTGGCCGCCGGAATGCTGGTCATCGGCGCCACTGCCTGCGATGACGCAGATCGCATGGTCGAGCCTACCGCCATCGCGGCCGCCGGCAGCGCCACTTCTGGTCAGTTCAAGTTTACTCCCCTTCCCAGCTCGGCAGTCTGCGGGCCGAGCACCGAGCAGCCGTTCCTGCTGCCGCCGGGATACACCCAGACTGTGATCGCACGTGAAGGCGATGGCGGCACATTCGACCTCTGGGATATGAATACCCAGAACGAGACTGGCCCCAAGGCCGGCCGGTTCCTCTACCGCACGCATGAGATCGGAAGCAACGGACAGGTGTCGGTGACCGACCTCGAAACCAATGTCACCCGGGTACTGGCCCAGCGGGCGGACTGGGAGCGCCTGGACGGCATCGTGTGGACGCCTTGGGGAACTGTCCTGGTAGCCGAGGAAACCACCAACTCCACCTTGAAGGATCCCACCCTGCCGCTGGCCCGCGCCGGGCACGTGTACGAGATCGACCCAGAGACCGGTGCGTCGGTGTTGCGCGCCGCAGTGGGCTCCCGCTCGCACGAGGGGCTGCGGTTCGATCCCCAGGGAAATCTGTATGGGATCTCCGAGTCGTCGCCCCCGACCGGCGGCTATATCTTCAAGTTCGTTCCCGACCGCCGCGGCGATCTCTCGAGCGGGCAGTCGTATGCGCTCAAGGTCGTGGCCCCGACGGGCGACCGCACCGGGGCGGCCGTCTGGCTGCCGCTCAACACTGCCGCCGCGGCTCTTGATTCCGATGCCGAGGCCACGCGGGTCGGGGCCACTGGTTACGGCCGGCCGGAAGACGTCGAGATGTTCACCAGCACCGGCAACGGGGGCGGCCAAGTCCTCTACGTCGCTATCACCAGCGAGAATCGGGTGCTGGGTGTCGATCTGCGCGAGTCCAGGGGTGGCCGCGATCACGCAACCGCGTTCGTGTACGACTACGTGCGCGCCGGCGTGAATGCCCCTCTGGATTTCACATCCCCGGATAATCTGGCGCTGGACAAGGCCGGCAACCTGTACATCGCCGAGGATCCGCCAGGCAATCCAGTGGGCGCGGACATCTGGGTTGCCACGCCCAGTAAGGGGGGCCAGCACCGGCCCGCCGAGAGCACGGGACGCTTTGCCAGTCTGTTCGACTGCGCGGCGGAGCCGAGCGGGATTTACTTCGACAAGCAGGGCTGGGCCCTCTTTGTCCACGTTCAGCACCGGGGCGGTCCCGACCCGCGCGACCTCGAGATCAGGATCGAGCGGGCGGAATAGAAGCAGGCAGAGCGAAGGATCGTACGGAGGGACGGATCAG
>Ga0180121_10000301_pt1 | contig 20023 bp, 20 predicted proteins | sample AntDrymUQ5402106_2_FD_129676 | JGI IMG/M metagenome (GOLD analysis project Ga0180121, IMG submission 129676) | Polar desert sand microbial communities from Dry Valleys, Antarctica - metaG UQ540 (21.06) (version 2) (version 2) | ecosystem: Environmental > Terrestrial > Soil > Desert | place...
GCACGTGCCGATCCGTGCTCACCAGGTAGGCCGTGTACACCAGCGAGGTCGCAAGGGCGAGCGCGATGCCGAGGGGCTCAACCTCGGTTTCGCCCCCGCCGCCGAGCACGACGACGGCGCTCCCGGCGATCGCAAGGGCGAGGGCCACGAACAACGCCGGAGACGGCGCGCGGCGGTCGAGGCCGATCGTCACGAGCATGACCCACACGGGGTAGGTGTAGAAGAGCAGCGTCACCGCGGCGGCCGACCCATGGTTCAGGGCCGAGAAGTACAGCGCCGCCTCGGTGCCGTAGCCGAGCGTGCCCGCGAGCGCGAGCGCCAGCCGCTCGCCCGGTGCAGGGAGTCCTGGCCTTCCCAGCGCGAGCGCCAATCCCAGCAGCAGCACCGACTGTCCACCGAACCTGATCGCGAGCGTGATGAACGGCGGTCCTCCCGCCTGCACCTTGGAACCGAGGATCACCACGCCGGCGAACAGCACCGCCATGGACACCGACATCGCCGAGCCCGCCACCTCGCCCCGCCGGTCGGTCGCACGCCGGGTCTCCCCGGGGTTAGCCCTCAATGGTTACCAGTTCCATCGGCACCGAGGGTACGATGAGCGCAACGATGCCCGACAACGCAACCGACCCGCCGCCCCCGCCCGGCACGACCAGGATCGAGATCGACCGCAGCGACGTCGAGAACCTGCTCTCTCGGCTACACGTGCGACTGACCGACGATGGCTCACAGACCGAGCACGATGTCACCGTGTCTCGTGCCGACTGGGAGCGGTTCGGGGAAGGGTTCAGCACTCCCGAGGCCCTGGTCGAGGCGTCGATGCGATTCTTGCTCGAGCGCGAGCCCAAGGAACAGATCATGGCTGCCTTCGATCTCGGACAGATCCCGCGCTACTTCCCATCGTACGCACGAGACATCGTGCCACCCGCGTAGGTGACCGGCGTCACGTGCTTCGTGGGAGGCCGGGCAGGTCGTCCTGGGGTGCGAGCTCACTACGGATCCGCCGCGCCCACGCCGCGACCAGCGCGGTGAGTCCCAGGAACACCGTTCCCGAGATCAGCAGGATCGAGCGCGTCGTGACCTCGCTGTCTTCCGTCCAGATCAGGAACAGGATGAGCGCGGGCACGATGTAGCCGAGGTTGTAGGCGATATCGAACAGGGCGAAAGCACGGCCACGGAAGTCGTCGGGCATCGACTGCTGCATGATGGTGTCGGCCGAGATCTTGCCCACGAAGAACGAGAAGAACCCGATGAACAACATGGCGGCGAACCCGGCCACCGAGACGAACAGGCCGCCCACGAGCGTGCCGATGCCGAGCAGCACCATCGACATCAGCAGCAGGCGCACCGGCGCCACCCGATCCTTGTATTTCTGGGCCACCACCATGCCGATCGCGCCGCCCGCCAGCCCGCCGAGGCCCGAGAGCACCAGTGCGAGCGTGTCGGAGTCGCCGCCCGCCACCAGGTTCTTCGCGTACAGGCCGAACACGAACAACCCGAACCCCCAGAACTGATAGCGAAGCATCTGGAACGACGAGAGTCCGAGCGCTGCGGGTGCACGGCTCGCGACTTCCTTCAGGCCGGCCACGACGTTCGCCACGACCTGGGAGGCTTCCTGGGCGAAGGTGGTCTCGTGCGACTCGGCCTCGGCGTGACGGAGCTGCTTGGCCACGAAGGCGCCCGCGACCAGCACGCCTGCGCCGGCCGCGACCGGCACGAACGGCGGCACGAAGCCGGCGAGCCCTCCACCGAAGACGATGCCCGCGATCTGGGCGAGCGCCCCGCCCGCCTGCGAGAGACCGTTGCCTTGCAGCAGGTCCTTGCCCGACAGCACGTCGGGCATGGCCGCCGACTTCACCGCGAGCGCGACCCGCACGCATGCCTGCACCGCGAGCAGCCCCGCGATCAGCGCTGCGGTTGCGAACGCCTTGCCCTCGGTAGTCTCGGAACCGAGCGGCGCCAACACCGCGATCGCGACGACGACGACGACGACCGCGGTGACGATGTCGGCCCACCAGATGACGCGCCGGCGGGGGAACCGGTCGATGAACACGCCGATGAAGGGCGAGATCAGCGTGTAGGGCACGTAGAGCGCGAGCACGACGGTGAGCAGGTAGTCGGCCGACGGGAGGTTCTGCACGTCGAAGCCTTCCTGACCGCCGAACGCGAGCGACTTGGCGATCGCGCCCTGCACGACGCCCTGACCGCCCTGCGCCAGGAACTGCACACCGACCAACACCGAGAAGTCGCGGTTGGAGAACGCCGAGAACATCGCGTTGAAGAACCCGCCGAACGCCTCGAGGGGGCGTCGCAACCAGGCGTCGGCCACGCGGAGCGATGCCCCGATGCCGATCGCGACCGCCACGACCGTCCAACCCTTGATCGGGCTCAGCGGGCCGCGCCAGACGGCGAGCACCGCGATACCTGAGAGCAGCACGATGACGATCGACATGCCGGGGATGAGCGCGATGCGATCGACCGTCGTGCGCAGACCGAGCCAGCTCGCCGCGAGCCAGCCGGGCACGATGAGGAGCACGCCGAGCAGCGCCACGACGAGCATGTTCTGGGGAAGGTTCTCGAGCGCGCCGGGGTGGGCCTCGAACCTGGCGGCTTCCTCGGTGGCGGCTGCTCGGGCTCGATCGACGACCTCGGGTGGCGGCGACCAGAGGCCCTCGCCTTCGATGACGAAGACGTCGGGACCGACCTCGACACCCTGCGAGGTCGTGTCGGCCAGCGCCTGCTGCTCGACCTCGGGAGAACAGACGTCGACGCCGTTGCAGAGGCCCCCGTAGTACTGCCCGATCAGGAACACGACCGGATCGTCGGCGTACTCCTCGAACCGGTGCACGAAGTCATCAGGCTTCGTGGCGTCGGGGTCACAGAGGGCATCGGGCCCACCGAAGGCTTCGCAGAAGTGCGAAGCGGCAGCATCGTCGTAGCCCTGGCTGCCTCTCGTCGAGGTGGTCGGCTCACCCGCCAGGAAGTTTTCGAGCGTGCCGAAGTACGTGACCGATCGCTCGGGCGCGTCGCCGGGCAAGCCCGTCCTGAACACGTTGGAGAACGTCTTGGCCCACCCGTACCCGACGTTCGTGCCGTCGGCCGGGTCGTCTGCGTCATCGCGGTTCACGACGATCACGTTCGCGCGCTCTTCGCCAGCCGCCGTGACGACCTCGTTGACGGCCGCGAGCGAGGTCCTGACCTCCTGGTTGGCCCACTGGTTCGACTCGCTCACCCACCGCTCATCGAGGCCGTCGTTGAGCACGTAGCCGAGCGAGGCCACCACCAGCAAGGCGCCCAACACCCCGGCCGCCTTCAGCATCGCGCCGAGAGCCCCGTCCACCTTCTGCGCGGCGCCGAGATTCAAGAGCCACCGGATAGCGACGAACGAGCCGAGCCCGACGAGGACCATCGGCGCGGCCGAGGCGTTCATGAATCGGTAGTACGGGATGGCCGCGCCGGTCAGCACCGAGGCGACGCCGGCGAACGCGAGGAGCCACCAGATCGAGACCTGCTCCTCGTTGCGGACCGGGCGAGCGGCCGTCCGCGACAACATGATCGTCGAGACGATCGCGACCACGATGAAAGGCACGATGACGATCGGCTGCAGCGAGACCGTCCACTCGATGAGGCGTTGCGTGAAGAACTCCGCCGTGTAGGGCGGCGGCAGCGCGGCTTCCGCGAGGCTCGCCGGCTTGCCCCAGATGCCGATCACCCAGCAAGCGAGACCGGCGATCATGCCGAAGCCGGCCGACATGAGCATGGGACCGTCGGACCGCAGCGCGGCTCCGAGCGAGAAGCGGCTCGTGAGGAAGTGGAACCCGAACACCGCCATCAACACCACCCCGAAGATCACGCATGTGGTTGGGTGCGTGAAGGCGGCGGTTATCCCGATCAGGAACAAGGCCGTGCGCGCTCCCCACGACGCTCGTGCCTCGTGGGCGAACGGGATCATCAAGGAGAGCAAGAACAGCACGGTCACGTTGTCGAGGTATCCGACGTACGGCGTGGTCAGGAACAAGCCCACGGTGGCGAGCAACGTCGTGAGCACCACCAGGGGATCGCGCCGGCTCCGGAACAACGCTGCCCCGAGCGCGAGGCCGGTGAGTATCGGCATGCCGACCATGAGGTACGTGCTGAACGTGTACCGGTCGATGCCGACGACCTGTTGCAGCAGGGCGCCCGCCAGCGGCACCGTGACTCGGTAGCCACCGGCGAACAAGCCGTTGGGACCCCATTCCTCGACGACACGAACGGGGTCGCTGTCGATGATCACCTGCGCCCGCCACGTGTACCAGGCAGGGTCGCGCGTCGGCGCCGAGAGACTCGGGTCTGCCAGGAACCTCCAGCCGAGCATCAGCAGCATCAGCAGCACGAACCCGCCGATCATCCACCACGAGCCGAGCCAGCCCGGGCCCGAGCCGCGGCCGGTGGAGGGCTCGTCGAGGGCCGGAGCCGTCGCGGTGTCCGTCGACGTCATCGCGCGGGATGCTATCGCTTCGCCTCCGGCAGGCACGGAAGATCCTGCATGAGCGCAGACGGGAACACCGCGCTCATCACGATGTCGTCGTCCTGTCCGGGGTTCGGTACGACGCCGGCGCCCACGGTCTGCGCTTGGGTGAAGGTCGCCATGTACCTGGCGACGTCTTCGATCGTGTCGCCGTTGGCCTCGAGCTCCTCGAGGTTCAGGAAGGCCTGCGTCGGCTGCATGAGCTCGACGATCTCGGGGCCGCCGGCGCGGCCGAACCGCTCGTTGATCATCTCCTGCATGGGGCCTGTCGAGATCTGGAACCCCCCGCTCGCTGCCGGGTCTGGCATCGATCCGTGATCGGCCGTGAGCACCATCGCCCACTCTCCCCTTCCCACTTCGCGGTCCAGGAACGTCACCATGTCCCTCATCGCCTGGTCCTGAGCGACCACCGCGTCGAGCATCTCCGGCGAGTTCATCGACCAGACATGGCTGACGTAGTCGATCTCTTTGAAGTTCAGGTAGAGCAGGTCGGGCACATCGTCGGCGCCGAAGCCTTCCTGGCGGATCACGCTCTCGACGACCCGCTGCTGATAGGGAGTGCGCGCCGGCGTATCGAACCCTCGCAGCAGCTCGGCGATGTCGTTGTCGCGCCAATTGCCGTCGATCTCGCCATCGGCTCGATCGAGCAGCTCTTGATCGCGCTCGAACCCGCCGACGTCGTTCGCGTAGCCAGCCAGCCGGTAGTAGGGAGCATCGCGCTCGGGAAGGTTCCATTCGAACCCCTCGTCGGTCAGCGTCGTACCGCCGGTCACCGACCGGGTGAGCGCGATGTCCTCATCGCCGCCGGAGAAGAACGATCCGTGCCCGAGCATGCCGAAATGGATGTCGACGGTGCCCACGATGCCCACGACCGGATCGTTGTCGAGGGCGCGGTCGTACACGTCGGCGAAGGTCGGCTCGATGAGGAACGACGGTCCCTGGCTCCAGGGAGGGGTGATCTGGCCCGCGACGAGCATGTTGTGCCCCACGATGCCGTGGTGCATCGGGAACGCCCCCGTGCCCATCGTCGCGTGGATCTGCGCGGTGCTCGTCGGCGACGAGCCAACCGTCGCGTCGGTGTACCAGGTCCCCTTGGGGATCAGCGACTTCGTGAACGGCCACGCGTCGGGGTGCTCCTCGAGCACGTTGATGCCGCCTGCGTCCCACACCATCGTCACGAACAGCTTGGGGGGATCGCGTTCGCCGGCTGGCAGCAACGCCTCGGTCATCGGCTGGCCGTCGGGCGCACGGAAGCCGTCGAACTTCATGAGCTGGGCAGCCGTGGGTGCGATGCCCGCGACGGTGACCGGCCGGTCGACCTCGCCCTGTGCCAGCACGTACCCGGGGCCGTACCAGAGCATAGGCACGGTCTGGATGTAGTCCCAAGGACCCACGTGCGGAAGCCCCGAGCCCACGAAGTTCGGCTCCTTGGGCACGAAGGTCAGCTGGGCTCCGCGGTCGGGACGCCATCCGCGCCAGATTCGCAGGAGCTGTTCATGCGGGAGCGAGCATGCAACCTCGACCAGGTCGCTCGCCCCGGCCTGGGCGCCTGCCTCGGCGATGGGACGCGACAGCGTGGCCCCGGCGAGCGCGGCCACGATCATGAACAGGGCGGCGGCTCGGCGCACAGACATCTCGGCATAGGGAACACGACCTTGCGCGGCGGCGACAACCGGCCGCGTACGGACGCCTCGTCCCGGCCGGCCGGCTGGGCGCCGCGATGTAGCGTGTGGACATGCCGCCCGGCCTTCGTGATGTCGCTGTGCTCGGAGTCAGATGCGTTCGTCGCTGCGTCGTTCATCGCGTTCGGACCGGCGGCTGAGCTCGCGTTTCTATCCGCTCGGCAGCGACATCCTCGTGCAGGCAGAGTCGATCCAACGGATCGACCCTCCCGACGAGCCCTATCTCACTCCCTGACCGGCAGCGTGATCACGCACACGAACGGCACGTGCCGATCAGGTCGAGGCGGTGACGGACCTGTGCGAATCCGCTGCGCTTCGCGAGCCGGTCGACCGTGCGATCCATCGTCGTCTCGAGGTCACGCGGGATCGTGACGTCCTGGACCGTGCCACAGCTCGAGCAGATCAGGTGGTGATGGTGCTCGGTGAGCTCCTCCGCGAGCTCGTACCGCGCGAACTCTCCCTCGGTGATCACGCGCCGAACGACCCCCGCGTGCTCGAGTACCGAGAGATTGCGGTACACGGAACTCTGCGGGCCGGTGCGCGCCTCGACGATCTCGGCGGTCGACACGGGCTTTCCCGCCCGGTCCAGGGTGAGAACCAGCGCCTCGCGCTGCGCGGTGTAGCGCTGTCCAACCGCGCGGAGCCGAACCCCGACCGATGCGTGCAGAGCGGTGTCACGCGCTCGCGTCATCGATCGGCCACCTCGGTGGACGGCCCGCTCTCCAGTGCACGAACGGTCACTGCGACCACCACGAACGTGGCGGCCGCGACCAGCACGATCGCACCCCCCGGGGCCAGACCCCAGACCCTCGAGAGCGCCAACCCGACGATCGATGCACCGACGCCGATCGCCGCCGAGATCGCGAGCGACCCCCGGAACGATCGCGCGAGCAGTTGCGCGCTGGCGACCGGCAGCACCATCATCGCCGCCACGAGCAGGATGCCGACGATCTGCATCGCGGCCACCACGGCGACGGCGGTGAGCACCGCGAGCAGCGAGCTCAGGGTGGCCACGGGAAGGCCGGCGACCCGCGACCACTCTTCGTCGGTAACCACCGAGAAGAGCGCCCGCCGAAGCACCACGACCGCGGCAATGATGCCGAGGCCCAGCGCCACGATCGCGCCGACCTCGCCCGGCTTCACGGTGAGCGGCTGCCCGAACAGGTACGCCAACACGTTGGCTGACACGCCGTCGCCCAACGAGATGAGCACCACGCCGAGCGCGATGCCTGAATAGAACACGATCGCGAGGGCGACGTCGCCCGATGTTCGCCGTCGCGCTCGGAACCATTCGATGCCGAGGGAGCCACCCACGGCGAAGACGAGGGCCGTCCAGAGCGGGGCCCATCCGGCGAGCAACCCAGCGCCGACGCCCGCGAACGCCACATGCCCGATGCCATCGCCGACCAACGACAACCGCTTCTGCACCAAGAACACCCCGATGGCCGGCGCGAACGCGCCGACCGCCACGCACGCGATGAGGGCACGTTGCATGAACCCGAGCTCGAAGGGGAACGGCAGCGCGAGCTCGGCGATCACGTGAGCTGCTCCAACCAGTTCGGAAGGTCTTCGGCATGCACACCGAGGCTGCCCACGCCCTCGGCGGCGAGATCCGAGGGACGCCCGTCGAAGAGTACGGTGCGCTTCAGCACGATCACGCGGTCGACGTCGTCGGCGACCGCCGACAGCTCGTGAGAGACCAGCAGCACGCCCGCGCCGTGCTCACGGATGAGGTGCACGAGCGAGTCACGGAACAGGCGCTGGGACGCAGCGTCGACCCCGGCGATCGGCTCGTCGAGCACGAGCAACGACGGCTCGCTCGCGAAGGCGCGCGCGATGAACGCCCGCTGTTGCTGACCCCCCGAGAGCTCGTTCACGGGCCGGTGCGCCAGGTCGGCGAGCCCCACCGACGCGATCGCGTGTTCGACCTGCTCCCGATCGGCCCGCGACATCGGGAGCCACCACCGCCCGTCGGTGAGCCTGCCCGCCGCGACGATCTCACGGACGGTCGCTGGCAGCTCTGAGCTGAGGTTGGGGCGTTGCGGCACGTATCCGAGCCGTCCTCGCCGGCGCAGCGCGCTCGGAAGGCGGCCGAACAGCCTCGCGTGGCCCGCCTCGGGCTCGAGCGAGCCGAGCAGCAGGTGCAGCAGTGTCGACTTGCCCGACCCGTTCGGTCCGACGAGCGCCACGAACTCGCCGGCCCGGACGGAGAGGTCGACGCCCTCGAGGACCGGTACCGTGCCGTAGGCGAAGGTCAGGCCACTCGCCCCGAGAAGCTCCTCGGCTCGCGGCAGGTCATCGCCGACGGGCGTGGGATCAGGCGCAGACGAGACCGTCACGCAGCACCTCCAGGTTCGAGCGCATCAAGGACAGGTAGTCCTCGCTCGTGTCGACTTGCGCCTGAGTCAGGTTCTCGAGCGGGCTCAGCACCGCCGTCTCGAGGTCCGCCTCCGCGGCGAGGGTGTCAGCGACCTTCCCGGAGGCCGCGTCCTCGGACTCGGCGAAGATCGTCGTGACTCCCTCGGCGCGGGCGATCGCGACGAGCTCGGCGATGCGTTGTGGGTCGGCTTCGGCCTCGGGCGCCGCGCCCGAGATCGCGAGCTCGTCGAGGTCGTACGCCTGCGCGAGGTAACCGAAGGCCGCATGGTTCGTGATGAGCACTCGCGTCTCACACTCGGCGAGGCCCCGGCGGAACACCTCGTCGAGCGCGGCGAGCTCCTCGTCGAGCGTCTGCGCGTTCGCCCCGAACCGGTCCTGGTCGCTGGCTTGAACCCCGCCGAGCGCGTCGCGCACACGGCTGACGACGCCGGAGTACAACTTTGGATCGAGCCACAAATGCGGGTCGTCGAGCCCCTGGGCACCATCCTGCGAAGGAGGAAGCAGATCCGCATTGTGCGAGACGTCGACGCTTATGCCTGTCGCTTCCGCCTCGACGGCTTCCTCGACGGCGGGTTGGAACCCCCCGCCGAGGTAGACGACGACATCGGCCAGGGCGATCCGTTCGAGATCCTCGGGCGCGAGCTCGAGATCATGCGGATCGACACCGGCCGGAGTGAGGTTGAAGACGTTCACGGAGTCGCCGCCCACGCGCTGGGCGGCGTAGGCGAGCGGATAGAAGCTCGCCACGACAGCGATGGTCCCGTCATCGGCGCTCCCGCCGCTTGCGCCGCCTCCGCACCCCGACACAGCGAAGGCTGCAGCGATCATCACTGCCTGGCCTCGCCGACGGCGTGCACCACCACGCCGTACGAGCGCTTCGGGAACGGGACTGAGAATCGTTCTCATATCCGGGCCAACATACGGTGGAACGCGATCGAGCGTCAACCCGAGGGCTCGTCGGGAAGCGACACCCGGCCTCGATCACGGCCCGCCAGCGCACCCGCCGAGGCGGCGACCACGCCGTCGCGATCGAGCCCGGCGACGGCTGCCGCCAGGCGTTCGTGCGACAGCCCAGTCGCTCGTTCGATGCCTCCCAACGTCCGAGGCGATCGTCGCTGCAACGCCGACAGCACCGACCCGCGTGCCTGCCGGAGCGAGCCTTCGAACTTCGGCTGGCGCCGCGACGACGCCCTGCCCGGGCGCCCGGCAGCCGCGAATGAGCACCACGGGCGGAGCGGGCAGATGTCGCACCGTGGCAGGGGCCGGCAGACCTCACGGCCGAGGTCCATGAGCGCCTGGTTCCACGCGGAAGGCCGCCGAGCATCGAGCCACGCTTCGGCAGCAAGTCGCAGCTCACGAGCGGGCACCTCGTCAGGTTCCGCGGCATGATCGACGCGAGCCCAGACCCTACGGGCGTTGGTGTCGACGGCCGCGACGGCGGCGCCGTACGCGAGGCTCGCGACGGCGTCAGCCGTGTAGTCGCCAACACCGGTCAGCGCCCGCAGCTCGACCGGATCCCTGGGCACCACCGCTCGGTGGTGCTCGACGATCTGCATGGCGGCGCGATGCAACGCCACTGCTCGCCGTGGGTAGCCCAGTCGCTCCCATGCCCGCAGCACGTCCGCGCACGAGGCGGAGGCGAGCGCCTGAACATCGGGGAACCGCACCATGAACGCCTCGAACGCAGGCGCGACCCGCGCAGCCTGCGTCTGCTGCAGCATGACCTCGCTCACGAGTACGCCGTACGGATCGGGACTCCTGGCCCCCCGTCGCGCTGGCCGGCGCCACGGGTAGGCGTGCCGCCGCGGCCGGTACCAGGCGAGCAGGGCTTCCCGCGCCTGCTCGCGCGGGCTAGGCTGCTTCCCGTTGCTACCGTTCAAGCTACTGGGAGTCTCGAAAGGGCCAGTCATGACCGTGATCCGTGACGTGATGAGCACCGACCTGACCATCGTCTCGCCGGCCACCACGATCGCTGACGCCGCGACGATGATGAGCACCCATCAGGTGGGCAGCGCGCTCGTGCTCGACGGCGATCGATTGCTCGGCATCTTCACCGAGCGAGACGTATTGCGCGCCGTGGGGTCCGACTTCGACGCGGAGAACCACCCGGTGACCGAGTTCATGACGAAGGATCCGAAAACGATCGGTTCCCAGGCCGACGCTCACGAGGCGCTCGAGTCGATGTTCGCGTTCGGGTTCCGGCACCTGCCGGTCCTCGACGAGGGCCGGGTCGTGGGCATCGTGTCGATGCGCGACGTCACCCCCCACGGTTGACCCGGCGCCCGCGCGCGGCTGCTGCGACCCCGCGGCGACCGATCGGGCGGGCTCAGAACCCAGGCTTCGAGTCCTTGTTCGGCATCGTGTCGGCCACCGAGCTCAGCGCCCCGTGGACCGCACGGAACACATCAGCGACGTACGAGGCCTGCTGACCGTCTGCGCCTGTCATCGTGCCTCGCACCGCCGACGCGGTGATCTCGCATGCCTTCTCGAACACTGCCCAATCGCTCTCGCGGGACATCGGCTTCCTCCTGGCTACGTCGTTCGTGTTGCGAAGATGCAGGCTACCTGAGCCCGGCGCCGCCTCGAACCGCCGGCCATGCGACTGCGTTCCCATGCGATCTCAGGCACGATGTCGAGGAAGCACCGGCCCCATTCGTCGTATCGATGCCAGGGCGGCCGCCGGGGCCGCCGAAGGGGAGGGCGATGGCTACGCTGTTGATCCGTGGAGACGAAGCGAGCTACGAAGCGGCCAGGGCACGGCACGCTACCGAGAGAGAAGGAGCACGCAGATGCAGTACACACTCTTGATCTACAGCGACGAGACGGCAGCAGTAGACGCGCCGCCCGAGATGCAGAAGCAGGTCATGGACGAATACATGGCCTTCCAGGGCTGGCTCGTCGAGCGGGGCATCAAACGCGCCGGTGAGGCCTTGCACGACACGGGCCAGGCCACCACGGTCCGGGTCCGCGACGGCGGCGCGATGACGACCGACGGGCCATTCGCCGAGACGAAGGAGCAGCTCGGCGGCTTCTACCTGATCGAATGCGACAACCTCGACGACGCCCTCGATGCCGCGCGGCGGTGTCCGGGCAGCACGTACGGCTCGGTCGAAGTGCGGCCGGTGATCGACTTCAGTCAGATGATGGAGAACGCCCCGTAGCGTACCGATCCCCCACCTCGGAGGCCGTCGACCACGTGTTCCGGCGAGAGTCGGGATGGGCGGTCGCGGCCTTGATCCGAGCGGTCGGAAGCTTCGACCTGGCCGAGGACGCCGTGCAGGACGCCTTCGCGGTGGCGCTCGAACGGTGGCCACGAGACGGCTTGCCCGAGAACCCCGGCGCCTGGATCGTGACCACGGCGCGGAACCGGGCGATCGACCACATCCGGCGGGACGAGGTCGGGCGGACCAAAGCGGAAACGGCCGAGCGGGTCAGAGCGCTCGACGCGATCGGCGACGACGAGATGCATGAGATCCCCGATGAGCGCCTTCGCCTGATCTTCACGTGCTGCCACCCGTCGCTCGCCCTGGAATCTCGGGTCGCGCTGACCCTTCGCACCGTCGGCGGGCTCTCGACCAAGGAGATCGCTCGGGCGTTCCTCTCGCCGGAATCGACGGTTGCGCAGCGGCTCGTTCGGGCGAAGAAGAAGATCCGCGGCGCGGGGATCCCGTACCGCGTCCCCCCCCGTGAGCTGCTCCAAGAACGTCTCGGGGGCGTGCTTGCGGTCCTCTATCTCGTGTTCAACGAGGGCTACAGCGCGACGAGCGGGAGCGACCTCGTGCGCGTGGACCTTTGCGACGAGGCGATCTGGCTCACGCGCGTGGTTGACCGGCTGCTTCCCGATGAGGCCGAGGTGCGCGGACTGCTCGCATTGATGCTGCTGCAGCACTCACGACGCGGCACGCGCACCGATACCGCAGGCGGCCTCGTGCTCCTCGAGGATCAAGACCGTGCCCGCTGGGATCACGAGATGATCGACGAGGGGGTCGTCGTGCTCGACGAAGCGATCGCGCTGCGCACTCCCGGTCCGTACCAACTGCAAGCGGCGATCGCAGCGCTCCATGCCCAAGCGCCACGACCAGAGCACACCGACTGGCCCCAGATCGCGAACCTTTACACAGCGCTCGCCAACGCAGCGCCGAGCCCGGTGATCGAACTCAATCGGGCCGTGGCCGTCGCGATGTCCGATGGACCTGCGGCGGGCCTCGCCCTCGTCGATCGACTGGCCGGCGATCTCGAGACCTACCACCTGTTCCATGCAGCTCGCGCAGATCTGCTGGCCCGGCTCGAACGTCGAGACGAGGCTGCTGCCTCGTACCGGCGGGCCCTCGAGCTGGTCACGAATCCGGCTGAGCGAGGCTTCCTTCTGCGACGTCTCGCCGAGCTCTGAAGGCGCGCAGAGCCTGGCGTTCGGTGCGTTAGGGTTCACCGTCGATGCTCTTCCCCACCGTCGATTTCGCGATCTTCTTCGCCCTGGTGTTCCTGGGTCACTGGCTGCTGAACCCGAAACCCCTGCCCTGGAAGCTCTTCATGATCGGCGCGAGCTACATCTTCTACGCCTGGTGGGACGTGCACTTCATCTGGCTGCTCGCGGGCGTCTCTGCCCTCGCGCAGCTCGGCGCCATCGCCGTGGCAGGCCAGGACGACGAGCGCCGCAAGCGTGTCGCGATGGCCGCGGGCATCTCGCTCACGATCGCGCCTCTGATCGCCTTCAAGTACTACGGCTTCTTCTCACTCGAGCTCACGAACGCTGCGAGCTCCCTGGGCCTCAACCTCGGCCTGCCGCTCGTGCAACTCATCCTGCCCGTCGGCATCTCGTTCTTCACGTTCATGGCGATCAGCTACATCGTCGATGTGTACCGGGACGACACGCACGTCGCGAGCTGGATCGACGTCTTCCTGTACCTGTCGTTCTTCCCGCATCTGGTGGCGGGACCGATCGTGCGTCCCGAGGAGCTGATCCCCCAGCTCGGCGTGCGACGCGATCCCCGCCACGTCGATGTCGCCGGCGCGTCGTGGCTGATCGTCGGCGGCCTGTTCAAGAAGGTCGTGGTGTCGAGCTTCCTCGCGGCGTCGATCGTCGAGCCGGTGTTCGGTGACCCCGCGGCGTACTACGCGATCGACACGCTCTTCGGCATCGTCGCGTACGCGATCGTGATCTACGCGGACTTCAGTGGGTACACCGACATCGCCATCGGCGTGGCGAAGCTGCTCGGATTCCGGTTCCCGCAGAACTTCGATCGGCCCTATACGGCGCGGTCATTGCGGGAGTTCTGGCGGCGTTGGCACATCACGCTCTCACGGTGGCTGCGCGACTACCTGTACATCCCGCTCGGCGGCTCCCAGCGCGGCGAGGTTCGCACGTACCTGAACATCCTGGTCACCATGGCGCTCGGCGGTCTGTGGCACGGGGCCGCATGGCCGTTCATCATCTGGGGGCTCTTCCACGGGCTCGGCCAAGCCATCGGTGCGTTCAAGCGGGCACACCTGCCGCAACGCCCGGAGACCCCGCTCCTCGTGCTGGGCCAACGCGTCTCGACGTTCGGGCTCGTCTGCGTCGGGTGGGTGTTCTTCCGGGCCGACTCGATGAGCACCGCCTTCACGCTGCTCGGCAGGCTGCTGGTCGGCTGGGCGACCCCCACCGAGCTCGTCACGCCGCTCGTGGTGGCGACGATCGCGCTCATGCTCACCCTTCAACACGCGCCGCCCGAGCCCGGCCTACGGCTGCAACGGGCCATCTCACGCTGGAAGCCCGTGCCCATGGGTCTCGCCGGCGCAGGCGCGCTGTTCGTCATCGTCACGCTCGGACCTCAGGGCGTGGCCCCGTTCATCTACTTCCAATTCTGATCGAGGCACCGATGAGACCCCCCAGCGATCACGACGCACCCAGCATCGAGCACCCCGGCCCGTACGGCGAGGGCGCGCGGACGCCGATCGCGCACGGGGGGGCCTCGATGGCGGCAGGCCGGGTGCTGATCGTCATCGCGGTGGCAGCGCTCGCATGGACGTTCCTGCTGGCGCCGACCCTGGAGCGTGCGTCACAGGCCCAACCGCTCGGTGCAAGGCGAACGGTGTCGCTGTGGGTGCTCCGCCCGATCGCCGCGATCAGCGACTTCCTGCAGCTCACGTCGGCGACCGATGCTGCGAGCCGCGCCCTCGGACGCGACCCGAACGAAGCGCCGGGCGGCGGGGTCGACGTGCCGCCGCCGCAGGACATCCCGACGGTGCCGTCGGCCTCACCGAGACCGAGCACGCCGGTGGTGAAGGACACGAAGATCCGACGTCCCACCCCCACGAACGAGCTGCGGATCGTCGTGGTGGGCGACTCGCTCGCGGCGGGCCTCGGCCTCTACCTCGAACGCGAGTTCCGGCCCGCGCTCGTGCAGGTGCTGCGGCAGGGCCGTGTTTCCACCGGTCTGTCGCGGCTCGACTACTTCAACTGGATGCAGGGCATGCGCGACATCGAGGCCCGCTACCAGCCCGACCTGGTCGTCGTGATGATCGGCGACAACGACAACCAGAACCTGTTGACCCCCACCGAGGAGGTCGTCGCCGAGATCGGTTCGTTCGAATGGGCTCAGAAGTACGAGGACCGCGTCGAGGAGTTCACTCGGATCGCGGTCGACGGCGGCTCGCATGTCGCATGGGTGGGGCTTCCGATCGTGCAGCGAAAGGAGCGTTGGGACGTGATGCAGCGCCAGAATGAGAGCTTCGAGCGCGTCGTCGACTCCACGCCCAACGCCCTGTACGTCGATACGTGGGATCGGTTCGCCACCCAAGACGGCCAGTACACGCCCTTCTACTGGGAAGACGGCAAGGTGGAGCTGATCCGCACGAGCGACGGCCTGCACTTCAACCCGCGCGGCTACGAGCTGCTCGCCGAGGCAGTGGGCGCCGCAGTGGTGGACCAGTTCCGGCTCACGCCGAGCGCACTCGCGGAGTGAATGAGTGGGCGAGTGGGCGAACCGCGCCCGTCGAGCTCACACCGGGACAGGGACCTCGGGAAGGTTCGCGAGCGCGGCTTCCTCGTCGGCGGCCTCGAACTCGAAATCGGGAAGCCTGCCCGCCAGGTAGTCATCGTAGGCCTGCATGTCGAAGTGGCCGTGCCCGCAGAGGTTGAACAAGATCACGCGCTCCTCACCGGCCTCACGGGCCGCGATCGCTTCGTCGATCGCGCCCTTCACCGCGTGGTTCGCCTCAGGCGCCGGCAGGATGCCCTGCGTCTTCGCGAACAGCAGGCCCGCCTCGAAGATCTCGTTCTGCGTGTACGCCACGGCTTCCATATGTCCGTGCTTCACGAGCAGCGAGAGCGACGGCGAGCCGCCGTGATAGCGCAAGCCGCCCGCGTGCACCGGAGCAGGCACGAAGTCGTGGCCCAGCGTGAACATCGGCATGATCGGCGCGATCTGAGCGGTGTCGGCGAAGTCGTAGGCGAACGTTCCCCTGGTGAGCGTCGGGCACGCGGCAGGCTCGGCCGCGAGGAAGCGCATGTCGGGCGTCTCGCCGCGGAGCCTGCCGGCCATGAACGGATACGAGATGCCGGCGTAGTTCGACCCGCCGCCCACGCACCCGACCACGACGTCGGGCCGCTCGCCCGCCATCTCCATCTGCTGCTGCGCCTCGAGGCCGATCACGGTCTGGTGCAGCAGCACGTGTCCGAGCACGCTGCCGAGCGCGTAGTTCGTGTCGCCGTGTGTCGCGGCGTCCTCGACGGCCTCGCTGATCGCGATGCCGAGCGATCCGGTCGAGTTGGGGTGCGCCTCGAGGATCGCGCGTCCGCTGTTCGTCTTGTCGCTCGGTGACGCCACGACGCTCGCACCGAACGCCTCCATGAAGATGCGGCGATACGGCTTCTGGTCGTACGACGCCCTCACCATGTAGACGTCGCATTCGAGCTCGAACATCTGACATGCGAGCGCCATGGCCGAGCCCCACTGCCCCGCGCCGGTCTCGGTCGCGATGCGGCGGATGCCGGCTTCCTTGTTGAAGTAAGCCTGCGGCACAGCGGTGTTGGTCTTGTGGCTGCCGGCAGGCGAGCCGCCCTCGTACTTGTAGTAGATGTGCGCCGGCGTCTGCAGCGCCTGCTCGAGTCGGGTCGCCCGGAACATCGGCGAGGGCCTCCAGAGCTTGTAGACGTCGATCACCGCGCCCGGGATGTCGATCCACTCGTCGGTCGAGACCTCCTGGCCGATCAGCGCCATCGGGAACAGCGGCGTCAGGTCGTCGGGACCGATCGGCTGCCTGGTCTGTGGGCTCAGCGGTGGAAGCGGCTCGATCCCCGACCTCACGATGTCGGGCATGATGTTGAACCACGCGGTCGGGATCTGGTCGGGCCGCAGGTCGAACCGGGTCGGCACGTCGCTCATGGCAAGCACCCTCCTTGCGAGGTTCTCGGAGGCGCGAGCCTACCCCTCGCCCGGACGAGTCGCCACCTCGACCCAGCCGTCGACCTCGCGGGCCTGGAACACCGGGAGCGCATCGGCCGCCGGCCCCTCGATCGGTTCGCCGTTCTCGACGTCGAAGACGCTGTGGTCGTCGGCGCATTCCACCGTGGCTGTGCGGTCGTCGAAGGTACCCTCGGCGAGCGAACAACCGTGATGCGTGCACTCGTCGCCGAACGCGTACAGATGCGCCTCGATGTGCGCGATGGTGACCCGGCCCGCGGGCGTGTCGTACGCGCGCATCTCGCCCTCGGGGATCTCACCCAGGGCGCCGACCCTCACGAATTCCATCGTTGTCCCTCCCGTCAGGCTCGGCTCAGGGCCGTGAATCCTCGCTGCACGACCGTGAAGACTCCGAGTGCCGCGAGCAGCACCAACGCCGGCAGCATCATGCCCGGGATCAGGAGACCGACCAGCAGCGCGAGCACGCGCTCCAGTCGCTGGAACAACCCTTCGGTGAGGCTCATGCCCACCGCTTCCGCCTCGGCCCGGATCTGGCTGACGCCGAGGCTCACGATCAAGGTGAGCAGGGCGAGGGCCGCCTGCAGCCCTTCGCCGTGCGATGCCAGGTTCCAGAACAGGCACGAGAACAGGATCATGTCGGAGACTCGGTCGAGCACCGAGTCCATGAACGCGCCGGAACGGCCTTCCTCACCGCGATGACGTGCGACCGAGCCGTCGAACACGTCGAGCACGCCCCCGACGATCAGCAACAGTCCGGCCATGAACCAATTGCCCTCGACTATCTGCCAGCCGGTGAGCACTATGAACACCGGGGACAGCAGCGTGAGCTGCCATGGACGAACGCCTGTCCAGATCAAGAAGGCGAGGATCGCCCGATAGGGCCAGGCGAGCAACCGCTGCATGGCGCCGCCGGCCGCACTCTCGTTCTTGCGCGGCGCCGGCATGTCGCGAACCCGCGGAGCCTCGCGTTCCGGTCGCTCCGCGCGATCGCTCGTCACTAGTCCATTCCAGACTAGTTCGCGGGTCACCCCGCGAACGGCTCGAAGCCCACCACGACGTAGCGCACGGTGCCTGCCGGCGCCTCGTAGGCGACCTCATCCTTCGCGGCGGCACCTTTCAGCGCGGCGCCGAGTGGCGACGATGTCGTGACGGTGCGCGCGTCCGGAGCCTTCTCTTCGGCGTGCTCGGCGAGCAGGTAGGTCTCGTCGTCGGGATCGGGCTCGTCGAGAGGACGGATCGTGACGAGCATGCCGGGTCCGATCGCATCGGCTCTCTCGGGCGCTTCGACGATCTCTGGGTCACGCAGCATGTGCTGGAGCTTGCGGATCTTGGATTCCATGAGACCTTGCTCGTCCTTGGCCGCGTGGTACTCGGCGTTCTCCTTGAGGTCGCCGTGCTCCCGCGCCACCTTGATCTTCTCGGTGATCTGCTCACGCCCGATCGAGGTGAGCTCCTCGAGCTCGGTCTTCAGACGCAGGTACGCGTCGAGCGTGACGGTCGCGGTGGGCTCCTGCGAGGCGGCACGGGCCGGCCGATTCTGCAGTTCGTCGGGAAGGTCAGGCATCGTCGGCAGTCTAACGAGCGTCTTCACTCACCGCTCGGTCACTCCTGGCTGAAGAAGACGTTCTTGACCTCGGTGTAGAGCTGCACCGCCGCCATGCCCATCTCGCGGCCGATACCGCTCTGCTTGAAGCCGCCGAACGGGGCCTCGGTGTGCACGCTCGATGCCGAGTTCACGCTGAGGGTCCCGGTGCGTATGCCCTTGGCCACCCGGATCGCCCGGCCGAGGTCGCGCGTCCAGATGGTTCCCGACAACCCGAAGGGCGACCCGTTCGCCAACCGGATCGCCTCGTCCTCGTCGTCGAACGGGATCAGGCACACGACCGGACCGAAGATCTCCTCTTGGGCGACGCGCCACGAGTTGCCGACGTCGGCGAGCACTGCCGGTCGCATGAAGTAGCCGTCGCCCTCGATGGCTGTGCCGCCGGTCACGCGGCGAGCGCCCTCGTCGATGCCGATCGACACGTAGTCCAGCGACGTGCAGCGCTGGCCCTCTGAGATCAATGGCCCCATCTCGGTGTGCTCGTCGAGCGGCTGACCGACCTCGATGGCGTCGGCGTGCGCCGCGAACCGCTCGACGTACTCGTCGTACACGCCACGCTGCACGAGCTGGCGCGACCGGGCGCAACAGTCCTGGCCGGCGTTGTCGAAGACCGACCACAGCGACTTCTCGATGCAGACATCGAGGTCCGTATCGTCGAACACGACGTTCGCCGACTTGCCGCCGAGCTCGAGCGAGACGCGCGTGATGTTGGTCGCGGCCGTCTGCATCACGCTCGTTCCCACCTCGGTGGAACCGGTGAACGAGATCTTCGAGACGCGGGGGTCGGCGATCAACGCTGCCGCCGTGGTCGACCCAGGCCCGGGAAGCACGCTCAGGGTTCCCTCGGGGAGCCCACATTCATACAGGATCTCGGCGATCGCCAGCGCGGTGAGCGGGGTCTGCGAGGCGGGCTTGACCACCGCCGTGTTGCCGCATGCGAGGGCCGGGGCGATCTTCCAGCTCGCGATCACCGCCGGGAAGTTCCACGGGGTGATCAGGGCGCAGACCCCGACGGGCTCGCGAAGGGTCACGTCGAGCCCCGGCGGCACGACTGGGATCGTCTCGCCCGCGATCTTGTTCGCGGCGCCGCCCCAGTACTCGAAGACGTTCGCGGCGATGTCGATCTCGGCGCGGGCCGAGCCGATCGGCTTGCCGCCATTGCGCGCCTCGAGCGTGGCGAGCTCCTCCTGACGCTCCCGGATCAGGAAGGAGGCCTTCGTCAGCAAGCGGCCGCGCTCCCGGGCGGACATGCGAGGCCACGCTCCCTCGTCGAAAGCTCTCACGGCGATGTCGACAGCGCGCCGGGCATCGTCGGCCCCGGCCTTCGCCACCTCCGCCATCGGTGCAGCCGTCGCCGGCTCGATGACGTGGTCGGTCGCGCCGTCGGCCGCCTCGACCCGTTCGCCTCCAAGCACCAACAGCTCGCTCATGGTCGATCCTCCTTCGCGCA
>Ga0180121_10000302_pt1 | contig 20021 bp, 23 predicted proteins | sample AntDrymUQ5402106_2_FD_129676 | JGI IMG/M metagenome (GOLD analysis project Ga0180121, IMG submission 129676) | Polar desert sand microbial communities from Dry Valleys, Antarctica - metaG UQ540 (21.06) (version 2) (version 2) | ecosystem: Environmental > Terrestrial > Soil > Desert | place...
CTCGCCTTCCTTCTCCTGCTATCGTATTGATCTGTCTGGCCCTTGGGTGGATCTTTTAAAGTAATGTTTCAGAAGATTGAAATCTTAAGTCGAGTGAAATTATTTTCCCCCATTATCTATCGATGACCGGTTAACTAACAAGGCCTATTTTTTTTAAATAAGTTTCGATTTCAAATACATTGTTACTTCCCGTTTCCTGATAGGCTTTATACAGCTGAGGAGAAGAGATCTCCCATTTTTTAGACCAAAATGCTACTTCCCGGGGTTTTCCAAGATCAATGAGTTGAACTTTTCTATCTGATTTTTTCTTGAAATGGCCTGGTACAATTGGATTCATTTTTTAAGGATTTAAATATTAAAGCGTTGTCGATTCGATTTTTATCTGATCAATTACTCATGAACCAAGTTAGCCTGCGCCAACTGCCTCAACATGCGGGAAACACCATTTGTAGTATAGAAATTCACCAGCCTGTAGCACTTCCCGGTATTAAAAGAACGGCTGTCAGAAAGCTAAATTGTACATGTGAATAAATTGGCAGACTAAAATAGGCTTAAAAGGGAAAGACCCGAAGCCGGGCCTTTCAAGAGGGGTGTAGTTATCAAGGGATCATATTTTGAAAAGTTACCTGGGGCCTCTGGTTGTCGCCAGGTTCTTTCTTCCATTAGCATAAAGTCGTATATCTTCTGCATCCGGCGTATTAAAAGGATTTCTCCTCGTTGAATTTTCTTTTAAGCTTTCCTGTTCGTTAAATTCCCGGATATAAAACGTCAGGTGTTTGAAAACGTCCCTTGTAATTCCTAAAACCGACTTCATCTCTTTTATCATTTCTAAGGGCTTTAATAATAGATAGTATTCGTCCTTATAAGTTAAAACCAGTTTAGTTAAAGAGATGATAATACTCCTATTGCCATATCAGCTGTAAAATATCCAACATGACTTATTTCAAGATGCGGTAGCTCAACTATATTCTGATTGAATACAAACCTTTAATTGAAAGCATTGACAATGCATCTGATAAAATTTTTTTGCAGTATTGTAGAAAAAAATGGAAGGAGAATAAAATCAATTCCTGATTTCACCTCTTATGCGCATAAGTGTTGAATAAACCCAGGCTCAATTTTTCTTTTTGATCCAGCCGTATAAATTATTTTCATTTTTCACATAATAAAATTCTTTCCAGTTCCCCAAAACATCAAGCATGGCTCCTGCAGGAAAGATTGTCTTTCGCGCAGCGAGAGTATCAGGGTTGTCAAAAATCGCGGTTTCAACATTTAATTTCAATTGTCGCAAAGGCACAGTAAGTGAATTTGATTTGTCAATCAAAATGAAACCAGTAGTACCATCTGGTAACATCACACGGTACCAGTTTGCGATGGCAGCTTTGTTTTTAAATACAGTATTTGGCTGGATCGGAATATTCGATTCTTTAATATCGGGAGCAAAATATAGTTTGCCTGGAACCCCTTCCTGCCTGATCCATTTATCTAACAACTTTACATTTCCTTTCACGGGGAGAGGCGATTTCACTTCCGGATTCACGAATGGAAACGGGTCAATTGCACCCCCTCTTCCATATATACCAAAATGAAGATGTGGTGCGGTGTTCCTGGCATTTCCTGTGGTTCCCATTAATCCGATTATATCACCTGTTTTAACCTGGCTACCTTCTTGCACAGTTTGAGAATCGAGGTGAGCATAATATAAACTGTAATCTTTTTCGCTCGGCCGAAGCCAAATTACCTTGCCACCAATTTCGGTTTCCTGAACTCTTGTTATGAAACCGTTAGCGGCAGCCACAACAGGTGTTCGAAAAGGTGCAAAAAGATCGATTCCTTCATGTTTTCTTGTACCCCGGTCCCGGGCATCACCCCAGAAACTTTGAATGTGATTGTTTCCGGTTGTTTGCAAGGGATAAGCAATAGAAGGACCGTTGCCAATGGTTATAGTATATTCACCTCCTCGAAGGAGTTCCGGTTGAAGTCTTAAAATGTATTGAGCATCCTTTTTTACTTCATAAAAATCCATCCTTCCGGAGGTATCTGCAGAAACCAGCAATTTTGGCCTGTCTCCGGATTTTTCAGGAACTTCAAATAATTCTAGATATAAAATAAAATCGCTCAATGGTTTTTTAGTAAGTTGGATCGAAAGCTTTTCTCCCCTCTTCGCAGAAAACCGCCAGCCGGAAGCTTCCGGATTATCTGCCGGAAAATATCCCGTTTCCCGGAAAGGCAGTTTGATAGTTGAGAGACCTAACATACCTGCATCTGCTGCTGCAAACCACAAGCGACCCAAGGTTGTATTTCTCAAGCCCGCACTTTCTATCCGGGCTGCATATTGTTCATGAGGACTTTGCTTTTTAAACAACTTCGGGCCGGAAGTAGTACAGGAAGCAGATAAAAACACGATTAATAAAAGAGGTATGGTGCGGTTCATAAATATGATTGGTGATTCGGGTCTCAAAATTAGATACCATTGGAATAGCGATTGCATTAAAGAATCTTTTATCATTTATATATGATTCCATCATTGATCAAGCCTTCTCCGAAGCAATTGAAAAAAGTTGAAAAGACAGCCCGGTTGCTTTCCTTAGAACTGGTTACCGTTTTTACCCTTTTCTGGTCATCACTCGCGGTATTTGTGTTGATTTCAAAAAAGATTTTTTGGAAGAGGAAAGAGGAGTTTGACAAAAAGGTGTTCGAACGGATGCAAAGGTTGGTTTCACCCGGAACTACCCGGTGGATGGAAACCTTTTCACACCTGGGCTCACGTAATTTCCTGATTCAGGCTAACCTGGTTTTAATCGGTTATTTTCTTTTTGTTCAAAAACACAGGTGGTATTCGATCAAGGTTCCTGCAGTGGCAATCAGTAATACTTTATCGATGCTGCTGTTGAAAGAGATTTTTCAACGGCCCAGACCACTTGTTCCACTTGTGCGTTCGGCAAGAGGACTGAGTTACCCAAGTGGTCACGCTATGATGAGTTTTTCTTTCTATGGATTATTAATTTTTTTGGTTTGGAAATTTGTAGAAGATCCTCAAATGAAGCGTTTTCTAATAGGTATTTTATTTTTACTGATTCTTACGATTGGTTTCAGCCGTATTTATCTCCGCGTACATTATACCAGTGATGTGGTCGCCGGTTTCTCTATGGGCATTATTTGCCTGGTATTATCTTTATGGATCTTACGCAAAATAGAAAAGTCAGTTGCCAGAAGAAAGCTGCTTGCTTATTAAAGTGCCATCCCCCCTCATCCCCTACCAACTTAGGATTCAAGCCTTCTCTTGCCTGACTAACAAATTTAGTAATTGACTAAAATTTTTAGTAATATTGAGGATGATCTCTGCGCTTCAACGTTCGATTGCTCACCTTGATCTGGATGCTTTCTTTGTAAGCGTAGAGTGCCTAAAGAATACAAAACTGAAAGGCATTCCATTATTAATAGGGGGAAGTAGTGACAGGGCGGTGGTAGCAGCATGCAGTTATGAAGCTCGTCGTTTCGGCATTCGTTCTGCTATGCCGATGAAACTCGCCAAAAGACTTTGTCCACATGCACTCATCATTGGTGGTGATATGGAGAGTTATAGTAAATATTCACAACTCGTTACTGATATCATAGCGGATAAAGTCCCGGTTTTTGAAAAAAGCAGCATCGATGAGTTTTATGTCGATATGACGGGAATGGATAAATATTTTAATTCGCGTGAATTTGCCTCGGATCTTAAAAAAACGATTTGCAGAGAATCGGGTCTTCCCATCTCCTATGCACTTTCATCCAGTAAACTTGTAAGTAAAATTGCTACCGATGAAGCAAAACCCAATGGACAGCTGGTGATCCCATTTGGTGAAGAGAAAAATTTTCTTGCCCCGTTGGCCGTGAATAAAATACCCATGATCGGCAAGCAAACGGCAGAATTGTTACGGCAGATGGGAGTAGAAACCGTTAAAACCCTAAGTGAAATACCATTAAGGTATCTAGAGAACCTGCTCGGAAAGAATGGCATTGAATTATGGAGGAGGGCTAATGCGATTGACGACAGTCCTGTTACTCCATATCATGAACAAAAAAGCATCAGTACCGAAAATACTTTCGACCATGATACGATCGATACCCTTTTCCTCTGCAGTGAACTAACACGTATGACTGAGCGCATCGGCTTTGAATTGCGCCAGCAGAGCAAATTGACGGGTTGCATTACCATAAAAATCCGGTATTCTAATTTTGATACGGTCACAAAGCAATCCAGTATTTCTTATACCTCCGCAGATCATATTTTGTTGGAAAAAGCGAAGGACCTCTTTGCAAAAATGTTTGATCGGCGGTTACTTGTGAGGTTGATAGGCGTGCGGTTCACACACCTGGTTCCAGGGAATTATCAGATTCATCTTTTTGATGATACAGCTGAAACGATCCGGTTGTATCAATCGATCGACCATATAAAAAAGCGTTTCGGCAGCCACCTTCTGATGCGTGGTAGTGCTTTACCGAACCATTAATCAATCTCATGTATCTGAATTGCAAAACCTATTTTAGTTTTCGTTATGGAACATTTTCAACAGAAGAACTTGTAAAACAGGCAGTGGAAGCAGGAGCATCTTCTCTTGCACTTACAAACATCAATAACACCTGTGACCTGTGGGACTTTGTTGACTTCTGTAAAGCGGAAGCAATTAAACCGATCGCAGGTGCCGAGATCAGGAATGAAAACGAATTGCTATATATACTCCTGGCAAAAAACAATAGCGGGTTGCTTTCCATAAATCAATTCATCAGTAATTGCCTCCAACTCAAAATCCCATTTCCTGCGCAGCCTGCTATCAATACAGAAGTTTGGATCATTTTCCCTTATGGATACAAGCAGGTTCAATCACTTTCTGAAAATGAGTTGATAGGCGTACAGCCTACAGAAGTAAATAAGTTATTCGGCGTTCAGGCATCTGCGTATCCGGGAAAATGGGTTATTCGGCAACCTGTGACCTATAGAAACAAACAACATTACAACCTGCACCGGCTACTGCGTGCGATCGATAAAAATATTCTATTAAGTAAACAACAGACTGAAGAAATTGCCGGGAAATATGAATTTTTTATACCTCAATCAAAATTGATGGAGGCTTTCCGTTTATATCCATTTATAATTACCAACACTTTGAAGGTGATGGATCAATGTAGTGTTGATATTGACTTTCAAACAGACAAAAACAAAAAAATATTCAGTGCGACAAAAACTGATGACCGTATCCTGTTGGAAAAACTTGCGATTGATGGTATGCGAGCGCGGTTTGGTACCAAAAACAAGGAAGCAGAAAAAAGGGTAGGAAAGGAATTACAGATCATAGACAATTTAGGATTCAATTCGTATTTCCTGATCACCTGGGATATTATCCGGTACGCACAAAGCCGGGGATTTTTTTATGTAGGAAGAGGAAGTGGAGCAAATTCAATTGTGGCATATTGTCTTCAGATCACGGATGTTAATCCCATAGAACTGGATCTATATTTTGAACGTTTCCTTAATCCTTACCGTACAAGTCCCCCTGACTTTGATATTGATTTTAGCTGGAAGGACAGGGACGAAGTAATCGATTATGTTTTCAAGCGCTATGGAAAAGATCATGTGGCATTACTGGGGATGTATACCACTTTTCAGCATAAAGCTATCATACGAGAGTTGGGGAAAGTATTTGGATTGCCTAAAACAGAAATTGACACGTTACTCGGAAATATGCACGCCACTTATGATGAAGACCAGATACAACGCACGATTCTACATTACGGAAAATTGCTGACGAATTTTCCAAATCATCTGAGTATACATCCGGGAGGCATGTTGATCAGCGAGGAGCCCATTTACCAGTATTCAGCTGTCGACATTCCTCCGAAAGGGTTTTGTACTTCCCAGCTCGATATGTTTCTGGCGGAAAAGATCGGCCTTTATAAACTGGATATTCTCAGCCAACGCGGATTAGGTCATATAAAAGAAGCAGTACGACTGGTAAAAGAAAACAGGCATATCAGCATTGATATTCATGATATCGAAAAGTTTAAAAAAGATAAAAAAGTGGCTGCACAAATCCGCGCAGCAGACACGATCGGTTGTTTTTATATAGAAAGTCCTGCAATGAGGCAGTTGTTGAAAAAATTGAAATGCGACGATTATGTTACCCTCGTAGCAGCTAGTTCTATCATTCGTCCCGGCGTTGCGCAAAGCGGGATGATGAGACAATACATCCATAGATTTCATCATCCTGAAGACATCGCATACCTGCATCCGAAGATGAAAGAATTACTGGAGGAAACATATGGGGTAATGGTTTACCAGGAAGATGTGATAAAAGTCGCGCATCACTTCGCAGGACTTGATATGGGGGAAGCTGATATTCTGCGCCGGGCGATGAGCGGAAAATACCGGGGTAAAAAGGAGTTTGAACGAATTCGGGAAAAATTTTGTATCAATTGACTGAACCGGGAATATCCTGAAGAAATCAGCAGGGAAGTATGGAGGCAGATAGAAAGTTTCAGTGGATATTCTTTCTCAAAGGCACACTCAGCCAGTTTTGCGGTAGAGAGTTATCAAAGCCTTTTTCTGAAAACTTACTATCCCCTGGAATTTATGGTAGCGGTGATCAATAATTTCGGAGGATTTTATTCCACCTCCTTATACATTCATGAATTAAAAAAAGCCGGAGGCCTGGTACATGCTCCCTGTGTGAATAATAGCGAGCATGTCACCTGCATTTCAGGAAAAGATGTTTACCTGGGATTTATTCATATTCAAAACCTGGAGGAAAAAATAACGGAAAAAATCTTGGAAGAAAGGGTCAGACATGGAAATTTTTTGCATTTGCAGGATTTTATTGAACGTACCGGGATTGAACTGGAGCAATTGAACATCCTGGTACGAACCGGTGCTTTTCGTTTTACAGGGAAAAATAAAAAGGAATTATTATGGGAAGCAACTTTTCTTCAGAAGAAAAACAAACAACATGTTCCTGCTGATCAGTCCTTGTTTGAGGAACCTCCATTGGATTTCAAGCTGCCCCCTCTTTCACATCACCTCCTCGATGATGCTTTTGATGAAATTGAATTGCTCGGTTTTTGGCTGGGCAATGTATTTGACCTGGTTGATGACGACCCTAAAAAATACCTTTTATCCCGGGAACTTAATCAAAATCTGGGAAAAGATGTAATCGTGCTGGCTTATCTTGTTACCATTAAGTATGTTCATACTATAAAAAAAGAATTGATGCATTTTGGTACATTCCTGGATGCAGCAGGAGAATGGCTCGATACAGTTCATTTCCCGGATTCCAGCAGGCAGTATCCGTTCCAGGGTACTGGTTTTTACCGGATGACCGGAAAAGTAACCGAGGAATTTGGCGTATTTCAGGTAGAAGTAAAAACAATGAAAAAAGTGGGGCATAAAGAGATTCATGACGATGGTATATCTGGAAAAGGCTTCGCCTTTTAAGAGGCGAAGCCTTTTAAGCCCATCATACATTACTGAAATCTGAAATCAATTTCAATCAATCCCATATCACCTGAAAACCGAAAGGCTAATCTTTGGTCTCACGCTCATTTTCTTTCTTGAATTCATCCATTTCATCCAATTCTTCTTCTTCCATAGAATCAAACCCACCGGTAGAGGTTGAGGCTGCTTTTTTGAAGTTGTGCATTTCTGTTTTCTGTGGGTCGGTAGTATTACCTGAGCCACCTTGCAACTGATCTTGCTGCCCCGGGCCACGGCTGGTATTATCTTTCTTTTGTGTATTCGGAAATCCGGTTTCCTCCGGTTGACCTGAATTTTGTTTATGGCTTACGCCTTCCTGTTCTTTTGAATTTTCTGACATAAAATAAGTTTGAATGAGTATAAATAGTTGAGTCAAAATCTCATGCCAGCCGGGCTGTACCTATTCATCATATCATAAAATTCTGAGGAAAGAATTCAACAAATGGATGAGCTTAAAAATGAGGATTGTCCCCAGGTTTTATCTAAAAATGGCTGTTTGAACACAAAACAAAGCTGAATCCTATGAATAATTCTTAAAAGCAGGCTGTCAGGAAAAATACGGTGAATTGGTACACCTATTGCCTTTAATACATTAACCTCAACATTATGAACTTTCCAGAGAATTCTTTACTACGTCAAAAACGTACAGGACCATTAATTACCGCCGCCCTCCTGTTAGGAATGGGGCTAGCCGGAGTAATTGATGGTATATTATTCAATCAATTATTGCAGTGGCACCAGGTATTGTCTGCTAAGGTTTCAGCAGATACACTTGATGGAAAAAGTATCAACCATTTCTGGGATGGGGTATATCAGGGATTTTCCTGGCTGTTGACCGCTACTGGTATATTCCTCTTGTGGTGCTTGGTAGGTAGAAATGATGTGGCACGGTCAAACCGTATTTTTTTTGGAAGTTTCCTGGTTGGCTATGGAATTTTTATTTTCCTGGAAGGTATCACAAATCACTTTTTGCTTTCCCTACATCATGTAAATGAAGCCAGTGCGTACAAAAACTGGTGGGACATTGGATTTCTTGGTTTAGGTGTGCTGATTGCAATTACAGGCTGGATTACGATTTTCCCAAAAAATATCGTAGAAGAAAGAAGGTCGCCAAGACAACTTCGGAGGATTTATCCCGTTCAATATATTAAGAGCAAAAGTAATTAGCCTATGCAGAATTTCTTTTTGACAAGAATTTTGATTCAGAATGAATCAAAGATTGATTTAAGACAAAGTCAGGAGATTTCATATTGGACCGGGCAATGGCAGATCACCCCGCAACAGTTATACAAAGCAATTCAGGAGACAGGCAGTAATAGTGTCGGGGAAATAAAGGAATATTTGAGAGGGAAAGGATTTGCACTTTGAGTTCAGTTCTATTCAATTACTTCATCTTCAGGAATCACGAATTGTATATTTTCAAATTCACTTCCAACTCGTTCAGGAGACTTTGCTGACTTTCAAGTATTTTCTTTTTTGCTGATACCAGTTCAAACCATTCAGCTTTATCTATTTCAGGAAAACTTTTCATTCGCCCGGAGCCTTTTGGCCATTCAATGGTAAAGGTATTGCAACTGAAAGAAGCGGTGTCCAGGTCTCCTTCTGCAATCCAAGTATGTACCACTTTGCCGCTTTTTTGTCTGATAGTGTTCAATTGCCGGTAAGGGCCGGTAGGTTTTGACCCTAACTCTTCTTCGAATTCTCTAATTGCAGCCTCTAATGGGTTTTCATTATCGAGGAATTCGCCTTTAGGTATAGACCAGGAACCAAGATCTTTTTTTTGAAAAAAAGGTCCGCCAGGATGTACCAGTAATACTTCTGTTCTGTTGTTTTTCTGACGGTATAAAAGTATACCCGCACTTTCTTTTGGCATAGACGAAGAAGGGGGATCTCGCTTATTCTGGTCTATTTGGATTCCTCGGGGTGATTTTCAGTTACTTTCTCTTGTGCGTCACCTTCAAAACTGATGGTAGGCCGGCGATGGTCTTCCCATTCATCTTTCAAATTACGTGTATCAACATCGCCGGCAGTAGTTCGACCTTGCTCCAGCCCTTCCCCATTTTCTCCTCCTACAGTTGTTCTACCTGATTCCTGATTATCTCCCGGAACCGGGAAAGTTTCATTATATGACATATACTATCTTTTAAATTTAAAAAAACCTATTCATTAAGCCTTTTCCGGCGTACTTACGATGTAATCAATCTTTTGTACTTTAATTGTTTGAATCTTTCCACGGTTTTCACGGTATGATAAGTAAAATTGAAAAGATTCGTTTGCAAAAAAAGGCGGGAGGCGATCAATGCTTTCATTGCAAACTAACAGATTTTTTTGAAAGACAGAGCTGCTTGTCAGTTCAAAATTTTGTAAAAACTGACCGTTTTGCAATAATGGAAGAGCATGCTTTTCTCCTTTCACAATCACAAAAAGCTCCAGCTCCCTGATAAGACACCGGGTGTTCGAGACATTCGTAATATCCAGTTGCAAAGCAATTTTGATTATTTTCTGTGTATAAGGCCTTTCCTTTGAAAAATACCATCGCCAGCACGTCAGCGAAGGGGCATAAACTTTAAATCTGCAGGATTTCGAACTTTGATATAACAGCAGGAAGCCTGCAAAAATAATTGCCATTACAGATACGAACAACGAGAAAAGGATTTCGCCGGACATAAGTACAGATTGAGGGTGGTCTTACTAAAATAGTAAAAAATGTTATGCCATGGAATAGGACGGAAAAACCGGCTTTTTGGCTGCAAGTTGATAATCGAAAATTTAAAGTTGTTAGCTGAAGATATTTACAACTGTCAAGTAAAGACTGACTGCTGATTACTGACAGCCATTTCCCCCATGGCATACTTTTTTGACCTTAATTTAGAAAAAGTTTATGCAGGATCAAAATAATACCAATCAGGACAACTCTTCTTCGGCCAGAAAGGAGGATCATAAAGAACAAAAAGAATCAAGTAATAGAATCTTTGAAAAATGGAAAGATCCGGAAAACAACATGGGAAATGATGTGACATCAGAGATCAAAATAGCAAACAGCGGAGGAAAAATGGAAGAAGGCAGTGATCAACGTTGGCACATGGATGAAAATTCTGAAAAAGGCGATGAAGAATTAAAACAGTAATATTGTCAATTTACTTTTCCGAATATTATTACAGCACAGTCAGTTTTCCAGTAGGGTCTTTGATTATCCTGTGGAAAGGTGTCATGTACAACAAGGCAAGAATATTTTCATTATCATCTTTCATGGTTGCCTTCACTCTGTAAATAAAATCAATTTTAGAAACGGACTTATTTACAGGCAGTATTGCTGCAAACCGCGCTAAATTTATTTCCATTATGTTGTTTACGATGTTAAACAAAAATATGTGCCATCAATACTCTAAGTGGATAATCGGTGGATAAGCATGATTGATGTAAATAATGAAATGGAATAAATTTTATCTTATTACTGTCGTTATTACAAGCGTTGTAGTCCCTTATATGGTTGGCTCTTCTTTGGTGTTTAAAGATCTTGCCCTGATTCAATTTTCAATGCCTTCCGAAATGGGAAAAACCCTGCTTGCATTTGTTTTTTTTGGGTTTATTGCTGCGATGTTACCGGTATTACCTTTACTATTTTTGAATCTTATTCCGGTTGGTTTGGCTTTCTTGATTATAAAAATTCTTAATGGCAATACGCAAATAATTACCTGGATATTCATTGTTTATCATCTCCTATTCGTGATTACCAGCCTGTATACGATCAAAGCAGGTAAGTTAATGATGATTCAGGAGAGAGATGCACAAAGGAACAAATAGAATCTCCCGCTGAACTCATACGATAGACTTTAAGAAAGTTTATTGAACAACCGCAGGTTCTGATTATAAACATGAATGAGAGTTAAACATCTAAAAAACAGGTTCAACGTGGCCACTGGTATTTGTAATCCGAATTCATTCGGACGGACATTGATTATCTTTATCGGATGAAAAAAGTAATCATTGTATTCTTACTCTTCTCCATTTGTACTACGGGATGTCAAAATAGCGGATCAAATATAATTGGTCATGGTGAAATGCCACAAGCCGTGAAAGGTAATGACGGCAGGATACATGTTGTTTTTGGCAGCGGAGATAGCATTTTATATAATTCACTCAGGAGTGACGAAAATAACGAACCGCAGCTCATCGCTGTATTACCCGGACTTGCAGCTTCGCATATGAGGGGACCGCAAATAGCAGCAACTGCACATGGAATAACGGTAATTGCGTGTAATAAACAAGGAGATATTTTCAGTTATTTGAAAAATGGATCCGGAGAATGGAAACCAGGTGGTAAGGTGAACGATGCAGATACCGTTGCAAAAGAAGGGTTGATGTCGCTTGCCGGTGACGGGGAATTGGTTTTCGCAGTATGGCTTGACCTGCGAAGCAAAAATAATCAGTTGTATGGATCAAGATCTTCTAACGGAGGACAGAGTTGGGGTAGGAATATGCTGATTTATTCTTCCCCGGATAATACGGTGTGTGAATGTTGTAAGCCATCAGTGGCTATGAAAGATACCAGGGTGGCTGTTCAATTCAGGAATTGGCTGAATGGGGACAGAGATCTATACCTTATTCAATCTGATGATGCGGGCACTTCATTTGGAACGGCAGTCAAGTTAGGAACCGGTAGTTGGAAACTCGATGGTTGCCCAATGGATGGAGGAAGTCTCTCGTTAAATGCTGCTGCCATACAAACTGTTTGGAGAAGGAAAGGTATTATTTATACCTGCGAGCCAGGTGGGAATGAATTAGAATTAGCTGAAGGGAAAAACCCTGTTCTCCAAACTTTGAATGGAGAAAATGTTTATGCCTGGACAGAGGGAGTCAATATCATGGTTCAGCTTCCAAAGCAGGAAAAAAAGAATATCGGAAAAGGCACAGCCCCCGTGTTGGTAGCAGATGCGGGAACCATTTATTGTATTTACGAGGCAAATAAAAAGATCCTTAAAACAACTATAGCTATTAAATAATAAATCATTTCTGTGTATCGGGTGCATTATTCGGTTTCATGCTTTTTCCCTGCTGATCGATGCTATTTTTATTTTGAATAGAAGCACAGGATCGTAAAAAAATGGCACAAAGCGATTCCAGAAGTATCTGCCAGTAATTGAAGAGTGCGGGTTTTGATACTACTGAATTTGCTTTTAGTTGAAAGCATTCTTTCCGGTCACTTTCAGAAATAGAAGTAGTAAAAATTACAACGGGTATATCAGCAAAACGGGGGTTCGATTTAATTTCTTTCAGAACTTCTTTACCATTCTTTTTTGGCATGTTCAGATCCAACAGGATAATATCCGGGTGATCGGGGAGATTAGAAAGATATTCTATGATTTTCTCTCCATTTGTCTGATAATTAACTACGATCTCTTTATTGATTTGAGAAAAGGCTTCTTCCACGAGATGAATATCATCCATATCGTCATCAATCATCAGAATAGTTTCCTTCATGCTATAGAGTGAATTTTCCTAACGTTATTAAGAAATTAAAGGGTGGCAAAGGGAGTAGTTAAAAGTTATCCGGTCTGTCGTTGATTGGTGCGATTCAACATAAGAATCGTCTCTGTTTTCTCTCTTTCTGTTATCAATCGTTGAATTTCTTTTATGGTATCGCGGATTTCTTCCAGGTCGCTTGCTGAGGAGCCGTATTGCAAGGCTAAAACAAATTTCCTTCTCTCCTGTGCGAGAAAAGTTCTTAAAGTTTTGGTATCTGCGTTACTAAGTTTCATAAAGAAACGTCTGGTGTAAAATTTATGCAAATATTATTCCATTCGAGCCTGTGTTTTATTCCGGATTCTGGAAAGAAGGTCTCTAGAAGGGAATTATCACATCTCTTTGCTTTATATAAATAATTGTTTAGTAGAGAGTTATATTATGGCTGATAAGTTGTATTCTTTAAACAGCAAATCTATTCTTATGAAAAAGAAATTTCAGATTATTATTCTACTGATCATTCCACTGGTCGTATTGCTATCGACCAGGTGTCATGCAGTAGATACCTTACGGTCAGGTTCTTACCTGATCAATATGGGGATTACTCCGCAAACTATCGGAAATGGTTTAAAACCCTATGGGCTGATTTATGTATTGCTAAAAAACTACCGTGTTCCCATACAATGGGTGATAAATACAACTAAACTTAAAGATGGAAAAGATTTGACTCATAATTTTATACAATACAGAGGAGGTGTTTTTGTAATTCCCTTTGAATACCGTACGCTTCAGGTAGATTCCGTTATCACTTCCTGGAATGCCCAGGGAGTAATTGGAGCTACTTCCATCAGTGATATTTACACAACCATCTCCAGAACGTTTTATAATGCTCCGCGATGGACGATGGACCAACAGAATGGATCTCTTGCCGTTCCTTATTTTACCAATGCTGGCATCCCGGCAACTGCCTATGGTGGAAGTATTCCGGCAGGCTGGAAAACTCCGGCTCAATTAGGTGCCTGTGATGACATTTTCGTGATGCCACATGCAGATCCGACCTGGGCTACGCATAATAACTTATATTATTGGAATTTGAATAATAAAGGAAACTTATGGGCGGCTTGCCATGCGGTGAGTGTATTAGAGCAATTAACAAATCCCGGCAACACCATCAAAATGAACTTCCTTACCACTACCGGATTATTGAATTATATTTCCCATAGCAATACGCCCTCTTCTCTATATACTTATAGTGATCCAACCCATCCTTTTATGCAGTTTATGAAAACCATGGATAGTGCAATGAAAAATGGATCCGAGAGAATTTATATGCCCGGATTAACCAGCGCATGGAGAGGTTCGACTACACTTGGAATTTCTGCTACCACAAATGTGGATATTCCTCTCAAAACATTAGGACCCGTTAGTACACTTGCATATGGAAAAGGCTATGGTGATGCTGCCAGAGGTTGGGTTATGTACGAAGCTGGGCATAATCACAACAATACAGGAACCATTGAAGAAAAAGTGGCCGCACAGCGGGCATTTTTTAATTTTTCATTCTATGTATCCCACGACCGGTTTGCAGATGTTGCATTAACCATTAATAATCTGCCTTCGGTGCTTACCGAAAACGTGCCGGTAAATATCAGTTTATCGGTACCTGCGTCTGTAGATCTATCGAAGTATACCATTCAGTGGACTTCCTCGGTTGGAGGAGCGTTTTCACCCAATGCAACCAGCCAGAATGTTACCTATACGCCCCCTTCAACATCAGAACTTACAAATATTTCTGTTGCCATTACAGATGCCTGTGGCCGATCGGTTTTTACGACAAGAAGTTCTGTTACTACCACTTTGCTTTTTACAAATACTGTTTTGAACGCCACTTCCAGAGATGCTAAAACCATTGACCTGAATTGGATGGGAAATTCGAATTCTATTTACAAATATGTTGTTGAGAGAAGTGAGGAAGGGAAAGACTGGCATACAACCAGAGAGGTATTTGCTGAAAGAGAAATGAGGCCATACGAAGCGAAAGATTTATTGCCAACACTCAGGGATTCGTATTTCAGGTTGAGAGTGATTTATCACGGTACACTGGTAAAATTTTCTAACGTGGTAAAGATCAGTCCGATTAAAAAAGAATTTAGTCACCTGATGGATCTAAAGAACCCTGTTACGCAAAACATTCAATTCTCTTACTTCGCATTACAATCCGAGGTTTTAAATGTAGAGATCTTAAATCTAAATGGAAAAGTGCTTTCTAATCTAAAGATAAAAGTGCAAAAGGGTGTTTCCGTACTTAATATAGCAAGACCATCCGTTTGCAATCCGGGGACTTTTTTTCTACGACTTACAGGCAGAAGTGTCAATATTATTCAAAAAATTGCTGTGCTATAATTATACAGCTCAAAAATTTTCATAGGTAAGTTAGATAACAGGCAATAGAGTCAATCATTCGATTGGCTCTTTGTTTTTTTGTGAATATGTTCTAAGGTATATACTGAAAGTGACTATAAGAAGCACTGGGAAAGCTGATTGTTTGGGAGCTATTATAAAATTTTCCTGGTGTTGTACTTTTTGAAAATGGTTCTGGCCTGCAGCCTGATTTCTAATTCTTCCATTACAATTTCTGCCATTATTCGAAGCATTTGCTGTTGGTCATTATTCAGCAATCTTTTCTTTTTATCAAGGATGCAGAAGGTGCCGAGATTATATCCACTTGGAGATTTAAGTGGAACAGCCGCATAAAATTCTAAGCCGAATTCACCTGCAACCAACGGGTTTGTCAAACAACGGGGATCTTTTTTTGCATCTTCAATCAAATAGATTTCATCCGATAAAATGGCAGATGCACAAAGGCCGGGAAACCTGTCAAGCTGGTTGATATCCAACCCAAAATGCGATTTGAACCAGATCCGGTCTGTATCAACAAGACTGATAATGGCTATGGGCACATTGAAAACTTTAGCTGCCAGTTCGGTAATTTTATCAAAAGCACCGTCTGGTGGCGTATCCAGGATATCGTAGTTTTTTAGATTTTTTATTCTGAGATCTTCCTGTGATTGCATGTTGCAAAGATATTATCAATTTACCCGCAAATCCTAATTCCTGGGTGAATCCGGGCAGTTCAGTAGATCCGGATGAGAATTTGAAACGCAGGGAAATTTTTGAAGGACTACCCGCAACAATTCCCTTTCAATCATTTCTTATTGAGCGCTTTTTTGCGAAATTTCTGATAAACGAAAAGGCAAACTGCTATTATTCCGATTTCGAAACAAATAGACAACCATAAAGCATGGTAAAAGCTTAGCGGAACGAGAAATTTCCAACACGCAGGAATCACTTTCAATGGAATTATTAGCATGGAAGAACATAATTTGGAATTATTCCCTTCACGTCATTTTTTGGAAATTTGTTAGCCAATTTGTAAGATTATATGATTGCACATAACGGCTGTATAATTTAAATTACTACAATTTCAGGAAGAATATGCGTACACTATGAAAAAGGGAAGATAAAAGTGGCGACCTGACTAAGAGATAGGATTTGTCCAGCTTTGCCAACTAAGCACCAACTGCATCGGATAAAAAAAGCCGCTATATACTGCGGCTCATAATGATAAAATAAACTATTCTGTGGTGTGGGGCGCACTACAACTAGCAAACAAAACATTTTCTAAATAGTTACAGATTATAACGAAACTCGCTCCCACATTGAATTATGTTGATTCAATTTGATTCAAACCTTAACAATGCGTTACAGAAAAAGGGGGTACGCAAGGGGAAACTAATTTGGAAACGGCTTTTCGATAACGTACCTTCAGTTTTCAATCTCCCAAATGCCAAGACTGAACTACTACTTAAAAACTCCCGAGAAATCTTCCGGCAAGTCTCTTATTCAATTACGTTTTAGATACAATGGAAGGCGCCTAAACTTTACATTCGGCCAAAGTATTGACCCAACAAATTGGAATAGTAGTAAGCAACGGGTCAAGGGTAATTTAGCTACTATAGACGGTCAGTATAAATTAAATGATTTGCTGGATGAATTATCAAAAGAATGCAATAAGGCATACCATGAGTTAATTAAATCCGGCATACCTCAGGAAGAGGTTATAAAACAACGGTTGGTCGGATTTCTTAATCAGCAGGATAAAGATTCGAATACGGAAACTTTATATAAACTCATTGATCGGTTTATTGCGAATGAAATAAAAAGCAACGGAAGGGATAAGAGCTACAATACGATAAAGACTTACAAAACTATACTAGGACACCTGCGAGAGTTTGAATTAAAAACAAAATACAAATTAGACTTCGATACAATCACTCTTGACTTTTATTATAAGTATATAGCATTCCTTAAAACTAAAAAGCTTTCTATTAATTCTAGAGCAAAAGACATCCAGATAATAAAAGTTTTCATGAGAGAGGCGTTCGACATGGGTTATACGACTAATATGCATTTCAAAAGCCCAAAGTTTTCTGTAATCCGGGAGGATACGGATGCAGTTTATTTAAAGCGTGATGAAATAATGAAGCTTTACAGATGCGATTTATCACATGATATCAAACTTGAAACCGCCCGTGATTTATTTGTATTCGGTTGTTCTACTGGTTTACGGTTTTCCGATTATTCAAATGTGAAACCCGAAAATATTGTTCCAATAGTTACTGATGAAGGGAAAGTAATACAGGTAATAAAAATGTTAACACAAAAAACAGGAGAAGAAGTTAGCATCCCATGTGATCGCATAGTCGAGCAAATATTGAAAAAGTATAATAATAACATGAAGCATCTTCCGGGTCTGCCAACATCATATAAAGACTACACCGGGAAGTTTAATCCGCTGATTAAAGAAGCATGTAAGGTAGCTGGGTTGAAAGAAAAGGGCCGGCTAATAGATGATTTGAATTTGGAATTATGGCAGTGTATAACATCTCACACTGCTAGACGGTCTTACGCGACCAATTACTTTATAGCGAAGGTGAACACGACGCTATTAATGAAGATAACGGGTCATCGTACTGAGAAGGCATTCTTGAAATACATACGAGTCAGTAAACTTGACATAGCTCAGACAGTTGCCAAGCACATGGAAGAAGATTGGAGAAAGCAACTTCTAGCGGCAGTTTAATTCGATTACAGCCCTACGAAACAGCTATTACTTTGTAATCCCCAACAGCTTTCCGAACCGGACGAATTTTATGTAAATTGAATTATAAGCGGGTGCAAAAGTTACCGCCCCCAGTTTTTCTTTTCCATTTTCCCATACAGAAACTGATCCCCGTTTGTAGGAGGCTACCCCGGCCCTTTGGCTACCCACTGTTTTTTAGCTTCGGTATCGTCAGTTGCATTTAGCGCCCTATTTGCCGTCAAGCAGGTATTCGTACGATTTCCGAAATCTCTTATGAACCTTCCGTATAATTTCTATAGACGGCATGACGCGCCCCGCCTCGATTGCTTTGATCAAACTAAGGCTTTCCCCAAGCATCTCAGAGAATTCGGCCTGGAGCAAATTATTTTCCTTACGTACCTGCCGGAATCGCTCAATAATTCCGAGATTTTTTCTTGGGTGGAAATCGAATATTTTTTTAGAATGTTTAGCCATAAAATGGACATTGACGGTTTGAAATTAGGGCAATAATCTCAAGGTTACAAGGAATAACTATCAAAATAGAAAGTTGGACAGCCGGCAACTTGTAAAGCGGTTAGAACATTTTTAATTGGTAAGGTGTAGACTTACTAGGTAGTAAGCCTTAAAAAAGTTAGGTAATTACTGCGCGCCATGAAATGGTCTTAATTAATCAGTTACTATTTGTAACTTCGATAGGATAATTGAAAGAATTTACGCTAACAACTTAAACCATCTAAATCCTATGAAAACGACCACATCTAATGAATTTCTGATGATCCCCGTCACCCCGGATGAGTTAATGGACGAATTCGAGAAACGATTACTTAAAGCATTGTCCGCATTCAAAGAAAGCGAAGAACGCCAAGGCCTGTTGACAATCCGAGAGGTTTGCGCTTTGCTCAGAGTATCGAAGGGTACGCTCGCCTCGTACACAAAAAAAGGGCTTATCCCGCAAGAACAGATTAAAGGAACCAGCGGAATACGTTACCGGAAAGGGGTAGTCCTCGATTCCCTGCAGACAATAAAGAAATATAAGATGCCTCGGGAATAGAAAAATATCTAGTAAATAGGAATGTTACTCTCAGATAGGTTACAATATGTAACTCTATATAGGAAATAAACAAAACCAGTCTGACACCAGCTTTTAAAAAATAGAAAAGTAAAAATGCAACTCAAAGATCCGAATATTAATTATAAATCAAATGATACTTTAGTTGGTTCTCATCAGAAACGGGGGCCATATCGAAAACTAGATAGATCCCGGAAACATATATCTGTTCATATTCCGCTTCAATTCGATTATCAAGAAATAATCAAGGTAACTCCACCTCCCGCAGGAGTGGAAGCTGATTTGTTGTATTATTTATTGGATCTTCTTTTATATCTACCGATTCTCAATCCAGATTTTGTAAGCCCATTTGGTTATGTTTCATTGTTCTCAAAAAAGCTCGCCAGAAATTTTAGAAAAAACTATTTAAAATCGCTCCAGTACTTAATCAATTGTCGAGTAATCAAACCTGATAATTTGTTCATTAAAGGCTATAAGTCTAAGGGCTATAAATTGATCGGCAAATACTCCAAAGGGATAAAAAAAATTGCTATCACGAATCCTCGGGTCCGTGCGATAATAAAAGATGATCGTTCCAAAAAGAGCGATAAATACAAAATCCTGGACAGGCATTTAAAAGGGATTCAGATCGATCGTAAGGGCTTAGAATCCTTCATTGAAAGGAATTTTCAACTCAAAAAGAAAAACCCCGATCTAATAGAACAGAAAAAGAAAAAGGTAAGGCAGCCGGATGGTTCTCACCGGTTTATATACCGACCAGTAGATATATTCAATCAACGGGATTCGGCGTATATCACGATGGATTTATTAGAAACGAGAAGGTTCGGAGTAATAGA
>Ga0180121_10000303_pt1 | contig 20015 bp, 14 predicted proteins | sample AntDrymUQ5402106_2_FD_129676 | JGI IMG/M metagenome (GOLD analysis project Ga0180121, IMG submission 129676) | Polar desert sand microbial communities from Dry Valleys, Antarctica - metaG UQ540 (21.06) (version 2) (version 2) | ecosystem: Environmental > Terrestrial > Soil > Desert | place...
ATGCTAAGGACAATTTTGCATATCCGATCACTTCATCAGGCTTATAAGAGGCTTTATTGTAAAGGTTGTGTCCATTGCGCGCCAGTATGCCATACACAAATTTTTTCCAGTAATTGACATTCCCTTTATAAATTAAATCCGCGGTAGGAAAGGATGCATCATTACCCAAATTACCATCTGTTCTGTCAAAGTATTCGAGTGCCAACATGCAAAGCCTTCTGACTTCGGCATAAGCAGTATCCTGTGAATCGTAATCAAATACAAATCTTCCTTTTTCAAAAGCTTGTTTTACGATAATGTCTCCGTGATAGTCTGATGCAGTCTGCCAGCCCCAGGCTCTTAATGCATGTCCAACACCCACGAATTCCCATTTCTGTTCTGCTTCTGCAGTTTGAATCATCATGGTTATATTATCTCCCATGCCATAATAAACTGTTCTCCAGATCTCGCCCATTGCATCAGAATTGCGTAGGTAACCATGTCTTTCGATGGCATCATTGGATGAATTGAGTCCCCAGTTTTGAACGTATCTTCCGATATACCGGTAATCTCCGGCAAGTCCTCTTTCCATCTGATTGAAAATCGGCGCCAGTAAAACATGAGGGGCAACCTTTTGCGGAGTAGCTGGGTCAGTATTTGTTCCCAGCCATTTTTTACAGGAAATAAAAGCAAGCGATAAACAGGTAATAGCTAAAATGTATTGTTTCATAATCTCTTTTTTTCTTTTTCAGTAGTACACTAATTAAAATCTGACATTCAGATTAAATGTCATTGTCTTCGAAGAAGGAAGTACTCCGTAATCGATTCCAGTGCCGCTGAAACCTCCAACAGATGCATTCAAGCCGCTGACGGCCGGATCAACCCCGGTGTAGTTACTGAACAAAAACAGATTTGCAGCTGATAAACCCAATTCAATTCCTTTAATGAATTTCCTGTTGGCAAAAATTTGCATTGGAAGTGTATAACGCAAGCTTACGTCCTGTAACCGGATCCAATTGATGTCTTTCTCAATAAAATCTTCTTCTGAATATTGCCCGTTATAATATGCCTGATTATAATAAGGATTGATGGTGATCGTATTGGGAGTTGGATTGTCCGTATTTTCTAATCCATCAAGCAACACGCCTTTAACAATGATCAAATTCTCCCGATCTGTTGATGTGAACTTACTCAGGCCAAGAGTAGTAAGGTAAAGTTCGTTTCCATTGAATACGTCACCACCTTTACGGGTGTCGATCACAAAAGAAAAAGAAAGATTTTTATAAGTAAAATTGTTTACAAAACCCATAGCGAAATCCGGTGCCCTGTCAGCGCGAACCGTATAATTGACGTCCCTTACGGGCAGTCCGGTAGCAGGATCGACAACAACATCTCCTTTATTATTCCTCCTGAAACCCTGGGAAGAAAGACTGCTGATCGAAGTGCCGGTAACAAATTCTCCTCTTACGCCGGCATACAACCAGGTGTCTGACATGTAGAACGATTTTTGCCCTGCCGGCACACTTAAAATTTTTCCTTTATTCTGAGTATAATTCATAATGGTCCTCCAGGTAAAATCTTTTTTTCTTACCGGAGTGGCGTTCACCTGCACCTGAATTCCCTTATTTTCTACTTCCCCGCTATTCAGATATGCCAACACTCCGCCGGTTGCATACGAAAGCCTGGGTGCAGTAATTTGCTGATCCGTTCTGATGTTGTAATAGGTAAAATCTACTCCCAGCCTGCTGTTGAAAAAACTTAACTCTGTTCCGAACTCATATGTGTTGGTGAATTCGGGTTTTAAATTCGGATTACCGAGCGTAACATTGAGTGCAAAGCCCCCACCATTGCTTAATTGCGGGTTTAACCTGGAAGAAGTAAGAAAAGGATTACGTGCATCCTTACCTGTAGAAGCAATGTTCGCTTTTAATTTTCCAAAACTAAGCCATGGAACAGATCCCTTTGTCAATTCAGAAAACACAAAACTCAGTCCTGCACCCGGATAAAAGAAATAAGGATCGTTTGGGATGAGTGTGGAAGAAGCATCCATTCTTCCGGTAAGTGATAGATACAGGAAATCAGAAAATCCTAACGTCCAGTTCCCGAAATAACCGAATTTTTTTACATAATAGGTAGATAGTTTGTTCCGCATCGTGGCGGGATCCGTGTTGTTGATACTATTGAAATCAACACTGTAAAATTTTTCACCCTTGAATGAGTTGATGTCTGTCCTGTTGTTATCGAAGTTTGAACCTATTGAAATATTGTTACTGATCTTTCCAAATGATTTACGAACATTCGCCACCAGGTTTCCATTGTATATCCTTGTATTGTCTACATAATTTTCTATAAATCCTCCTGTACCAATACCGGAATTCGATTCTGGATGATACAACCGAATACCATCTGTGGTATAAATATCAGCTCCGAGTCTTCCGGTAAAACTTAACCATTTAAATGGAGAATAGGTAAGAGCAACATTCCCCAGCATACGATTTGTTTTATCGCGGTTAATATTTTTATTTACATCCCAGAATGGATTATCACTTTCCGCCGTAGTTCCGCCTGCAATCTTTTTTCTCGATCCATCTGAATTCAGGTATTGAGTGATGTCATCATCTGCAGGCCATGATAATAAACTTAAGAAGTAGCTATTCAATCCTTTTGAACCTTTAATATTGTCGGTAACAATGTAATTAAAAGAAGCGTCCAGTTTTAAAGGATCACTCACCTGGCTGGTAACAGCTAATCTCAGGGAAGTTTTATCGAGTTTAGTATTCGGTACGGTGCCGTTATACCTGCTGAAACTCGGGGAAAAACGATAAGAGAGTTTTTCTGTACCCCCTTCAAAGGATAAGTCGTGTTTCTGGCTAAAGGCCACCTGGAAGAATGCATTTTTATTATCATACAATTTCGTACCCGGCGCAAATTTCGGTCCGAAGTAACGACGCAGGTTGTTATCAACGATGCCGTTATCACCCTGGTCATATAGCTGAAAAATTTCGGGCAACTCTGGTTTCCTCGTTACCGTGAGCGCACTGTTATAAGTAACTTTTGTTGTTCCTGCTTTAGCTCTTTTCGTTGTAATAAGAATAACCCCTGATGCGCCATCTGTTCCATACAAGGCTGCTGCTTCCGGACCTGTCAGGATCGTCATGGTTTCTATATCATCCGGATTCAAATCCATCCCCCGGTTTGAATAATCATTGTTGCGATTTGGACCATCGCTCACCAATGTCCCCTGCGACATTGTTCTATTTGAAATTGGTAATCCATCTACCACAAGCAACGGCTGATTATTTCCATCAAAAGACACAGGGCCGCGCAGAATGATTTGTGAAGATGCTCCCGGAACTCCGGAGGTAGGAGTGACCGTAAGACCTGCGACTCTTCCCTGCAAAGCAGTGAAAAAATTATCTCGGTTCGTCTGAGTCAGATCTTCACCGTCCACTTTTTGATTTGAATATCCGAGAGATCTTGTGGGCCGTCGAATTCCCTGCGAAATAGTAACTTCCTCTAACTGCCTGGCGCTGGAAGTCATTTGTATATCATACGTACTGGCAGACCCTACCAATTGTTCACCGGTCGAGTAGCCTACAGAAGAAAATAATAGTACATGACCCGGAACAGCCTCGATTGAATAACGACCGGCATTGTTCGTTTGCGTTCTCTGATCAGTTGTCCGATTGGTTACGGTAACACCCGCCAAAGGATTGCGGGCACCATCACCAGTGACAATTCCTGTTATCGTCTTTTTCTGGGCATACGAAATAACACAAAGCAGTAAACCACAAACCAGGCAAAGTAATCGTGTAAAATGTAGCATATAGGAAAATTTAGAACTGAAAAGAAAATAGATAAAGGATTATCAGCGCTGTTTCAGCACCATATTTCCAAGGGGTATGAAAATCAATTTTTACAAAACATTGATTCCTGATTTTACATAAGGCTCAAGCATTGGATCATCAGGATTTAATTCAGTAATAAGAATATCAATCTTATCAATTCCTGAAATGTGTATGGGCTGAAACGAATTTATTTTTTCCGAAATGGTCAGGCAAACTACTTTCCGGGCTGATTCAATCATGGCTTTTTTGATCTGCACTACATCCCAGTCATTATCTGTGATGCCATGTTCCCGATCAATGGCGTTGATGCCAAGAAAACAAAGATCAGCACGTATCTGCCGGATCCGGCTGATCGCTTCAGCACCTACAGTGATCTTCGAATTTTTTGAAATTTTATCACCGATCAAAATCACTTCAATATTGGGATGCTGCATATATTCCAGCACAGCCGGAATACTACCGGAGATAAAGGTTGCTTTCAATGGTAAAGGCAAAGTCCTGGCTAATTCAATGATGGTGGTTCCGCCCGAAGTCAACACAAACATCCCATCCTCTATCAGAGAAATAGCTTTCTGTGCTATGATTTTCTTTTGTGTATTTGCATAGACATTGCTGGAAGGGGTGTATATAAGATTAAAAGAGGTAGAGAGTGCTCCGCCATGCACTTTAATGATTTTACCATCTTCTGCAAGATCCTGGAGATCTCTTCTGATTGTATCTTCTGAAACATTTATTTCCTGACAGAGGGAAGAGGAAAGCACGGTATTATGCACATTCACCTGGTGAAGTATATAAGCCTGGCGTTCCTTTTTAAGCATGCAGTTAGCGAATTGGTAGCTTAAAATAAAGGAAATTCCTGCAAAAAACCGCAAAAAGGAAAAAATTCCGGCATTCTTTCAATAAACCTATTCTTACTTTAGGAAATTCATTGATGACAGGCTATTGGAATATACCTCTACTGAGGAGTAACGGTCTTCTGACCTTTGGACTGAAAAGTAAAACGTACCGACAAAGCAAATGCATCCGGGACAAAATTAATATCTGGAATGATATCTAATTCGGGCTTCCAGTCTATGGAAAGATTGATGGGTACATTGGTGAATTTATAATCTAGTCCGATGATACCGGTAGGGCCAAAAAATGTTTGTGTGGGACCACTTTCGAAACCCACATAAGCACCTGCTCCATAGAACCATTTCAAACCCGCAACATTCAGGGGGTTGTGTATTTCAAGTAATCCTCCCAGTCCGAAGCGACTGCCGAAAGATACGAGACCTTCAATGGCTGTCCGATCCGTAATAAAATATTTTCCAGTGACGGAATTATTAATGGTAGGGGAGGTATTACTTAATCGGATCCCGAGTGCCAGCTTGTAATCCTGGGCTTTTAATTCCGAAGTTGTCTGTAATAGACACAGGCCGATGAATGTAACCATCAAAGTTTTCATATAGAACAATTTGATCAAAAAAAGTAAAAATTATGCCAGAGAAGATAAATGAAAGGTGTTTAACATAGAATTACACTACTTACGCTAAAGCATACCCGAAATAATATTAAGGTATTTTATTTCAATACGGTAACTGAGCATCGGGATATCAGTTACCAAACAACTCAAATTTTGTTTTAGGCCTCCGTGTTTCAAGCCATTTGAAGTCCTTCAATTGTTTATCGGTTTCACTCATCATTCCCGGTGGAGAGAGTGTGCCTTTTACATCATTGATGATCACCACCCGGTTCAATTCTTTATTCAGGAACCGCAGGTCTATTACATCACCTTGCGCTTTATTGATGCCTACCAGTAAATCTGCTTCATCCGTTACATAATAAATACTTTCTGCATTTCCACGTGCTCGCATGTAGTCGATCACACCCTCATTGAAAACTCCATTGAGCCGGTTTCCACGTAGCTGGTTATATCTGTTGTCACCGGATCTATTGATTGCAAGTGCATTTTCAAAAACAAACAACCGGTCTGCTTTCTTATTTTTTGTATAGAGATAGATCGTATCGCCTGTCAGCTGACTGTTACTCGCCCAAACCACAGGATTATTAAATAACCGGAAAATGGAATCTTTTCCCGAGTAAAACAAACTGTCGGAAACTGCCTGCAAAGAATCCGAAAATATCCTTACATGATGATATGCATGAAAAAAGCGATCTGTGCTGTCATTCTTCTTTGTGTCAATCACAACTTTACCCTTGATGGTATCTTTCAGGGAAAGAGAATCATTTTTGAGGCTACTGATTTTCCCTGAAAATAAAGTGTCTGCAGAAATATAAATAGAATCCGATTCCTGCTTCAAAATCATGAGTGGTTGCTGTGTGGCAAAAAAACTATTATCATTCCTGCTGACTTCCATGTAATTCGCTATTACAATAATTCCTTCTGCAGAATCGATTAACACTGCATTGCCACGAAATTTGTTGATTCCCGTTTTATCATCTGTTTCTGCTTCATTGGCGGTGATCGAAAGTGAACCATCCCTTATAACAGGACGCATTCCGAAATAGGCATATTTATTTCTCATATCGTAATATCCATCTGAGGTTACGATCGTTCTGGTACTATCCTGTATAAGGGTTTTAGAAATGAAAGTGACGATTTCGGAAGCGGAGTTATATAATAATGAATCGGACCTTAAATTATATTGCGGATCTTTCAGGACCACATTGTGCCGGAAGTAAATATCTTTTATATCGGCAAAATAAGTTCCTTCCTTGCTGGTAAGTACTGAATTACCACTCACCACTCTTCCACCTTTCCTGTAATTCGCGATTTTCTGACTTAGATCATACTCCAGTTCTTCGGTAAATAAGCTTGCTTTTCGGTCGGTCAGCCGAACTTTCTTTTTGAGGGTAGCGATTTTGGTATCCGTATGATACAATAAATAGTCTGAATAGGTATGTACACTGTCATTATCATTGATGTGAATTCTGCCAAATGCCTCGACAATATTTGCTTTTTTATTATGAACAATGCTATCTGCCTCAAATGTCGTTTTACCTTGGCGAATCATTACATTCCCGGCAAGCAAATCGAGTTCTGTGAGAGAATCTTTTCTCTGGTAGCCAAACCTGTCTGTCTTCAGAATTTCTACTAGCTGCAGTGTATCTTTTGCTGGAGACTGACCAAAGCAGAGGCCATGGAATATGCATAAACAATAGGTGAAGAGAAATACATATTTCATGATCTTGAACGAAAAACTATCTTCTGATGGTGTCAGTAACAGGATCCATCAACGGACCTTTTTTATCCTTGCGCCCGATCAAAGAAATGCTAACGTAACGTTTAGGATTTACACGGACATCATCCAGCAAGGTAGTAAGACTGCGATTCGTCAATCTGATTTCATCATATAATTGGCGATCATTTAACAGCGCTCCCAGAGAGCCGTTTTTGCTGCTGATCCTGTCAACAGTAGCTTCCAGTTTATTCATTGTATTTTTCATCGATGTCAATACCTCCTGGAAGTTTGCGCCGGCAAGTGCGTTGGAAGTTTTTTCGAGATTTGCAAGTGTACTCGAAATCCTTTCATTGTTTTTTGCGAGATTTCCGGTGATTGATTCCACATTGGTTAATGAACGTGCAAGCACCCCATTCTGAGCATTGATCAGCCGTTCCAGAGACTTACTGGAATTCGTCAGATTTACGATAATTCCCTGCAGGTTATTTCTTGTATTCGGATCAAGTATGGAACTTAGTTGTTTGATGAGCATATCCAGTGAATTCAACGTCTTTGTAACATTATCGATTGCCGGATTGATGTTTTTGGAAAGTTCTGCCATCATCCCGGTTTTAACGGTGGATTGTAGTGTATCACCACTTTGCAGGTAGACTTTTTCATCACCCAATACAATTTCCATAGAGGTGGTTCCCAAAAGTTCGCTGCTGATGATCGCTGCAGAATTGCGGGGAATATTGATTTCTTTAGTCAACCTGATTGCCACAAGAATTCCCGTTAGATTTTTATCAGTTTCCCGCATTTCAGCAACTTTCCCAACCTGGAGACCATTTATAAAGACAGCATTGGAAACCGACAGTCCTTTTACCTCCGGAAAGATGGCATAAAGTTCGTCGTTTCTTTCAGTAAGGTTTTTGCCTTTAAGGAAGTTGAAACCTAAGATTAACACAACAATAGCAATAGCTGTTAGCGCACCAACTTTGGTTTCATTAGAAATTTTCATTTGCCGAAAAGTTTATTGAAGAATAAAGTCTGAGAATTACAGATGAATGGAAATGATTGATGATCATGAAAGGTGAAAGGGTCAATTAGTATATTCAAATCCCGTTGTTTTAATTTCATCTGTCCGCAAATACTTCAAAGTCTGCGCGTTAAAATTCCGTATAAATAATCATACCGCAAAGAAAAGGTGGAAAGGCAAAACAAGCCCTGAGTTGAGAGCAATGTGCCGGAATAGAAAGCCGATGTAAATTATAGGGGAAAATAATTAATTTATTTCTTTAAACGTGGTCAGCGGCTCAACTTACAACATTGGTATTACGGCTAAGAGCCTAAAATGACTTTTTTGGTTCGCTCCCGGTTTCAGTTTCAGAACGGATCTGTCTTCCTTCGAGCGCTGCTTTATATCGCTTCACCGACTCTGTGACGTTGTTAGCAATTTCATTCTGCCCATCTTCACTATTCATATATTTTTCATCATTTTTATACGTAAGAAAGCCTATTTCCACCAAAATACTGGGCATCGAAGTTGCCTGCAAAACCCATATACCTTTATGATTACGTTGCTTAACCCCCCTGCTGAATCTACCCTGCTTTACGAATTCTTCTTCCACCAATACTGCGAGCATATAGCTTTTATCAAAGAACCTTTTAGTCCATAACAATGCTTTTGCTTTGAACTGGGGGTCAGTAATATCAGGGGCAATTTCCGTAGAATCCAACTCCTCGTTAGCTACCATATCCGTACCGATGAATTTTTCCTTTTCATCTGTTCTATCTGCAGCCCAGATATAAGTTTCTGTTCCATGAGACGGATTGTCGGTATAATAGACAGTATACCTCGGAACAGAGCGGATATGTTTTTTTCTTTTTTTGCCTTTCCCTGTATAATAGGTTTCCTTTCTGTAGCCGGCTAGTTTGGTATGCCGGATTGGTGGAGCTGCATTTGCATGAATAGAAATAAATAAATCTCCCTTATTCGCATTTGCAAATTCTGCACGCTCGTGAATGGTGGGATAAGTATCAGTGGTACGTGTGTAAAGAATTTTGACTTCCGGATACTGGATCTCCAGCTTTTTACCCACTTTCCTTGCCACTTCAAGGCAAAGGTCTTTCTCATAGGAATATTCTCCTTTTGCTCCGTGATCGTGTCCTCCATGGCCAGCATCAATGATGATAGTCCTCAAAGAAGGTTTTTGCGGGTGGGGGACAGGTGTTGTGAATGAAAAAAAACACATTACCAGCCAGGATAGAAAATATACAGGGGTGCTTATTTTGATCATACGTGGTCAAGACTTTAACTGGGCAATCTTCACATAACCTTAATGCATTAATACATAATTTCGCCCACTACCTCTTATGATTGACGGACGCAAAAATAGTTTAAAATACAGTATCCTTTGGTTGTTATGTGTCGTGCTTACTGGTATAACGTTCAATTCTACTGCTAATTATATACATATTCCTGTTTTTTACAATTCATTAACTTCCTACCAGGATACAACACCTGTAAAATCTGCCAGAGATACCATTCCCGGACCTGATAGCCTGATTGTTAAAACAGATACTTTCAGTCTGAAATTATCAAAAGATTCTTTGGATTCCCCTGTTAATTACCAGGCTGCTGATTCTATGGTGCTTGACATCCCTTCAAAAAAAATTATTCTGTACAGTAAGGCAAACGTAAAGAAAGATGACCTCGATCTATCAGCAGATAGTATTCTGATCGATCAGAATACAAAAATGGTTACCGCCACTTTTCGAAGAGACTCCAGTGGTAAAATGATAGGAAAACCAATAATGATTCAGGGAGAAAGCACTTTATCATCCGATTTGATCCGTTACAACTTTGAATCGCAGAAAGGTATGACGCAGAATACCATTACCCAACAGGGAGAAATTTATGTACAGGGAGAGAAAATCAAAAAAGTTTCAGTGAATGAATTTTTTGCATTCCGGGGCCAATTTACTACCTGCAACCTCGATACGCCGCATTTTGCCTTTCGCACAAAAAAATTAAAATTAATAAATCAGAAGGTTGCCATTACAGGACCCATTCATCCGGAATTTGAAGGAGTTCCAGTTCCTGTTTATCTCCCTTTCGGATTTTTTCCTATTTCTCAGGGAAGACATTCCGGAATTTTACCGCCTCAATTCACAGCGAGCGAACAATATGGATTGGGATTACAGGGTTTTGGATATTACAAAGTATTGAGCGATTACTTCGACGTCACCGTCCGGGGTGATGTGTATTCCTATGGAGGATGGGCAGGCTATCTGACTCCTTCTTATCGCAAAAGATACCGCTATAATGGCCTAATGAACCTGACTTTGCAAAAAACACGATTGCTGAGCAATGACCCAAAAGAAGAATTTACTTCAGTCCGTACTTTCAATATTACATGGAGTCATTCGGTTGACAGCCGTGCCAGACCGGGGACCTCTTTTTCGGCCAATGTGAATGCAGGATCGACAAAGTTTAATCAATATATTGTCAACAACCCGATCCGCAATTACTCTAATCAGTTGAGTTCTTCCATCACCTATTCTAAAAGTTGGGGAAGCAAAACCAACCCATCGCTGTATAATCTCACTGCAAGCGCTAATCATAACCAGAATAATAACACCGGATTAATCAGTTTGAACCTGCCTAACGTAGCATTCACGGTAAATACACTTTATCCTTTTCAGAAAAAAGATTTCGTAGGACAGTCAAAATGGTACGAAAAATTTGGTATTGGTTTGCAATCAAATATTGCCAACCAGATCAGTTTTTATGATTCTGCTTTTAGTTTTCGTAATTTGGTAGATACCATGCAATGGGGTGCACAACATAATATTCCGTTGCAATTGTCATTACCTCAGGCCGGACCGGTACAAATTTCTCCTGGAATAAGTTTTCAGGAAAAATGGTATTCACGAAAATTTGAACGCAGGTGGAATAGTGGAAAAAATAAAATTGATACGGTTATAAATAAAGGATTTTTCACTTCACGGGATTTATCTTTCAGTCTTGGTTTGAGCTCCGCGCTTTTTGGAACTTTTGATAAGTTCGGGAAAAACAGCAGTATTAGTGCCATTCGTCATGTGGTTCGTCCCAGTGTATCCTTCAATTATAAGCCAGACCTTGCCGGAAAGGATTATTACCAGACCCAGATCGATTCAGCTGGCCGCGTATACCGATTCTCCTATTATGATGGAACAATTTTCGGTCCTTTCTCGGAAGGAACTTTTGGCGGTATTGGATTCGGTATCGACAACAATATTGAAATGAAGATGCGTTCGAAAAAAGATACTACGAATGGTGGAATTCGAAAAGTAAGACTGATAGATGGATTTGGCATTAATGGCAGTTATAATTTCATGGCAGATTCATTCAGACTATCCCCGTTGAATCTTTATTTACGTAGTACTTTATTTGAAAAGATAAATATCACCGCAGGTGCCACCATTGATCCTTATGAACTCGATGCACAAGGTTTCAGGCGAAACAATTATACCTGGCAGGGTGCAAGCTTTTCACCGGGTAGGATCACGAACGGCAACGTAGCCATTTCTACAACTTTCCGTAGTAAACCGAAAGATGAAAAAAAAGCAGCAACACAAAACGAAGATTACCAGGAGAACCAATTACCTATGACGATGGAAGAACAGATGGCACAGATGCAGTATGTAAATCAGAACCCCGCTGAATTTGCTGACTTCAACATTCCCTGGTCGCTTAATCTTTCTTACTCTCTGAGTTTTATTCGTGACTTTAGTCCGGATTATAAAAGTTTTGAAACAAGAACCAATTCCAACTTCAGCTGGAATGGTGATTTCAATCTCACAGAGAAATGGAAAATGGGGATGACCGGTTACTATGATTTCAATACGACATCTATTCAATCGCTCACCATGTTCATTTCAAGAGAAATGCATTGCTGGCAATTATCCATCAACGTTACACCGGTTGGTATCAATCGATCCTTTAACATCACCATCAATCCTAAATCAGGTATCCTGCGCGATTTGAAAGTGAACAGGACGAGATACTTTTACGGACAATAATGCAAAATTAAAAATTAAAAATGCAAACTCTTTAAAGCAGGCAGCACTAGAGAATTTTGCATTTTACATTTTTAATTTTTAATTTTCTGCACATAGTACTCCTTCATAATTTTAAAGCACTTTTTATTTAACGAATCAATTGTATCAGTTTCCAGCACCGGTACCGCTTCCAGGAAGTGAATTGTTAAAGGGTGTGGTTCACCATAAAACGTCTTATTTGCAGGTAGTACTTTTTTACTATTGAATATCAATGAAGGGATAATAGATTTTTTCGTTTCTAAAGCCAGTCGGAAAGCCCCGTTATGAAAAGGTTTCAGGGGTTCTTTTGATTTATTACGGGTTCCCTCCGGGTAGATGCACATATGCAATCCCATTTCAAGCACTTTTTTCATTTTCAGATAACTATCTTTTCGACTGGCATCACTATTACGGTCAACCAGTACACTTCCGGTACGATACAACATTCCGAAAAGGGGAACTTTAGCCATTTCTTTTTTTGCAATGGTTTTATTACCCCCCGGTATTGCAGGAGAAGAAACGGGAATATCAATGAGCGAATTATGATTGCAGAGAACAATATAGTTTTCGCCACGATTGAAATGTTGTTTTCCTTTTACCGTCAACGGGCAACCAATTAAAAAAAGATATAATCGCATCCAGGTACGTGAAAAAGTAATAAAACGAATCGTTTTCATCGGTTCATGGAGTGGATATGAAAAAAGCAGAAAGGGGATCAGAAAGAAAAGCATCGTGACTACGAATATGAGGATTGCCCATAATGCCCATATGCGTCCTAAAAATTCTTTTATCGCTTTCATTGTATATTAAATCTTTACAAACTCCAGTCCACCGGGTCTACCCCGTGTTTCATCAGGTATTCATTCGTTTTGGAAAAATGTTTACAGCCAAAGAAACCATTATTGGCTGAATAAGGAGAAGGGTGTGCAGCTTTCAGCACCAAATGTTTGGTTTCATCGATGAGCGCCTGTTTTTCCTGGGCAAATTTACCCCAGAGCAGGAATACTATATTTTTTCTTACCGCGGAGAGTTTAGTGATAATGACATTTGTAAATGCCGGCCATCCCATGCGGGAATGACTCATGGGTTCATTCACCCGCACTGTTAGGGAGGCATTTAATAATAATACTCCACTGTCAGCCCATTTTGTAAGATTGCCGGTCTTGGGCTGCGGAAGACCCAGATCATTTTGTAACTCTTTAAATATATTCATAAGAGAAGGCGGGGGGGTAACTCCATCCGGAACTGAAAAACTCAATCCATGCGCCTGGCCTGGTCCATGATAAGGATCCTGACCCAGCAATACTACTTTCACTTTTTCAAAATGGGTTGTATTGAAAGCATTGAATATAAGAGAGCCGGGGGGAAATACAGTTTTGCCGGTAGCTTTTTCTATTTTCAAAAAAGTAACGATTTCGAGGAAATAAGGTTTATTGAATTCTGCTTTAAGAACAGAGTGCCAGCTTTCATGTATTTTCACCTGCATGATGCAAACTAAAAAAATTTATCTTTGCCGGCCTTGATTTCCGGTCCGGTAGCTCAGTTGGATAGAGCAACTGCCTTCTAAGCAGTAGGTCATTGGTTCGAATCCAATCCGGATCACGATTTATATTTATCCTGGTAACTCAGTTGGATAGCGCATCATTAATTTTCTGTAAATTGAATGCTTCCTTTACGCTGTTCAATATGAGAAAACTTTTATTCCTCACTTGCTGCCTCTCAACGTATTTTTCATTTGCACAGAATAAAAAAGCTCTCGTAGGCGGTACCCTCATTGACGGCTTTGGCGGGGAGCCTTTAAAAAATGCTGTTATTCTGATTGAAGGAAGTAAAATCGTTAAAGTCGGACAGGTTGGAATAACAACTATCCCGGAAGGGACAGAAATTATTTCTACTGAAGGGATGACCGTTCTACCGGGATTGTGGGACATGCACGTACATCTGATGATCAATGGTCATGCAGACTATGCCTATTGGGATAAAAAATATCCTGCCGTTTTCCGTTCTGTCATCATGCCTGCTTCAGCTAAGCAATTATTGCACGCGGGTGTAACAAGTGCAAGAGATCTGGGTGCTCCCCTTGATGATATCATTGCGGTCAGAGATGCTATCAATCAGGGCAAACTGGAAGGACCTACACTTTATGTAAGCGGACCTTTTCTTCAACATGAGCCCTATCCGGGTACGGAACAATTTCGCTGGGGTATCCGGGGCGTCGCAGATGCACGGGCTAAAGTTCAACGACTCGCTAATGCAAAAGTTGATTGTATAAAACTGGTTGACCAGGACCTGATGACTATGGATGAAGTGGTTGCCATTGTAGAGGAAGCACACAAATACAAATTGAAAGTTGTAGCACATGCACACAGGCCGGAAGAGATTCGTCGAGGGCTGAAAGCGGGCGTAGATTGTTTTGAGCATACAGGTCTCGCTGCTGCGCCGGAATATCCGGATGACGTCATTCAGCTTTTGAATGAACGAACAGCTAACTCCAATAATAAATTATTCTGGTGTCCAACGGTGGAAGGTCTCTGGAACTATAATTACAACATCCGTTATCAGGAGCATCTGGATGATCCTTCCTGGAAAATGGGTCTGCCTGATTCTATTATTACAGACATAAAAAAATCGGTTTCTTCACCATCACAGCTTTCCTACTTCCAGGTAACGCCTTACCGTACGCCAACATTAAAGAAGAAATTTTCACAACTGAAAAATTCAGGAGTTACGCTATTGATCGGAACTGATTCAGGCATTCCTATGAAATTCCACAGTCAGAGCACCTGGAATGAACTGGATGTCTGGGTGCGTGAAATGAATGTGGATCCGATGGATGCTATCCGTGCAGCTACGTACTGGCCGGCCGTATTTTTTGGTGTCGAAAATAAAACCGGAACCATTACTGCGGGTAAGGATGCAGATATCATTGCGGTCAGGGGTGATCTGTTGCGGTATATTAACCTGTTACAAAATGTGGATGTGGTAATTAAAAATGGCAACCGGATAAAATAGAAAATGCAATGTTTCAAGATACCATCGGGATCACCAAAATTATACTGGCTTTAAAATCGGATCTCTTTGAAAAGCTTTGCCATTCTCTTCCATAACTGTTTATTTATTAAAATATTACAGGTGACTTTTGCTGTAATACAAACATATAAGCTCGAATTGGTTGCCAAATAGCTGGTTCCAAACTTGATTGAAATGAAAGAAAAGATCATCAGTATACTCAATGTAAAAAAATCTGAATCTAAATATGTTTTTGATCTTCTGACAGTTCAGTTTTTTATTGGTATTGCCAATTCGTTTATCAATATTGTTGTTTTTACTTACTTTATATATAACTACACCATTACAGGGCTACCATATGCATACCTTTCCATTGGTATTATATTATTGTTGTTAAATCTTGTTTATCAAAAGATCGAGCACCATTTTTCTCCTCTGAAACTTCTTCAATTAATTCTGATAAGTTCAGCCATCATTATAGCCTTATTTTGGGGGGGTGTGACCATTAGCAGTAATTATGCTTTAGTTTTTTTACTATTGATATGGAGTACCCTTTTTTACATGCTAACCGGGTATGCATTTTGGGGATTAGTTTCCATATTATTCAATATCCGGGAAAGCAAAAGAATCTTTTCCATTGTTGGGGCAGGGGATATACCCGCTAAATTAATTGGTTATTCTACTGCACCTTTCTTAATATCCATTATCGGTATTAATAATTTATTACTCCTTTCAGTGGTGTCTATTTCTATTGGAATTTATTTATTGAACAAATTGATAAATAACAAGAGTTGCTCTGCTCTGATTATAAAAGCTCATTCTTTACCAAAGCATTTTCCCGCATTATCGAAACAAGAAAACAGGTTAAACTCATTTTTCCAGAATAAACTCATATTTACAATCTCTCTTTTATCCATTATCAGCTACAATGTTTTCACTCTGACGGATTTTACTTTCCTCTCACAGATAAAAATTAATTCATTTAGCATTTCAGCATTATCAACCTTCCTGGCAGTATTTTTTGCGATAGGCAGATTTACCGCCATTATTTTAAAATTCGCTTTTACCAGCAGGGTTATTGAACGTCTGGGCTTATTTTCCTGTTTACTTCTAACTCCTGTAACACTCCTTATTTTCTGCTTTATTTTAATTGCAATAGATAGTGGTTCTCATTCCACCTTATATATGTTTGGAATAATGGCTTTACTGGCTGAGGTACTTCGTTCAACAATGCAGGAACCGGTTTTTTTCATATTATTTCAACCCCTTAATGAAAACCTTAGATTGAAAGGCCATATAATTGCCAAGGGTTATATGCTTCCCCCTTCTCTTTTTATTGTTGGCTTATTACTTATTCTGTTGCCAGAGTTTAATATTAACCTGAGCATTCTCCTGACTGTAAAAATTCTATTGATAAACCTTGGCATATGGGTTATTACAATCTTTTACATAAAAAAGGAATATGTCAAATTATTACGTGCATCAATTGCCAAGGGTGTGTTCAATAGTGAAGAAATATTATTTTATGATAAAAAGGCAATAGCCATTTTAGTGAGTAAAATAGCAACTGGAAGAGAATCCGAAATTATATATTCTTTGAAATTATTAGAAAATGCAAAATATCAATTCATAGATAATTTGCTGAATGACCAGTTACATAATACTAATCCCGAAGTTAAAAAATATGCTTTATCAATACTTGATGAGCGTGGAAAGTTGAATATTCCTACCCTGAAACAATTATTAGATATAGAAAAAAGTGCCGAGGTGAGAGAGAAAATAGTGTCACTTCTCTGCAAAATTGATAATGATTATCTTAAAACAATTTCAGATAATATTTTATTACAAGACAATAACATCAAGAAGATTGTAATAATTCATTTATTGAACCAAAGTGAATTTAGTTTATTAAATAAAGCCAGCAGTCAAATCAATGGTCTGCTAAAATCTACCGCGATCTCTGACAGGGAACTTGCCTTGAATATAATTACAGAAGTCAAAAACATAAGCTTTACAGATGCTATTGAAGAATTGATTAAGGATTCGCTGGTGAGAAGAAATGCTATCACCGCAGCCTGCAAGCTAAGGATTCAAAAATGCCTTCCGTATATTTTCAATCTTTTAAATAACCCCACTGAAAGGTATATGGTAATGCAGGGGCTTGTACAATATGGCGATCCGCTTTTTATGGACATTGAGCAATTACCTGGAGAATTGATAAATGAACACTTGTCACATCTTATTAAAATATCAGGAAAAGTAAAAGGCTATCATTCAACTCGTTTTTTATTATCTCGTCTTGACGAATCTTCTATGACAGAAAAGATAATACATTCTTTATGGTCAAAGGAATGCCAGGATGAATTGGGAGGCGCTACAAAACAGCTGGAAAACCTACTGGAGCTACATTTGAAAAGAGGAATTGAAAAAATTAAGGATTATAACTCAGTACCCGTATTTAATGACCACGATCTGGTGAAAGATTGCATAAAAAGTGAAATAAAGAATGATCTTGAAACTTCTTTGAAGATTTGTTCTTTATTGTACAAAAAGATAGAGCTTAACAGGGTTTTGGAGTTGCTGATGTACAATGAAAAACAAAAAATTTATAATGCTATGGAAATGCTGGAAATGGTGTTATCAAAAAAGCTATCCATGCAAATCAATATCCTGTTCGACAAAGTAATGGATCCAACCTATATTCGTTGGGCAACATCTGCTTATGATGTAAAGGCCCTTTTTAATAAAATCATAATCACACACGAAAAACATTTTAATATCTGGACGAAGGCTGTATGTATTTACTGCTCATCAAAAAACAATCAACTGGATTTGCTGGAAAAGGTCAACAAAACAGAAAAAGAAAATGAAATTTTGAAAGAGACAAGGCTTTTTGTCTTGAATGAACATACACATTAGCATGTTAATTATAGAAAAGGTTTTATTGTTGAAAAGCTCGGTTATCTTTCAAAATTGTAAAGAAACAGACTTGATAGAAATTGCGTCAATTTGTACAGAAGTTAGTTTTGATAAAAATGTTTCTATATTCAAAAAAGGAGATTACGGTAATTGCATTTATTTTATTTATAGAGGAACTGTTTCTATCCATGAAGGAAAACATCAAATAGCTCTATTATCCGATAATGAAATGTTTGGTGAATTATCCTTATTAGATGCCGAACCCCGATCAGCCACTGCTAGCACCATAACAGAATGCATTTTTTTGAAAATAGAACACGACGATTTCTACGATGTATTGGCCACAAACACAGACATTTTAAAAGGCATCATGAAAACCCTATGCAAAAGATTGCGTGAGCAAGACAGAATTAATGTTGAAATAAAAAGCCTTTCAAACCAATAATACTATTTAATCAGTCTGCTATAATGCTGCTGCTTTACAGGATTCCGATGATTTTGTGAAGTCTGCGTATGGTATGAATGACTGGTGAGAAAATTAATTTGTAAAGTTTCCCATTCCTTATCATCAGAAACAACATTAAAATGAAGAAATTCTTTTTTTAGCTCTCCGGCTAAAACGAAAAAATCATCCCTGCCCAGATAATCGAGATCAGCATCACAAATTATCTTCTCCAATGTGGTTGTAGGTTTCTGAGGGAGCTGCGTTACATTAATCAAATCCGTTATAATTACCTGATCTTTTTCCGAGAACTTAAAAGTATATTGATCTTCTAAAAATATAAGACAACTTTCTTTTTCATGACCCTTGTAAGTTCTGAGAAACCCGGTGTCATGATACAGAGCTGCGATCTTTAGCAAATATAATTCTGTCTCATCCAGCACTCCCTCTTCCATGGCAATACGCGCTGATTGTTGTATTACATCAGCTGTGTGCTTGCGGTCATGATAGGTGAGGTGTGAGCTTAAATCATTCAGTCGGGCATAAACATGTAATTGTATTATATTAAATTGATCAGTTAACATCCGGAAATATTTGCTTAAGTCATCCTTTTACTGCATTTGTTATGTTCGTGCCAGGATGGTAATTGCTACTCTTAAATTCAATTTGAGAGTTGCCGGATTATTTCGAAATAACCTATTGATGAATTTCCTTGCCACAATGTGGACAATAATTCTCATTTCTTTTCTTTCTGTATACATCCGAAAATCCAGAGGCCAATAAACCTGCCGGCAACGCAAACAACCCAATGCCTAAAATAGAGATAAATGCTGAAAATATTTTCCCTAATGGAGTAATCGGAACCACGTCTCCATACCCGATGGTTGTCAGCGCAGATATACTCCACCACATAGTTGACGGAATACTGGAAAATTTTTCCGGTTGCGCGTGATGCTCAATTACATACATAAAACCTGATGAGACAATAACCAAAAATATAATGACAAAAAAACTAAGTAATAATTCTTCTTTTTTTGCAGCAATAACCTGCTTGATTGTTTTAAGCGCAATGAAATAACGTCCCAACTTAAAAATTCTAAATAATCTGATTAGTCTTAAAAGCCGCAGAAAACGGAATTCCATTGACATGAACAATGGTAGAAAGAAAGGGATAATTGCTATGAGATCTATAATCGCTTCCGTTGAAAGCATATATCGTAAACGCCCGCTTACAGGATGACTGTATTTTGGATTTATTGTGCATACCCATACCCGGAGAATATATTCAACTAAAAAAATAAAAAAGGAAAAATTATCGAAACGATAAAAAAAGGTTTTGTTGGCAGAATAAATCTCTGCAACACTCTCCGCACACACAGCCACAACATTTAATATAATAACCAGTTTGATGAATGAGTTGATTCCAATATGCCATATACTTGACGATGAAGTAGTATTAAGGATTAAGAATATTTTATTTTTAATAGCTGTGGGCATAAGATTGTTTTAAGAAATGATTTTCTGAACTTTGAATATATTCATTCTGGTAACTTAAATATTTTATTAAAA
>Ga0180121_10000305_pt1 | contig 19947 bp, 15 predicted proteins | sample AntDrymUQ5402106_2_FD_129676 | JGI IMG/M metagenome (GOLD analysis project Ga0180121, IMG submission 129676) | Polar desert sand microbial communities from Dry Valleys, Antarctica - metaG UQ540 (21.06) (version 2) (version 2) | ecosystem: Environmental > Terrestrial > Soil > Desert | place...
AACGTCACGTTAGTTTTTAATTCTATTCCTCCGCATAGAAAATTTCCTGATGGGAAGATGACTTCTCCCCCACCAGTAGAAGCGCAGGAATCAATAGCCTTCTGGATAATAGCAGTAATCAATACGCCCTGGTTAGGTTTGATGATAATTCGTGTCTTAAACAAGGAGTCGTTTCGCAATGATAATAAGACAAAGCAAAAACTCAGTGCCAATCCTAACATTATCCTGAGTTTCAACTCCAGCTTAATTTTCATTTTATATTTTTTAAGTTTTATTCATCACCCTTTAGCACATAGTTACCAATTTTAATTTGTACTTGTCTTTATAAAGAGAAACGTTACATCTACAACCAAAAGGATAAAAATACGTGAAGCAGCTCAATCGTGAATGATCATCTTCATTTACGCAAAGAAAATCAGGCAACGGATTTATTTTCCAAAGACATCCTCGTACAATTTACCAATCCACAAGTTTTGTCAATGTATTCGATGGCATATTGTTCATCTGATATAAAATTCCCGGATAACTGGTCCCTTGTTCATCCCGATTTGAATGGACGAATTAATGTTATCCGATGCGGGTCTTTCACACAAGCTATTGCAAATAAAGCTTACCTTCAATCGCTCTTAATCTGGAGTTAAATCTTCTATTATCATACCCAATACCACTCTCCATCTCCTTGCATTTGAAAACTCTTTACTGCCTAATATCGTATCCACGCCACTCAGCGGAAAGATACTGTTGGTGAATAAGGCAGCCTGCAAACTCCTTGGTTATTCAAAAAAAGAGCTGCTTACCAAAACAAGAGCTGCCATATTTGATATTACGGAACCAGGTTTTAAAAAAATGTTGAAGCAACGAACTGCTGAGGGTAATTCAACCGCATTGGTAACAGCTATCCGAAAGAATGGAACGACCGTGCCTTGTGAGATTACTTCAGCAATTTTCACAGACGCCGATGGTGTAAAAAAAGCTATTACAACAATCGCTGATATGCGTGTTCGCCTTTTGCAGCAACAGAAAATTGATGCGAAAAAAGAAAAAATAGTTGTTGCAAATATTGATCTCGCCAAATCAAAACAAAAAAAAATTGATCAACGAAAAGAGAAAAAGGTAGCTGAAGATATTGTACTTGCCTTGGCTAAATCAGAAGCGCGGTTAGAAGAGAACAATGAATGGATAAAGTACATAGCCAAAACATCCTACGATGTAATGTGGGACTGGGATATTGCATCAGGCGAGATTTATGTCGGCGACAGTCTTGAGGAGGTTTTTGGCTATAAGGTGCGCGCCAATAAAATCCGGTTTTCTGATTTCATTAATTGTTTATTGCCTGAGGAGAAAGAAACTTTTGAAAATAAAATTTCGGGTATACTGGCCTCCGGAAGCAAAAGCTGGGAGGATGCCTATCAATTCAGGTACCAGAATGGATCCGTAGCTTCTACTACCAGCAGGGCAAGTATTGTAAGAGATGAAGAAGGGAAAGCCATTCGAATGATAGGTGCCATACAGGATATTAGCAGATTGCAGGAATTAGAGAATCAAATCACCACCCAGGAACAACTAACTGAAAAATTTTCGCTTGCCGCTAAAGTTTCTATTGATGTTATTTGGGATTGGAATCTTGTGACCAATGAATTATATATTGGAGATCAATTTGAAGAATTGTTTGGATATAAAATAGAAAATAAAAATAGAACAATACCCATAACAGATTGGGGTAATTATCTCCATCCGGATGATAAAGAAGAAGTTGAAAGCAGGTTGCATGATGTGATCGCATCCACCACTACACGCTGGGAACAGGTTTACAGGTTTATGAGGGCGGATAACTCAATAGCACAGGTATTTAACAGGGCAAGCATTTTCAGACATCCCGATGGAAAGGCCTACCGGTTGATAGGAACAATGCAAGATCTCAACCGCCAGAAGGAATTGCAGGAAAGGATAGATGTAGAATTGGAAAACCGGGTACCTGTTATAGAACCCCATGCCGATACCATCAAAAACCTGGGACTTTGCGGGGCTATTGATGCAATTTCGCGGGAAACAATAGAATTGAACCCAATCAAAATATCCTGTAACTGGGAAAGTTTTTCTGAAATCAGTGTACATGAAAAGTTCAAACTAAATATTTACCGGATCGTAAAAGAACAATTAACCAACATCATCAAACATGCCCAGGCAACCGAAGTAACCATAAGCCTTACACAAAACACAAAATCCATAAGACTTTATATATCAGATAACGGCATCGGGTTCGATACCAGTAAGCCACGTCGGGGCACAGGAATTGTGAATATCAATAGCCTCACAGCGCTTCATAAAGGGAAAGCAGAATGGGTTTCCCAACCCGGGGATGGCTGTGAATTGTCTGTGGTATTTCCATTGTTATCGAATTTGTTATCAACGGGTCAATCAGGAAGTGATCAAATGGAAGACAAGAAAATGAAGCTGATTGAATCTATAAAAAATATTATTTCTGAAATGATCCTTAATTCAGATGAACAATTGAATTCGAATTTTTCAGATTACCTCAGTACGATACTTCATTACGATTATACCTATCTCTCCAACCTTTTTTCAGAAGCAGAAGGAATTACCATCCGGAAATTTATCATTCAAAGAAAAATTGAACGGGTGAAGGAATTGCTCCTTTCCGATGAATTGAATCTTACTCACATTTCATTGAAGCTCCATTATAGCAGTGTCGCGCATCTTTCTAATCAATTCAAAAAGGTCACTGGTTTAACACCCTCTTACTTCAAACACCTGAAACACAAGCGAAGTATAACAGCATAAAATCTGTGAAACTTGTAACTTTTATTTCAGAAATGTGTAACGCGACAGTACACGATTTATATACTTTCGTCTCAATCAATATTTCGGTCGCTTCTTCACTGATGTGACTAAACATTTTAAAATCCAATTATGAAAAAGAATGCCTTCTTTTCAGAGAATACCTTTATGCCCTTCTATAAAGGATTTTCAACAGTTCCCCCCAACAAATGGTTTTTCCTGTTAATGCTTGTTTTTTTTGCAGCTGGTTGTAAAAAAGTTGATGAACAACCAGGTCTCATGGGTGTTTGCCCTATGGTCAATTCCACGGACCCGGTTCGTAATGACACCGGTGTAATTGTGAATAAGGTTATCAGTGCCACCTTCAATGAGGCAATGGATGCATCCACTATTAACGCCACGACATTTACTATGAAAACCGGATCAACTGCAATAACAGGAGCAGTTACTTATTCCGGTATGACTGCCTTTTTTACGCCTTCCACCAAACTTACACCTTTAACCACTTACACAGCCACCATTGCTGCCGGTGTGAAGGATCCAGCCCGTAATGCAATGAAAAATGACTATGTATGGACATTTACTACTGCAGCTCCTCTATCGGTGCCACCTATAGGAAATGCTATGCAGTTTGGCGTTTTTGGTGGAAATGCGGGAATCACCAACCAGGGTTTGAATACAGTAATTAATAATGGAAGTATCGGTACAACAGCAGCTTCTACTTTAATAACAGGATTTCATGATGGAATGACTGGAGATGTTTACACTGAAACACCCTTAAATGTTGGAAATGTTACAGGTGGGATTTTTAGTGCTCCTCCTGCTCCCGGTACCAGCACTTCCTTTACCACTGCAAACAATGGGTTGGCGGATGCAAACATTGCTTATAATAATACCTCACCTGCTTCGAAACCAGGTGGTACGGATCCTGGTGCTGGTGAACTGGGTGGATTAACCTTAGCTCCCGGCATCTATAAATCTGCAAGTGGTACTTTCAAAATAACCAATGGAGATCTTACGCTGGATGCAATGGGAGATGCCAATGCTGTCTGGATATTTCAGACTGCATCAGGTCTTACAGTTGGAAGTGCCGGGCCAACAGGTGCGCGCAGTGTTATTCTTAAAAATGGTGCATTGCCTAAGAATGTTTACTGGCATGTCGGAAGTGCAGCAACAATCAATGGTGCAGGAGGCGGGGTAATGGTTGGAACCATTATTGCTTCAGCCGGAATTACTTTTTCAACTCCAGGCAATGCTGTTCAAACAATACTGGATGGAAGAGCGCTTTCCCTGAATGCTTCCGTTACACTTGTGAATACAACGATTAACGTTCCTAACTAAATTCATCTCCATAAAGCCAGCCGGTAAGGCTGGCTTTACCATATATCAAATCAATTCATCCAACCAAAAGCCGTTTTTTATGTACCAATTTTCATTATCCACACATAAATTTTTCGTCCTGTTGCTGGCGTGTTTTTCCACAGCAATAGCCACGCAATCGCAAACCAACCAAAACCCCCAACCAAAATGGTGGCTTGGTGCGTCTGCCGCTGCCAATTTCAATACTTTTCGCGGAACAACACAAATGCTCAACGAAAATTTTACCACTCCTACAGCTTTTCATAAAGGAAATGGTGTGAAACCCTATTTATCTATATTAACTGAATATCGTCCGAATAAAGTTTGGGGCGGTATGCTCAATGTAGCATTTGATAACCGCGGCGGAAAATTCAAGGAAGTTATGGCGCCTTGCGATTGCCCTGCCAATCTTAGCACTAACATAAGTTTCGTTTCTGTAGAACCAAGTGTGCGGCTGGCACCTTTTTCTTCATCCTTTTATGTATTTGCAGGACCTGTACTGGGTTTCAACCTGGCCAAAACATTTACTTACACCCAGGACAAGCAACCGGATAGAAGAGCTGAATGGAGTAATGTTCGCAAGACAATATTTTCAGCACAGGTAGGCGCTGGTATTGACCTGCCCATATCTGCACCTTCCAATACAACGCAGATGAGCCTATCACCATTTCTTTCTTTTCAGACAGATATCGGGCACGAACCCCGCTCAATAGAATCCTGGTCCTTTTATACAATCAGGGCGGGTGTTGCATTCAAGTTTGGAAAGGTGAAAAAATCTTCGCCAGTTACAACGATACCGGAACCTGAAGTAATTGAAAAGGAAGTTGAATTTTCTGTAAGGGCACCAAAAATTGTTCCTGTAAAAAGAAAAGTGAAAGAAACCATTGCACTGAGGAATTCTGTATTTTTTGATATGGGCTCTACCACTATCCCTTCCCGTTATGTGTCTTTGTCGACACCTGAAGCCGCCACTTTCAGGGAAGAACAATTACAAACAGGACAACCGGATAATTTAAACAATGGCAGGTCATCGAGACAATTGGCAGTTTACCATAATATATTAAACATCATGGGAGACAGGATGCGCACACATCCGCAAAGTACCATCACATTGAGTGGAGCAGCGGATAAAAATCCATCTGAAGGCAAACTGTTGGCTGACAATATCAAACAATATCTTGTTACGGTTTTCGGAATTGATGCAGCCAGAATTAAAACAGAAGGACGCGATAAACCACTTATTCCTTCAGAACAACCAGGTGGAACAAAAGAACTTGATCTTCTGCGCGCAGGCGACCGCCGGGTTGATATTGTAAGCACTTCACCTGAATTATTACTACAGGTGGGTGGCAATACAGCATCCGATCTGAAACCGGTTCAAATAATAGCTTTACAGGAAGATCCATTAGACAGTCATGTGATTTTCACTGCCGCAGGTGCAAATGAGCTGCTCAGCACCTGGTCTGTGGAGATATCGGATGAGAAAGGAAATGTTCAAAAGTATGGGCCTTTCACAAAAGACCAGGCATCTGTATCCGGAAAAACGATTCTGGGGAATAATGATCAGGGCAATTACCATATTGTAATGGTTGGTCAAAAGAAATCAGGGGCCTATGTAAGGAAGGAAAGCGAAATCAGTATCAAAAAAACAGAGGACACTAAACAAGAAGGCCTCCGGTACAGCATTCTTTTTGATTTTGATAAATCAAAATCAATTGCGAGCTATGAAAAATTTCTTACGGAAATTGTTTCCCCCCTCATTCCTGAGAATGGAATGGTGATGATTCATGGTCATACCGATGTAATCGGAGACGAAAAATACAATATGGCCTTATCGTATGAAAGAGCAAAAGGCGTTCAACAAATCATTGAACGAGCATTATTACAATCAGGAAAAAGAGGAGTTACTTTTGAAACCTATGGGTTTGGAAAAGATGCCATGATGGCACCTTTTGAAAACAATCTTCCTGAAGAGCGTTTTTATAACAGAACTGTTATTATCGATATTATACCTGCAGAGTAAATGTTTGGGTGTTAATTTTGCAGTCATCAACAACAAGACCGCCTTAATTGGCGGTTTTTTTTATTTAAGGGAGGGCTGGTAACGCAAAAGTGCCATTGCTTGCAGACAATGGTCTTTGGTCAATGTTGCACGACAGCCGTACCGATTGGGCAATGCTTTTAGGAAGCATTTTTTATTGATTAAGGGAGGGTGGCAAATGGTGAATTGATAATGAATTACAAAATCGATGGAGCATCAAAAAAGCCCCTTATCAGAAGTAACAAAAGTGTTTTTGAAAGTGGGAGTAATTGCAGATGAAATAATAAAGAGGTTGGAAGTGTTTTTAGGCTTTCCTTCTGTTGACCCACATGGCGATCCTATTCCTGATGAAAATGGAAAGATTAAAAGGATCAAAACGCAACCACTAACAGAAGCGTCATTAAAAAAGAAACTTACTATTATAGCCTTAGACAACTCATCTGATGAATTTTTGAAATACCTAGATAAAGTCGGTTTGTCAATTGGCGATAGTGTAGAGGTTTCTGAAGTGGAAGACTTTGATAAATCGGTAACGATCCTGCATAAAAAAAACTCCACGATGTTAAGTAATGAAGCTGCTAATAATTTACTTGTGGCAGTTTAGATTTTCATTTTTTGTGTCCTGTAAATACTTTAGCCGTAAATTAATTTGTTGCTGCTTTACATTTTCATATCTGCCATTGGGGATGCACCTCTTTTAAAAATATATTCGCTATTCAACAAGTACGCACCTGATGTTACAACTGCTTCGCCTTCATTTAAACCGAAAGTAATTTCTATTCTTTCACCGCTTTCCATTCCAACAGTAACCATTTTATTTTTGAAAGTATTTTGTGCTGTCATTACCCACACAGATGCACCGTTTGCATCTCTTAATACAGCATCTGTTGGTAAGGATAAAGAATTAGATTGACGACCTTTTAAAACTACATAGGCAGCCATTCCCGGTTTTAATTGATTGCTTTTATTTGGGATTGTAACGCGTATAAGGCTTAATCTTTTTTCTGAACTTATCTCCGGGTTTACAAATTCTACTTTCCCTTTTATTTCTTTGCCGGGTAAATCAGGTATTTGAACTGTAACTATACTATTTTGATTGAACTGTGTAAACTGACTGGTATATATTTGAGCTTCTGCCCAAAGGGTAGATAAGTCTGCTAACTGAACTATTGTTCCACCTTCGCTAACGTAATCTCCTTCCTGTACATCAATTGACGTAATATAACCACTTTCAGAACTGTAAATTGTAGTTGTCGGCGTTGCTTTTTTATTTTTTGCAAGTGCATTTGTTTGTGCTTCACTCATACCCCATAATAATAGTTTTGTCTTTGCACTTTGTATGACCTGGCTAAAATCTATAAGAGAATTATCTAAAACTTTCCGGCGTTCTAACGCAAGCAAATATTCCTGCTTTGCATTGTTTAATTCTTCACTGTACACATCAAGTAAAGGATCACCTCTCTGTATATAATCACCAATATTTTTATGATACAATTTTTCTACCCTTCCCATAACCCGTGAGCTGACAGCAGTTAATTTTTTCTGGTCGAAATTTAAAGTAGCGTTAAGCACCGTCTCATTGCCCATTATACTTTTACCAATCGTATCAACATGGATATTGCCTAACTGGATTTGCTGTTCACTTAATTTTATTTCGTCTGATTTAGTCGCTTCATTTTTTTGCACAGGTATTAAATTCATGCCGCAGATGGGGCACTTACCTGGTTTCGGTTCCACTATTTGCGGATGCATGGAACAGGTATAAAATGTACCGGTATCAGTTGCAACAGTTTTCTTTTGTTTGCATGATGCAACTCCTACAATCATTGCTGAAGCAAATACAAAAAGAATCCCGATTATATAGGCACGACGGAACGGGTGCCTCATTGAAAAATTAAAGCTGGTAACCAGATTTTTTAATTTCATTTCTTACTGTTTTATTTTTAGGATACTCTCGCTATCGATAAGATATTGAGCATTTGATGCAACGGTATCTTTGACTGATAAACCACTAATAACCTGAACATATTTTTGCTGTCTAATACCTGATTGAATTTTACGAGCTACAAAACCACCAGATGTTTTTACGAATACTACCTCGTTTATACCTAATGATAGAACGGCATCTTTAGGTAACCAATTTGCATTTGTTGTATTGCCAAAAATATTTGCTTTTACCTGACTACCAATTGGGACTTTTATTTGGTAATTATCAAAGTAAACCCTTGCAGTTAGTGTCTTACTGCCTTGCCTGTAAAAAGGCTCGATAAAATTTATTTTTGCCCTGAATGCTTTTTGCGGCATTGCTTCGGGTACAATCTTCACTGCGTTGCCTACCTTAACATAGTGCTGATTTTCAGGAAATATATTCAGCACTGCCCATGCCTTATGAGGATTAGTTAATGAAAAAATTCTTTGTCCCTGCTGTACATACATGCCTTCTCTTATGGTTAGCGGTGCTGTTGTTGTTGAATAACCTTGCATGTTACCTGTTGCATCCATCTGGTCCTGACCTGCTTCGTGTACATGACCCATTATGTTTGAATAGACAGAAATAGTGAGAGATGCCTTACCTGTTCTTATAAGCTGGCTTAATTGCTGGCTGCTCATACCCATTAATAAAAGCCTTTGCTTTGCTGCATTTATTATTGACGTATTTGATGCGTCGTTCTTTAATAAGAATAAAAGATTTTGTTGTGCTGTAGCAATTTCCGGACTATAAATGTCCATAATTTTTTGACCTCGCTCTATCATCTGGTAGCGATATCGAACGTACAGTTTCTCTATTCTTCCTGCTACTCTTGCTGAAATGGCACCTATTTCCCGTGCATCGTTTTGAATGTTACCTATTGCCTCAATTGCAATTTCTTCACTTTTATTTTGAACGGTTGTTACGGGAATAGAAGTGATTACAAATTCATTGCTTGGCTTCAATAAATCTTCCAGTTCAATGTTATTTACCCTTTGTCCATTATCTTCTTTCTTTACCAGCTTCATGCCGCAAATAGGGCAATTGTCCGGCTTATCTCTTATGATTTGCGGATGCATAGGGCAAGTATAAATTTCTTTACCTTCTGTAGTTTCATGACTGTGTTTTTCGCTTTGCTTTTGATTACATGCTGTAGCTAAACCCATAGGTGTAATGGATATGAAGCAAAGCCATACAAGCATTTTATTCTTTCTTAAAGTCATGCTTTTTTTATTTTTCATACTTATTTCACCTCTAAGGTTCTTTCCAGTTCGACCTGCATATTTAATAACTGTTGTAACTGGTCGATGTATTCAAGTTGCGTTTTATTTAAAGTATCCCAGGCATCAAACAGCGTAAATAATTGTTCAGTGTTTTGCTGATAACCTAACTGCATTACCTGATAATTTTTACGTAAAGCAGGGATTATATTTTCTTCAAATAGTTTCACCTGTTTTTTCTTAACTGCTACTTCACTGCTTATACCTATAGCCATACCTGTTGCTTCATTAATAATGATTTGCCTTTGCTGTGTCAGTGCTTCTGTTTTCCATCTCAAACTTTCAACGTTTGCCCTTGACGTTCGTTTTGCTTTGCCAATAGGAATTTTTGCCATTCCCATTAAAGTGTATTGCATCGGAAAACCACCAAAGCCAAACATGTGGTCGAAGCGAACGCCAAACTCCGGTTTGGTTTTAGCTCTCTCGGCATTTTGTTGTAGGAACGTAAGCTGAATTTCTCTGTCTATTGCTCTTACATCACTTCTGTTTGATAGAGTAGTTGTATCGAAAGAGGTGGCTTCAATTTCTTTAATGGTATATAGAGTATCAACCTCAAATTGCTGCAATTTGTTACGGTTCATTAATGTGTTTAACCTGATGCGTTTTTGGTTTATCTCATTTTCTAATTGCAATCTCATATTTATGATATTACCTAATTGAGCCTTTGCTTTATAATATGCACTTAGTTTATCAATGCCATTCTTATACCTGATTTCTGCATCTTTAATCATGAAGTTGAGCACCTTTTCATTCTCATTAATAATATTCAGTTTCTTTTGTAATATCATCCAATCATAATAATTCCTCTTAGCATCTGCATACAATTGATTTAGTTCATACTTCACTTTTTCTTTGTCTACTGAAGACATGCCTTCCATATAAGCCACCTCTGCATCCTGCTTTTGCTTATTAGGAAACATTTGCTGTGCAGAGAGCATATATTGACCCATGCCTGTTTCGCCATTATCTCCCTTTTGCCAAAGTTTTGGATTATAAGGTGTCATCCAAAACCCTGTTCCAAATTCAGTAGGCATCCAGCTTCTTGCACCTTTTGCTGCTTCATCTAATGAACGGATTTGAGCTGCATACATTTTTGCTGTAGGATTGGCAGTATCGATTGTTTGAAGTACATCCTGCAAAGCCATCTTGCTTTGTGCATTTATAATGCTCCCTAATAAGAGTATAGATATTGTTATTAGTGTTTTTCTCATAATTAGTGTTTTACTTCAAGCACATCAATTTTTCCAAATTTTCTTAACTCATATTCTTTTGTCATTAGAAAAATTAAAGGAGTTACTAATAAAATATGAGTGGCTGAAGTGAGCACTCCACCAACCATAGGAAGCACAATGGGTTTCATTACATCGCTGCCTACACCTGAACTCCAGAGGATTGGTATTAACGCAAACAGTGAAACACAAACGGTCATAATCTTGGGTCGCAACCTTTTGGCTGCACCTGCAATAACAAATTCTCTTAAATCATCTTTTGTGATTGTTTCTTTTGAATTGCCTTTTTGTGCTACCAGTTGTTGCATTGCATCGTTTAAATAAATGACCATTACAATACCTGTTTCAACAGCTAATCCAAACAATGCAATAAAGCCTACAGCAACTGCAACAGATAAATTAACGCCCCAGAAATAAATTATTAATGCACCACCTATTAAAGCAAAAGGAATAGAAATTAAACTGAAGAAGGCTTCTCTTGCAGAATGAAAAGCAAAGTACATACACATAAAAATGATGAGAAGAACAATAGGTAAAATGAGCTTTAATGTTTTCTCACTTCTTATCAGGTTTTCGTACTGACCACTCCATTCTACAAAGTAGCCTTTTGGCATTTTGCCAATCATTTTTTCCAGGTTTGTTCTTGCTTCTTCCACTGTACCTGCAAGGTCTCTGCCTCTCACATTAAACAAAACAGTTCCCCTAAGCAAAGCATTTTCTGAACTTATCATAGGCGGACCTTCTGTGATTTTTATGTCGGCAACAGCTTCTAATGGGATAGGTCCGAAGTTCATTGTTTGTACCTGCAAATTTTTTATGGCACTAAGGTTATTTCTAAACTCCTGACCAAATCTTGCATTAACAGAAAACCTCTGACGACCTTCTACTGTGGTTGTTAGCTTCATTCCACCTAAGGCACTTTCGATTAATGTATTTACATCATCTATACTCAAACCATAACGTCCTATCTCATCTCTTTTGATTGTGATGTCGATGTATTTACCCCCGGTAATTGGCTCAACGTATAAATCCTTAACACCTTCAATGCCTTGCAAAGCTGTGCGTACTTTTTGCGCAAACACATTAATGGTATCTAAATTTTGCCCGTAAACTTTTACGCCAACATCAGTTCGTATACCGGTAGAAAGCATGTTGATGCGATTGATGATGGGTTGTGTCCAACCGTTTGTTACACCGGGTATTTGAAGTTTGCTATTGAGTTCATTTATAATATCATCTTTATTTATACCCTCTCTCCATTCACTTTTTGGTTTTAAAATAATAATGGTTTCAATCATGCTGATGGGTGAATTATCGGTAGCCGTATTTGCACGACCTGCCTTGCCTAAAACATGTGCTACTTCAGGAACAGTCTTTATTAATTTATCCTGTACTTGTAATATTCTTTTTACTTCAGAATTTGAAACATCGGGTAAAGTAACCGGCATAAAAAGGATGGAACCTTCATCTAACGGAGGCATAAATTCTCTTCCTAAACTTAACACTAACGGGATGCTTATAAGTAAAGCAATGATGTTAACTGCAATGGTTGTTTTTCTCCATTTGATACATGTTCTTATAACAGGTTCATACATTCTTTCCAAAAAGCGATTAATAGGATTTGAGTTCTCACTTCTAAATCTTCCTTTCATAAAAAAAGAAATAAGAACGGGTGCTAAGGTGAGTACCAGGATTGCATCAACAATCATTATGAATGTCTTTGTATAAGCTAAGGGACCAAACAACTTTCCCTCCTGACCTGTAAGCATAAATACAGGTAAGAAAGAAGCAATGATGATAATGGTTGAGAAAAACACACCTCTTGAAACCTGCTTGCAGGCACGTTCAATGATATTCATGCGAACATCTTCTGGAATTTTAGGATAATCCTGCTTCTTTAAAAAGGCTTTTCTTGATTTAAAAAATTTCATGTTATACTTTATTTGCTGGATCATTTTGCCATTCCGAAAGACTTCGATAAGAGTTCTCACTCATGATTATGCCATTGTCAACAATTACCCCGATAGCCAAGGCAATACCGGTCAGCGACATAATATTGGATGTAATGCCAAAAGCATTCAGCAAAATAAAGCTGACCGCTATGGTAATAGGAATTTGTATGGTGATGCTTAATGCGCTACGCCAATGAAAGAGAAACAGTATAACGATAATGCAAACAATAATTATCTCTTCTACGAGTTTGGTTTTAATGGTTTCAATAGCTGCTTCAATTAAAGAACTTCTATCATAAGATATTTTAAATGTTACACCTTCGGGCAATCCTTTTTCTACATCTTTCATTTTTTCCTTTACTGCCGTAATTACCCTGTCTGCATTTTCTCCGTATCTCATTACTACAATACCACCTACTACTTCCCCTTCACCATTTTCGTCAAATATTCCCAAACGTAAATCGGAACCCATTTGAACACTTCCTATATCTTTTACCCGTATAGGAATGCCATTGGTATTTGATAGAGATATATTTTCTACGTCTTCTTTGTTCTTTATATAACCCAAGCCACGAATGATGTATGCCATGTCTGACATCTCAAACTTTCGTCCGCCAACATCGTTGTTGCCTGCTTTTACTTTGGTCATTATATCTATCATAGAGAGGTTGTAGAACTGCAATTTTACAGGGTCAATAACTATCTGGTATTGCTTTTCAAATCCCCCGAATGATGCCACTTCTGCAACGCCGGAAACGGTTTGTAAAGCAAACTTTATATACCAGTCTTGTAAGGCTCGTTGTTCGCCCAAGTCCATTTTCTTTGCATCAAGAGTGTACCAGAAAACATGACCTACACCTGTACCATCAGGACCAAGGGTTGGTGTTATACCTTCAGGTAATAAACGTTGAGCATAGTTTAGCCTTTCCAATACTCTCGTTCTTGCCCAATACACATCTACATCATCATCAAAAATGATGTAGACAAAACTCATCCCGAACATAGATGTGCCTCTTATGTTTTTAACCTTGGCGATGCCTTGCAGGTTACTAACCAAAGGGTAGGTAACCTGGTCTTCAATTACCTGTGGGCTTCTGCCCATCCATTCGGTAAAAACAATTACCTGGTTCTCAGATAAATCAGGAATGGCATCGATAGGATTTTTATCGATTGAAAATATTCCCCATGTAAGCAAGCCCACTGAAATCAGAAGTACAATGAACCTGTTGCGTAAGGAAAATTCAATTAGTTTGTGAACCATGATTTTATTTTTATTGGCAGAAAGCAAGGCTGGAAACACTTACTTTCTGGACTTAGGCTTCCGGTTTAAGTTGTACCTTTTTTATAAAATATTTTTGTGTCATCGTTTTTGATTTTATTATGCCTGAAGTACTACTTCACGCTGATATTTATAATTAGTTCAGCTTTCAAATTCGAACGTTAGATTTGTTTTTAATAAAGTAAAAGCTAATTACATAAGATAAAAGTGGTAAACTCATAAATTGCAATACTGGTACAACGCCAACTTCAACGAAAGGAATTAAGGGCATCATTTGTTTATAGCCCCAGGTTCCGGAAGATATATGCCTCAATTCCATTAAAACAGCTCCCAAACCTCCTGTCAGTATCAAAAGAATTACACGGGCATAATTTAAATGCTTAATCCAAAAAGGTGATTTATAAATAAACCCAAAAGCATAATAAATCAATAACACCATCACTGTATCTGCTACCGCTGCGAGGGCACAAAAAAGGATTGTTTGTATTCCAGGCTCCATGCCTTCATACAAAGGCATTTGCAGCATCTCCCATGCAAAATTGAGCAGAAAGGAAGATGCTATAATAAAGTAGCTTAACCTCTTAAAAACGCTACGATTAGTGGAATGCTTTAATAAATGCACATACAAAAAAATAACGGTAATAAGTGCAATGATTGGCACAATAAATGCACTTGCCTTTAAATTTTCCATATTACTTTTTTGTCTGCTTTACAATCCACATAATCAAAGCAACCAGTGCTACAATTCCTAACAGCATAAAAATCCACATCATTATACCCATACCGCCACAACAATCGTTCATCATAAAATAAATTTTATAACAGGCTATCAGGATATTATTCACCAATAGCCTGTTAGTTAAAAAATTTAAGCCGCCATCTTTCTACATTCTGATTCACATTTTCTGCATTCTTCTGCGCATTTTTTGCACATTTCGTCGTCGTGCTTTTCACACTCTTCCGCACAGGCACGGCAGGCATCGGCGCATTTTTGTGCTGATTGAGAAGCATTACTGCTCATGTTCCTGCATTCCTCTGCACATTTGCGGCAGGCATCGGCACAGGCTCTGCAAAGTTTTTCGCACTGTTCCATGCCCTGTTTTCCTTTGCAATGTTCTGCGCATTTTTCACATGCTTTTGCACATGTCATACAGGCATCAATGCATTTTTGCATTTGTTCTTGATTCATTTCTTTAAAAATCTAAAAGTCTTCCTTCAGGTCCGCTGTTGCCCGGTCTTCAATATCGCTGTTGCCCGATTTACTTTATTTTCCTACAATTTTATATTTCTTAGCCGTAATGAATTTGCTATTACAGAAACAGAACTTACACTCATGGCTGCTGCGGCAATCATAGGCGATAATAAAATGCCGAAAAAGGGAAATAATATACCTGCTGCAACAGGCACACCAATTACATTGTATATGAAAGCAAAAAATAGGTTCTGCTTTATATTTTTCATTACGGCCTTACTTAATTTTTCCGCTTTTGCGATGCCGTTTAAATCCCCTTTTACCAATGTGATTGCAGCGCTTTCGATGGCAACATCTGTTCCGGTGCCCATGCCTATGCCTACATCTGCTTGCGCCAAAGCAGGTGCATCATTGATGCCGTCGCCTGCCATAGCTACTCTTTTACCTTCTGCCTGTAAGCCTTTTATTTCGTTCAATTTATCTTCCGGTAAGTATTCGGCTTTATAGCCTGATAAATTCAATTCATCTGCAACAGCTTTTGCCGTGCTGGCATTGTCGCCGGTAAGCATGATGACTTCAATCTTATTATCAAGCAATGTTTTGATGGCAGCCTTGCTTGTATCTTTAATTTTATCGGTGATGGTGATGTAACCAGCTACTTTGCCATCCACTGAAATGTAAGAAACTGTTTTCCCTGATGCCTGTTCTTCATGCACACGGTTTGCAATATTTTCAGCAATGACAGTTTTAATTTCTTCCATCAGCTTCTTATTGCCTAATGCTATTTTATTTCCATCTACCGTTCCGGTAACACCCTTGCCTGCAACGGTTTTAAAATCATTAACTGATGAAAAAGATGTTTTTCTTTCATTGCCATATCTTACCACAGCAGCCGCTAAAGGATGCTCGCTTTGTCTATTAAGTGAACTGATTTGCTGTAATAATTCATCTTCATTAAAACCATTTTCAGCAACGACTTTCTCAACGGATGGCTTGCCTTCTGTAATAGTTCCGGTTTTATCTATAATCAATACATCAATCTTATTCATCTTTTCCAATGCTTCTGCATTCTTTATCAAAACACCTGATTGCGCTCCTTTACCAACACCCACCATTACCGACATCGGCGTAGCCAAACCGAGGGCACAAGGGCATGCAATTATCAATACTGCAATGGCATTTACAAAAGCATACACATAGCGGGGTTCGGGACCAAAGAATACCCATGCAAAAAAGGTGAGCAAAGAAATAATCACCACTATGGGAACAAAGTATTTTGAAATTTTATCAGCTAATTTTTGTATCGGTGCTCTTGAACGGCTCGCATCATTTACCATTTGAATGATGTGTGAAAGCAAGGTTTCTGAACCTACCTTTTCCGCTTCCATTACAAACGAGGATGTTGTATTAATTGTGCCAGAAGAAACTTTGTCGCCTTCATTTTTATCAACAGGAACCGGCTCCCCGGTTATCATTGCTTCATCAATGCTTGCAGTACCTTGTACCAGTTTACCATCAACAGGAATTTTTTCTCCCGGCTTTATACGCAACTGGTCGCCCTTTTTAATCTGGTCTATGGGGATTATTTTCTCTTCGCCGTTCTCCAGTAAAATGGCTTCTGAAGGCACTAACTTTAATAGCGCTTTTATCGCTCCGCTGGTGCGACTGTGTGCCTTTGCTTCTAAAAGCTGACCTAATAAAACTAAGGTTAGTATAACAGTAGTTGCTTCAAAGTAAACAAATACAGTTCCGTTTTCTGTTTTGAATTGAGCCGGAAAAATATTTGGAAATAACATGGCGATAACACTAAACAAAAAGGCTACGGTTGTACCAATTCCAATAAGCGTGAACATGTTTAAATTCCAGGTAACAATAGATTTCCACGCTCTTTTAAAAAACATCCGGGTAGCGTAAAATACCACGGGCAGTGATAAAGCAAACTGTATCCAGTTCCATACATGCTGATTAAATACTTCATAAAGCGGATTGCCCGGCAGCATGTCGGACATGGCTATGATTAGAATAGGAAGCGTAAAAAACACAGCCACTTTAAACTTCTTCAATAATTCTTTGCAAGTATTGTCTTCATTGTCTTCTGCCAGCTGCATGGGAACAAGGTTCATCCCGCAAATAGGACAGGAACCCGGGGCATCTCTTATTATTTGCTGATGCATAGGGCAGGTGTATTGCTTAACCTCACCCCCCGCCCTCTCCGAAGAAGAAGGAGCCAAAGGCGATTTTACCAGATGCATTCCACACACCGGGCAATCGCCAGGTTTATCATAGGTTTTATCGCCTTCACAATGCATGGGACAATAATACTCACCCTTCAATTTTTCATTAGAAGTAACTTTTGTCTGCGGATCTTTTTTTATGTCCGGCATTGCCTGCTGCACCAGGTGCATACCACATACTGGGCAATTGCCCGGCTTATCATAAACCTTATCTCCCTCGCAATGCATGGGGCAATAATATTCGCCTGCTGCATTCCCAGGTGCTTGCTGCTGATGGACATGACTATTGGAATGTTTATTTTCCATTTGCTTTTGTTTCATTATTTATCTGGTTACCATTCGCTTTATTCTTTAGGCTTTACATAAGTGCCTTCTTTCATCATCTTTTCCTGTTCGGCTGTCATCTTTTGTTTTACCAGCTTCATCTCACATTTTGGACATTCTCCGGGATGGTCACTCATTACTTCGTTGTGCATAGTACAGGTGTACATTTCATCTTTTGCTAATTGTTCTTTTTTGTCTGTGCTGGTACTTGTGTTTTCTTTGTTATCGCTGTTATTGCAGGCAGTAAATACAGAAGCAAATGATAATAGGGCTACAGCTACTAAGAAGATCTTTTTCATAATTCAAAGTTTTAGTGTGGCAGTTATTATACTGCCACTTGTTTAATAAAATAGTTGGTATTAAAACTATTGCTTTTTGGTTTTAGCCTCCATATCCATGCCGCATGCAGGGCACTTACCTGCCTTAGCGCTAACTTCGCCGGGGTGCATAGAACAAGTGTAAACTGTGGATGCCTGCTTAGAGCCTCTTCTATCTACAACTAATTTAGAGCTGCATTTAGCACAAGTCCCGGGATGACGGCTCACCACTTCAGAATGCATAGGGCAAGTATATAGTTTCATTACCTCCTTCTTCATTTGCTCCTTTTTAGACAAGGTTAAGTCCATACCACATTTTGGACAACTACCGGACTTATCACTTACAAAATCAGGGTGCATTGGACAAGAATAATTTGCCAGAATTGTAGTTCCTGTTTTAGAGGCTGGAAGATTTGCCTTACTTTTTTGTGCGAAGGCTCCAAATGTGGCAAACGTTGCAATTAATAACATTGTGATTGTTTTCATTTTCATGATTTTATTTAATAGAAGAATAGATGAATACCAGGTAGTGATACTGGCTGAATGATACTTAATAAAATAAGTATAACAGGCTACAAACGAATGTGCCTGTGTTAAAGCGAGGGAATAAAATCAAATTCTGAAAACGCAGTTGGAAATATAAATAGGAACGCCTGTATATAAAGGCGGTGCATGGCTTCCGTTAATTACATCGATTTCCTGTGTAACAAATGAAATAGATTGAACTTCCGAAGTAAATAAGTCTAAATCAGTAAAATATTTGAGAGAAATGTCTATAGCCTTTCCTGAAAGATGGTTGTCTTTAACCTTATAAAATTTGTATTTGTAATCACAGCATCCACTTCCATCGCCTTTATTGCATGTTTGCTTTTTATTGGGAGTAAGTTCTACTGTAACTGATTTTAGCTTGCCACAACAATAGAACTCTTTTAAGCTGAAGCCCATTGTAGCCAATGAGTAACTGCAAATGAGTAATATGAGGGCAACTTTCTTCATGTTCTATAGCAAAAGTAACGTTGTTTCTATGAGTTTAGTTTTATAATTATGGTTAAGTATTACAGAATTATGGGTTCTTAAAACCTTATTAAGCTATGCACAACATGATTTATTAATTTGTATTGGTGGGCAAGCTATAGTGCCGTAGCTGCAATATACACAACAATCACCCTGCTTTGGCTTTAGCAGTGTTTCGCAATTTGTACACTTGTAGAAGTATTGACAAGCATCAGTAGGCATTGTTTCTTCTTTCTCAAAACCACAATTAGGACAAGTGATTGTTGATAGTAATGTTGATGTTTTTTCCATACTTATTTTATCTCAATGGTAGTTTTATAATCATTCACCGTATAGCCGGTTTTATTAATAGCTGTCTCAATTGTCTTTACATCAACTTTTGACTTATCAAAAGTGACTAAGCTGCTTCGGGAAGCATAAGAAGTTTTATAGTCAATTACACCAGCTACTTTTGACAGTTCATTGTTTACATGCTCCTCACATCCTTCACAAGTCATACCCTGTATGGTAAACTTTACCTGTTGCTTATTATCTACTGCTGTAACCATTGCAGCCTGAACTTTTGGTTTTGGATAAAACATTTTTGCATACAGTGGAAAGGTCATCATCAGAATAGCAAACAATGTTACAATTCCTAAAAAGCTTTTTGTCTGAAGAAATGAAGCCTTCTTTGTTGTTTCGCAATTGCAGTCCATATCGTCTGTTTTGGCTGGTTTTAATTTTTGATACCATGCATAAGCTAATACAGCAATGGATAAACCTATTATGTAAGGTCTTGCAGGTTCTATCCAGGAAAAGTTTGCGGCTATGCTGCTGCTACCGGCAAGCAATGCTATAACAGGGGTTATGCAACAAAGCGAAGCGGCAAAAGCTGAAAGCACTCCGGCACTTGTAAACGTTCCAGGTGATTTTATACTTATCATACTGTGTCCAGTTTTTGAGTTTGTACATCAATGTG
>Ga0180121_10000306_pt1 | contig 19920 bp, 13 predicted proteins | sample AntDrymUQ5402106_2_FD_129676 | JGI IMG/M metagenome (GOLD analysis project Ga0180121, IMG submission 129676) | Polar desert sand microbial communities from Dry Valleys, Antarctica - metaG UQ540 (21.06) (version 2) (version 2) | ecosystem: Environmental > Terrestrial > Soil > Desert | place...
AGCGAAAAGAAGATCGAAGGGATCGTGAACGTCAACGACGAGTCCGACAAGGAAGGCATGCGGATCGTCGTCGAGCTGAAGCGCGATACCATCCCCAACGTGGTGCTCAACCAGCTCTACAAGCACACCCAGATGCAGACCACCTTCGGGGTGATCATGCTGGCGCTGACGAACGGAGCGCCGAAGGTCATGAATCTGAAGGAGCTGCTCCAGCATTTCATCGACCACCGGCACAAGGTGATCGTCCGCCGCACCCAGTTCGACCTCGACGCGGCGCAGGCGCGGGAGCACATCCTCGATGGCCTCAAGATCGCCGTCGACAACATCGACGAGGTCATCAAGATCATCCGAAAGTCCGAGGATACTCCCGAGGCCGACGCGAAGCTCCGCAAGCGGTTCGGCTTCAGCGAGAAGCAGAGTGACGCCATCCTCAACATGCGGCTAGCCAAGCTCACCGGCCTTGAAATCGAGAAGCTGGACGCGGAGCTGAAGGAGGTCCGGGCCACTATCAAGGAGCTGAAGAGCATCCTGGCCTCCAAGCCGAAGCGAATGGGAATCCTCAAGGAAGAGATGGAGGAGGTGAGCGAGACCTTTGGCGACGAACGTCGGACCGAGATCGTGGCCGATCAGGGGGAGTTCACGGTCGAGGACCTCATTGCCGAAGAGGACATGGTCATCACCATTTCCCACAGCGGCTACATCAAGCGGATCCCGATCACCACCTACAAGCGGCAGCGCCGCGGGGGCCGCGGGCTCAATGGTGCCGACCTCAAGGCAGACGACTGGGTCGAGCATCTGTTCATCGCCAGCACCCACGACTACCTGATGTTTTTCAGCAACCGGGGCCAGGTCTACTGGCTCAAGGTGCATGAGATTCCCCAGGCCGGCCGCGCCGCGCGAGGCAAGCCGGTGGTCAACTGCATTGCGATGAAGCCCGACGAGCAGATCGCCTCCCTGGTGCCGGTGAGGGAATTCACCGACGACCAGAGCCTGATCTTCGCCACCCGCCAGGGCACGGTGAAGAAGACGGTGCTCTCGGCCTACGGAAATGTGCGGACCAACGGCATCTGCGGCATCAACGTCGAGAAGGACGACGAACTCATTGATGTGCAGGTGTGCGGCCAGAACAGCGACATCATTCTGGCGACCAAAGACGGCATGAGTATTCGTTTCCATCACAGCGACGCGCGCGACATGGGGCGGGCCACCACCGGGGTCAAGGGCATCGAGCTGGAGAAAGGCGACGAAGTCATCGGCATGGTGGTGGTCCGGCGCGAGGCGAGCCTGTTGGTGGTCAGTGAGAAGGGCTATGGCAAGCGGTCGGAGCTGTCCGACTACCGGGTGCAGAAGCGCGGCGGCAAGGGCATCATCACCCTCAAAAAGACCGACAAGACCGGCCCGATTGTGGCGCTCAAGGAAGTCATCCCGGACGACGAGCTGATGATGATCACCCGGCACGGCGTGATCATCCGGCTGCCGGTCGATGGAATCCGGGTAATCGGCCGTAACACGCAGGGCGTGAAGGTGATGAATCTCGATTCCGGCGATGCGGTGGTGGACGTCGCCCGAGTCGTGAAGGAAGAGGAAGGTGGCGCAGAAGAGCTGGCTGGCGGTGATGAGGCCGCTCCCACAGCCGCCTTGGAGTAAGGTTATGATTGGGCATGACCTACACCCAGGAGCGAGACGCGGGGCTCTCCCCTGAAGGCGGGGTAGGCCGGGCCCCGGCGGTGCCGATCGACGCACTCCGGAATGCGGCGAGGGCACTCGAGGGCGTCGCTGTTCGGACGCCACTGCTCGACATTCCGGCGCTGTCAGCACTGGTCGGCGTGACGGTGGCGGCCAAGTGCGAGCACCTCCAACCGGTCGGGGCCTTCAAAATCCGGGGTGCGTATACCGCGGTCTGCCGGATTCCCCCGGAGGTGCGGGCCCCGGGTGTCATCACCTATTCCAGTGGCAATCACGGGCAGGCGGTTGCGTTGGCGGCGCGGCTCCTGGGAATCTCCGCGGTCGTGGTCATGCCGGAGCGAGCCCCCGCGGTCAAGGTGGCTGGGGTGCGGAAGCAGGGCGGTGAGGTGGTGTTTGCCGGGCACAGCTCGGCCGAGCGGTACCAGCGGGCGCAGTCGCTGGCGTCGGAACGCGGACTGGCCATGGTGCCTCCATATGAAAGTCTGGACGTCATCACGGGCCAGGGAACCTGTGGCCTGGAGATCCTCGAGGATCGGCCCGAAGTAGAGACCATACTGGTGCCGGTCGGCGGGGGCGGTCTCATCGCGGGAATCGCCGCAGCGGTGGCGGCTCTGAAGCCTTCGGTTCGCGTCATTGGGGTGGAACCAGCGGGCGCGCCCAAGCTGGCCCGAGCGCTCGATGCGGGCCACTCGGTCAAGCTCGATCTGGGTCAAAGTCTGGCGGATGGGCTCCTGCCGCTGGCCATCGGTGAGCTGCCCTTTGCGGTGTTGTCTGGGCTTGTACGGGAATCGGTACAGGTGTCGGAGACGGAGATTGCCGACGCGGTCCGCTTTCTCTATCAGGAGATGCACCTGGTGACTGAACCTTCCGGTGCCGTCACGACAGCCGCGCTCCTGGCCGGACGCATTCAGCCCGCCGGTTCGACAGTCGTGGTGGTGAGTGGCGGGAATGTCGATCCCGAGCTGTTCAATCGCCTGGTGTCCCATTCTACAAGCTCAGGGCATGCTGGTTCGACAGGCCCGGAGCAGGCCATTGGACAGGGCCAGGGCGGGCAGTCCCGAGCTGAGGGTAGAATCCGATGACCGTCGCACCAAAGATTCTGGTGGCGGACGATGATCAGGCCCTCTCTCGCACGCTTTCGTGGATTCTCAAGGAAAACGGATACGATGTCTTCACCGCTCCCGGCGGTGAGCATCTGTTCGAGCACCTGACCGCCGAACAGTTCGACCTGCTGCTCCTCGACATTATGATGCCCAAGGTGGACGGCCTTCAGCTGCTGCAGCGGGTCAAGGCGGATCCCCGTTTCAAGGACCTGCCGGTCCTCATGATCTCGTCCATGCCGCCCGAGGAAGCGACCGTTCGGTCGCTCGGCCTGGGCGCCGCCGACTTCATCCCCAAGCCCTTTCGAGTGCGCGAGCTCCTCGCCAGAGTAAAGGCGCACCTCCGGGTTGGTCGCGAGCTCAACCAGGCCCGGGCCGAGGCCCGCTCCCGGTCCGAGATGATGGACATCATGCAGGAGGTGACCGCATCCCTCAAGCCGGAGGAGATCTACGGAATCCTGGTCCGCCGGGTGGCCCAGGGGCTGAGTATATCCCGCTGCTCGATCATCATGGCCAATCCGGGCGACGAGACCGGTATTGTGGTGGCGGCATTCGAAAACCCGATGCTTCACAACCTTCAGGTGGATCTCAGACGCTATCCCGAGATCCGGCACGCGCTCAGTACCGGCGAGACCGTGCTGGTGAGAGATGTGCAGACCGACCCTCTCTACCGCGGCGTCAGAGAGGAGTGGGAAGCAGAGGGGCGCCCAGTGCAGACCCGGTCCGCCGTGGCACTGCGATTTGCCCTGCGGCAACAGCCAGCCGGTGTGTTTTTCCTTCGGACTACCACCGAAGACGCTCCACTCAACGAGCATGACGTCCAGTTTGCCGAAGAGGTCATCATCGCGGCGGTGGCGGCACTGGAGCGGGCGTACGATCTGGAGAACGCGGTGCTGGGTCAGGAGCAGATGCGGCACCTGGCGGAAACCGACCCGCTCACCAACTGCTTCAATCGCCGCGCGCTCATGGAGAAGCTGGAGCAGGAGATGGACCGGGCGGCGCGGTATGCGACAATGCTCACCTGCATGATGGTGGACATCGACAACTTCAAGCAGATCAACGATACCTACGGCCACCTGGTGGGCGACCGGGTGCTCAAGCAGCTGGCCAACTTACTGAAGCGCGAGCAGCGGTCGGTGGACATCGTTGCCCGGTATGGTGGTGAAGAGTTCGTCGTGCTCCTGCCGGAGACCACCAATGTGGAATCACGCAACTTTGCCGATCGAATACTCCGGCGGGTATCGGCCCACGATTTCGGCGAGCAAGGCCGGCCGGTGCGGGTTACCATCAGTGCCGGGATCGCATCCTATCCCGACGAACGGGTCAGCGATGGCGACTCTCTCCTGAGGCTGGCTGATACTCATCTCTACCGGGCCAAGAGCGACGGCCGAAACCGGTTCCGGGATTGAGCAACCGCCGGTGCCCGCGCTGCCAGACGACGTACGACGCTCCCGCCCGGTTCTGTGTAAAAGACGGTTCCCTGCTGGTGGAAACGGCCTCGCAGGCCGACAGCCGGCCGACAGGCCGGACCGGCGATGCTCCCGACGATCTGCCCGCCGGCGGGCCCGACCGGCTGTCGGCTTCGCTCGGAAGCCTGACCGGCCAGGTCCTCGATCAGCGTTACCAGATCGACCGGAAGCTGGGCGAAGGCGGGATGTCCTACGTCTATCAGGCGCAGGAGATCACCAGCGGCAAGGCGGTGGCGGTCAAAATCCTGATTCCCCGCCTCTCGCGGGACCCCGCCTCGGTGGAACGGCTGCGACGCGAAGCCACCATCGCCACCCGCCTCAATCATCCGAATGTTTGTCCCATCCTTCGCCTGGGCGAGACGCCCGAGCGACTGCTCTACCTGGTGATGCCGTATCTGGAGGGTGAGCCCCTCAGTGAGCACGAGGCTCGCCGGGGGCCGTTTCCCGTGGCGGAGGGAATTCCTCTCCTCATTCAGGTCTGCCAGGGGTTGGGGCACGCTCACGAACTTCAGATCATTCATCGGGATCTCAAACCGGAAAACGTCATGCTGGTGCCGGATCCGGCCGACCCTGCGGGGTTTCGGGCCGTGGTCATGGACTTCGGGCTGGCCAAGGAGCGCCGGGCCGGCCCCGACGTTGTGAAGCTCACCGCCACCGGTATCGTGCTCGGTACACCCGAGTTCATGAGTCCGGAGCAGATCCGGGGCAAGCCCCTCGATGGCCGGAGCGATGTCTATGCCCTGGCCATCCTTGCCTTCGAGCTTTTCACGGGACAACTGCCGTTTACCGGGAAGAGCGCGCAAGAAACCATGATTGCCCGGCTGCGGGGGGCGCCGTTGCCGCTTCGGGCCGTGCGTGGAGACCTGCCGGCCAAGCTCGAGGCCGTCATCTCCCGGGCACTGTCCGTCAACCCAACGGAGCGGTACGGGTCGATGGCCGAACTGGCTCATGCACTCGAGGCGTCTACCACCACCGGGGTGCTGGGAAGGCTCTTTCGGAGGTAGAAGAGCGCTGCCGCCTGCGTGACCGGCAACACGGCCTGAAAAAAGCCAAGGGCATTGATTGGGGAAGTCACTTCCAGCCGAGAGCGCCTCATGAGACCAGCTCACTTACTCCTTCCGACGCTTCTTCTATCGGTCCTCTCTGCCTGCGACAAGACGCCGGAAACCGGCGCTCGCGGGAACGCCTCATCCTCTCCATACACCGCAGACTCCGAGAACCGGACCCGAGAGGACGGTCTGGACGGAACCAACAGCGGCTCGGAGCTGGAAGCTCCGCGGCTGATTCCCGCCATGAAGAACCAGCTGGAGCTGATGGGCAGTGGCTCGAAGGTCAATCAGGAGAACATGACCGCCTATAAGAATCTGGCCGGCGATCTGGTGACGTCGATGCAGGCCGACCTCTATCGCGTAGGCTTTGCCGACTCCGGCCGGTTCCGGGCCTTGAGCGACTCGGTCTTGGACGATATCGGTGGCGGGACAGGAACCACGGATAGCCCCGAGCCATCGGACATACCCCAACACGTGAAACGCATGCGGACGCTGCTCGACCTCTACCAGCAGACAATGAGAGGCGCCGCGGATAGGCTGTAGGATGGCCTTCTGGTTCTTCCATGCTTCAAGGGGCCACATCCGTACTACTACGGACCTTTGTCCGTGACTCTGCGGATTGAACCTGGGTCCGCCCCGCCCTAGCCTTGTCACGTGCTTCCTGAACTCTCTTTCCATGTCGTTGGTATCAGCCATCATATGGCGACGGTCGAGGAACGCGAGCGCTTTGCGTTCACTCCGGCCGAGGCTGCGGCGGTGCTGCAGTCGCAACGTGAGGCCGGGCGATCCTCTCTGCTCCTCTCCACCTGCAACCGCTGCGAGCTGTACTGGACCGGTGACGATGACCTGGCGCCCTGGTTTGGCCGCCTCGCTCAATCCCGTGGCGCCGTTTCCCAGCGTCAGCTCCTGAGATACGATGGACTGGAAGCGGTGCGGCATCTGTTCATCGTGACCGCCGGTCTCGACTCGCAGATCCTGGGTGAAACCGAAATTCTGGGACAGGTGCGCCGGGCCTATGATACGGCGCGGGCCGCCGGCACAACGACCCGCGACATGGATCTGATTTTTTCCGCGGCGCTGGCGGCGGGACGCCGGGTCCGCTCCGAGACGCTGCTGGGGCGCCATCCCGCCTCGGTGAGCTCCGCGGCAGTTGACCTGATGGCCGCGCACTGGGGAGAGATCGGTAGCCGCCGGGCCGTGGTGCTCGGCGCCGGCGAGGCGGCGGAGGGAGTTCTGCGGGCGCTGAACCAGCACCGTGCTTCCAGCGTGTTGCTGGTCAACCGCCGGCCCGAGCGGGCCCAGGTTCTGGCCGACGCCTGGGGTGCGACCAGTGGCAAGTGGGAGGAGCTGGACCGGCACATCGCCGCTGCCGACCTGCTGCTGGTGGCCACCGGCGGGGCGCGGGCGGTCGTGTCGGCGGACCAGCTTGCCCGAGCCATAGGTGCCCGCGGGAGCCAGGATCTGTACGTGATGGACCTCTCGGTGCCGCGGAACGTAGAGCCCTCCGCCAGAGAAATCACCGGAATCCACCTGTTCGATCTCGACGACCTCCAGCGCCTGTGCTGTCCGGCCGCCGGGAGTGCTTCTGCCGCACTGGAGGAAGCCGAGCGGGTACTGCAGGAGGAGTTGGTCCGCCTAGGATTGAACCTGCGCGGCAAGGTGGTGGCTCCGCAGCTGGCTGAACTGCACCGGCTGGGTGTGGAGATGGCTGAGCAGGAGTCGGCGTGGGCTCTGTCCCGACTCGGATCTCTCTCGGATACGGACCGGGAGATCGTCCGTCAGATGGCGGACCGGCTGGTACGCCGGGTGCTGTTCCCGGTCAGCCGGAATCTGCGCTCAGACTAAGCCGCCCCGCCGGACTGAGAATGTTGCGGCACTGGGGATTGGTGCAGCCGGCGCACCGAACAGGGTATTGGCTGCTGTGAGAAACGCCTGAAGTGAGATGATCCTTGACGATCTGTGCCAGGCCGTCGAGGAAGAGCGGCCGGTCGTTGAGCGCCGGCGCGCGTTCGTAATGGGTAATGCCTGCCGCATGCGCCACCTCGCCATACTCCCGGTCCAGCTCCGACAAGGTTTCGATGTGATCGCTGGTGAAGGCTATAGGAACCACCAGCACATGCTTCTGTCCTCGAGCGCCGAGGCGGCGGATGACCTGCTCGGTGCTGGGACCGAGCCAGCGAACCGGTCCCACGTCGGACTGGTAGGCCAGGATATAGGGATTCGACCTCGCAAGCTGCTCCACCACGCGCTGGACGCTGGCCCCGACTTCCTGCGGGTACGAATCGCCCCGGTCAATCACGTCGAGCGGGAGTGAGTGGGCGCTAAACAGGATCAGCACCTTCCCATGGTCCGCCGGGTCGAACTGCGCCAGACCATCGCGCACAGTTTCCGTCATGGCATCGATGAAACCGGAATGCACCGGCCAGCGGTCGATAAGGCTCCAATTGAACGCCTGGCGCAGTCCGGTTCTGCTGGCCGCACGCCATAGCTCGTTCAGGCTGGAGCCGGTGGTGCTACAGGAGAATTGAGGGTATTGCGTGAACGCCACCGCCCGCTCCACGCCGTCGGCGTGCATGGCCCGCAGGGCGTCATCGCTGCCGGGGCGGGTGTAGCGGAAAGCCACGTAGAACTTGTGTGGGCCGGTCTCCGGAGAGATGCGATCAAGCCGCGCAACCATTCCCCGTCCCTGGGCCTCGGTGTACCGCAGGATGGGCGAGCCGCCTCCGATAGCCGCGTAGAGACCCCTGACCTTCGGAGTTCTCCTTCGCGCGATAAACGGGCCCAGCCAACGCTGCAGAGGCAGCTGGATGATCTCGCGGTCGGCGAATAGCTCCAGCAGGAACGGCTGCACATCATCCAGCGTGGCCGGGCCGCCCAGATTCATCATGACGATGCCGGTCTTGATTCGGCCGCTGGCTGGGCGCTGAGCAACGGCAATGGGAGGCGCTGAGGTGACGTCTGTCATGGCTGAATGATAATCCAAAGCGGATCTACGCCTCGATGATCCCGGCGCCCAGCGCGAAGCGGGTCAGCTCCGCCACCGTCCGAATCTGAAGCTTTCGCATGAGGCTTTCCCGGTGGGTCTCCACGGTGCGGTGGCTGATGCCGAGCTCCCCGGCGATCTCCTTGTTGGTGCGCCCCCGGGCAACACCCTGGAGGACTTCCCGCTCTCGGCTGGTGAGCTGGGCCAGGCTGCCCGCGTGGGTCTCCTGCTCGCCCCTGAGCGCTTCTCTCAGGCGGCTGGCGATGGGCGGACTGAAGTAGGACTCGCCCCGGCAGACACTGCGAATGGCGCTCCGCAGCTCGGTTGCCGCCGTATCCTTCAGCAGATATCCGTGCGCACCCGCGCGGACGCTTTCCAGGACATACTCGGCATTGTCGTGCATGCTGAGGATGAGCACTCGCGGCTCGGGCGATCCGTCGCGCAGGCGGGCTGCTACCTGGAGCCCCGTTTCCCCGGGCATGGAGATGTCGAGAACCACGACGTCCGGCTGGAGCCTGGCGGCCAGCGCCACGGCCTCTGAGGCGGTGGCGGCCTCACCCACAACCTCGAAGCCGGCTTCACTCTCCAGCACGTGCCGGATCCCGGTGCGCACGATCATATGGTCGTCGGCCACGAGCACTCGAATGGGCCGGGTCATGGCCGGGCCTCGGTGGCTGGAACCAGTACCTCGAGCAGCGCCCCGGCCCCGGCCCGAGTCTGGAGGCGGACGGTACCGCCCAGTGCGGTGATTCGCTCCCGCATCCCGGCCAGTCCCATATGGCCCTGGAGCTCCAGGGTCTCCGGCGCCACTCCGGCCGGCAATCCGCTTCCGTCGTCGCTCACCTGAAGCAGAACACCGGCCGGCTCGATCGAGATGCCGATATCCACTGTGTGCGCGTTTGCGTGGCGAAGCACGTTGGAGAGTGCCTCCTGGAGCGCTCGAAAGAGCGCCAGCTCGGCTTCGCCGGAGAGGGGTGGGAGCGACGAAGGCACCGCGAGTCCGGCCCGGATGCCACTGCGTTCGCTGAAGTCCGCCACCAGCGATCGCAGGGCGGGCAAAAGACCCAGATCCTCCAGCAGAGAAGGACGTAGATCGTTGGTAACGCTCCGGATGCTGCGGATGCCGGTATCAATGAGGGCGAGTACCTGGTCCAGCCGAGCCCCGTGCGCCGGCTGCACCGCGTCACGCAGGACTCCCAACTCCATCTTGACGGCCGAAAACACCTGTGCCGTTTCATCGTGCAGCTCGCGGGAGAGCCGCCGGCGCTCGTCCTCGTGTTGCTCGATCATCCGCGCGGAAAGCCTGGCTAATTCGACCGTGCGGGCCTGAAGTCGGGTATAGAGGTCGGCGTTCTCGAGCGCGGCACCAACCTGCTGACCCAGGGCGAGCAGAAAGCCATCATCCAAAGCGGTGAAGGGGTCTCGGGCGTGACCAACGAGAACCAGGGCGGCCAGCACTCCCTGCTCTCCGAGGATGGGCAGGACCGTGGCATAGGCGTAGCCAGGACCGTCCATCTTCGCGTCGGTCCACCGGCCGCCGAACTGGGGGCGGCCCGTGCGGATCACGCGCTCCAGCGCGGCCGCTCCGGAGGGAGGGATGGCATCGGTGGGCCACCCGGCGCAGACTCCCGCGCCGCGAACGAACCGGCCACCGGCTCCGTCTTCTCTGAGGTAGAGTGCACTGCCCCGTACCGCGGGCAACGTGAGCGGGCGAGCCAGCAGGGCGTCGAGAACATCCTGTTGCCTTCCGGCCCGCTGCAGGTCACCCGAAAGGGCGGACAGCGCGGCCAGGCCTCGGCGGAGATCGTCCAGCACAAGAAGGAGGATGCCGGCCCCCACTGCGAGCGCCAGCAGGATGTCGATATAGTAGCCCCAGGGTGCCCAGGCGCCACGAGCCCGAAGGAAGGGATAGTCCAGGTGGTGCAGCCCCCAGAGGCCGAACGCCATCGCCAGGAGGGTGGCGCCGCTGGATGGCACCATGCGGCGGTACGCCAGGAACACCCAACCGGTCCACAGTGTCGCCAGACTCAGAAAGAGCACCGCGGGACCGGCGGCCCACAGGAAGTGCTCCAGCCGATAGATGGCGATGTAGGACCAGACTGGGGGAAAGAGGACGACGGCCAGGTACCCCCACCGCCACCGGGTCTGACGGGAGAAGACCAGCGCAGCGTAGAGCAACGCGAGCGCTGTCCATCCGGTTACCACCTGATGCCAGTAGAGCCAGATCCAATCCGACGAATGCAGGAAACTGGTAATGGCAATGACGCGTAAGAAATACAAGCCCCACGCAACCGCCCACCAGCCGAAGTATGGCTTACGGTATCGAGAGAAGAGAAAGCCACACAGCAGGGCAAGGCCCGCCGTGATCGCCGCCTGAAGCAATGCCGCGTGAAGCTCGACGGCAGGAGCCGGCGGGAGGGTGCCTTGCATGCTCCGAAACAAACGAGGAGAATCAACCCGGCGCAACAGCACCGGTACTCGAATGGAGGTCGGGATGGTCCCCAGATTCCGCTCGTCGATGCTCGCAGCATCCCTGGTTGTGCTGGCGGCCTGTCAGTCTCAGCAGGCCGGTCTGGCGGCTCGAGACTGGGACAAGTTCATGTCCGGGTTTGTCGAGACCTACTTCCAGGCAAACCCACTTTTCGCGGTGTACCAGGGCCGCCACGACTTCGACGGGCGGTTCCCCGACTGGAGCGATGCCGGTCTCCAGAAGTGGATAGGCCGCCTGCACCAGCTGCGCGACAGCGCGTCGGCGTTCCCCATCGATAGCTCAGACGCGGCACGAGCGCTGGAACGAGATTACCTGCTCGCCATCACCGATCAGGATTTGTTCTGGCTGGAACGGGCGGATTGGCCCCACCGCAATGCCAACTGGTACACCAACCAGATCGACCCGAACGTGTACCTCGCCCGTTCGTATGCCCCCTTGGCCGAGCGCATGAGGGCATATACCCGCTGGGCGAGGGGGCTGCCGATTGCACTGGGCCATATGCGGGCCAATCTCCAGACGCCTATGCCACGGGCATTCGCGGACATCGGGCGAGGCCAGCTGGGCGGCATGGTGAGTTACCTGGAGCAGGATGTTCCGCTGGCCTTCGACTCCGTCACGGATTCCGTGACGCGCAGGGACTTCGCGTCGGCCAACTCGGCGGCAGTACTGGCGCTGAAGGATGTCGAAGCATGGCTCGCAGCCGAGCAGAAACGGGGGACAGACGCCTTTGCGCTCGGCCCCGAACTGTTCCGTGACATGCTGCGGTCGACCGAGCGGGTCGAGGTACCGCTCGACACGCTTGAAGCACGGGGACAAGCCGACCTCGAGAGCAACCTGGCAGCGCTGCGGAGCACCTGCCGCGAATTCGCCGGCAGGGCTCCCCTGCGCCGCTGCGTCGAACGCATGAGCGCGCACAAGCCGGTTGGAGGAGCGGTGGCAGCGGCGCGGGCCCAGCTCGACACCCTTGAGGCATTCCTCCGGGCCGGCGAAATCGTTTCCATTCCGGGCGGGGAGAAGGCGCTGGTGCGGGAGTCGCCGCCGTACCAGCGGTTCAATTCGGCGTACATCGATATTCCCGGGCCGTACGAGAAGAACATTCCGTCCATCTACTATATCGCCCCGCCTGATACCAGCTGGACCGCCGCTGAGCAGGCGGCGTATGTGCCCGGCGTGGCCGATCTCCTGTTCACCAGCGTTCACGAGGTGTGGCCCGGCCATTTCCTGAACTTCTTGCACTCAAATCGCGCGGGCTCCAAGTTCGGCCAGGTTTTCGTCGGCTATGCCTTCGCGGAGGGTTGGGCCCACTACACTGAGGAAATGATGCTGGACTCGGGGCTGGGGGGAGGCGATCCCGAGACGCATATCGGCCAGCTGTCCAACGCCCTTTTACGCAACGTGCGGTTTCTGTCGGCCATTGGGCTTCACACCAAGGGAATGACCATCGCCGAGTCAGAAAAGATGTTCCGGGAACAGGCGTTCCAGGATCCTGGAAATGCACGGCAGCAGGCGGCACGCGGGACGTACGACCCGGCCTACCTCAATTACACCATGGGCAAGCTGATGATACAGAAGCTCAGAGACGACTGGACCAAGGAGCGTGGCGGGCGGGAGGCGTGGAAGCAGTTCCACGACGCCTTCCTCTCCTATGGTGGACCGCCGATTCCGCTGGTGCGCCGAGCCATGCTGGGAAACGACAGCGGGCCGGCATTGTAAGGGGGGCAGTGGCAGCGGCAGAATACTGCTGCCCCCCCTTCCCGGCCTAGTCCACCAAGGCCGGGTAGTCGTAGGCGTAGTAGCTGGTGCCGGATCGCGCGAGCACTCCGTCCGGATCGTTGAGCACGGCACCCAGCACCCGCCCACCCGCCGCCGCCACTCGCTGACCCGCCAGCTCTGCCGCTCCCCGATCAGTTTGTCCAGCTCTCACCACCATGATCACGCCGTCGGCCGATGCAGCGAGCGTGGCAGCGTCGGCACTGACCAGCACCGGGGGCGTGTCCAGCAGGATCACGTCGAACTCGCTGCGCAGCTCTATGAGCAAGCCACGGAGCGTGGCCGGCTCCAGCAGTTCCGGTGTAGTGTGCGGGTCGGCTCCGCAGGGCAGGAATGACAGCCGGTCGATTCCCGTCTGACGAATGGCTCCCAGGCGCTCATGGACCGGTCGGTGGAGGACCGAGCCGGCGGTGTTGGGGCGCAGGAGGTCCATAAGACCGGGTGCCCGGGTGGCGCGGAATACCCGGTGCAGCCGGGGCCGGTGAATATCACAGTCCACCAGCAGCACCCGGGCGCCCCCACGCGCGAACGTTGCGGCCAGATTGGTTGCGATCAAGGTCTTTCCCTCCTGCGGTCCGGCACTGGTCACCACCACGGTGCACGGGCCGTCGCCCCAGGAGAATGCCAGGCTGATGCGGAGCATTCGGAACGCCTCCGCCTCGCTCGAAAGAGCCCCGGAGGGAGAGAACAGGACCTCGGATGAGAGGTGGCTGCCGTTGCCGTTCGACGTCCCGGGCGCCAGCAGCTTCATACCGGCGGGGGCCTTCGGCAGGATCGCCTCGATGCGCGGAATGATGCCCAGCTCGGTGGTGCCAATCAGGTCGTGCAGCTCTTTCGGGCGACGAACCGCGCGGTTGGTCGCGTCGGCCACTGCCGCGGCGCCACCTCCGGCCAGAACGCCGAGCAGCAGCCCGAAGACGAGGGCCACCGAGCCCGGAACGCCGCTCTTGCGGTACGGAAGCGGGGCAAGGTCGAGGATCTCTATGTCCGCAGCGCCTAACGCTTCCGAGATTCGGGCCTTCTGGTACTCCTGGCGCAATGCATCGGTGGTGGTTCGGAGCACCTGCACCCGGCGGTCGAGCGTTGCCTCAGCCGCCTGCTTCGCCGGCAGGCTTCGGATCGACCGCTGCCCGCTGGCCTCCTGGCCGGACAGGACGGCGATGCGGGCGTCGATGGAGGCCAGGCGGGCCCTGAGAGCGCGACTCAGCTGATCCTGGGCGGTGCGCAGCAAGGTCGTGAGCTGAACGACATCCGGATGGGAGTCAGGCGCCCTCCAGGGCCCCGTAGTCAGGGAGTCGAGCTTGGTGCGATAGCCGATGAGGCGCTGCTGCAGCTGACTCAGCGTCGTGTCGGACGCGACCTCGGGCGAATACGCCAGCGCCTGGAACTCGGCATCAGGGTTTCTCTGCTGGGATCCGTTCGCACGCTGAAGAAGCGCCGCGAGCACCCGCCGATCCGCCACCAGATCGCCCTGCCGCGTCTGACGCGCTGTCGCGGAGGCCTGTTCCGCGGTGAGATTGTCGCTGGAGCTCCCCATCTGCTGCGAGCCGCGAAAGGCGCTGAGACTTGCCTCGGCCTCGAATAGCAGCGAGTCGGTTACCCGAAGTTGCTGGGCCAGGAAATCCCGGCGCCGCCCCGCCTGCTCCTGCGCTGCATGACCGTTCGCCGCTTGAAAGAGCTTGGCGAGCTGGTTGGCAAAGCGCTGAGCCCGGGCGGGATCGTTGTCCATATACCTGACATCGATCACGTCGGTGCCTGGGCGGGGGACAACCTTCAGTCGACTCAGTGCCGCATCGATGGTGACATCGCGCGGATCCACGACCAACATGGTAAATCCAACCGGCGGCTGCTCCGGAACCGTCAAACCTATGGGCCCGAGCCGCAGCCGCTCGCCAAAGTCGGCGGAGGCTTCGTCGCCGCGAGAACGCAATACCACCCCCTCATGCGAGAAGCGAAGGGCGAAGGTGTCAGCCGGGGCCTTCGCCACCACGGTCACCTCGCGCAACGCGGCAATCGGGAAGCCGCGCCCGATCAGGGGCGCTCCTTGAATGAATGGCGTGGCTGGACGCAGCCGGAGTCCAAGGGAATCCACCACCGCGCCCACCAGCGTGCGGCTGGTAAGCACCTGGACCGCGGACAAGATGGGGTCCACCGGACGGTCAGGCGACTGGGGTGCGTTCTCAACTCCCCTCGTCAGGGTGCGCCGCTCGCCCGCCATCCGTATCACCGATCGGGCGCTGTACTGGGGCTCAGCCTGGAACAGCAGAAGAGCCGTGGCAGACACCGCCAGACCGATAACCACCAGGAAGAGTGGCAGGTTTTCCCGGACGGAGCGCAGCAGATGGGCGGGGTTGATACCGTCGCTCTGCAGCCCCCCGTCGGTCGCCGGCGCCTCGGGGGCCAAGGGGTGCGAGAGTACCCGGTCTCGAGAGCGGGATCCTGAGCGGCGGTCACGCATGGGCTGAGCTCACCTGAGGGAGAGTGCATGTCGGCCCGATCCCACAACAGGGGGGCAGGGCATGCGGAGACTGGGCCACATCAAGCACTGCAAATCCGTGCATCTTCGAGCCTCCTGCGGCACGTGGTATGTTCACTCCAGGGGTTATGCATCTCGTTCAACCCGCCGCGCACAGAGGAGGAGGCTCAGCCAGGATGGCAACCAGGCAGTGGGCCTGCGTACTTGCATCGCTTATGCCGCTGGCGGCCTGCTCCACTTCCCGCCCAATCAATCGCGCCGACCTGGCTCAGCGGGCCATTGCCGATCGGTCTCCGGCCGTTCTCCCCGCCCCCGCCCAGGGGTCGACCCGCTATTACGTGTCGCCCCGGGGGTCCGACACCCATTCAGGCCGTGCCGAAGCTCCGTTCCGGACTATCCAGAAGGCGGCCGATGTGGCCGGGGCGGGTGACACCGTCATCGTTCGGGCGGGGACCTATACCGGTGGGGAACGCATCGTCTCCCTGACCCGAAGTGGGGCCGACGGCCGGCCTATCACTTTCGTCTCCGAACGGAAGTGGGAAGCGGTGCTCGACGGGCAGAACGGCGCCAGCAGCGAGGGGTGGTACTTCGGTCCCGCGGTGGGTCACGTCCGAGTGGAGGGGTTCGAGATCCGGGACCTGGAGGCCCACGGCTTCGATTTCTACGGTGGCGGCGTCCACCACATCGCCATTGTCCGTAATCACGTGCACCACGTCGGACGGAACTGCACCGATACGAGCAATGGACGGACTGGCGCGTCCCTCGGTGCCGGCGCCCACGGCATAACCTTCGACGGCAACCTCTGGCATCACATTGGCCGCTTCGCTCCAGAGGAGCAGGGATGCTCACCACGAACCCGGAATTACCAGAACCACGACCACGGGATTTACGTAGCTGACGCCGATCACATCACCATCAGGAACAACGTCTTTTATGGGTTCGGCCGGGGCTGGCCCATTCACCGCTACTCCTCGGGCGGGACGACCTCGCGTGGACTCACCATTGTGAACAACACGTTCGCTGGCCAGAACCCGTATCGGGAGGGTCATATCATCCTGGCTACCCCCATTGACGAGCTCAGGATCGAAAACAACATCTTCCACGGCCCAAGAGCGGCCGCGCTGTATTTCGAAAATCTTCGCTTTGCCAATGCGACCGTGCGGTACAACATGATTCAGGGAGCTGCGCTCAAGGTGGGTAAACCGCGGGGAGTGAGCTTCTCACATAACTGGGAGCGGACCGATCCCAGACTGGTGGACCCTACCGATTTCCGGCTACGGTACGATAGCCCAGCCATAGATGCGGGGCTTCCGCTCGCGGACGTTACGCACGATGCCGACGGCGCGTCCCGGCCGCGCGGTACCGGGTACGACCTGGGAGCCTACGAGCGCTAATTGACGTCGAACGCGCGCATCCACATCTCCAGTGCCAAAACCCGGAACAGACTTCCGTATGCCTCGGGATTGGCATTCGCCGCGGCCGGGGAACGGTACCACTGGCGCAAGGGGGCCGGATCGACAAACCGCTCGCATCGGAGACTTCCCTCGAGAAGCTCCGTCACGACCGGCCGCAGCTCACCATCGAGCCACCGGCTGTCCGGCGCCGCAAATCCCAGCTTGGTCTTTCGTAGCCGTACTGCTTCAGGCATGAGGCCCCGGGTGGCTTCCCGAATGGCGAATTTGCTGCTGCCGCCCTGGATTTTCAGATGATCCGGCAGCGACAGGCCGTACTCCACCAGTTTGTGGTCGAGCAGAGGAACCCGGGCTTCAATGGAGAACGCCATCGACGACCGGTCTTCCATTCGGAGAAGGAGCGGGAGCGTATCCACCAAGATGTCTTCGACCTGGACCGCCTGCAGGGTGGTCCAGCCATCGTCCCGGGCCCCGCTCGTTGCGTGCCGCCACCACCGCGTCGCGGGGGTGCTCTCGCCGCCAATGGCAGTGTCCCAGTCGGCCCGGAGCACGCGCTGTAACAGCGAATCCACGCCCAGCAGGCGGCGCAGCCGGTTGGGCAAATAGCGATAGCCGCGGCGCAGGTCGAGCAGGTACAGGTCTCGCTGCAACAGGCTGGCCCATCCCTCGCGCGTCATCGTGCCGAGCTGTCCGTTGCGGAGCAATGACGCCAGGTAGGCGTAGCGGAACTTGGCATAGCCACCGAAGACTTCGTCGCCACCCTGGCCATCGAGCAACACTTTGACGCCCGCGTCACGAGCGGCGCGCATGACTCGCCACTGGGCGTAGAAGCTCATGCCCGAGAACGGCATGTCCTGGTGCCATGCCATCTGACCGAAGCTATCCCAGAAATCAGAGGCCGACGGGAACACCAGATGAGGTGTAGCACCGATCGAGTGGGCGACATCGAGGGCGTACTTGCGCTCGTCCAGCTCCGGATACTCGTAGCAGGAGGTAAAGGTATTGAATTGATCCCCCACCGCGCTGGCTAAGTCGGGCTGTTCCCGCCAGATCTTGCCGATCATACCCACAACCGCTGAAGAGTCGAGCCCGCCGCTCAGGCAGCTGCCGGCGCGCACGTCGCTGACCAGATGCGAGCGGGTGGTCTGGACCAGCATGTCGCGGAGTGTCGCGATTCGGTCTGTGTCGCTGAGGTTCCCCCCGGACGCTTGCGGTGCCGCCGTCCAGTAGCACCACTGTTTCAGCGCACGACTGGCGATGTCGAGCGTAAGGGCGTGGGCTGCCGGGAGCGCTTTGACATCACGAAAGATGGTTCGCTCGCGGTAGTCGCAGTTGCCGTGCACCAGGAAGCCCAGTACCCCCTCATCGTCCGCTGCCGGCCGGAGGCCGGGAAACGACAACAGCCCCTTGATCTCCGAGGCGAAGATGAAATGATCTTCCGGGGTGGCGTAGTAAAACGGCTTGATGCCCAGCCGGTCGCGGGCGCAGAAGAGCCGCCCGCGGGCTCCATCCCAGATGGCAAAGGCGAACATGCCATCTAGGCGCTGGAGGCAATCCTCGCCCCATTCCAGGTAACTCTGGAGCAGCACCTCGGTATCGGTGCGGGTGTTGAAATAGCGACCGCGGGTCTCGAGCTCCGAGCGGAGCTCCTGGTGGTTGTAGATCTCGCCGTTGAAGACGATCCAGGCGCCGCTGGCGCCCGCCGACATCGGCTGGAGGCCTCGGTCGGAGAGGTCGAGAATGGCCAGCCGCCGGTGGCCCAGCGCCACCTTGGCGGCAGGTGTGGCGCGTTCCTGAGACGTATGCCGCAGAAAGGTGGAGCAGTAGCCGTTCGACTCAGGCCAGCTGACGATGAACCCTTCGCCGTCGGGCCCGCGGTGGGCCTGCACGTCGTTCATCCGTTGTAGGACCCGGAGGTCTACCGGCTTCCCATTGAGTGCCGCTATGCCCGTTATACCGCACATCCAGGGGTTGCTCCGCTCTGGTGGTCAGGCCGCCACGAAGCCGGGACGCTCGACCCGGACCTTCGCCTGCGGCAGGACTGACCGGTAGATGTCGATCAGGCGCGCGGTGAGGACTCGCTCGTCGAGGTCCTGCACCGCGGTCCGGCTGTTGGTCCGCGTTCCCCGTCGGAGCACACGCTCCAGGGCCCCCGCAATGGTCTCGGCGCGATCGTCGGGACAGAGCTCACACCCGGCGATGCCGGCCAGGCGCAGGGGTACGTCGCCCACTCTCACCGAAACCACAGGCAGGTTACAGGCCAGCGCTTCTTTGACGGCGTTGGGCGAGCCCTCTTGCAGCGAGGTAAACACCAGCGCATCACACGCATTCATGAGCGTGGCGATCTCGTGGTGGGACTTGTCCCAGCCCGCGAGGAGCTGCGTCGGTATCGCGCGGCTGACGATCTCCACTGCCTGCATGGCCAGGCCATATCTCTTCCGCGCCAGCTCCGGGTTGCCAACGAACAGAACCAGCTTTCGATCCGACGGAAGCCCCAGCCGGCCCCGGGCCACGTGCTGAGGCTCCGGCTGGAACAGGTCGAGGTCTAGTCCAGACGGAAGTACATGAGCGTCGATGGAGCGCGGCAAGTGCCGCTTCATATGCTCTGATACCACGATGGCGGCGTCTGACCGGCGGGCGATCGTGCGGGAAAGCAGCCGCAGCAGCCATCCGGCCGGGATATACCGTCCGTTTTCGCCGATGATGCCTTCGAGGTCGTCGCCCCTAAATGTCACGACCAGCGGTACCCGCTTTGGCAGCGCCGTAATTCCGCTCTGGCCGAACTGCGCATGCACCAAATCGTAGGATCCGTGCTTCAGCCGGCGCTGTACCTCGCGCCATGCCGCGGCGTAGTTCCCCGGGCTGCGCGATCCCCGAAAGGGAAAAAGATCGACCTGGACCCCTTCGCGGCGCAGGAAGTCAGCCTGGCGGGCAATGAACACGGCCGCCCCACCCCGGCTGTTCCACCAGTCACTGGTCACCATCAGTACCCGCATGCTATCTGTCACGCGACGCTCCCATGCATTCAGCCATGCTGCGCTACCGTGACAGCGCCGTTTCGGCCGCGGCCGGAACGCCCTGGTTCAGGAGGTGGTCGTAGATCCCCCGCAGAAACCCGCAGCCGTAACTGAAGTGGAGGATAGGGAATACGGCGGTGAGCGCCGCTCCACACCGCCAATCGCGGCCGGCCGCAACGGCCGAACACGCCAGCACAAATCCAACGTACAGGGCGGCGATACATGCAAAGGCCGCACCGGCGCCCGGAACCCAGGAACTCAACCCGCCCGATCCAATCAGTGCCAAGAGCAAGATCGATGGCACCAGCTGCCGCGCGGTCATCACCCGCCCGACTTTCCGCGCTACCAGCGGCTTGAAGTATCCGTACTGGTAGTACATCCGGCTCAGGTGGCGGAACGACCGGCGGGCGAAGTAGCGGCAGGTCACCTCGGGGACGAGCAGAATCCGGCCGCCCTGCCTGGTCAAC
>Ga0180121_10000307_pt1 | contig 19894 bp, 15 predicted proteins | sample AntDrymUQ5402106_2_FD_129676 | JGI IMG/M metagenome (GOLD analysis project Ga0180121, IMG submission 129676) | Polar desert sand microbial communities from Dry Valleys, Antarctica - metaG UQ540 (21.06) (version 2) (version 2) | ecosystem: Environmental > Terrestrial > Soil > Desert | place...
ATCTCCTTGTGGTCGTTCTTGAGCAGCACGATGGCGTCGGTCGGCATGATCGGTGGCCTTTCGGGTCGGGTCTGGTCTGGTCAGGCACGGCGTACGAGCGGTGCTGTGCCCGAACTCGATGCGGTTATGCGCCGCCACCGACAGCGATCGAGGGTGAGCCGTGTCACGGTGGAGAGGTGACCCGCCTCCTCGCCGAGAGCGTCTGCGCCCTCGCCGTTCCCGTGCTCGCCCTCACCGCCTGTACGACGGCCGAGGAACCGTCGCGGGACCGGTCGTCGGCCCGGGCCACGACCCCCGCTCCCAGCCCGGCGCCGGCCACGCCCGACCCGGTCTCCGTCTTCGCGACGGTCGTCGAGCTGGCCGATCTCGGTCCGAGGGAGGCAACGTCCCGGCAGTTCCGGCGGGCGGTCCAGATCGTCGGCGACAGCCTGGCCGCCCTGGGCTACGAGGTCACCCAGCAGGAGTTCCGGGTTCCCGCAGGGCAGTCCTGGGGGGTGGACGTCGATGCCGGGCGGACGCTGAACGTCGTCGCGCGCCTGCCCGGCCCGTCGCCCGACGAGCCGCCGGTCGTCGTCGGCGCCCACCTCGACACGGTGCCTCAGGCGCCGGGCGCCGAGGACAACGCCAGCGGTGTCGCGGTGGTGATGGAGCTCGCGCGCCTCGCCAAGCAAACGGGGACGCCGCGGCCCGTGACGTTCGTGCTCTTCGGCGCGGAGGAGCCCCGTGGCCCGGGTGACGACCAGCACCACTTCGGCTCGCAGGACCACGTGCGCCGGGTCGACCGGGGAGATGAGACGGCACCCGCGGCCATGGTGTCCCTCGACCGGGTGGGGGCACCCGGGCCGGTGCCGGTCTGCACCGGCGGCCTCTCACCGCGCCGCGTCCAGCGGGAGATCCTCGCCGCCGCCGAGCGGCTCGGGGTTCCGGCACATGCCTGCCGGCCGCTCGCCTTCCACACGGCGTCGAGGAAGGTGTCCCCCCGTTGCCCGCCGGCCACCCGGGGCGCGAAGTCCGCTCCGATGACGACCGGGACGAGCCGGGAGCCCTTGAGCTCGCCGTCCCAGAACGTCAGCTCAAGCACCGTCCCCTCCTGCGTCTTGCGCATGAAGTCCATGTCGAAGACGAAGTTGCCCAGCGAGTAGACGACCAGCCCGCCCCGCACCGTCTCGACACCCTGGACCCGGTGCGGGTGCCCACCCACCACCAGGTCCGCCCCCGCGTCGACGAGCGCTCTGGCCACGAGCCGCTGGTCCCGCACCGTGCGGTGGGTGTACTGCGTTCCCCAGTGCGGCAGCGCCATCACGACGTCGACCCGCGACCGGAGGTCACGCACGATCCCGGTCACCCGGTCGAGGTCCGCCTGCACGAGTGGGCCGGTGCGCGGTGCCATCCGCACGCGCAGCGCTCCGGGGGCACCGGCCCGGGCTGCCGGGGTCTCGCCGATCGCGTCGAACGCGACAATCCCGAAGGTGACGCCGTTGCGCTCGACCAGGACCGGCTTCGACGCGCGCTCCAGGTCGGCCCCGGCCCCGACGGGCACGAAGCCACCCGCGTGCACCCGTCGTACGGTCTCGACCAACGCCGTCGGCCCGTAGTCGCCCGCATGGTTGTTGGCCAGCGAGAGCACGTCGTAGCCCGCGAGGCGCAGGCCCGCGCGCACAGACGGCGACGCACCGAAGGAGTCGCCGCCCTGCCTCGGCGCCCCCGCCTTGGACAGCGTGCTCTCGAGGTTGCCGATCGTCAGGTCGGCCCCGGCGAGCCGCCGGGCCATCGGCCGCAGGGCCGCACTCGGATCGGCGGTCGCGGCCAGCCGGTCACCGACCCGGCGGCCCAGCATGACGTCGCCGGTCACTGTCACGGTCGTCACCTCGGGCAGCGGCGGGCCCGGCACCGTCAGCGCGTACGCCGAGGGGTTTCGCAACGGGTCCACCCCGTCCACGGTGGCCACCGACACCGCCGGTCGGACCTGACCGGCCGGAACCACGGCCACGACGTCCGGGTCGGCGCGGGCCTCTCGCACCGAGCCGACCCGCAACGGGGCGGGTGCGTCGCCGAGGTCCCGCCAGTTGGCAAGGGTCCCGTCGGACAGGGCCCTGGCCTGTGCCTCCGTCAGCCTGACCCGACCACGGCTGGGGTGCACCACCACAACGAGCGGCGTGCGGGTCCGCGGCTGGGTAGCCTGCGGCGTCGAGTCGACCGCCGACGGCGAGGTGCTGCTCGGAGTGACCGCCCGCGGCCCTGCCGTGCCGCTCCCGCCCTCGGTGCACGCGGTCACGACCGTCAGCGCTGTGAGGGCCAGCGCCGCGCGCGAGGCGAGGGTCCGCTCGATCAGCACCGTCCCGACGCTAGTGCGTGGCGTCAACGCTGCCGTGGCCGAACGACCGCCTGTTCCACCTGGCTATAGGTTGCAGCGCCGGTGTCGAGCGACCTCGCCACCGCTCGCACCCGGTCGGAGAGGCGGTCCAGCGACCAGCCCCACGCGTCGGCGTGCTCGGACAGGGCGGCCGAGAGCTCCGCGCTGCCAGTGACGGCGGGGTCTGCGGCGGCGAGAGCCCGGCGGGCGCGGCCTGCGTCCACCGTCGCCGTGCGCAACCGCCGCGCCGTCTCGGACAGAGCCCTCGGCGTGACCTCGATGCGTGACATGCCAGCCAGGGTCGCGCGCCATCAACGGTCGGAGACGGCGCACGAACCGGCCTGTGGATGACGGGCCGGGTGTGGACGACCGTCGCTGCCAGAGTCGTCCCATGTCCTCGACGGCCTCGACGCATCCGCCGTCGACGGCCGTGCCGGGGGACCCCGACACGCTCGACGACATCGCGCTGACCTGTCGGCGCACGGCTGGGTCGCTGCGCGCCGACGCCTCGGTCCTGAACGACACCGACGTCGGCGGCTGGTCGGGGCAGGCCGCGGCCGCCTTCGCCCGGTCCGTCCACGGCCTCCCGCGCGACCTCGAGGCGGCGGCCGACTCCTACGACACGGTGGGCCGCGCCCTCACGACCTACGCCGCGGACCTGCGCGGTACCCAGGGGCACGAACGGCGGGTCGCGACCGAGCTCGACGAGCTGGGCGGACTGCTCCTCGCCGAGCGCCACCACCTGATCGGGGGGCTCGACCCGGCGTCGGAGGCGCTTCGCGAACGGCGGATGTCGGCGTACGAGGAGGAGCAGCAGGCTGTACGCCGTCGCCTGGCCGCGCTGACCGACGACGCCGCCCTTGCGGCCGGGACGGCTGCGTGCCGGGTCCGCTCGGCATGCGACGCCCCGCAGGCGCCGCCGAGCCTGTTCGACCGCCTCGCCGACGGCGCCGGGGACTGGGTCGAGGACCACGCGCAGGTCCTCACCGACATCTCGTTCGTCCTCAAGGGTGTCGCCGCCGTCGCAGGAGTCCTGGCGTTCGTGCCGGGGCTGGCGCCTTTCGTCGTGCCGATCGGGATCGCGGCGGGGGTGGCCGCCCTGGGCATCGACGCGGCTCTCGCCAGCCGTCGACGCGCGTCGTGGGCCGCTGTCGGCATCGACGCGGCACTCACGGCCATCCCGGCGGCACGTCCCGCACAGGCAGCCGTGCGCGAGGTGCGCACCCGCCTCGGCTCGGTCGTCGTCTACCGGGTGGAAGGGACGCCGAACGCGCGCATCTCGATCGACGCCGACAACAACGTGAGCTTCCAACGGCGCACGATGCTCTATCTCAACGTCGGCGACCGTGCGCGGGCCGAGCACTACTACCGCCGCAAGCTCGCAGACGGCCTGCCCGGTGTCCAGCTCAAGTCCTTCCGCGTGCCGAAACGGACCTACCGCGAGCTCAGCATCCGGGCGGTCGACCAGGAGCTCGCCACAGCGTTCCGGGGCCGGCCGCTGCGGGTGGACAGGACCATGGCCCGCGACCAGTACGGCCTCTGGAAGGCAGACTTCCGGGAGCTGGAGAGGCACATCCTGCCCGGCAGCGGAAGGATCCTGCGATGAGTACCGAGTCGACCGGTGTCGCACCCGACGAGTCCTCGTACGTCCTGGTCTCGATCGTGGCGGAGCACGAGGACCCCTACCGCGCGAGCGAGACGCTGCGCCGAGCGCTGCCGCCTGACGATCCGCCTGAGGGCTGGCTGTGGTTCTACGTGCGGCCTGAGCGTCGCGACCGGTTCCAGGTCGTCGTCCTGATGCAGCGCCGGCCGGAGGGCTACCAGCCGTTGCTCGACATGCTCGAGGGACTGGAGTGCGGCGAGATCGAGGGTCAGGAGCTGTCCCTGGACGAGCCGGTCCTGCCGCCGAAGACTCCCTTCCGCAGCAGGTTGGGGGTGCTGGAGCGGCTGCGACGGAGGTGACGAGGGGCCGGAATCGCCGCACGGCGGGACATAGCGGCCGACGCGCACCGACCCGGACTGGAAATCGCCACCACGCCGCGCCTGCAAGTCACTAGCGTGTGGCAGGCGCCGGCGTGGCGCCGGCAGTGAGACCGGGAGGGGCACGACATGCGTAGGGTCTACAAGTGGATCGCACATCTGATCGCTCTGGGAGTTCTCCTGCAGGCAGCCTTCGTGGCCAGCGCGTGGTTCCAGACGATCAACGACATCGACGGCGGCCTGACCATCACCGAGGACTACGAAGGCAACCTCGGCCACTCGCTGCACGGCACGAACGGCTTCATGGTGATGCCCGTGGTCGGTCTGATCTTCTTCATCGTGTCGTTCTTCGCCAAGCTCCCGGGCGGCGTGAAGTGGGCCGGCTTCACCTTCCTGGCCATCGTCGTCCAGGTGGTCCTGGCCCTGGTCGCGTTCGGGGCGCCGATCGTGGGCCTGCTGCACGGCATCAACGCGTTCCTCGTGTTCGGCCTGGCGCTCTATGCGGGTCGTCGCGTGGCTGCGGGAGTGACGGAGCACGATCACGTCCACACGGGGGCGGCGGCCACTGTCTGACCTGCGCCGTGTGCCGTGGCGTCCGGTGGCCGCCGCGGTGGTCACGTTCCTGCTCGTCGCTCCGCTCGGTTGGCTCTGGTGGTCGAGCCTCGTGCCGGCGACCTACTCCGTCATGGACATGGGGTACGCCGACTACGGCGGCGGCCCCCGGGGCGACGGCCACGCACGTCACGCCACCGGCGGAGTCAGCCTCGCCACGCTGACCGGCCCGCGCGACGGAGCACCGGACATGGCCATGACACTCACCGCGCGACAGGGCCGCTTCCGGCTCGCCCGGGGTGAGCGCGCGGACGGGTTCACGCTGAACGGCACCTCGCCGGGCCCTGCGCTCGAGGCGAGGCAGGGTGACCTGGTCGAGGTGACGCTGGTCAACGACGACGTCGACGCGGGCGTGACATTGCACTGGCACGGCATCGACGTCCCGGGCGCCGAGGACGGCGTCGCAGGCGTGACCCAGGACGCCGTCCCCGCTGGCGATACGCACGTCTACCGGTTCGTCGTCCCCCACGAGGGCACCTACTGGTACCACTCCCACCAGGTGTCCCACCGTCAGGTCCGCGAGGGCCTGTGGGGCACGTTCGTCGTTGCACCCGGCGATGAAGCAATCGCAGCTGCCGGCACCGACTCGGTCGTGGCGGTGCACACGTACGACGGGGTCCGCACCGTCAACGGCCGCACCGGGGTGACCCGCGTCGTGGCTGCGGCCGGGTCCACGGCGCGGCTACGAGTGGTCAACACCGACAACGGACCGCTTCGCGTATGGCTCGGCCCCTCGGCGTACCGCGTCGTGGCCGTGGACGGCTACGACCTCAACGGGCCGACGGACGTCCACGGCCGCGGGCTGGTCGTCCCCGCCGGTGGCAGGGCCGATCTCGAGCTGGTCGTGCCGGGGAAGGGTGCCCGCCTCGACGTCGGGGGTGGGGTGTCTGTTCTCGTCGGCCCTCGCGGCGCCACGGTTCCTCCCATCACGCCGGAGCCGGCCGAGCGGGTGGACCTGCTGACCTACGGCGCCGGAGCAGACCTTCCCTTCGACCCCGACCAGGCCGACCGCCGGTTCGAGTACAACATCGGTCGGCGCCCCGGCTTCGTCGACGGCCGGCCCGGCTACTGGTGGTCGATCAACGGCAAGCTGTTCCCGGACGTCCCGATGTACGTCGTCGACGAGGGCGACATCGTGCGGATGACCATCAAGAACTCGAGCGGTGACGTCCACCCGATGCACCTGCACGGCCACCACGCGGTCGTCCTGCGCCGCAACGGTGTCGAGTCCACCGGGAGCCCGTGGTGGGTCGACTCGCTCGAGGTCGAGGACGGCGAGACCTACGAGATCGCCTTCGTCGCCGACAACCCGGGTGTCTGGATGGACCACTGCCATAACCTCTCGCACGCGGCGGAGGGGCTGGTTGCGCACCTCGCGTACAACGGCGTGAGCGAGCCCTACGTCGTCGGGCGCAAGGTCGGCGACGCCACGAACGAGCCCGAGTAGGCGTCAGGTCAGGTCGAGGTCGACGACCACCGGCGCATGGTCGGACGGCCCTTTCCCCTTGCGGGCGTGCCGGTCGACGTACGCGTCGCGCACCGCCCCGGAGAGCACCGGTGTGGCGTAGACCAGGTCGATGCGCATGCCGAGGTTCTTGTGGAACATGCCCGCCCGGTAGTCCCAGTAGGTGAAGGGCCGGTCGTACTTCAGCGGTCGAGGCACCACGTCGACCAGCCCGGTCTCCCGCAACGCCGCGAGGGCGGTGCGCTCGGGCGGGGTGACGTGCGTCGACGCGGCGAAGGCCGCCGGGTCCCACACGTCGTCGTCGGTCGGGGCGACGTTGAAGTCGCCGAGCACCGCGAGTCGTGGATGCGTCGCGAGCTCGACCGCCACTGTCTCTCGCAGGGCGCTCAGCCAGGCGAGCTTGTAGGCGTAGTGGTCGTGGCCGGGCTCGCGGCCGTTGGGCACGTAGACCGACCACAGCCGTACGCCGCCGCAGGTCGCCGCGACGGCCCGCGCCTCCGGGTCGGGGTAGCCGGGCTCGCTCGCCAGACCGCGCACGACGTCCTCGAGCCCCATCTTGGACAGCACCGCGACCCCGTTCCACCGGCCGTCACCGTGCACGGCGACCTCGTAACCCAGCTCGCCGACCTCAGCGTGCGGAAAGGCGTCGGCCGAGCTCTTGGTCTCCTGCAGGCACACGGCATCCGGCGCCGTGTCCTGGAGCCACTCGAGCAGCCGGGGGAGCCGGGCTCCCACCGAGTTCACGTTCCACGTCGCGATCCGCATCAGAAGAGTCTCCCAGTGCAGCTGCCGCAGCCCTGAGCCTGTCCGCCACCATCCTCCCCGCGCATGCCGCGGAACCCGGGGGGACGCGCCACGCCGGGGACGACCAGGGATCCGCGGGCTATCAGGACGTCAACAGTGACTCGTCGGTCCGGCTCGTCCTGCACGCCGGTGACGTCAAGAGCGGGTCGTCGACCTGCGACGACGCCCGGTTCGCGGACCTGGCGGCGCTCTACGACACCTTCCGTGACCCGCTTGTGCTGACCCCTGGCGACAACGACTGGACCGACTGCCACCGGCGAGCAACGGCAGCTACCACCCACTCGACCGGCTGGCGGCCGTCCGGCAGACATTCTTCCCCCAGCCGGGCCGCACGACCGGTGGCCGGCCTATGAAGGTCGATACCCAGGCCGAGGACGCCCGGCACTCGGCGTACGTGGAGAACGTCGCCTTCGAGCGCAAGGACGTCCTGTTCGCCAGCGTGCATGTCGTCGGCAGCGAGAACGACCTGGCTCCGTGGACCGGCCTGCCCGGCGGCGATCGTCCGGCCGAGCGGCTCGCGGAGTACGAGGCTCGCCTCGCCGCCGACCTCGCCTGGGTCGACTCTGCCTTCGACCGCGCCGCAGCGACCGGCGCAGCGGGCGTGCTGCTCCTGATGCAGGCCGAGCCGGTGGCGATACCAGGCTTCCTGGCGGTGCGAGACCTGATCCTGGCGAGGTCGGCGGAGTTCGGGAAGCCGGTGCTCCTGGTGCAGGGCGACGAGCACGTTTACGAGGCCGAACGGGCCTACGGCGGCGTGCCCAACCTGACGCGCCTCGAGATCTTCGGTGACACGGCGTCGAGCTGGCTGCGGCTGACTGTTGACCCCAAGGCGCCCCAGCTCTTCTCCTGAACGCCGCAGCAGGTCACGCCCTGACCGGCGGCTCAGGCGGCTGGCTGGATGCTCCAGGGTGGCGGGTTCGGTGGCTCGGGCCACTGCACCGCACGACGCAGCGCGGGGTCGAGGTCGGGGTAGGGGATGTCGGCCAGCCGGTGACCGGCACGGGTGAGCGCGTTCGCCCCGAGCCCACCGATCACGTGGTCGAGGTCGAGTCGCCCCCCGCCCCAGGTCGGCTCGATCGTGGTCGGGGTGACCGACACGGACGTCAGCTCCACGGACGGGTCGGCGGCGACCGAACCCGACTCGGGCAGTCGCTCCCCGTCGGGCCGGTGGAACGTGAACCGTCCCTGACCACGTGCCAGCACCAGGTATCCCAGCTCGTGCACCGCACGGTGATGGTTGGGACAGAGCAGGACCAGGTTGTCCATGTCCGTCGGTCCGTGCCGCGACCACCAGATGACGTGGTGAGGGATCAGCCGATGTCGTTGTGTGCAACCGGGGAACCGGCAGCAGCCGTCCCGGGCGCGCAACGCTCGGCGTTGCCGCCCGGAGGCGTGCCGCCGCGAGCGGCCGAGGTCGAGCGGCCTGCCGTCGACGGCATGGAGCATCAGCTGGCTGGGAGATTCGCACATCATCCGCAACACGGTGCTCGCCACCAGCGGCTGACCGTTGTCGAGGGAGCAGCCCGGAGGCCGGGTGGCCCGTGACAACTGCTCGACGGACGTACCGCTCGAAGCATCCTCTTCCGCGCACGCCAACCGCTCGGCTGCGTCTCGGCCAGCCCGGGCAGCCTCGTCGAGAGCAGCCACATCAGCGTGGACGACCACCTGGGTGCTCTCGCCCGGCGAGGCGCTGGAGCCGGAGACCAGGAACTCCTCGGCGATGAGGATGACGGCGTCGGCTTCGGCCCGCTGCATCGGCGAGGAGTCGGTGAATGCCTCGGCCAGGGCTGCCTCCTCCGGTGTCTCGACCGGCCGCCCTTGATCGTCCAGCACGACGCGGCGGGCAGCCTCGACGGCGGCGTCCAGGATCGCTGCTTGCTCCGGCGCCACCCGCAGGGTGAAGACCACCGAGCCGTCCTCCTCCTCCCGTCGGCTCCACCCCCGGCGGACATGGGAGGAGGCGGAGGTCTCCGGCAGAAGGCACGTGCGCCACGAGCGGACGATGCGTTCGAGCTGCGCGCCGGTGGCGCCGAGCGCCAGCTCCAGCAGCTCGGGCTCGGTCGGAGGCGTGGCGACCCGACTGACCGCGCGCACCTTGCAGTAGGAGAGCCGGCCGGCGGCGAAGGCCTCGCGGACCAGGGGAAGGGACCCGAGCGACCTCGCCACACGCAGTCGCTCGCGGGCGACCCCGAGCCGCATGCCCGTGCGCCAGGACAACCAGTGCGCGCTCGACTTCATCCCGGACGCCCCCCAGCCCTGGCGCACGTCGAACTCGGCGAGGAGCTCGAGGAACTCACACTCGGCTGCCGCGATGCGCGCGGCGAGGCAGCACAGCCGGTCCTCCAGGTCCCCGAGGGTCAGGGCGGTGAGGTCCGCCGGATCAAGGGGCAGATCGGCGCTCGCATCCATGGATCGACGCTAGACGGGAGGCCGGACACAACCCGCAAAGACGTTTCCGCGGAAACGCTTCTAGGGCCTCCTGCGCAGTGCCTCCGGCCCGAGCACAGCCTCGCCGCCGCTCCTCTTGCTCTCCTGGCGAGCCACGACCGTGCGGCCGAGGAGCAGCCAGCCGAGGAAGCCGACGAGCAGCGCGACGAAGACGCCGAGGTTGGCGAACGCCCAGTCGCCCTCGCGCCCGCCGAGGCCGAGTGGTCCCAGCAGGTAGCCCTGCCAGTCCAGCCAGCCGGCGAAGGTGTTGGTGACCAGACCCCAGCCGAGGAAGGTGCCGAGCGCGATGAGCCCGACGCCCGCCGGCTGGACCGCGCCGTAACGTCCCTGTGTGTCATAGAGCTCGGCATCGGCGTACGGCGCGTGGCGCAGCGCCAGGTCGGCGATGAAGATCCCGCACCATGCGGCGATCGGCACGCCCACCGTGATCAGGAACCCGGTGAACGGTCCGATGAAGTCGTCGGCGAAGAAGACGACGTAGATGGCGCCGATGGTCATGATCACCCCGTCGATCGCGGCGGCGACCGGGCGGGTGACCTTCAGACCGAGGGTCAACAGCGCCAGACCTGAGGAGTAGATGTCGAGGACCGCCCCGCCGACGAGACCGAGGACGGCGACGACGGCGAAGGGCACGAGGTACCACGTGGGCAGGATCGTCGTCAGGGCACCGATCGGGTCGGCGCCGATCGCCTCGCCGAGCTCCGCACTCGACCCCACGAGCAGCAGCCCGAAGACCACCAGCACCAGCGGTGCGACCGCCCCACCGAGGGTGGTCCAACCGAAGACCCCCGCGCCGGAGGACCGGCGGGGGAGGTAGCGCGAGTAGTCGGCCGCGGTGTTCACCCAGCCGACCCCGAAACCGGTCGCCGCGAGGGCGAGTGCGCCGACGAAGGCCTGGGTGGAGCCGCTCTCGAGGCCGGACACGGTGCCCCAGTCGACGGTGTCGACCGTCAGCGCGATGAACCCCACCGTCAGCACGGCGGTCGCGATCGTGATCAGCGTCTGCAGCCGCATGATGGCGCTGAAGCCGAGGATCCCGGCACCCGTGACCAGCGCGGCAGTGACTAGGAAGGCCACCACCTTGGTCGCGGTCCCGCCACCCCATCCGAGCTCGGTAAAGACAGTCGCAGTGGCCAGCGTCGACAGGGAGACGAGCACGGTCTCCCAGCCGACCAGCAGCAGCCAGGACAGGAACGTCGGCACGGCGTTCCCGGTGACCCCGAACGCCGCCCGGCTCAGCACCATCGTCGGCGCGGACCCGCGCTTCCCGGCCAGCGCGACCAGCCCGCACAGCGCGAAGGACGCCACCACGCCGAGGACGGCGGCGACCGTTGCCTGCCAGAACGAGATGCCGAAGCCGAGGATGAACGCGCCGTAGCTGATGGACAGGACCGAGACGTTGGCCGCGGCCCACGGCCAGAACAGGTCACGTGGCGCCCCCGTGCGTTCGCCCTCCGAGATGACGTTGATGCCGTTCTGCTCGACGGACAAGCTGCTTGACGGGGTGGTCGGCGTTGCCGTCATGACCGGGTCCTCTCGGCGGTGCGGGCGAGGCAGTCTTGCAGGACGGTGCGTACGACGGGGCCGAGCCGTCCCGCGGTCTCGGTCGCGACCGCCACGACATCGTCGGGGTCGAGCTCGACCCCGGAGTCCTCGACGGTCGCGATCGCGGACAGGCCGTTCAGCTCGAGCCCTTCCGCGCGGGCAGCGATGGCCTCGACGACCGTCGACATCCCCACCAGGTCCGCGCCCAGTGTCCGCAGCATCCGGGTCTCGGCGCCGGTCTGGATCGCCGGGCCGGACAGCTGGGCATAGACGGCCTCGACGAGCCTCGGGTCGGCAGCGAGAGCGACCGCGCGCAGGCCCGGGCTCCACGCGTCGGTGAGGTCGACGAACCTGGCGCCGGTCAGCGGGGACACGCCCGTCCAGTTGATGTGGTCGGTGACGACCGCGCCGGTGCCGGGCGGCCAGTCCGGGCGCAGGCTGCCACTCGCGTTGGTCAGGACGGCAACCCGGGCGCCGGCCGCGGCCGCGACGCGCACCGGGTGCGCCACGGCCGCCGGGCCGTGCCCCTCGTAGAGGTGGGTCCGGCCGAGGGCGACGAGCACGGTCGCGTCGTCGAGCTTGCAGATTCGAAGCAGGCCCTGGTGACCGGGCGCCGCCGGAGGGACGAAACCGGGAAGCTCGGTGGTCGGGAGCTCGGCGAGGACCTCACCAAGACTTGCTGCCACCACGTCCCAGCCGCTGCCGAGCACGACGAAAGCGTCGACCCGATCGACGCCCGTGCGCTTCGTCAGCTCCCACGCGGCCTGGGCGGCGATGCGGTGCGCGTCGTCCACTCGCACACCGTAGTGCTCAGGCAGGTAGTGCTCAGGCAGCCACCGCCAAGGCGAACGGCAGCACTCCGGTGGCACCGGCCTGCCGCAGGGTGCGGCCTGCCACCGTCATCGTCCAGCGCGAGTCGACCAGGTCGTCGACGAGCAGCACCGGACCCCGCAGACCGGCAAGTCCACTCACGACCGACGGCGGCGCCGTGAAGCGGTCGTGCACGGCTGCAAGACGGAAGGCGCTGTTGCCACCGGGCTCACCGGGAGAGGTGTCGTGGGTCAGGGCGAGGGCGCCGAGCAGCGGCAGGCGCCCGAGGGTCGACAGGTGCTCGGCCACCGATCCGAGCAGCAGGGGTCGCCGCAGCGACGGCATCACCACCACACCGGCCGGCCGGGTCGCCCAGCCCCACCCGGCGAGGACGTCGACGCAGGCGGCCAGGAGGGCGTCGTCGGCCGGGCCGTCCGGGGCCGTCGGTGCGAGCAGCATGCGCAGGCGCTGCCCCCAGCCGAGGTCGGTCAGCCGGGCCACGGCGCGACCCTCCTCGACCCGTTCGTCCGCCTTGATCCGTCCGGATAGCGCCACCCCGAGCCGTGACATGCCCGAGGGCCACAGCGACCGGGGTTCGACGGGCACCCCCACCTTGCGCAGGGCGCGCCCCGCAGAGGCGGCTGCACCCTCGGGCACGTCCGGGTCGAACCACTGGCCGGCGCACCGGTCGCAACGGCCGCAGTCGCTCGCCCCCGCGTCGTCGAGCTGCTCCTGCAGGAACCGCATCCGGCAGCCCTCGGTGCCCTGGTAGCCGAGCATCGCCGAGGCCTCGGACTCCCTGGCGGTGGCGACGCGCGCGTAGCGGTCCTCGTCGTACGTCCACCCGGTCCCGGTCGAGAGCCAGCCGCCGGTGACCCGGTGCACGGCGCCCTCGACGTCGAGCACCTTGAGCAGCAGCTCGAGCCTCGTTCGGCGCACGTCGGCGACCGTCTCGAGAGATGCCGTGGACATCGGCTTGTCGCTCGCGGAGAGTGCCGCCAGAACGGCATCGGCGTCGGCCCGGCGTGGCATGGACGCCGTGGCGAAGTAGTGCCAGATCTCCCGGTCCTCGGGGGCGGGCAGCAGCAGCACGTCGGCGCGCTCGGTGGCGCGACCGGCCCGGCCGACCTGCTGGTAGTAGGCGACCGGCGACGCCGGCGCACCGAGGTGCACGACGAAGCCGAGGTCGGGCTTGTCGAAGCCCATGCCCAACGCGCTCGTGGCGACCAGCGCCTTGACCTCGTTGTCGCGCAGGGCCCGCTCGAGCTCGAGCCGGTCGGCCGGGTCGGTCCGCCCGGTGTAGGCGCAGACCTCGTGGCCGGCGTCCCGCAGCAGCGCCGCGGCGTCCTCGGCGGCGGCCACGGTGAGGGCGTAGACGATGCCGCTGCCGGGCAGCTCACCCAGCCGTGCGGTCAGCCAGCCCAGCCGGGCCTCGGGGGTCGGCAGCGGCAGCACCCCGAGGCGAAGGCTGGCGCGCGCGAGCGACCCGCGCACCGTGCGCACGGGAGCGCCCCCTGCCCCGAGCTGCTCCACCACGTCGTCCACCACCCGCTGGTTGGCGGTGGCGGTGGTCGCGAGCACGGGGCGACCCGGCGGCAGGGTGGCGAGCAGGTCGCGGATGCGCCGGTAGTCCGGCCGGAAGTCGTGCCCCCAGTCGCTGATGCAGTGGGCCTCGTCCACGACCAGCAGGCCGGTGGCCTCGGCCAGCCGCGGCAGCTGCTCGTCGCGGAACCGCGGGTTGTTGAGCCGCTCGGGGCTGACCAGCAGCAGGTCGACCTCGCCGGTAGCGAGCGCCGAGGTGACCGAGGCCCACTCGTCGGCGTTGGCGGAGTTCATCGTCACCGCGCGCAGCCCGGCGCGCCGGGCCGCCTCGACCTGGTCGCGCATCAGCGCGAGCAGCGGGGACACGATCAGCGTCGGCCCGGCCCCTCTCGCCCGCAGCAGCGCGGTCGCGAGGAAGTAGACAGCGGACTTCCCCCAGCCGGTCCGCTGCACGACCAGCACCCGCGCCCCACCCTCGACCAGCGCCTCGACCGCCTCCAGCTGCCCGTCGCGCAGCTCGGCGTCCTCGCGCCCCACCAGCGCACGCAGCAGCACCTTGGCCTCGACGGCTAGCCCGGTCGCGGGAGCTGCGGAAGCTGTGGGAGCCGTGGTCATCTCCCCACCCCACCACAGGGGCGGGACACGGAGGTCGCTCAGAGCTGGCGGACCACCTCGGCGGCGACCAGGCGCAGCTGGTCGAGGTCGTCGAGGTCCATCAGCTGCAGGTTGACCCGGGTCGCCCCGAGGTCGCCGAGCCGGCCCAGCTTGTCCACGACCTCGCCGACCGTGCCGCCGAGACCACCGGCGCGCACGTCGGCCGGTGAGGCGTCCACGAAAGCGGCCCGGCGCGTCACCTCCGCCTCGTCACGGCCCACGGCGAGGGTCTGTGCCGCGGACAGCACGAGCGAGGCCGGGTCCCGCCCGGCCTCCTCGCACGCGCGGCGGACCCGGTCGAAGCACGCCTCGATGCTGTCGAGCCCCGCGAACGGCACGTTGTACTCCGCTGCGAAGCGCGCGGCCAACGCGGGCGTGCGCCGCGGACCCGTCCCGCCGATCACGACCGGCAGCGGTTGTTGCACGGGCTTGGGCAGGGCGGGGCTGTCGCGCAACGTGTAGTGCGTCCCGGAGAAGGAGAACGTCTCACCGGGCGGCGTCGCCCACAGCCCCGTGACCACTGCGAGCTGCTCCTCCAGCACGTCGAAGCGTTCACCGACCGGCGGGAAGGGGATGCCGTACGCCGTGTGCTCGGCCTCGAACCAGCCGCTGCCCAGCCCGAGCTCCACCCGGCCGACGCTCATCGCGTCGACAGTGGCGACCGCGATCGCGAGCGGCCCGGGCAACCGGAACGTCGCGGACGACACCATGGTCCCCAGCCGGATGCTCGTCGTGTCCCGAGCCAGGCCCGCCAACGTCACCCATGCGTCGGTCGGGCCCGGCCCGAGATCGCGGGGGCCGATGCGCTGGTAGTGGTCGGACCGGAAGAACGCGTCGAAGCCCAGCCGCTCGGACTCCAGCGCCACCGCCAGCAGGTCGTCGTAACTCGCGCCCTCCTGCGGTTCGGTCATCACCCGCAGCTGCACGGGTCCGCTCATCCCTGGCTCGTCATCTCATCAGGGCGGCGGACACGACGTCGCGCGCCTCCGCCTGGATCAGCGACAGGTGATCGGGCCCCCGGAAGCTCTCGGCGTAGATCTTGTACACGTCCTCGGTGCCCGACGGGCGCGCGGCGAACCACCCCGACTCCGTGGTCACCTTCAGCCCGCCGACGGCCGCCCCGTTGCCGGGCGCCTCGGTCAGCGTGGCCGTGATCGGCTCGCCCGCGAGCTCGACCGCGCTCACCTGCTCCGGCGAGAGCCGCGACAGCACGGCCTTCTCCTCGCGGGTGGCGGGCGCGTCGACCCGCGCGTACGCCGGGTCGCCGAAGCGCTCGACCAACGACGCGTAGCGCTGGGACGGCGAGGAGCCCGTCACCGCCTGGATCTCCGCGGCCAGCAGGGCGAGCAGGATGCCGTCCTTGTCCGTCGTCCAGACGGTGCCGTCGCGGCGCAGGAAGGACGCGCCGGCGGACTCCTCGCCCCCGAAGGCGATCGAGCCGTCGAGCAGGCCGGGGACGAACCACTTGAACCCGACCGGCACCTCGTGCAGCCGTCGTCCGAGCGACGCAGCCACCCGGTCGATCATGCTCGAGCTGACCAGCGTCTTCCCGACGGCTGCCTCCGCGGGCCAGCCGTCGCGGGAGGAGAAGAGGTACTCGATGGCGACCGCGAGGAAGTGGTTGGGGTTCATCAGGCCGGCATCGGGGGTGACGATGCCGTGCCGGTCGGCGTCGGCGTCGTTGCCGGTGGCCAGGTCGAACGGGGACGCCGACCCGTCGTGCGGTGACATCTTCGCGACGAGCGAGGCCATCGCGAACGGCGACGAGCAGTCCATGCGGATCCTGCCGTCCCAGTCCAGCGTCATGAACCGCCACGTCGGGTCGACCTCCGGGTTGACCAGCGTCAGGTCGAGGCCGTGCCGCTCGGCGATCTCGCCCCAGTAGTCCACGCTCGCCCCGCCGAGCGGGTCGGCGCCGATGCGCAACCCGGCCGCCCGCACCGCGTCGAGGTCCAGGACCGAGGGCAGGTCGTCGACGTAGGTCCCGAGGTAGTCGTAGGAGCTGGTCGTGTCCGCGGAGAGCGCCCTGGACAGCGGCACCCGGCGTACGTCCCGGAGGCCTCCGCGCAGGATCTCGTTCGCGCGGTCCTGCACCCACCCGGTGATGTCGCTGCCGGCCGGCCCGCCGTCGGGCGGGTTGTACTTGAAGCCCCCGTCCTGGGGCGGGTTGTGCGAGGGCGTGACGACGATCCCGTCAGCGCGGCTGGAGCCGTGTGCGTTGTGGCGCAGGATCGCGTGGGAGAGCGCGGGGGTCGGCGTGTAGCGGTCCCGGCGCTCGACCAGGACGGTGACGTCGTTGGCTGCGAGGACCTCCAGCGCCGTCGCCCAGGCCGGGGCAGAGAGCGCATGGGTGTCGCGGGCGAGGAACAGCGGGCCGGTGACGCCGACGCCAGCGCGGTGCTCGCAGATGGCCTGGGTCGTAGCGGCGATGTGCGCCTCGTTGAACGCGCGGTCCAGCGACGAGCCCCGGTGCCCGGAGGTCCCGAAAGCGACCTGCTGCGCTGGGACGTCGGGGTCGGGCTCGTCGGTGAAGTAGGCCGTGACCAGGCGCGGGACGTCGACGAGGTCGCTCTGCTGCGCGGGCCGACCTGCCCGCGAGTGCTCGCTCATGTCGGCCAGCGTGCCAGACGCTCGGCGTGCCAGACTCGGCCGGTCGGCGGACAGCGAGCGAGAGGCAGGCCCGGGTGAGCGAGGCGGCGGGCCGGCGCCCGGCATCCGACGACGACCAGGGCCGCATCCGTCTCGACCTCGCGATGGCGGCGGCGGAGGTCGGCACCTTCGACTGGGACATCTCGGGCGACGTGCTGGTCGTCGACGAGCGGTTCGCCCGCATCCTCGGCATCGACCTCGGGCAGTTCGACTCCCGCGTCGCCTCCGTCTGGGCCACCCTGGTGCCGGAGGACGTCCCCGCCGTCGAGGCGGCCATGCTCGCGGCGATCGACTCCTGCGGCGAGTACGCCGCGGAGTACCGCGTCCGGCACCCCGACGGCTCGCTGCACTGGGTCGAGGCTCGCGGCCGGGTGCTCGCCGGGGCCGACGGGCTGGCCGCGCGCATGCTGGGCGTCGCCCGCGACTCCACCGAGCTCCGGCTCGCCCGCGACACGGTGGCCAGGGCGCTCGAGCACATGGCCGACGCGTTCCTGGCCGTCGACGCCGGCTGGCGGGTGACCTTCCTCAACCAGCACGCCGAGACGCTCGTCGGCACCGGCCAGGACGCGGTGGGCCAGACGTTGTGGGAGGTGTGGCCGGCGCTCACAGCTGCCGGTCATGGCACCGCTGTCCGCGCGGCGATGACGAGCGGGACCGCCGGGGTGGTCTCGTTCTACGTCTCCTCGACGGACCGGTGGTTCCAGCTGCGACTGATCCCCGACTCGGAGGACGGCGGCGGGCTGACGATCTTCGGCGCGGACGTGACCGCGGTCCGGGCCGCCGAGGTCGAGGAGGCGCGCGAGCTGGGCCGGCCCGAGCAGGCGCGCCGCGTGCTCGCCTACACCGCGGCCCTCGCCGAGGCCGACTCGCTGCCGGAGGTCATCGACACGGTGGCCACCATGGTGCTCCCGGCGTTCGGGGCGACGGGCATGCTCGTGTCCCTGGTGGAGGCCGGCCGGCTGAAGCTGGCCGGGCACGCGGGGTACCAGCCCTCCGCCGTGACCCTGCTCGCCATGCTCGACATGGACGACGAGACGCCGATCGCGCAGGTCCTGCGCACCCGGGAGCCGCTGTTCCTGCCGTCGCGGGACGCCTATCTCGCCCTGTTTCCCGGGAAGCGGGAGCTGGTGGAGTCGAGCGGCAAGAGCGCGTGGGTGTTCCTGCCGCTGAGCGTGTCCGGCCGGGCCGTGGGGACGCTGACGGTGAGCTTCGACGAGCCGCGCCTCCTCGGTCCGGAGGAGGGGTCGTTGCTGGTCATTGTGGGAGGCCTGATCGGCCAGACAGTCGCTCGCGCGCGGCTGCGCGACCTGGAGCGCACGCTCGCCGCCGAGCTGCAGGCCCAGCTGCTCCCCCGTGCGCTGCCGCAGCCGCAGGGCCTGCGCGCCCGGGCGCGCTACCTGCCGGCCACCGACGGCATGGGGGTCGGCGGCGACTGGTACGACGTGCTCGAGCTTCCCGGGCAGCGCATCGGCCTGGTCATCGGCGACGTGCAGGGCCACAGCATGCGCGCGGCGGCTGTGATGGGCCAGCTGCGCAACGCCCTGCGCGCGTACGCCGCGGAGGGCCACGAGCCGGCTGCTGTTCTCTCGCGCACCAACAGGTTGATGAGCGACCTCGACCCGACGCTGTTCGCCACGTGCTGCTATCTGGTGCTCGACCTTCGATCAGGCACGGCCACCCTTGCGCTGGCGGGCCACCCGCCGCCCCTGGTGCGCTCGAACGACGGACACGTGTCGGCGCTGCTCGCGCCGGTGGGCCCACCGCTCGGGGTGGCGCCGGAGGACGAGTACCGCACTCGGGAGACGGTGCTCGCGCGCGGCGACGTGGTCGTGCTCTACACCGACGGCCTGGTCGAGGACTCCCGGCGCAGCCTCGAGGTGGGGACAGAGGCGCTGATGGCCGTCCTGCGGGAGACGGCGGTCGCCGACCTCGACGACCTGGACGGGCTCGCCGACCGGCTGCTCGCGGTGGCCTCGGAGACCGGACACCGCTCCGACGACATCGCCGCACTCGTCGTGCGCCATGACGGGCTGCCCGAGTCCGAGCGCCCCGTCAACGCGCGGACCGTCGTCGACCGGGCCGATCCCCGGGCCGCACGCGCTGCGCGGGACTTCATCGCCGTCTTCGTCGGCGCGCAGTTTCTCGAGGTCCGCGACACGTGCGTGCTGCTCGTGTCCGAGGTGGTGACCAACGCCCTGCGCCACACTGGGGGAGAGGTGGTCCTCGAGCTGTGGCGCTTTCCCGGACGGCTGCGCGTCGAGGTGTCCGACGAGACCTCGCGGGGCCCGGTCGCCGGTGGCCGCAACCTGCTCGACGGCCCGGGCTGGGGTGTCCCGCTGATGGACGCGCTCAGCGACCGCTGGGGCACCGCCCCGCACGGTGACGGCAAGGTCGTGTGGTTCGAGCTCGACCTGCCTATCTGACTCCCGGGGTCGAGGCCGTCAGGCCGCGCGTCGCCCCTGCGGGCGGGGCCGGCGGCTGCGGCGGTGCTGGTGCGGCCCGTTTCCGGTGCGGCTAGAACGGTCCGCCGCCCGACGGCGGTTCCCGTCGTACGACGAGCTGCGTGGCGGTGCGGTGGAGACCACCACCGGCTCGCCGGACTCGGCGAGCTCGCGCACCGGCTGGGCACCGGGGCCGGCGTGGACGGGGTCCACCACGACGCCGGCGCGGGTGAACATGTGCCGGGAGCCCTTGACCTGGTCGGGGGAGAGCACCGAGAGGACGACGCCGGACGCGCCCGCGCGGGCCGTGCGCCCGGAGCGGTGCAGGTAGTCCTTGTGGTCAGCCGGCGGGTCGTAGTGCACGACCAGGTCGACGTCGTCGACGTGGATGCCGCGGGCCGCGACGTCCGTGGCGACCAGCACCCGTACCGTCCCGTCAGAGAAGGCGTCCAGCGCCCGCTGGCGCTGGGACTGGCGCAGGTCGCCGTGGATCGCGCCCGCCTCGGTGCCCGCACGAGTCAGCTGCTTGGCGAGCCGGTCGGCACCGTGCTTGGTCCGCACGAACACCAAGGTCCGCGCCGGACGGGCGAC
>Ga0180121_10000308_pt1 | contig 19892 bp, 19 predicted proteins | sample AntDrymUQ5402106_2_FD_129676 | JGI IMG/M metagenome (GOLD analysis project Ga0180121, IMG submission 129676) | Polar desert sand microbial communities from Dry Valleys, Antarctica - metaG UQ540 (21.06) (version 2) (version 2) | ecosystem: Environmental > Terrestrial > Soil > Desert | place...
GTGAATTTACAGCTTTATACCGAATCCGATAGTTAATCTTCGGGTTCTTTTTAATTGTTTCTCCGCTTGCTCAAATTTAAAATTTATAGAAGACCTTTCTCGAATGTCAAAATAAAATGTCATAGTTAATTCATATTTGTATCTAATGTTATGCAGCACAATAAATTCTTTTTCATACTTTCCGTAAATATCAAATTGAAAATAATATCGTTTAACTGAAATGCTTGCCGCTGTGATTGAATAGTATTCAGTCTGGTTGATATGTTTTTTTCCGCCGTACAATCTTTCATACGTAGCGCCGACAACCGGGTTAAATCCGAATACCCATCTATTATCATTTCCATCGTATTTAAATTTTATTTCCGAAATATTTCTCACAGGTATAAAAAAATTCGGAAATCTCGGAACAAAAGTTAAATTAAAATTCAGTTCTTCAAGCTTGCTGTAAAAATCCTTTGTAAAAAATACCGAAGGCGAGATCCTTGCGCTGCCATCGGTGTATTCATATATTTTATAATATGTATCCAGTCCAAATTTTACTTTTTCCTGCTGATCTTTGCTTTTACTTGAATAATCAAATTGTATAGAAGGTGTTACTCCTAACTTTTCATATTGAAACCCTTTGTATGCCAGCGCCATATCAATTGAGAAAACAGTCTTTTCATCATCATCTTTTTTTAGTGACAACAAAGCAGGCTTGGTGATCTGATCCGAAATATCAAAAGATCTCCTGATCTCGAGAATTTTCTGCACCCTATCCATTAAGGTTTCTTCCTTTACTTTCGTTGGAGCGACTTTCTTTTTTACTATAGGTTTGGGTTTTTGTTTAACAGTATCTTTCTTAACGGTAAGTGAATCTTTTTTTTGAGAAAAACTATATTGGGAAATAAATAAGGGCAAGAGTATCATTACAAAAAATGCTTTCTTCATTAATTAACTTTGTCTGCAAATATAAATAAATTATCGTCGTCATTGCACTAAAATATTTTTCTGAGGATTGTTGGAGAGATTTTTTACTACAGACCTGTCTGACGCCAGGCAGGTTACTGATTGTCTAAAAAACATGAGAGAAATTTTTGGAAACTTTCACTTTATCACTATATGAGTAAATTAAAGTAAACTAATATCTTACATCCAAAAATGAATTTTGATAATAAATTAATTCAAGTATATTTAAATAAAAAAATGAAAAATACTTTTAAAATAATCGTAGAAAAAAATAGAAACGGATATGTAGCCTACCCCATTGGAATAGACGGAATAGTAGTCGGGCAGTGCGATACTTATGAGGACGCAATATCGGATGTAAAGTCGGCTATTAAATTTCATATCGAAACTTTCGGAGAGAAAGTAATTTTATCCGAACCAAAAATAATTGAAGCTTTTCTAACTGAAACTGAAGTATGAAATGCAAAAATTTCCTAAAAATTTTCTATAGATGCTCCTAAGAAAAAAGTTTTGAAAACTCTAAAGCAGCTTGGATTTGAAATTGTGAGAGAAAAAGAACACGTTTCAATGATTAGAAATAACCCTGATGGATCCAAAACACCTCTGACATTACCAAATCATTCACACATTAAGAGTTCAACCTTGAGATTAATTTGTACACAATCAGGAATTTCAAGAGATGATTTTTTGAAAGCTTACTACTTAATTAAATGATATAACTTTTCCATAGCAGACTAACAGTCATGAAAGGTTATTGCAGGTTATTTTTCTGATTAATAAATTGTAACTTATTTCAAAAGCGTCATTAACTTCACTTCAAAAAAATTATCTGCGTGAATTTTATAAAAATAAATTCCGCTCGCATATTGGGATCCGTCAAACTCTGCCACATATCTACCTGCGTTTTGTTTTTTATTTATCAGAGTTGTAACTTCATTACCTAAAATATCATATACGGTTAAATTGACATCATAAACAGAATTATTAATCGGATATTCAGGCAATTCGTAATTTATAATAGTCTTGGGATTAAATGGGTTTGGAAAATTCTGATGAAGTATAAAATTCTTTATCAGCCCAGTAGTTGTATTGTTAACAGAGGTGTGATGAGAATATTTTATAGTTACAATATTGTCTTCGGGGATACTTCCAAACGTATATCCGGAAACGTAAACGTTATAGTTTTTATCTATTGCTATTGCCCTTCCATATTCGGCAATATTTCTCTTTTCATGAAATTGCTGTATCCATTGCTGCTGGCCAAAAGTATTATATTTTATGGTTAGGTAATTGAAAGTTGACGGACCGCATAATGAATATCCGGTTACATAAACATTCCCGGACTCATCTGTTACCATACCTTCAAGCCTGTCTGCTCCGTTAAAACTGTTATTGTATCGTGCTGCCCATTGATAGACACCCGAGGAATCATATTTCACTGTAACATAATCTTCGTTCGAACCAAGCCCCATGCTTACACCGCTTACATAAATATTTCCGCTTGAATCATCTGCAATTGAAATTGGATAATCCCATCCGGAAGCAATACCGTTATAAATTGCAGACCATTTTTGATCGCCCGCGGGGCTGTATTTTATTATCGCGAAGTCATGATCATTCGAAGTCGGAGTAAATCCCATGACATATACATTATTATTATTATCAACTATAAGTGATTTCGCATGGTCGGTAGAATGATAAGGCCCGTCATAATGTGAAACCCAAAGTGTTGCGCCGGACGAATTGTATTTTATTGTTGTAAAGTCATCTGATTGACCGGAGAATTCCATTGAGTATCCTGTTACTATAACATTTCCTTCCGAATCCAATCCAAGCTTAAACGATTCATCCCAGCTGCTTCTTTTCCCATCGTATCTTCTAATCCATTGCTGAACTCCGTTGTTTGAATATTTAATTGTGGCGTAATCCAGATTCGTCCCTGATAATCCCCCCGGTATCCCCCAGCTTCCACCTGTTACGTAAACGTCTCCTTCAATATCAATTGAAATGTCATTTATTCCATCATCCAGATTTCCAGGACCATCATATCTTTGAACCCACTGTTGCTCACCGAAAGAATTATACTTTATTGTTAAAAAATCAGAAAGATTATTTTCACTGTAGCTGGACCCGCCAACAAATACATTTCCTTTGTTATCAACGTCAATACTGTTTGCAGCATCATTTAAGGAAGCGCTTCCGTTATAATACGAAACCCATTGCTGAACTCCAGAAGAGTTATATTTCACTGTGACAAAATCTTTACCGTGTAACGAAACCGGGCAGCTTCCAGTTACATAAACATTTCCATAATTATCCACAGTCATATCTCTTACAAGAGTTTCATTTCCGTCATAAATATTTAATTTTGAAATCCATTCCTGTTGAATTTGAGAAATACTATTCCCGATCATTATTGTATAACTAAATAATATCATTAATAAAAATCTTAGCAAACCAATTTTCAATTTTGAGAAAAAGTATTTTAAAAATTTTTGAGGGGACATATGTCCTTATTTCAATAAAATCATCTTTTTCACTTCAAAAAAATCACCAGCTTCTATTCTATAAAAATAATTTCCGCTTGCAAATTCGGATCCGTCAAATTCTACTGAATATCTTCCCGCATTTTGCTTTTTATTTAAAAGTGTTGCAACTTCGTTCCCTAAAATATTATAAACAGTCATTTTAACATTGTAAAAATAATTACCACCCGATTGCTGGGGTAATTCATAATTAATTACAGTATTCGGATTAAATGGATTGGGATAATTCTGTGACAATTTAAAAGATGAAGGGATTAATAGATTTCCTTGGTTAACGCCTGTCAATTGATCCCTGAAAACTTTATAAACTGCATCCTCTGTGCTGACAATTATAGTATCAGATGAACCCGGATCTTTTGAAACCCCGATTACATTTTTTGAAGGAGAAAAAGAATTATTGTAAAGATACCAGTTTTGACCACTGTTTGAACTGCGATATAGTCCGGTTGACGAACCTGCATAAATAATATTTGAGTTATCCGGCGAAACTTCCATTGTGTTCAAAGCAAATGTAACATCTGAAGAATCCCAGTTCAGTCCGTTGTTCAGGGATTTATAAATTTTGCTTTGTGCAACTCCATAGATAATGTTTCCAGAGTAATCAAAACAAAGTTCTTTTAAAGGCGGGATGTTGATGGAATTAAAACTATAACCCGCATCAGTACTTAACATCATATAATCACGATGAACTGTGAAAATATAATTTGTATTGAAAGGGTTAACTTTTATAAAACCACCTGTAAGATTGCCCCATGAGGATATAGGAGCTACAGTTCTAAGATCAGGAATGGAAACAGTTGGAAACCAATCGGCGCCTTTATTTGTGCTTTTAAATATTGTTGGCTGAAAATTTCCGGAGTGATTTACATAACCATAATAACAGATATTATCATTTGTAGGATCTATGTCTCCTCCATTAGGAAATATTAAAATACCCCCGCAACCAAACAGATAACCATGTTGTGTGTAGCTTATACCGTTGTTGTAAGTAAAATAAGTATTTGCGTCCGGACACCACGCTGCCGGAGTTAAGAGAAACTTAACGACAAAATTTTGGTCCAATGCTGAGGTCATGAAAAAAGATGTAGATTCACAGCTTAATTCCATATTAGGAGGTTCTATGATCCATGCGCATTGAGTATTTAAAAAACCATTTGAAGGAATAATCCATGTTCCACTGCTCTTATCATATTTTTTAATTACTCCGTTTTCTGGATTATTAGAAGTACGATTGCTGTTATGCTGAATGAATATGATATTGCTGTTGTTCGGATTATGAAGTTTTGTTAAAGATTTTATCTGCCAGCCGGACGGCTGATAAATTCTTATCCAGCTGTCCTGCGAATAAGAGTTATTAAAAATCAAAACTATAAAAAGTACAAATAAACTTTTCATATTTTCCTCCTTGTTTTAGATTTTAATGAATTTAAGAAATGTTAATTCCTAAAGCAATTCTCTAAAAATTTAAAAGCTCTTTAAGCTTGTTTTTAAAGTCTTTTTTCTGAAAAAAATTCTCTTCGGATAATATTCATTCAGTAAACTTATACATTACGATTTTTAATAAACTTCATCATGTGTTCCAATATCTAATAAGTGAATCGATTTGCTATCTACAAATTCAAATATTATTCTGTATTCATAATTGATTCTGAAAGACCAAGTTCCTCTGAATTTTCCGGTTAGCTTATGTGTTCTTAAGCTTTTTTCGAAAGGATTTTTCAGAAATAAATTAAAAGACTTCCAAAAATCTTTTTTAAGATTTGGAAAATTTTTGATTCTTTTATTGTAACTCTTCTCTTTCCCAAATTACCTCAATCATTTTCTAAATCTTGATGCAACTCTTTTATCGAGCCTCTTTTGAAATTCCCTTTCTTGAAATTTTTTCTTGCACTTTTAATTTGGTTTAAAATTTTTTCCCTGTTCTCTTCAACCAATTTCGTATTCATAATTTCTACTGCATATTCTTTTTCATCTAAATCCATCTTTTCAAAAAATTTCCAGGAATTTATTTAATGTTATTGTCTGCATTTATTAACAAATGAAATTTATTTTGAATTTAAAACTCAATTAAATCTCCGAGTTTCTTCCAAAAAACTTCTTTCTGAAAAAAATTCTCTTCGAGCGTAACATCAAAAGGAACAGGTGTATCTAAGCTCGCGCTTCTCATCACAGGAGCATCAAGATATTGAAAACAATGCTCTGAAATATGTGCGGCAATCTCGCCACCAATTCCGCCTGTCAATGTATCCTCATGGACAACTATAACCTTACCTGTTTTCTTTACACTCTTTTCAACAGTTTCTTTGTCCCATGGAAGTAAAATCCGCAGATCAATTAAGTCCGCAGAAATATCCGGATCATCTTTTAAAACTTTCAAAGCCCAATGAACTCCCATTCCGTAAGTGACAATAGTAACATCATCACCTTCCTTCACTAATTTTGCTCTATCTGTTTCAACTGTATAATAGTCATCGGGAATTTCTTCAGAGATGCTTCTGTAAAGTGCTTTATGCTCGAAGAACATCACAGGATTTGGGTCTTCTATTGCAGCAGCAATCATTCCTTTTGCATCATAGGGATTTGACGGATAAAATATTTTCAAACCGGGTGTATGGAAAAACCATGCTTCATTTGATTGCGAATGGAATGGGCCCGCGCCAACACCTGCTCCGCAAGGCATTCGAATTACAACGTCTGCATTTTGTCCCCAGCGGTAATAGATCTTCGCGAGATTATTCACGATCTGATTGAATCCGCTCGTAACAAAATCGGCAAACTGCATTTCAACAACCGATTTTATTTTCTTAATCGACAAACCTAACGCCGCACCGACGATTGCCGATTCACATAAAGGAGTATTCCGAATTCGGTCTTTACCAAATTCTTTGTAAAAATTTTCCGTGATCTTAAACACTCCCCCATACTCCGCAATGTCCTGTCCCATAATTATAAGATCATCATACCTTTCCAATGACTGCTTTAATCCATCAGAGATGGCATCTATAAATCTTCTATTAGATTTCTTTTCTGTTTTCGGATGAATTACTTTTTGTTTAAAAAGAACGTAAACATCCTTTAATTCTTCTTCGGTATTTGGAGTTACTTCAGGTTCCGCGAATGTGGCCTCAAGAGCTTTATCGATCTCATTCTTAAATTCATTCTTCATTGTTTGAATAAGAGTTTCGTTCAGTGCACCTTCATCAAGCAAATAACTTTCGAAGTTAGTTACAGGATCTTTCTTTCTCCATTCGTCAAAAAGTTCCTTCGGAACATATTTCGTTCCCGAAGCTTCTTCATGACCTCGCATTCTGAATGTCTTACATTCAAGAAGCATAGGTCGCGGATTATTTCTGATCGACTCAGCATAAGTTTTCATTGTATCATAAACCGTTAATATGTTATTTCCGTCTATCTGAAGCGATTCCATTCCATAGCCGATCGCTTTATCTGTAAGGTCTTCACATTTGTACTGCTCATTCAGGGGTGTCGAGAGTCCGTAACCGTTATTTTCAATTATAAATATTACGGGAAGATTCCATACAGCTGCGACGTTAAGTGCTTCATGGAAATCTCCTTCGCTGGTTCCTCCTTCTCCCGTAAAAACAGCTGTAACTTTTCTCTCTTTTCTTAATAAACTTGCGAGTCCAATCCCATCAGCAATACCCATTTGAGGACCGAGATGCGATATCATTCCAACAATATGGTAATCATTAGTTCCGAAGTGAAATGAACGCTCGCGTCCCTTTGAAAATCCGTTATACTTTCCCTGCAGCTGCATGAAAAGTTTATCGAGAGGTACTCCACGGGTTGTAAATATTCCAAGATTACGATGCATAGGAAGAATATACTCGTCCTTTTCCAGAGCCATCGCTGTTCCTACTGATATTGCTTCCTGTCCAATTCCTGAAAACCATTTTGAAATTTTTCCTTTCCTCAAAAGCAAAAGCATTTTCTCTTCGATCATTCGCGGAAGAAGAATTGCTTTATATAAATTAATTAAAGTATCATCATCATAATTTTTTCTGTCAAACATCATAACCCTTTTTTTATACTCCGTCACCGGTTGTGGCTCCATAATAAACTTGTTAGTAATTTTAAATATAATAAAAAATTTTATTTTTATTTTGTAAAACCTGGTTTAGCAATCCTCCTTTGTATCGCAGGCAAAAATCTAAAATCAAAGATCAAAGATCTAAAATTCAAATCTAACATTCCAAATCCCAAATCAGTAAATTAAACTTCGACCTTATGCCCCGCACCATCAAACCTTCTATTTGCAAATTCCCGGTCAAGTGTTAGTAGTCCATCACCTTTGCCACCAATCAATTCCAGCTTACCGATTTTATTCAGAATTAGATTCTCTTCTTCGACCTGTTCATTAACATACCACTCGAGAAACGTTCGGACCGAGTGATCATTCTCTTTGATAGCTGCATCCATAAGTTCGTTAATGCATTTTGTAATAAATCTCTCCTGCTCAAGACTAACCTGAAAAACATTCATTACCGAATCAAATTTGTTTTTAGGCGCTTTTATCGGCATCAATATAACAGTTCCGTTTTTCTCATTCACAAAATTGAATATTTTCATAGCATGAAAATGTTCCTCCTGTGACTGCACATAAAAAAAGTTTGCAAACCCGTCCAGCTCAATAGATTCAAAGTATGAAGTTGCTGCAAGATATTGATATTCGGAAAAAAATTCGTGATTGATTTGATCATTGAGAAGTTTCTCAAGATTCGGACTTAACATTTTTCAACTCCTTAAATTAATTCATAAAATTTATTTTCCCGGTTGGTATTTTCTTGTTCCAAGCTGAGTATCAAGTGTCAGCAATCCGAATCCCTCTCCTTTAATCAATTTCAATTTTGCCAGGAGCTTTGATATAGTGGCCTCTTCTTCTACCTGCTCATCAACATACCACTCAAGAAAGCTCTTCACCGAATGGTCATTTTCTTTAATTGCCGTATCCATAAGTTCATTAATGCATTTTGTTACAAATCTTTCATGTTCAAGTGATTCCTCGATAACGTTTACAACAGACGTGTATTCTGATTTTGGTTCTTTCAGTGCTTTCAAAATTACTCTTCCGCCTTTATCATGAACAAAATTAAACATCTTCATCGCATGAAAATGTTCTTCCTGTGCTTGCACGTTGAAATAATTTGCAAAGCCCTCCATCTCTATAGATTCAAGGTACGCAGACATTGAAAGATACAGATACTCTGCAAAAAATTCTTTATTGATCTGCTCGTTAAGTGCATCTTGAAGTTTTTTAGTAAGCATTTTAGTCCTCGGTTTTAATTGTTTTTAAAATACATATTAACAAAGTAATGTTAAATGAACTTTATTATTGTTATGCAAACCCTAATTAAGTGTATGGACTCGTTCCCAAACTCCCTGTCTGCGTCAGGCAACTGTCAGCTTGAATTAAGTTACTGAAGTTTGATCGCTGTAAAAATTTATTTTGATTCTTGCAGCACAGATTTCAGAGATTGTTTAAAAAAATGTAAACCAATAATATTAGTCTGTTAATCTGTGGTGAATTTAACGTTCAACAGTGAACTTCAGTTAGTTACTCAAATTGACTGATTCAAAATTGAAAACAGGAGCTTGCCACTAATTACACGAATTAGCACCAATTAGCAAAACGAATTATAAACAGAATTAGTCAATTCTGCTACGTAGAATTCCCTATGGAGATAATTAGTGGTCAAAAAAACTTAAATAAATCAATGCAGTCAGGTAGAGTGAGTTAATTTAAAATTTTCTTATCAAGATAAAAATCTTCTATATCGAATTCTTTTTTTATAATCTCTATTTCTTTTAATTTATTTTCATCGATCGGATTTCTTTTCACAGCAGTTATCATGGTATTCTTAGCCGTATGTTCGGAAGAAATAAATTCAAATACTTTAGTTTCATATCCAAAAAATTCCAGCGACAACGCTCTCAATGCGTCAGTTACAGATACTCCAAGACGTTCAAACAATATTCCGTGCTTGTAAATACCTTTTAACGCCTCGGGGCTTTGCATTTTTTTTCTCACATACTTATGACAGCACGGAGCGAGAATTATTATTATTGCTTGGGACTTAACTGCTTTTTCAATTGCATCGTCTGTAGCTGTATCGCATGCATGCAATGCAACTGCAATGTCCGCATTCTCAAATTCCGTATTTTCTATATTACCGTTGACAAAAGTGAGTTTATCAAACCCGCATTCCTCTGCAAAATTATTCGATAACTTGACAAGCTCAGCCCTTTGCTCGATGCCGTTGATTGTAATTTTTTTCAGCAGTGTGTTTTTAAAATAATCATACATCGCAAATGTAAGATAGCTCTTACCTGAACCCATGTCGATAATTTTAATTTCTTCCCTGTTCCTCAGGTCTGATGTTCGATAAAGAGAATCTATTATCTCGATGAATTTATCGACCTGCCTGAACTTGTCATTTTTGTCCGCTTTAACTTTACCGTCCTGAGTCGTAATCCCCAGGAGATAAAGATATTTTGACTCCGAGTTTACAAATCTTGATTTAAGTTTATTGTGTACACTGATCTCCGAAGATGAGAGTGTTGCTTTTTTGATATAAAGTTTAGGAATGCGCTTTTTTGAATAGTCGATTGTAAAGTCATTTTCAGTAGTGAAGAGTGTTCCGCTTAGAAAATCTTTCCCTAATATTTCATCGGCTAACCTTACACCCGGTTCATAATCATAATTCTTTACAATGTCTTTGGTCTTATACCTGAATTTAAAAGAAAGCTTCTCGCCGTCCTTCGTATCAATTCGTGTTATAAAAATATTTTGAAATTCTTTATCACCTCCTCTGTATTTCCCGAAAGTTACTTTTGCAAATGTGTTTTTATTAAGGCTGTTTTTAAAATGCTCTGTAAACTTTAGTTTTTCAACTTCCATAATATTCGTTTCAAATATTTTGAATTGACTCTATTGTAAATTCTATGTCAAGCTCTCCTAAACTTAAAAGAAAGTTTCTTACACTAACTAAAATGTTTTTCTGAAGTTTGGTAAAATAGAAATTCAGATTTTCATTAAAAATGAAATTCACTTTATAATTGGTTTGATTTTTAAAAAGTTTAAAGTGGTTAATAAATTTTTCGTTTTTTCGATTGCACGAATCCCAACTGCACAATTACAACAAGTTCACAAATTTTATCAAGTTATGACTTGACTTTATTAGAGAGAGTGTCTCAAAATCTTTGGGTTTTATTATATATGAGGTGATAAGGTTCTATTTTTTAATTTTTAAAAAAAGAAAATAAAAACTTACCCTCTTCAGGTAAATTTTATTTTCCCATTTGCCCAGAAATTATACATCTTCTTCAAATTTATTGCTGTGCATATCATTGACCATTGCGTCTTAGCTTTTTCTTTTCCGAAAAATGTAAATCGTCTAAAGCCGTCTATCTCTTTTATTAATGCAAATATTGGTTCGATCAAAGCTTTTCGGCGTTTTAGTTTCTCTTTGTTTTCTTCAAGCTCCTGATATTCTAACTGCTTTTGTATCACTTTATAAAATGGATTTAATTTCACCTCTCTACCCGTCTTACTTTTACTACACTCCCACCGATTCGGGCACCCTTCAAAATCTTTGCATTTATATTTTCGTATCCTGTGCTTTTTATTCTTTGATTTTTCACTTTCGAAATACTTTAATTCTTTCGATTCAGGACATATCATTACATCTTTATTTTCATCATAAGTAAAATTACTCACATGATAAGGTGCATCTTTTCTCGGACCGGTCGGTATATTGGATTTTTCAGTAATGTTTAATAAAACTTTGTATTGTTTTTCTGATGCCTCTGATAGTTGTTCTGATGTTGCATATCCCGAATCTGCTAACGTTACATCGGCGGTTTTATCTGTCGTTTCTTTGACTGCATCTATCATCGGAACTAAACTTTCTGCATCATTTTCATTATTGATTAAATCTATTCCCACTAATATCTGATGCTTATCATCTACTACTGCCTGAGCATTATATGATAATTCTTTCTTTCCCGAGTTTCGCATTACACGGGCTTCTTTCTCTTTCGGGTTCATATTTTCCCGGTCTATTTCCTTAAGTTCCTTTAAAGCTTCCTTAATTTTTTCCTTCATCTTCTCTTTGTCCTGAAGCTCTTCCGGTAATGAATAATCTCCCTCTTCATTTGTTTCATTTACTTCAATTTCCTTTTCTATCTGTCCTATCTTTTCATCTAATGTTTTCAATACCTCTTCCAACTTTTTCTTATTTAATATTCCTTCGTTAGAAGACCTTACCTTGATCTTCGTTCCGTCCAATGCATTTACTACCATTGATACTAAATCCAGTTTCATTGCTGTCTGGACTGATTCTTTAAATAATTTTCCTTAGTTTATTCTCATTCCAAAATCTCCAAAGTGTGTTATGATCCGGATAATTAGGGGGGGATATTTTACAATAGTTTCTTACCCCAAAAGGAAATCAAAATAAATTATGAAGAAATTAGCATCTATAATTATTTTACTGGGGATGATAAATAATTCTATTTCTCAAAACATCTCACCGCAAGACCTAGCAAAAGCAAACATCAAACCGGAAGACTTAGGATTAAAAGTATACCACGGCAAAATTGATTTTGATAAGTTATCAACAAAGCAAAAAGATACTATTGTTGTAAACTTATTCACTCAAGATGATTCCTTCATGGATATTGCTGTATATCATAAATCTAAAAATGAGATAGTAATTTATAAAAATCTTGGGAACGGATATTTAGACCTGTATAAATCCATTCCTACCGGAAAAGAAATAAAAAAAATACAAGCGTATTTTGCAGAAGATTATCCGGTATATCTACCTCCTGTGTTTGATATAAAAATTACTTATTCCGACGGTGAAGAATCAATAATCAAGAACAAGATAATCAATTCATCAGGAGATGCTAATATTTCAATAGCTCCGCTTAGAGATTTTCTTAATGAACCCAAAATATTTCTTTATGAATATGAATTTATCAAGACATGGGAGAGCTTTAGAAATGGTCAGCCGACTTCAAGGTTTGCAGCAGGAGATGTAGATAATGACGGTAAGAACGAACTAATTTATACTTTTTACCCGGTAAATGATACTACACCTCAATACATACCTGCCCGTATTGTAATATTCGAATGTTATGGAAATAATTTATACAGAATAGACTGGGACACATCTTTAGCAAGCGGTGGCGGCGCCGGATATGTGCCATACCTTACTGACTTTGACAGGAACGGTCAAAAGGAATTCTTTGCCGTTGCTTACAACGCTTTTTCGGGAACAAATATTACAGGATTATATGAATGTAAAGGCGAAGGAAGATATTTATTTTATCCCGTAGGGGAGTTTTTTTTGCAGGGAACATTAAATGATGTTGTGCTGGTGGATACAATGAAAATAATTAATAATTCCAGGAAATCCGGTATATGGATAACTTATTATCCTTCCGGATTTTTTCCAAATTATTTTAATAAAATTCAAGCGTATATCTATGAAGGAAAAAGCGATATCCCAGGATACTTAGGTTTCTATTTCAATAATGCGCAATTAGGCGGAAGCGCTATAAGATTAAATGACTATGTTTATGATATAGAGGTCAACGATATTGATGAGGATGGAAAAGATGAAATTGTTCTTGGCAACGCAATATTCGGGACAGGTGGAATTGAATATTTAGATTCGACGGGAACCGGAATTTACTCAGGGTATGAATTTAAATACATTGAAGCAAATGCGCCGATATCAGCAGGATATATGAAATTAAAAGATCTCGATGGTGATAATGTAAAGGAAATAGTAACCTGCGGCATTGGAGCCGGCTCAGGTTCTATGGGTGTAATAAAGCATACGGGTATGCCCGGTGTAAACCAATTTCAAACTATGTGGTGGGATTCGACAAATATTCTCGCCGGTCCAAATAGGAACACTGATTCTAATAGTATTGATGAAAAGTTTACGATGTTGTATCCACATGTTTATTTATCTCCCACCGGCTCTGATGCCGCATATTATTTCTATACTTACTCATTAAACGGAGTATATTCTTTCTACAGAACTTCCAGATACTTTGGAGACTCTGCCGGAAGTCAGCGCGCAATCCTTATTGATATGGATAATGATAATAAGATGAGTATTGTTTCGGCAATTCGTTATGATAAATTTAACAGCGGTAATTGTTTCTTAACGGATTTTGAAATTGGAAGCTCAATCAATGTTTCGAATATTTCCACCGAAGTAGCAGGCAGTTACAGATTGTTTCAAAATTTTCCAAACCCGTTTAATCCAACTACAAAAATCAGATTTGATATCCCGCGAGACGCCCCGAAAGGGCAGGCAAGACACGAGACGCGAGACGTAAAGCTTATGGTTTATGATATTGCTGGCAGGGAAACTCAAACACTTGTGAATCAAAAGCTGGCTACGGGAAGTTATGAAGTTGAATTTGATGGAAATGATTTTTCGAGTGGGATATATTTCTATTCTTTAATAATAGATAATAGATTAATACAAAGCAAGAAGATGCTATATCTTAAATAAGAAAATATTTATGGTCAGAGGTCCGTAAATAAAATTATAAAGGGCTTTGCAAGAACCGTTTGCCTGTCAGCAAATTTTTTAACTTCAATTTTTCTGAAGCTAATATTCCTGCATGCCCTTAATTATTAAGTAAAAAATTTCACTAATCTAAATATTAAAACATTATGAAAAAAGTAAAATATATTATCGCACTTGCACTATTTTTAGTAACCTTCACAACACTAAAAGTATATTCTCAAAGTAATTATTTATTTGAACCAGTTTGGGTTGAATCGTTTTCTTTCAACGATCCTACTCACACTGACGAAAAACGTGATATATTTTTTGATTTAAGTGAAGTAAAAAATCCATCTGAAAATACAAAACTCGATATTCTCCAATGTGTTAATTTTGATGCACTAAGACCTGCACCAAATCCTCCGCGTAATCTTCGGGATGCAAGCTGGTATAAAAATATCAACTCCCCGAATTTTGAGAGTTTTCCGAATAATTTTTATAATGCTTCATCCACAATAAAATACAAAGGAGTAGTATTTCTAAAAATGAGAAATGCAAATCCACAGAAAAATGATGTGGTTGTTTTAAGAGATGACGCCGTCCAGGTTTATTGGAATATTAATAATACCATTTCAGGAACTCTTCAACAAAATATACCTCTAAGTGGAGGGACGATTTTAATAAAGGGGGTTTATGATGCAGATGATAATGTAGAAGACGCTATAATCTATGCAAATCCTAATATCAAAATTTATAAAAACTTATCAACTGGACTATTGACCTCTACGCCACTTCCTTCAGTGATCAATGTAGGAAATTTAGGGGCTTTCCCAGTTATAATTTCAGCTCAGATAAATGGACAGACATTTCCATTCAATCAGTTTTCTGACCCGTTTGGTGATAATAAATTTGATGTCATCATAAAAGATGATCAAAACATCAGAGTCTATATGAATGATAATCAGAATAATACAAATCTCTCGCAGACTATATCTGCAGGTATCCAGCTGTCTAGTTTAGCAGTCGCAGATATAAATAATGATGGTTACAATGATATAATTTATTCCGGAAATAATATTTTAAAAATTCATTTGAATTTAGCTGGAACAGGTATTAACTCTGTTCCTGATCTGACAATTTCTAATAATAATTTTGAAACAGTAAAAGCAATAGGAGTTGCTGATCTCAATAATGATGGTTGGAATGATCTGGTATTAGGTTTGATTTATAAAGTAAAGATATTTATTAACAACGGTCAGCAAACTTATTTTAACAATGACCCAACTGAAATTATTACCAGTAATAATTTTCTAACAGACAGCAAAGAAATAAGAATTGCAGATTTATATAATAAAGGAAGTCTTGCGGTTTTAATTACAGGAACTGGTCCTATCGCAACAAATTCTTTGCCTCCATATGAATTCGAAACGTTGTATAGATTTAATGCAGTAAATGAAAATCCTGCACCTGCCCCTCCAATTATTTATAAATCAACGCAATTTCAGGGAGGGCTATTAAGACCAAAAATATTCATGTATCATAGAGGAGAAAAAGATTTTCAAAGATTTAAAATTTACAAAAGAAGCCCAAGTACGAATAATGTTCTCGTCCCAATTGCTGAGACTTCTGATTTTTTTTATGTTGACAACAGCGAATATATAACAGAATCTACCAATGGTGAACAAGCAACCGTATTCAATTGCTATTACAGTGTTAAAGAAGTTGACAACACAAATCTTGAATCAATTCTTTCGTATTCTTTAGGTTATACTGTTGGAGGAATACCTTCCTGCTTAGCTTGCGCAGATGGCTCGGATAATTCTCAAAGCAACCCTAGCATAGCAAATGTGGAACTGCCAAGAGATTATTTTATTTATAACTAACTTCCCAAATCCTTTCAACCCTGTTACAAAAATTTATTATTCAATTCCTAAAGAGGGAAAACTACGAATAACAGTATTTAACTCTGTAGGACAAATTGTTAAAGAATTATTAAATGAATTTAAGAGCGTTGGATATTATACCGTAGATTTCGACGGAAGTAATTTATCGAGCGGAATATATTATTGTAAAATGGAGACGGATGATTTTGTAGAAACAAAGAAAATGTTGCTCATAAAATAAATTAAAATAATAATCTGCAGTGTCTTTGTCAATCATACAATGACCCTGCAGTTTAATAACTTTAATCATTCAGCGAATTTAGAAAACTCACTTTTTCCTTGATCATACTTTTTACTCCATTCCCTTTGATAATATCCCTGACAACTTCATTATCCGCAAACACCTGCCATTCTGTAATGAGGTTATCCTTGACCTTTCCCCTCCATGCTGCAGGTATTTCAAATTTATCACTATCCGATGGCTCTTCGGAATCAAATGTACCTTTGGCTTTTCCAAACATTCCAACCGAATCGTTTGTCAGCAGGGTATTCACAACTGTAATTTTATAATCCGGAAACCAGCTAAAATAACTCTCCCATGCATTCTTCATTTCTTTTTTTCCTTTGACAATGATTCCCATTGAATCGGTGAATACATGGTCGTCAGACATAAGTTCAGCCATTCCCTCGACATCATGCTCATTAATTTTCTCTACAAACGAAATAACAGTTTTCAAAACTTCCAACTGTTCCCTTTCTTCTTTTACTTTTTGAATACTTGTTTTAATATCAGATTCTTTTCCGAGATAAATAGATTTCATTGGCGCTTCCAAAATTTTATTTCTGATTTTTTTAACTTTATATGCGGTGACACCTGGACGTGAAGTGACTACTCTTATCGGTTCGGAGTCAATAAAATGAATGGCTGCACCATCCTCCACCCCATAACCTTCGCTTATGATTTCTTCCAAAATCAATTTATGAAAAGACTTTTTTAATTCGACCCTGTCGTCATAATGGGGGCAAAAGCTTCCTTTGAGAATTCCTGTACATTCCAGACGATTGAGTTTTCCCGGAGAAGGATTTGTGATGCCATCTTCGAACCAGCAAATTGCCCCGGCGCTCATACCCGTCAAAACAATCCCGGCTTCCCAGGCCTTCTTCAATATTTTATCAACGCCAAATTTTTTCCACGTCTCAATTATAAATTTTGTATTACCGCCGCCAACATGTATAATATCTTTGTCCATTATGAATGCTTCTATATTTTTCGGCGGGTGTAAAAAAGATAAGTGGGAAGGTTCACATAGTTGTTTCTCAAAAAATTTATAAAACATTTCCCTGTATTCCTTGCCGTCATTACTGGCAGTTCCAAGAAAACAAATCTTTGGTCGTTCTTTTAAAACAAGATTAAGAATATATTTATCTAATAATCCATTATCTGGCTCCATCGAAAACATCCCACCGCCAAGCGCTACAATTTGTCTCGGTATTCTCAAATTTTATTAATAGATTTTTGAAAGTTTAAAATAACTTCAAAATAGATAAGATGAGTTTGTTTTTCAGGGGAATTTAAAAGAAGTTTCATATTCTAGCTCTCCATGTATTTGGATTTCTTTTGGAATGGAAGCAGGCAAGAATTACAACTTTGTTTTTTGAAAATAAATAGAAAACATTGTATGGAAATTTTTTGAGCAATGCTCTTCTGATTTCTGTTAATATTACCGGATATGATTTTGGGTTTTCACAAATAAAATTTATACATGAGGCAAAATCTTTCAAGAATATGTCGCCTAAACCTTCTCTCTGACTTTCATACCAATTGTGAGCATCTTTAATATCTAATTTAGCTTTATGTCTTATTAGCAGTTTAATATTATCTGCCATTTCTAATTTCTTCGAGCAACTCTTTTAAAGTAACTCCTTCATCCGGATTTTTATGATATTCGAAAAGTCTGCTCTCTAACTCCTGTTTCTGTGCCTCTGTGAGTTCAATTTTTTCGGGAACAGAAGAAATACTTTCCCAAATCAATTCAACCAAATCAATTCTTTCGTCCACACTTAATTTTAATATCTCATTTAATTGTGAAGTATTCATATATTATTATAAAGTTAACTTAAGATAATAATGTTAATTTTGTTTTTCAGTGGAAAAGTTTGAACAGGGAGTATTATTTTGCAATAATTTTCAGAATTAACTTTTTTATTTATGACTTTCTCTATATTTTATTTCAAATAATTTAAAAATATAGTTAAGATAATAATGAAGATTAGTTTAACTTATGTTACAGATAATAAAGGCAAGCAGAAGGCTATTCAAATGCCAATTGAAGAATGGAATAGATTTTACTATTAGTATCAAAAGTTAGCTGAATTCAAAAAGATAAAAGTGGGCTTAACGGATGCTATGAAAGAAATTAAATTATACGAATTCGGGAAAAAAAAACCAAAGACTTTAAAACAATTTTTGAATGACCTGTGAAGTACTAACCACGGAAAAGTTTGAAAGGCAAGCTAAAAGACTTATTAAGAAATACCCTTCATATAATAATGTTAATTTTGTTTTTCAGTGGAAAAGTTTGAACAAAAATCGTTAATAAGGTTTTTGAAATAATATTCAATGTGATTTGCATAAATTAATACGTTAGTAAATAAGTATTGGGTTCTTCACACATTTTTTAAATGTGAATCTCCGAAACTATTAAATTCAATAGCAATAAAATTCTTCCCAATAAATTTATAAAAGTATTGAAAGAGTTGAAATAAGCCATAGAAATCAAAAAAGAATTTTCATATATTTGTATCCTACTTTAAATACAATTGATGAAAAATTTTTTACTCGATTACAACCTTAAAGTCCGTCTACCCATCTTAGTTTTTGTAGTTTTAACTGTATTTGTAATAACCTATTACGCCTCTTACGCTGAAAGAAACGGGGTAGGCAACCAGCCGACACAGCCGATAGCTTATTCACATAAACTTCATGCCGGCGAAATGAAAATTGACTGCCGGTACTGTCACAGCGATGTTGAAAAATCAAGAAATGCAAATGTTCCTTCGGCTGCTGTGTGTATGAACTGCCATTCTCAGGTAAAGAAAGATTCCCCGGAAATCCAGAAGCTTACTGAATATTTCACAAAAGGAATTCCGATTGAGTGGAGACGAGTTCATCGTGTTCCGGATTTTGCTTATTTCAATCACAGTGTTCACGTTAATAAAGGTATAGATTGCTCAAACTGTCACGGGAATGTGGCAGAAATGGAAATAGTAGAGCAGGTGAAGGATCTTACAATGAGAGCATGTTTAGATTGCCACAGAAATCCTCATGAAAATATTAAGAATATTATTCCCGGAAAGCAGAATTTAAAAATTAACAACGGTCCGGAAAATTGTTCAGCATGCCACAGGTAAAAATGAAAATGAAAAATTTAAAATGGAAAAATTAAAAAATAGTATGATGAACGTTGATAAAAAGATGAAAAGAAATAATTTTTTCAAATATGCCGGAAGTGCAATATTAGGAGTGATTACTTTTGCAAATACACCTTTTAAATTCTTTCGGCCAAACATTCCTAAGGCATCGTCAATAAAAATTACAGAAAACCCTAATGCCGTTAAAAGATCATCAGGAGTTTCAAAGAATGGATGATAAAGTGATTGATATAAGCAGGCTTATCAAAGGAGATGAATCACCCGAATCAGAAGAAATTCTTTCAGGGACTACGCCAAAGGATCCGAACTACTGGAGGAGTTTCAGAGAACTTTACAACGACCCGGCTTTTTTACGAGAAAAGAAAAATGAATTTAAGCCAGGAGTTTCAGATGCACCGGATGAAAATTCTTTTTCAAAGTTTTCGCGAAGAAAATTTTTAGCTCTCCTAAGCGCATCCGCGGCTGTAGCGGCATCAGGATGTTCTAACTTCAGGGACAAAGGTGAAATAATTCCTTACAATAATAAA
>Ga0180121_10000309_pt1 | contig 19873 bp, 11 predicted proteins | sample AntDrymUQ5402106_2_FD_129676 | JGI IMG/M metagenome (GOLD analysis project Ga0180121, IMG submission 129676) | Polar desert sand microbial communities from Dry Valleys, Antarctica - metaG UQ540 (21.06) (version 2) (version 2) | ecosystem: Environmental > Terrestrial > Soil > Desert | place...
ATTAATTATTAATTTTTAATTATCACATCTTCCTACTCTCTTCCATGACAATTCTTATACTTCTTCCCGCTACCGCATGGACAAAGATCATTGCGTCCGATCTTCGGTCCTACTTTTATCGGTTCTTGTTTTACCGGTACTGATGGATCATAGTAATCATTTTCATTGGCGCCATAATCCTCGCCACGGGCTTCAACCTGTTCTTTGTTAGCTTGCATACGGCTCATGTCGGTTTTCTGCTCACGACCTTCACGTATCTGTCCATTTTCTTTTTCAATCGGGATCATTGCATGACAGAGGAAGCTTACGATTTCCCTGTTCACCTCGCTGTCCATTCTTTTAAATAAATCAAATGCAGTGATCTTATAAATCACCAACGGGTCTTTCTGTTCCAGGTAGGCGGTCTGAACACTTTGTTTCAGATCATCCATGGCGCGAAGGTGTTCTTTCCAGGTTTCATCAATGATTGCGAGCGTAATCTGTCTTTCTACGGCATTTCCCAATTCACGTCCATCTGATTCCAGTGTTTTATTCAGACTCGCAAGTACCTGGATGGCTTTCTTTCCGTCGGTAAAAGGTACTACCACATTTTCGATATGACTTCCCTGCGACTGTCTGATATTTTTAAACACCGGCACCGCCTGCTTCCGCAGGTCTTCCATCTTTCTCTGGTACCTGGCGATTGCCTCATCATATAATTTACCGGCAAGTTCATTAGGGTTCGATTTCTCCAATTCAGTCTGGGTAATATTGCTATCGATCCCGAAGTTCACAATGGCTGCGAGTTTGAATCCTTCATAATCATTTTGTTCCTGGAATGAACTGATCAAACCTTCCGCAACAATATAAAATGCATTGTCAAGATCTAGCGCGAGGCGTTCCCCAAACAAAGCGTGGTTTCTTTTCTTGTAGATCACATTGCGTTGCTTATTCATCACATCGTCATATTCAAGCAAACGTTTTCTGATCCCGAAATTATTTTCTTCAACTTTCTTCTGTGCACGTTCAATACTTTTAGTGACCATGCTGTGTTGGATCACTTCTCCTTCCTTGTATCCGAAACGATCCATGATCGAAGCGATCCTTTCACTTCCGAATAATCGCATCAGTTCATCTTCCAGCGCCACATAAAATTGAGAAGTACCCGGATCTCCCTGCCTTCCGGCACGTCCGCGGAGCTGCCGGTCTACGCGGCGACTTTCATGTCGCTCTGTTCCAATAATGGCGAGACCTCCTGCTTCTTTCACTCCTGGTCCCAGTTTGATATCCGTACCACGACCCGCCATATTGGTGGCGATCGTGATAGCCGATGCGAACCCCGCTTCCGCAACTACCTGCGCTTCGCGTGCGTGTTGTTTTGCATTCAGAACGTTGTGCGGAATCTTTTTGCCCTGCAACATTTTACTCAGTAATTCACTTACTTCAACTGAAGTAGTTCCTACCAGTACCGGTCGTCCTGCATTCCGCAGATTTTCTATTTCTTCAATAACGGATTTATATTTTTCTCTTTTTGTTTTATATACCAGGTCCTGATGGTCTTTCCGGATCGCCAGGACATTAGTAGGGACAGTGACAACATCGAGTTTATAAATATCCCAGAACTCTCCTGCTTCAGTTTCTGCTGTACCTGTCATTCCACATAATTTGTGGTACATGCGAAAATAATTCTGCAAGGTGATAGTGGCATACGTTTGTGTCGCCGCTTCAATCTTTACATTTTCTTTTGCTTCAATTGCCTGGTGTAATCCATCACTGTAACGGCGTCCGTCGAGAATACGACCGGTTTGTTCATCAACAATTTTAACAGCGTCTTCCATCACCACGTATTCTATATCTCTGTCAAAAAGCGTATAAGCTTTTAATAATTGCTGTACTGTATGAATCCGGTCTGCCTTAACTGAATAATCATTCAGCAAAGCTTCTTTACGTTGCAGTTTTTCTTCCGGGGAATAATCATTTTTATCAATTTCTGCCAACAGGATGCCGATATCAGGTAGAATAAAAAACTCGGGGTCTTCACCACCTTTTGTAATTGCCTGCAAACCTTTGTCAGTTAGTTCTACCGAATTGTTTTTTTCGTCGATGTGAAAGAACAATTCTTCATCCACCTTTGGCATTTCTTTCTGCTGATCGGCGAGATAATAATTTTCTGACTTTTGTAATTTTACGCGAACGCCGGGTTCACTTAGAAATTTGATCAGAGCGCTATTTTTTGGTAATCCCCGATGCGCCCGCATCAAAGCAAGTCCTGCACTTTTCGGATCTTCATCACCTTCCGCAAATTTTCTTTTTGCTTCAATGAGAAAACGATTTGTGACCTGCTTCTGCATCTCCACCAGTTTGTCTACCCTGGGTTTCATCAGGTGATATTGCTGTTCATCGCCTTTCGGCACAGGTCCTGAAATAATTAAAGGTGTTCTTGCATCATCAATCAATACGCTATCCACTTCATCTACCATACCGTAATGGTGTTTTCTTTGTACCATTTCATCCGGTGTATGCACCATATTGTCTCGTAGGTAATCAAAGCCAAATTCATTGTTGGTACCGTAAGTAATGTCGGCCTGGTAAGCTTTTCTTCGTTCGTGGCTGTTTGGTTGATGTTTATCGATACAGTCCACTGTCAATCCAAGCCATTCATACAACGTTCCGTTCCATTCAGAATCACGTTTCGCCAGGTAATCGTTCACTGTAATGATATGAACTCCTTCTCCTGACAGAGCATTAAGATATGCGGGCAAAGTAGAAACAAGTGTTTTACCTTCTCCAGTAGCCATTTCTGCAATTTTCCCCTGGTGTAATACCACTCCACCGAGAAGTTGAACATCATAGTGAAGCATATTCCATGTAACAATGTTACCACCCGCCTTCCAGGTATTTTTATAGATGCTCTTATCACCCTCAATACGGATATACTCTTTGCTGATGCTGAGATCTCTATCTAGTTGAGTAGCGGTGGCAACCAATTCCTGATTTTCCTTGAACCGGCGGGCAGTTTCTTTCATTACTGCAAAAGCCTCGGGCAATATGATATTCAGTGCAGTCTCTATTTCTTTATCACGGTCCTTTTTTAGCTTATCAATTTCATTGTATAAGGTATCTTTCCCCGTGATGTCACTGAACGGTAATTCTTCTGCTTGTCTGGAAAGATCAATGACTTTTGTATCGGTTTCCTGCAAGTGTTCTTTGATCCGTTGCCTGAACACGTTTGTTTTTTCCCTCAGCTCGTCGTTACTCAATGATTGATATTCATTGAAATGCTGATTGATGGTGGATACAAATGGGAGAATGCTTTTGATATCCTTTTCGGATTTACTTCCACCAAACATCTTTGATATAAAACCTAACATATCTACGCTGTTAATTTACTGTCCTGCCAAAAGTTATTTCTTCCGGATGAAATAAAACGATAGGCGTCAAATATGATGCTATACCGGTTTTCTGGCCAATTTGACAGGGAGGCAAAGGTAAGGAAAAAGGGGAGGTCGGTTTGCCACGGTTACCTTGCTGAATAGAGATACGATTTTAAGACTGAGATTTCAGAATTGAGATTATTATTATTGAACAAAATCAAATAAAATATACCATCATGCTATCCCCACAGGACGGAGGGACTCTTTCCTTTGATCTACCAATATGTTTTTCTCCGGGATAAATACACAAAAAAATTCCAGGAGATTGCGGGTTCAGATCATTCGCATCTGGTCTTGATTCCAAAAATTTCTTAGGTTATACTTTCTACCGAATTTTTTGTCCCGTAGGGACAACATATTGGTAGAAGATAAATGATAATTCATTAACGTCCATCCCGAAGGGCCGGCAGTCCGCACCAAAAGATTCTTTCCATAAGTTAAAAATATTAGTAATTTCACACTAAATATATTAGCTTATGTCTATTGCTGGTAAAAATCTTAAATATTTACGCAAATTACGTGGGTGGACGCAGGAAGAATTCTCCGTCAGGATTGGGATCAAGCGATCGTTGTTAGGCGCATATGAAGAGGAGCGCGCAGAACCGCGCATTGAGGTACTTGAAACCGTTAGTGAGTTATTCAAATTAACGTTGGATGAATTGTTATTGAAAGATCTGGGAGATAATAAAGGTAATTATCTCGCTAAGCGGAGAGCTCAAAAAATGGCCGCCGGGACGAGTGAAATTCAATTTGTACCGGTAAAAGCTGCAGCCGGATATCTGGCCGGGTATGCAGATCCAGAATTTATTGATGAACTGAATACTTTTACTTTACCTATGCTGGCTCCTGGTTCCTACAGGGCTTTTGAGATTGTCGGAGATTCAATGCTTCCAACCCCAAGCGGGTCGGTAATTGTGGCGGAAAAGATTTCAGACCTGGAAGAAATTAAAAACAACCAAACCTATATTGTTATTTCCCGAAGTGAAGGGATTGTATATAAGCGGGTAATGAAAAACAATAAAACCAAAAGTAAAATCACCCTGGTAAGCGATAATACCAGTTACCAGCCCTACCAGATAAATCTTGCGGATATCATAGAAGTGTGGAAAGCAAACATGATCCTCAGTAAAGCGAATGTGCAGCAACGTTGGGACGTAAATCAATTGGCCAGTCTGGTAAATAATTTGCAGGAACAGGTTTCTACGCTGAAGAATAAAATGAATTGATATGAATGTCAGATTATTTGAGTGGTCAATAGTTTATAACAAGCCGAAAATGATTGGGCATCGCCATTTATATGTTCATTTTCCAATGATTACACGGTTAACCTGACGATTTAAATTTCAAGGAATTCAATGCATCCCTTTAAAGCATAATGCCTTCCAGCTTAAAATTATTGCTCTCCTTAGCAGATAGTTGCAGCAAGCAGCAATACATGCTATGATTATGTCTTGTAATGGCATGACAATTAAAGAAAAAACTTTTTTGTCTTACATAGTCGAACCTCTTTCTGGCTAACAGTCCTGGCCGTTTTCATTATTACCTCTGTAATATTTGCTAACCGGTTTTTTGACGTTGCCATCAAGCTTCTTTCTCAATGCCCCGTTTGCAGTTTTAAGAACGATCAAAACGGTTTTAGGCTCAAGAAGTTTAGATGGAATAAATGGAAGGGTGGAATGGGCTTTTGCAGCCATTATCATCAGGAAGAATGCACTGAGTACAAGGAACTTTATGTGATTTAACAGGTTTTTCATCAGATACGGATTGGATAATGGAAAGAGTACTTATTAAAACGATTACAAAGAACATTTTATTATGTGTTTTGGCCTCAAAAAACGCTTATTTATTCGTCGCTAAAAACTTTAAATAGTTGTGTTTCAAAGGAATATATTATTAATTATTTGGGTGAAATGCTCCTTGAAAGAAACTAATTTCGGCTATTTTTGCAGCCGCCTTTAATAGCATGTTGAAAGCCAGTCTGTCTATATTATTCTTATTATTAAGTATTTTTTGCTGTTTCGGGCAAGTGAAAAATACGCACGCAGTTAAGTCAACATCCCCTCCTAAAATTGATGGAACACTGGATGACGCATGCTGGCAAGAGGTACCGGTAGCGACTGATTTTATCACCAATACGCCTGTTTTTGGTAATCCTGCTATTTCAAAAACAGAAGTGAAAGTGGTTTATGATAACACGGCGATTTACATAGGAGCAAAGATTTATGATGATCCTGCCAATATCAGGAAACAATTTACCCCCCGAGACCAGTCGCAGCAGGCAAATGTGGACTACTTCGCTGTATTCATAGATACGTATAAAGACCGTCAAAACGCATTTCAATTTCTGGTAACTAGCAGGAATGTGCAGAGCGATGCCAGGGTTTCTCCAAATGTAAATACCGATTTCGGAGTGTATGGCGATCTCAGCTGGGATGCAGTTTGGGAAAGCAGAGTGGGTTTTAGTCCTGACGGATGGGTTGTTGAAATGAAAATTCCCTTCTTTTCAATTCGTTTTTCAAGAACGGATATGCAAGACTGGGGCATTCAATTTTTACGTTTTGCCAGGAGATTGAATGAAAGCAGCTTCTGGAATCCGGTTGATCCAAAGGTGAATGGATTTGTGAACCAGTTTGGGGATCTTACAAGCTTACAGAATCTTGTTCCACCATTGCGATTAAGTTTTTCACCTTATGTGAGTAGCGGATACAGGGGCACTCCTTCTATCAATAGCTACCAAAATGAATGGTTGAAAAGCGGGGGAATGGATGTTAAGTATGGAATCAGCGAAAGTTTTACACTGGATGCTACATTAATACCCGACTTCGGACAGGTGATCTCCGATAACATAGTAAATAATATCAGCCCTTTTGAAATTGAATTCCGTGAGAACCGCCCTTTTTTTACGGAAGGAACTGAGTTGTTTAATAAAGCTGAAATTTTTTATTCAAGGAGAATTGGCAAAACACCCGACAGGTATGAAGATATCATTAATGAAGTGCGTTCCGGTGGATTAACGCAATATGAGATCATTCGCAATCCTGAAGTAACGCGATTGTATAACGCGATTAAATTTTCAGGGAGAACAAAAAACAATTTGGGTATAGGAATTTTTAATGCGGTTGCCCAGCCTGTGAGAGCAAGATTAAGAAACAGGCTGAACGATAAGGATACGTTGATAATGACAGAGCCACTCTCCAATTATAATGTTTTTGTACTTGACCAGGCGTTGAAGAATCGTTCATTTATAACGTTAACAAACACCAATGTATTACGCAATGGCCAGGAGAGAGATGCAAATGTTACGGCGCTGGATATTGCATTGTATGACAAGAGTAATCTATATGGGATTTCCATCAAACCAAGGTACAGCCGGATATTTAATTCTATGGGAGGATATGGAGGATTTAGCAATACCATTGAAGCAGGGAAGGTCAGTGGAAAATTTCAGTACTACCTGAGAAATGAATTGGAAACAGACAAGTATGATCCGAATGATCTTGGATTTCTTACTTCTCCTAATGAAATGACTACTGAAGTTGAATTGAATTACAACATTTTTGAGCCCAAGGGTCGTTTTTTGAATCAACGATATGGATTTGAAATAGAACATTCATATTTATATAAACCGTTTTCATATCAAAGCACAGAGATCTCAGCAACTGCCTTCTGGATTTTTAAAAATTTCTGGGATGTTCAAATACAAGCAGGCACCTCTCCTTTTTGGCAAAACGATTTCTTTGAGCTGAGAACACCTTCTGATGTATTACAGACTCCACGCATGAAACTACGACGTAGTCCTTTTTATTTTCTATTTGTTAACGGCAGCAGTGATAGCAGGAAAAGACTTTTTGGTCGTTGGGCTATAGGAGGTGCTGAAGGACCTCTTTCAAATGATCCGTATTATCGTCTGCGATTCGGAGCGCGTTACAGGTTCAGCGATCGCTTTTCTTTAGATGCAGACTGGTACCGTCAATATGATAATGGGCAGTTTGGATATGCATTTGTAAGGGATGCCCTTACACAGGCGCCTATCCTTGCAAGACGAAAATATGCAGAAGTCACCACCGTTGTAAGCGGGATTTATAATTTTACGGCCAGAATGAATATCACCTTCCGGGCAAGGCATTTCTGGAACAGGATTTTTAACACGAATCTTTATAATGTAAATCCAGACGGGAACTGGACCGAACGATTCGATCTTACTCCGACTGATTATAACGTAAATTATAACGCTTTCAACTTTGATCTTTTTTATACCTGGGATTTCAGGCTTGGCAGCAGGATTGTTCTGGGGTATAAAAACTGGTTGGGCAGGGATTTCGAACAATCGATTGATGGTATGCAACACAAAAGCTACTTACGAAATTCCGGGCAAATATTTTCCACACCTCATGGCAACGAAGTCACTCTGCGCTTCATTTACTTTCTCGATTATTTGCAATTCAGAAAAAGGGATTGATTTAACCATAAATATTCTTTGCAACACGGAATGTATTACAATGACCTTCCACAATTTGCCGTACGTCGGTACTATATCCTCCACCCATAGCTACTGTACACGGAATGTGATTGTTTCGTAATTGAGTAAAAACATATTCGTCTCTTTTTTTACATCCATCAGCAGAAACTTTCAATTTTCCAAATCTGTCCGTAGAAAGTATATCCACTCCGGAAAGATAAAATGCAAAGGAAGGTTTTTGAGTTTGTATCAGGGAAGGTAATACTGAGGAAAGAATGTCAAGGAATTCCTGATCCCCTGTACCATCTTTTAAAGGAATATCAAGATCACTGGATTCTTTTCGAAATGGGTAATTATGTTCTCCATGCATACTAAATGTGAATACACGATCTACATTTTTGAATAAAGAGGCAGTTCCATTTCCCTGGTGTACATCAAGATCAATGATCAAAATTTTATCAGCCAGGTTTTTTCGTATCAGGTAATTGGCCGCAACCGCGAAATCGTTTAAAAGACAAAAACCTTCACCATGATCAGCAAATGCATGGTGTGTTCCACCAGCAATGTTTAAGGATATTTCATTATTCAAAGCATGCAAACAACAATCTATTGTTCCCTGAGTAATGATTAACTCTCGTTGTACCAATTGAGTTGACTGTGGAAACCCGATTTCCCTTTGTTCTTTGGCACTCAGTGCTAATTCATGTAATTTTTGCAAGTATGCAGGGTGGTGGGTCCATTCAATAATTTCATCTTTACAAACCACAGGTGAAAAGAAGTTATCCTCCTTCAGGGTTCCTTCATATTTTAATTGTGCTGGTATTAATTCATATTTAATCATAGGGAACCTGTGGCCTTCAGGTAAGGGATGTATATAAATTGGATGATAGGCGACCTGAAACATGTGCTTTCTTTACAAATGCACGATGGAATTGTTTACTATGGCAAAAACTTCTTCCCCGGGTTTTGGATCGATCAGGTAGACACCTGTAAAACGGCTGAATGCCGGAAGAACGCAATAATCTTTGGTAAAATAAAAACAGGGAAAACGCAGACTTTGTTTACCCAGTCCGTTTATAACAATGCCAGGATGAATGTGACCGGAAAAAAGGTAACTGTCAGGCTGTTTTTCGCAACCAGTCATGTCATGCTGAAAGCAAAAATTCCCCATTGATAAAGATTCTTTCTGAACCTCAATTCCTGCACTTTCGTACCAGCTGTCTTTCAGAATATCATGATTTCCTTTGATCAAATTCATTTTTATATACGGCAAGTCTTCTCTCCATTTTTGAAAGAGTTCCAGTTCCTTATTTTGCCTGCTATGAAATAAATCTCCTACTACAATGAGTGTTTGTGGTTGGAAATACTGAATCTCATTAAATAGTCGCTGAAGATCTTCTTTGAAAACGGCGGGCGGAACTGCAATGCCGGCTTTCCGGAAATGACCGGTTTTGCCAAAATGAAGGTCAGAGGTTACGAGTGCTTTTTCTTCTTCCCAGTAAAGCGCTCTGCCGGGAGAGATCCAGAGTTGCTGATTTTTTATTTCAAAGGGTCGCGGAGGCTGCATGGGGGAAAATAATAATTAATAATTAGTAATTAAAAATTAGTAATTAAGAGAGGCATCAAACTAATAAATGAAAACTAATTGTAATAAATAAAGAAATTTCCAATGTGTAATTATGTGTAATTATTAATTATTAATTTTTAATTCTTAATTCATCATTTCTCCAGCTGCTTCTGCATCCTCTTAACCCTATCCTCTAACTTTTCCGAAGACATATTTTCCCGCATGCTGTCAACTTTGAGCGGGAAGCAAAATGGTGTGAGTCTTTGCGGGAAGGTAATAATGATTGTTGATTGTTGAATACGTTCGAGCATATTGCGCAGCCGTGCTTCTTCCATTTGTTGTTCCATCACTTCATAATAGGCCTGGCGTAATAACAGATTGTTTTTGTCATACTCACTAAAGACCTGGAACAATAACGACGCGGATGATTGCAGGTGTCTTGCTTTTTTGTGCTCTCCGGGATACCCTTGAAATATCAAACCACCTATTACAGCTATATCGCGAAATTTTCTTTTTGCCATTTCAGCAGAATTGACACTTCGCTGAATGTCTGTAAGCAAATCGTCAGTACTGAAAAGTTCATACACATTGGTATCGTCTACCGGTATAGGCTGATCACTCAATAGTTCAAAACCGTAGTCATTCATAGCAAATGAAAAAGTTATTGGGGTTATGCGACTGATCCTGTAAGATAAAAGAGCGCCCAAAGCTTCATGTACCAGTCTGCCTTCAAAAGGATAAACGAATAAATGAAATCCATCTTTCGTTTCGATTTGTTCTATCAGTAATTCTTTTTCCGTTGGGATATGCGAGAGTTGCTGCTGAAGCAATAAAAGTGGTAGCAGATTTCTGATTTCAATATCAGTATCTACGGCATCAATGCCATAATGTGCGCAGGCGGAGGCTTCATTGAATTTCCTTCGTAACATCATTCCCAGGTTGGCAGAAAGCGGCATCCGGCCTCCCTGCCAACTTGGTACCATTGCTTTTTTTGAGTTTGTTTTTCTCACCAATACGGTGAGGTCTTTGATCAGCGCATATTCATGATTGCGCCCGGCCAGGGTAAAAACATCACCGGGTTGTAATCTTGATATAAACCATTCTTCTATTACGCCCACATAACCACCTCCCATTGTACGCACTTTCATCATCGGATCACTCACGATAGTTCCGATATGCAACCGGTGGCGCATAGCAATCCGCCGGCTTGTGATCCTGTATTTTCCATCAATGATCTCGACTTTTCTGTATTCGTCATATTGCTGTAAGGCAGTTCCTCCCTCAGTAATAAAATGCAACATTTCCTGGAATTCTTCACCGGTAATTTCACGGTAACAAAAAGTTCCTTTTATTTCCAGGAATATTTCTTCCGGGTAGAAACCTTCGGATATTGCCAGCGTACATAAGTATTGGATGAGTACATCGAAACACAATAACCGTGGTTCACGGTTCTCAATAAAATTCAAGTCTTTCGCAGTCTTTAAAGCGGCAGCTTCGATAAGTTCCAACGAATGTGTGGGAAGAAAGTATATTTTGGAAACCTGTCCCGGTTGATGCCCACTACGTCCCGCTCTTTGAAGAAAGCGGGCTACTCCCTTTGGTGAGCCTACCTGTATAACGGTTTCGACTGGCCGAAAATCTACACCGAGATCAAGACTTGCTGTACAGACCACTGCTTTAAGTTTGCCGGTATGCAGTGATTCCTCCACCCACATCCGTAGATCCATATCTATTGAGCCGTGGTGAAGTGCAATAACACCTGCGAGCTCCGGACATTCCCTTAACAGTGTCTGATACCAGGTTTCACTCATCCCGCGCGTATTGATGAATATGAGTGTGGTTCGACTTTCCAGGATAATCGAAATAACTTTATGAACAAGCTTTAACCCCAGGTGACCTGCCCAGGGATATTTTTCAATTTCATCAGGAAAAACTGATTCTACTTCAATAGGCTTGTAAATGTTTGCCTTGACCAATACGACATTTGTTTCCGGAAATTGATAGGTGATTGGCGACAGCAACACTTCCTGTGCTTCCTCCAGGTTTCCTATGGTAGCACTGATACCCCATATGGATAGGCCTGGAGGTTGTCTGTACTCCTCCATTTTTTCAGGAGCCTGTAATTTTTTTCTGAGGCCGGCAAGTCGCGACACTGCCAATTCAACCTGTACTCCGCGCTTACTGCCAAGCAATTCATGCCATTCATCCACGGCAATTATCCGGAGTGTTTTAAATAAATCAGGATATTCTTTTTGGGCAAGCAGGAGTTGAAGGCTCTCCGGGGTGATGATCAACACTTCAGGCATTTGCCTTTTTTGTTTTTGCCTTTCATTTGTATTCGTATCACCATTTCGTATGCCAGTCTTCCAGTTCATTCCCAATTCATGAATTACTTCTTCCATCGCCCGCGCAATATCTTTTGCTAGTGCCCGCAACGGGGTGATCCATAGTAATTGTAATCCGTTTTTAGTTTTGGTTTGATAGTGATGCGGGTATTGATTGATAAAATTGATGATAGCTCCGAGGAAAACAGAAAAAGTTTTTCCGCATCCGGTCGGTGCATTGACCAGGCCGGAATTTCCATCCATCAAATGCTGCCAGGTCTGTTCCTGAAATGAAAATGGAGCATAGCCTTTTTCGCTTAGCCATTTATGTATGATCTTATACCCGGGGGATTCAATAAGCATGAAAGCTCTTCACAAAGTTTTTAAATATTCTATAACTGCTTTCCTTTCAGCTGCAGAAAGTTTATCTCCGAAATAATGTCCGGTATTAGAATAACCTGGAACTTGTGTATTATAGGTGTTTTGCTTCTCGGCCGTTTGAAAAACTTCGAATTTCCATCCTACCTGCTGATAATCATATTGAGGTTTCTCGAAATTCCTTGACCAGAAAGTCGGGCGTTCTTTGCTATTCAGCACTCCTTCCAGCGTAGGTACGGAGCCGTTATGAAAATAGGGTGCGGTAACCCATATACCATCCAGGGGTGGGGCAATATATCCATTAAATGGTTCCAGTCTTGCCGGATATTCTCCTTTTGTAAACCAGCTTTTATTGAACCAGTTTACAAATTGTACACTTGAATAATTACTCGTGCTCAGTAATGAGTCAGTCTGAATGTCAACTGCCGGGATGAGCAGGTTGGGATACGTATCAATTGTACCATACGTTCCATGGCAGGAAGAACACTTTCGATTGAAAATTTTTTCTCCTTCACCGACAAGTTGATTATCTAATGATCCCGGATAAACGGGAGGTTCGAGTGAATAAATGTAAGCCAGCACATCCGGCATGTGTTTATCTACCTCTCTCGACTCAGAAGTATCATTCACAGTGAGCAGATTAGAAGCCATCAGAAACTTTCCAAAGTCGCCTCTTCCAAAACCATTGTAGAACATTGCATTCTTTTTCTTAAGCAACCACCAGGGAGGAGTGTCTGTGGGAATGACTTCGGCAGGGAGTTGTAATTGAGGAAGATCGTTCCAGGCAAAAGTTTCAGGATCCCGGTGTGCCGCTAGTATTGCTGCAAGGCGATCAGCGGCATTTACGCCGCGTACAGCGGTATGCAATAAAGGTCCGATTGTTTTTCCTACAGTAATAAAATTTGCAGCAGCTTCATATTTTTTTGGAGAAGTGGTTTTCAAAAAATTTTCTACTCTTTCCAGGTTCCGGACATTCAGTTTCTGATTGGGTGTGAAATCAATGAAACTATTGCCCAACCCCATTACCAGGTTTCCATTAAATTCCTGTGCGTGGCACTGCAAACAGTTCGGCGCAACGACTATCTCTCCATTCGATGCTTTTACTGCCGTGTATTCGTGAGAGAGTTTTTCATTGAGGCCGCTGCGATGCAACAGGTTTGTTTTATCTTTTCCCATTCCCATAACAAATACGTTATACGGAATGCCGCTTTTGACATAATCACCACTGATAAGATATTCTAGCCCCAATGATGGATCTCCGCCCATGCGCTGGTTACTGGGAGGGATGGGAACCGGATCAAAAACAGAAGGCATCACATTGGAAAATGCAACCACTGCCATGACTATCGCTATTAATATCAAGACCTTCTTCATACCCTGCGAATTTAAGCAAAGTTCCTCTGAGGAGTGTTTTGGTGATAGCGGGATAAATGTTAAAATAGGAAGCCCACTTTTGCAAAACACCTACTGATTTATTACTTCTTTCGATGAGTAATAACCTGAAAAATAAAAAACAACCCACCAGCATACGCAGCTCCGAATCCTGCCCAATTAATATTAGCATTATCGGGCAGGAAGACAAGCAAAATCGGAATGGCAATTAAAGAAAGTCTTCCAAAGGATGATGCTTTAATTCGGAATGTCTCCAATACAATTGCAGCTAATGATTATTTCCCATACATCGCCAGCATCTGCCTCAGATCCTCGAGTGTATTGATCTCATCCACCGTTTTATCTTTTCTCCACCGGAGCATACGCGGAAAACGCAGTGCAACACCGGATTTATGCCGGTTAGATGCTGCTATACCTTCAAATGCGATTTCAAAAACCAGTTCTGGTTTCACGGTTCTCACAGGACCAAATTTTTCAATGGAATTTCTTTTTATAAAAAAATCAATTTGTGCGAATTCCTTGTCCGTTAATCCGGAATATGCTTTTGTAAAAGTGACCAGCTTATCCCCGTCTTTTACAGCAAAAGTATAATCGGTATACAGGTTGCTCCTCCTGCCACTTCCTTTCTGTGCGTATATCATCACAGCGTCAATTGTCAAGGGATCTATTTTCCATTTCCACCAGTCTCCTCTTTTTCTTCCAACAAGGTAGGGAGATGATTTTCTTTTGAGCATAATTCCTTCACTACCCATATCACGGGAACGGTGTCTGATATCAGATAGTTCTTCCCAGGTAACATAATTGATAATGGGAGACAATTTCAAAACCGGATGATCCAGTCGGTTGACCAGGTTTTCCAACAGGCTTCTTCGTTCTGTCAATGAAAGATGCCTACAGTCCTGACCTTCCCATTCCAGCAAATCGTACGTAAAAAACACAACAGGCGCATCAGTCAGTTGTTTTTTCGTCACATTTTTTCTTCCTATACGAGTTTGAAGAATATTGAATGAAAGCGGCATACTCCCATTGAAAGGCATGATCTCACCATCAATCGCTATCCCATCTGGTAAGTGATTTTTTAAGGAGTGGTATTCTATAAATTTTTCTGTCATCAGCTCTTCACCACGGCTCCAAACAAATAATTCATCATTACGTTTAATAATCTGTCCGCGGATCCCGTCCCACTTCCATTCGGCCTGCCATTCGCCGGGTTCGCCCAACGCAACGGGATCATCCTCCAAGGCATAAGCGAGATAGAAAGGATAAGGCTTTGAGTAATCTATTTTATCAGTGGAAACGCTCAGTAATTCCTCATACGAGGTAGTCACCGGATCCCAGTTGCCACTGATCCGGTGAGCGATTACCGATGGATCAAGATGAACCTGACGGGCAAGTGCATTGACAATTAATTTCTGTGAAACACCAATGCGAAAATTACCGGTAATGAGCTTGTTGAAAACAAATCGCTCCATATGCGTCATACTTCTCCAGGATTCTATGATAAACTGCTTTCGTACAGATTCTGCCTGTTTCTCAATGGTGATCAGTTGTTCCAGGTAGTAACTGAGACTATTCGAATTGCCGATGCGAGTACCATTGTCTTCGTTAGGAAGAATCTGTCCTGTTAGTAACAAAGCGATAGTTTCCGCAAGATCACCTACTGTATGATAACATTCTGCAAATAACCATAAGGGCAAGCCTATAATTTCGGCACACCAATTTTGCAATTGGGTAGAATTGACCGCCCGCCTGGGTCTTCGACCGCTGAATAATGCAATTACCCATACCCGGTCTTTTTCATTTGCTACAGCAAAATAACCGGTAAGGGCATCAAGTTTATCATTTGTTTTTGTAGATGTACCGAGTATATGAACCAAATGGGAAAACATTTCCATCCCACTCTTCTGGTAGTCGGACGGAAATGAATTGGTGATCATATTTTCAGGACCCGCTATCATCTTTCAGTTCTTCTGTGTTTTCTTCTGCAGCAACATTAGGGGCCCCTTCGTCTTCTGTACCAAATTCAGTTTTCACTTCCGCCGATGAAATTCCGATCTCATTCAGGTAACGACTGAAGGCGGCCTGAAATCCATGTGTAACATATACCTGTTCAGAATGAGTTAATTTTATGGCTTCCAATAATCCTTTCCAATCTGCATGATCACTTAATGCAAAACCTGCATCCACATTTCGTCTTCTTACATTTCCTCTCACTTCCATCCATCCGCTGCAAACACCTACTGAATAGGGCGTAAATCTTTTGATCCAGGGCGATGATTCAGCAGAAGATGGGGCAATGACAACGGAACCTTTCAATTCTTCCCGGGAGGTTTCAGGAGTTATTCTTATTACCCTGGGTAGTTTCCACCCTGCATTGGCAAGGGCTTCCTGCATATTCCAGATAGCACCATGCACAAATATTTTTTCCGTAACTGCTGTAAGGCAGGGCAACAGTCGTTGTGCTTTACCAAGGCTGTAGGCAATCACCACACTTGTTTTGCCTGCGTCTTTATTTTTTAATACCCATTCCTGGATAGAAGAAAATATTTCAGCCTGTGGCCTCCAACTATAAATGGGTAAACCAAAGGTTGATTCCGTGATAAATGTATGACATCGTATAGGCTCAAATTTCCCGCTTATACCATCATTTTCGGTTTTGTAATCACCGCTTACTACCCATACTTCTCCGTTGGATTCAATTCGAATCTGAGAAGATCCAATCATATGACCCGCAGGGTGCAATGAAATGATTACTCCGTTGAGATGAATTTTTTCATTCCATTCAATGCTATCATATGACTGATCACCGAGCCTGGCCTGCAACAGTGGTTTGGTATGATGATGACATAAATACGAAGCGCTTCCCCAACGGGCATGATCACTGTGAGCATGTGTGATTATCGCTTTGTTCACCGGTTTCCAGGGATCAACATAAAAATCCCCTTTCCTGCAATAAAGACCTTTATCTGTAAATTCGATCAGTGCCAAAATTAAAATTTTAGATTTCAGATTTTTGTAAATCTAAAAACTACCATCTGAAATCTGAAATTGAGCCGGTTTAATAAACACCCTTTACGATACCATCCACCTTCCTGATGAAATAAATCTTTTTATTCTCAAAATATTGTATGGCCTGTGTCTGACCGTTGATCACGGGCTGAATATCAAATTCAGTAAAGATCCTGAACTTTTTATCTGACAGGGAATTACGCAGATTCATTTTATGGTGCAATAGCAACCGAGTGAAATGATAGACGGTTTCATAACCCCGAAAAACCATATCAGTGGGCTTAACATAAAACCGGCTTTTGTATTGTGCGGTCAGTTCGGTAGCTGTTTTGTTGGAAGGGGTAATGTAGAAAGGGGTACTGTAAAATATTTCCAGATTTTTAAAAACAGGTTTGGTAAAATCGAGCATGTCCCAGGTGGGCATACCGAAAATCGTGCTAGTATAACTGTTACTAACAGCACTTAATTCCTGCGCAATCAGCTGACCAAATTGTGCATCAAGACTTCCGGCGATACAGACATTAGTTTTGTTGCTGTCAAGATATTTTAACAGTGCTTTTGGCGAGAAAGTAGGTTCGAGAGTCACATATTGAATTTTCAACGGGACGGAAGAAGTTGTTTTTTCAATGTCTGTAATATATACTTTCAATACATCTTCGAGCGGACCTTTTCTCTTGGTAAAAATCGTAATCTGAGACAGTGCAAAATTTCTTTGTAAAAATCGATATAGGCTGCGGATGTGGGTTTCAAGTGTCGAATTGAGTATTACATAATGCGGATTATTTGTAACACCTGCTTCATTCGGAAAATTAGAGTTGATGAAAGGCACCCCCAGCTTCGCAGCTGCATCCGCGAGTAACCTGGCTTCATATGCGCTGACGTGGCCGATTAACAGGTCAACCTGATGAAGAATGGTATCCTGTAATAATTTTAGTAAAGAGATCTTTCCTGACCGGGTATCAAAAACATGGAAATCCAGTACAGCTCCTTCTTTTTGAAGGGAATCAATTGCAAGGGCGGCTCCTTCGAAAAATTCCAGACCCGGGTTTATGAATTTGGGAAAGCTTTTACCATACCTGTAGGAATTGCCATAATCAAAAGCTGAGTCCAGGTATAAGGGAGTAAAGATCGCAACTGCAAGTCTTCGGTTGATAGTATCCGTTGGTAAAGTATCATTTTTTACCCTCGTGCTGTCTTGCTGTGCAATTGAAAAAAAAGCTTGCAAAAAGGCAAGCATTATCAAAAATAAATATTTTCCGTATTTCATAAGTTCTTTACATGCATATTACATTTTCATGCCAACTCCCATTTTCAACGGAGACGCCTATTCCCATTCGATGGTTGCAGGTGGTTTGCTGCTGATGTCGTATACAACTCGATTGATACCTTTTACATTATTAATAATATCATTTGATACATGAGCCAGAAATTCATAAGGCAGATGAGCCCAGTCTGCCGTCATGCCATCGACGGAAGTCACAGCACGAAGTGCCACTGTAAATTCATACGTTCGCTCATCTCCCATTACGCCTACACTTTTTACGGGTAGTAAAATGGCGCCTGCCTGCCAAACCTGTTTATATAAATTCTGTTCCTTCAACGCCTGGATGTAACGGTAATCAGCTTCCTGTAATAAATGCACTTTTTCCTCATTGATTTCGCCAAGTATTCGGATCGCAAGTCCCGGACCCGGGAATGGATGTCGTTGTAATAAATCGTCTGGTATACCTAATTCATGCCCCACTCGCCTCACTTCATCCTTAAAAAGGTAACGTAAAGGTTCCACGAGTTCAAGATGCATGATCTCGGGTAAACCACCAACGTTATGGTGCGATTTGATCGTGACAGAAGGACCATGTACTGACACACTTTCAATCACATCCGGATAGATAGTTCCCTGTCCAAGAAGACCAATCCCTTCAATTTTATTTGCTTCAGTATGAAAGACATCAATAAATAGTCGTCCAATCGTTTTTCGTTTCGCTTCTGGATCTGATTTTCCTTTGAGACCCCGGTAAAAAATTTCTTTGGCATCAATGCCTTTTACATTTAACCCAATCTCTTCGTAGGTATCAAGTACCTGTTGATATTCATTTTTACGCAGCACACCATTATCAACAAAAATTCCGAATAACCGATTCCCGATAGCCTGGTGAATAAGAGTAGCTGCTACTGTTGAGTCAACACCTCCGCTCAATGCCATAATAACTTTCCGGTCACCAATCTGGTTTTTCAATGCAGAAATGGTGTCTGTAATGAAGTGTGCAGGGGTCCAGTTCTGGCTACATCCGCAAATATTTACAAGAAAATTTCGAAGTATCTTTTTCCCTTCAATTGAATGATAAACCTCCGGATGGAACTGAAGACCATACAATACTTTTCCATCTCCATTCTTTTTAAAGGCCGCCACCGGAATGCTTTCTGTAGTTGCCAACAGCTCAAATCCCTTCGGAAGTTCAAGGATAGTATCTCCATGACTCATCCATACTTGTGACGTGGGGGTAATGTCCCGCGTAAGTACATCTTCTTTCTCAGAATGTAAAAAGGCTCTTCCATACTCCCGCTTATTGCTTTTTTCTACTTTTCCACCAAACTGCTTGGCTGTGAGTTGAGCCCCGTAACAGATACCAAGTATGGGCAGTTGTTGATGCAGGGATACAATATCCACTTCCGGTGCATTCATATCATTTACAGAGAAAGGAGATCCAGACAGAATAATACCTTTTAGGGTGAAATCAATAACTATTTTTTTATGATAAGGAATGATCTCACAATACACATTCGCCTCCCGAACGGCCCTGGCAATTAACTGGGTATATTGAGAACCAAAGTCAAGGATCAGGATTTTTTCTGTCATTGTGCAGCGAAGGTATGAAAGTAACTGGTTGCTGGTTGCTGGTAACTGGTTGCTCACCTTCTCAGGCGAGTCTCCGATGCGAACACCTGCACTTCAACCTTTCTGCCGGGACTCGCCGTGGCAATAAAAACGCCTAACTATTCTCATGTGTTCACCACTTGACGACGAGTCCCGCGCAAGAGTAAATTAGTGCCAGTTGCGGAAGCGGAGACTCGTCTGAGAAATGGAGTTTGTTTTTCATGCAATTAGAAACCGTAGACCAAGTACAAACTATTACTAGCAATCAAAAACTAACAATCAGTGATTAGCAACCAGCAACTAACAATCAGAAATTAACTAACAGAGATTAGCAACCAGCAACTAACACCGAGCACCCACCCAGCAACCAGCACCCAGCTGTAACCTTGTTCCGCCAATCCACGTCATACGATATATCTTTATTAATTCAAACCAAAACAACATGAAAAAGATCCA
>Ga0180121_10000310_pt1 | contig 19832 bp, 19 predicted proteins | sample AntDrymUQ5402106_2_FD_129676 | JGI IMG/M metagenome (GOLD analysis project Ga0180121, IMG submission 129676) | Polar desert sand microbial communities from Dry Valleys, Antarctica - metaG UQ540 (21.06) (version 2) (version 2) | ecosystem: Environmental > Terrestrial > Soil > Desert | place...
CAATCCCAAACCTTCCTCTCCTGACGCGGAGCCCGCTTAGGATTGAGATCCATGAGGAGGAACAGATGAGGCTCTACGACATCGTGATGCTCGTCACCCCGGACCTCTCCGAAGAGGAGACGCAGAAGGTCGCCGGCGAGTTCCGCAAGATCCTCGCCGACGGGGGCGCGGAGATCGTCAAGGAGGAGCCGTGGGGGCGCCGGCGCCTCGCTTACCCGATCGGTCAGCACCGTGAAGGCTCGTACCACATCCTCCTGTTCGATGCCCCTCCGCCCGCGGTACTCGAGCTCGAGCGCGGCCTGAACATCAGCGAGGAAGTGATGCGCCACCTCGTTACCCGTGTCGAGAAGCCGCTGTCACGACGCCCCAACGCGCAAGCGGGCGACGACATGGAGCTCGACGAGGACACGATCGCCGGCCCGCCACCGGAGCTGGACGAGGAAGAGATCCCCGATGAATTCATCGACGAGTCGGAGAGCGAAGCCGCTCCCGCCGCCATCGATCGCTAGCCGCCGCGCAGTGCAGCCCAGTCAGAGGGAGATGTCGCGATGTCGCTGAATACGTGCATGATCATCGGCAACCTCGGGCGCGATCCGGAGATGCGTTACACACCCAGCGGCCAGGCGGTGACCCAGTTCACGGTTGCCGTCAACCGCAATTACAAGGACTCCCAAGGTGAACGGCAGGAAGAGACCGAGTGGTTCCGCGTTGTCGCCTGGGGCCAGCAGGCCGAGTTCGCGGCCGAGTACCTGCGCAAGGGGGCGAAGGTCTTCGTGCAGGGCAGGATCCAGACGCGCCAGTGGGAAGGTCAGGACGGCCAGAAGCGCTACACGACCGAGCTCGTGGCAAACACTATCCAGAATCTCGAGCGCCGGCCGCGCGACGACGCCGGCGACGGCGGTAGCCAGCTCGAGAGCAATCGGCCGGCACGACCGGCGAGGCCACCGAGCGAGGGACAGTCGCAGCAGCCTGAGCCCGAGACATACGACGACTTGCCTTTCTAGGCACTTCTACAGAAAGGACATTCCGCCGAGATGCCTCCCAGCCGAACCAGCAAGAAGCGCGACGATCAGTATCGCGACAGGCGCCGCCGCAAGGTGTGCGCGTTCTGCGCCGATAAGACCCCGCAGATTGACTACAAGGAGATCAATCGCCTGCGCCGCTATCTCTCCGAGCGGGCCAAGATCGAGCCACGGCGCAAGACGGGCACCTGCGCCGAGCACCAGCGCCAGCTGGCAGTCGCCCTCAAGCGCGCGCGCCACGTAGCCCTGTTGCCGTACGCTCCGGAGCACCTGCGCGCGTAGGTTGAACGGACGCAGGGCTGCCCCGACACCCAGACTGATCGCGGAGACCTGATGGAGATACTCCAACTCGTCATTGCGCTGGTCGTCATCCTGATCGCTGCCGAGCTTTTCACCAACGGCATCGAGTGGTTCGGCCACAAGCTCAATCTGGCCGAGGGAGCCGTCGGCAGTGTGCTGGCCGCGGTGGGCACCGCGCTCCCAGAAACGATGATCCCGCTGGTGGCGATTCTCTTCGCCGTCGGCTCCACGGATCCTTCGTCGGCACACGGTATCGGCGTTGGGGCCATCCTCGGCGCGCCTTTCATGCTCGCCACGCTGGCGATGTTCGTGACCGGGCTGGGCGTAATCGTTTACAGACGCCGAAGACGCACCGGCGTGATCATGCCCGTGAACACGCACGTGCTCGGGCTGGACATTCGCTACTTCTTCATCGCCTACGCGATCGCCGTAGGCGCGGCCTTCGTGCCATCCGACCTGGTCGTGCTGCGTTATGTCGCGGTCGCCGCGTTGATCGGCATCTACGCGTGGTACGTCAAGAGGCATTTCGAGGCCGATGCGAGCGTCGATGCGACCGATCTGGCGCCGCTCAGGTTCCGGCGCGTGGATCGTCGCCGCTACAGCACCGACCCTGAAGGTAATCCGCGCCTGCGTGTCGTGAACCTGCAGGTGCTCGTCGCGCTGGGCATGATCATCGGCGGCGCGGTCGTCTTCGTCGGCGCCGTGGAGCACCTGGCCGAGGGCTTCGGCCTCGACCCCGTCCTGCTGTCGCTCATAATCGCCCCGATCGCGACCGAGCTGCCCGAGAAGTTCAACAGCATCCTCTGGGTGCGCCAGGGCAAGGACACGCTGGCGATGGGCAACATCACCGGCGCAATGGTCTTCCAGTCATGCATCCCGACTGCGATCGGCGTCGTCCTCGCCGCCGATGCGTGGACGATTTCGAACGACTCGCTGCTCAGCTTCGCCTCGGCCGGCATCGCGTTCGCAGCCACAGCGGCCATCTTCCTGCCCATGGTCCGGCGCGGATCGCTGAGTGGCCGGCACCTGCTCGTGGGCGGATTGTTCTATGTCCTATATGTAGTTCTCGTCATCGCTCGCCTCGCCGGCGTCATCTAGGCGCGTATACTCCGCGCCGATGCTCACGCAGAAGGCTGCCAGGTCAATTCTCCCCGCGACCGGCACCAGACCCCTCGACGACTCCATCGTGGCCTGGTTCGAAGGCAAGTTCGTGCCCCTCTCCGAGGCGCGCATCCCGGTCATGACCCACGGCTTCCTTTACGGGACGGCCACGTTCGAAGGCATCCGCGCCTACTGGAACGAGGAGCAGGGGCAGCTCTACGCGCTCAAGATGCTTGATCACTACCGGCGCATGGCGCGTTCGGCCAAGGTGCTGCTCATGAAGCTGCCCATGCCGCCCGAGGAGCTCGTCACGCTGACAGTCGACCTGCTCCGCCGAAATGGCTTCCGCCAGGACACGTACATCAGGCCGACGCTCTACAAGTCGAGCGAGGTGATCGGTGTCCGTCTGCACAACCTCGAGCACCAGCTGCTGATCTTCTCCGTACCGTTCGGCGAATACATCGCCATCGACCGCGGCATCACCGCCCAGGTCGTTTCCTGGCGGCGGAACAGCGACCAGGCACTGCCCGCGCGCGCCAAGATCGTGGGTGGTTACGCCAACAGTGCTTTCTCCAAGAGCGAAGCCGTGCTCAACGGTTACGACGAGGCGATCGTGCTGACGATGGACGGCCACGTGTCCGAGGGCAGCGCCGAGAACCTGTTCATCGTGCGCGATGGCAAGATGATCACCCCGCCCGTGACGGACGACATCCTGGAGGGCATCACGCGCACTGCGTTGATGCAGCTGGCGCGCGAGGAGATGGGCATCGAGACGGTAGTCCGAACCATCGATCGCTCCGAGCTGTACGTCACCGACGAGGTCTTCCTGTGCGGCACCGGCGCTCAAATCTCGCCTGTCGTGGAAATCGACCATCGACCGGTCGGCGAGGGTGAGGTAGGCCCCATCACGCGCCAGCTGGCGGCCCTTTACTTCGACGCGGTGCGCGGCAGGCTGCCCGCCTACAGCGACTGGCTGACGCCCGTCTACTGAGCGCCGCACAGCGGCGACGCGGTCGCCCAGCGCGGCTGCGCCCGAGGGCTCGGCTCCCGTCGCAGCCGGGGATCGGATCGTCGCCTGCCGACAGATATCCTGTCGGCCCATGTCTGTCGATCAGCGGGTGACGAGCCCGTTTAAGCCTGTCCCCCGGCTGCCCGATCTCGCTGCGCTCGAGCACGAGATCCTCGCCCTGTGGGATGAGCGCCAGGCGTTCGCAAGGTTGCGCGCACAGAACGCGGGCAACGAGCGCTGGTCGTTCCTGGACGGACCGATCACGGCCAACAATCCGATGGGCGTCCACCATGCCTGGGGGCGCTCGTACAAGGACATTTTCCAGCGCTTCCACGCGATGCTCGGGCACGACCAGCGCTACCAGAACGGTTTCGACTGCCAGGGCCTGTGGGTGGAGGTCAACGTCGAGCGCGAGCTGGGTTTCAAGAGCAAGCGCGACATCGAGGCCTACGGCATCGCCGAGTTCGTCAGCCTGTGCAAGCAGCGCGTCCTGACCTATGCGGCGATGCAGACGGAGCAGTCGGTCCGCCTCGGGATGTGGATGGACTGGAACGATGCGGACGAGCTGCGCCGGCTGCGCGACCTGCTCGCCGAGGACCCGTCCCAGCAGGCAACGGTGAACGGGCCGCGCGGGCCTGTGACCGATTCGGTGGAGATGATCGTCGGCCGCCTCGGCATGCCCGACATCGGCGGCTCGTACTTCACCTTTTCGAATGAGAACAACGACTTGATCTGGGAGTTCCTGGCCGAATGCAACCGACGCGGCTGGCTGTACAAGGGCCACGACTCGATGCCCTGGTGCACGCGATGCGGGACGGGCATCAGCCAGATGGAGATGAACGAGGGCTACGCTGATCGGGAGGATCCGGGCCTGACCGTCCGCCTGTCGCTGATCGACCGCCCAGGTGAGTGGCTGCTGGTCTGGACGACAACGCCGTGGACGATCCCGGTCAACGTTGCTGCTGCCGTCAAACCAGATCTGCCCTACGTCCGCGTCCGGCAGGGCGAGGCCGAGTACTGGGTTGGCAAGGGGGCGATGAAGACGGCCCTCAAGGGCAAGTTCGAGGTGCTCGACGAGCTTCCCGGGGCCGATCTCGTGGGCTGGCGTTACAGCGCCCCGTTCGGTGAGCTGCCGGCCGTCAAGTCGGCCTTCGCCGAGGCGGGCTACGAGCATCGCGTCGTCGCCTGGGAGGAGGTGACCGAGGAAGAGGGCACCGGCATCGTCCATATCGCGCCCGGTGCGGGCGCCGAGGACTACCGGCTCGGCAAACAGATCGGCTTGCCGGCCATCGCGCCGTTGACCGAGGACGGCCACTACCTGGACGGGTATGACTGGCTGTCCGGGCTCGATGCCCAGGGCGTGACCGAACGGATCGTGGCCGCGCTCCAGGATCGCGGTTCCTTCTATCACCTCGAGTCGTACACGCACCGCTACCCGCACTGCTGGCGCTGCGGGACGGCCCTGCTGTTTCGCGTTGTCGATGAGTGGTACATCTCGATGGGCGAGGTCTACGACAAGCCGCGCGCAGAAGTGACGTCCGAGGAGAAGGCGCGCAGCCTGCGCTACCAGATCATGGACGTCGTCGACCAGATTCGCTGGATCCCAGGCTTCGGCTACGAGCGCGAGCTCGACTGGTTGCGCACCATGTCCGACTGGATGATCAGCAAGAAGCGCTACTGGGGCCTGGCGCTGCCAATCTGGGAGTGCGCCGACTGCGGCACCTTCGACGTGGTCAGCGGTCGCGAGGAGCTAAAGCAGCGTGCGGTCGACGGCTGGGACGAGTTCGAGGGCCATACGCCCCACCGGCCGTACGTCGACGCGGTGAAGATCGCGTGCAAGGCATGCGGCGCGCTTGCGACACGCATCAGGGACGTGGGCAATCCATGGCTCGACGCGGGGATCGTGCCGTTCTCGACGCTCCACTACCGCACGGAGCCGGAGTACTGGAGCCAGTGGTTCCCGGCCGATTTCATCACCGAGTCATTCCCCGGCCAATTCCGCAACTGGTTCTACTCGATGCTCGCCATGAGCACGGTGCTGCGCAATGAGCCGCCGTTCAGGACGATCTTTGGCTACGCCACGCTATTCGGCGAGGACGGCCGAGCGATGCACAAGTCATGGGGCAACGCGATCGAGTTCAACGAGGCGGCCGAGCGCATGGGCGTCGACGTCATGCGCTGGATGTACGCCAAGCAGAAGCCAGAGGACAACATTCTCTTCGGCTACGGCACGGCCGATGAGGCGCGACGCGAGCTGCTCGTGCTCTGGAACGTGTACGCCTTCTTCGTCACGTATGCGCGGCTCCACGATTGGCAGCCGTCGGGCGCCCTTGACGCAGTGGGCCACGGCTCGATCCTGGACCGCTGGATCCTGTCACGCACCGCGGCCACGGCCGCCGAGGCACGGACCCAGCTGTCCGACTTCGACACGCGGCGAACATCCGTCCGACTCGGCGCGCACATCGATGACCTATCGACCTGGTATCTCCGGCGCAGCCGCCGTCGGATCTCACGCAGCACCGACGCCGCCGATCGCGAACAGGCCTTCGCCACGCTCCACCACGCGCTGGTGGGGACGGCGCGCATGCTGGCGCCGATCCTGCCCTTCCTCGCGGAGCATCTTTATCAGCAGCTGGTCGTCAGCGTCGATCCGGCGGCGACGGACTCGGTCCACCTGACCTTCTGGCCCGAGGATGATTTCGTCGCCTTCCGCGACGAGCGACTCGAAAGTGCGATGGCCACTGTCCTGCGCGCGGTAGAGCTATCGCGCACGCTGCGCGGTCAGGCCGGTCTGCGACTTCGCCAGCCGTTGCGCCAGATGTGGCTTGCGCTGCCCGGTGGGCGGCTGGCGCCCGGCCGGCCAGGCGACGAGGCAGAGCTGCTCGAGTTGCTCGCCGACGAGACGAACGTGAAGCGGGTCGAGGTCATCGGTGACGAATCAGAGCTGGTCGAGCGCCGCGTCAGGCCGCTCCTGCCGCGCATCGGCAAGCGGCTTGGAGCAAAGACCCAGGATGTGCTCGCTGCGGCGCGCGCGAACGATGTGGAGTATTTGCCGGATGGCGGCGCCCGACTGGCTGGAGTAGTGCTCGCCGCGGACGAGATCGAGATCATGGCCACTCCGCGCAGCGGGACCGTCGTGGCCCACGAGAATGGACTCGTGGTGGTCATGGACACGGAAGTCGACGATGAGCTGCGAGCAGAAGGCGACGCGCGCGAGCTGACGCGGGCGGTGCAGGACATGCGCAAGCAAGCGGGCCTGGAGCTCGACGAGACGATCGAGCTGTGGCTCAACGCCCCACAGGGCATCCTGGCGGCTATCCAGCCGTACCTGGCACGTCTGTCGGAGGACACGCTGGCCGACTTGATCAACACCGACTCGCCGCCTGCCGACGCCCGTGCAACGACCCAGGAGATCAGCAGCGGCCAAGTGACAATGGCGCTGCGCGGCCGGGGGGAACAGATTTGACCGCCTGGCCGGACCAGCGTCGGGGGTGGCTGATCTTCTTTGGCCTGGCCGCCTTGGTGATCGTCGCCGACCAGGCCACCAAGATGTGGATCGATGCCACGTTCGCGCTTGCGTCGACGCATCCGTCGGCCGGTGGCGCTCAGCCGACGCCGATCATCGGCGACTTCGTGCGCATCGCCAAGACTTACAACACCGTTGGCATCTTTGGCTTGTTCGGAAACTCGGCCATCATCCTGGCGTTCGCCAGCACGGTGGTCATCGCCCTGATCGTCGTCTACCAATGGCGTGAGGGCAGGAGTGGCCCGTGGGTGCTGACTGTCGCCCTGGGGCTGCTGCTCGGTGGGGCGCTGGGCAATTTCATCGACCGGATTCGCTATCAGCACGTGATCGACTTCGTTGACACCGGCATCGGCGACTGGCGCTGGTACACGTTCAATGTGGCCGACTCCGCGATCAGCATCGCGCTTCTGCTGCTCATCGTGCTCAGCCTTTTCGGCGACCGCCTGACGCGCCGGCTGACGCACCAGGCTGCCGGGTGACCGAGCAGGACCCGCGAAAGAGTCCGGCTGCGAAGGCTCACTCGTCGGCTGTAACGGTCACCGTGCCCCCATCGGAATCGGCGCGCCGCGTCGACCGGGTCGTGGCTGACGCGGTTGGCCTGTCGCGCAGCTACGTCCAGCGCCTGATCGAGGAGGGTCGCCTGACCCTTGACGGGCACCAGCTCAAGAGCAACGCGATGGTCGTGGGAGGCTCCAGCCTCGAGCTCGACATACCCACGGCGCAGGAACCGGCGAAGCTCGAGGGCGAGGACATGCCGCTCACGATCGTCTACCAGGACGAGGACGTGCTGGTCATCGACAAGCCTTCGGGACTGGTCACACATCCCTCGCCCGGTCATTCCACGGGAACGCTGGTCAACGCCCTGCTGGCGCGTGGCGGAGTGGAGGCATACGGCAACGTCGCAGGTGACGAGCGCCCGGGTATCGTTCATCGGCTCGACCGTGACACGAGCGGATTGATCGTCATCGCGCGTAACGACCACGCCCAGACCGCGTTGATGGCGCAGCTCAAGGCGCGCCGAGTCAAGAAGACGTACCTGGCGCTCGTCCAGGGCCCGGTGCCGGCGGAGGTTGGGCGCATCGAGGCGCCGATCGGCCGCGACCCACGCCAGTTTGGGCGGATGGCGGTCATCAGTGGCGGAAGACCTTCCGTGACCGGATATAGAGTCCGTGAGAGGTTACCGGGATGGACATTGCTGGAGGTTGATCTGCACACTGGGCGCACGCACCAGATCCGCGTTCACCTGTCGTCAATCGGCCACCCGGTTGCCGGCGACCCGGTGTACGCAACGGGCAACGCGCGGCGCGGGCCTGAGGGTTTGACACGCCTGTTCCTGCACTCATGGAAGATCGAGTTCGCGTCGCCGTCGCAGGAGAAGCTGGTCCGAGCCGAAGCGGCATTGCCGGAAGAGCTCGAGCGGGTCGTGACCGGGTTGCGCGAGGTGCGTCGGTGAGTCAAACCGCAATGGCCGGTGTGGGAACGGGCGAGGTGTCGGGCGCGCCGGGCGCGATGATCGTCATCATCTCGGGCCCCTCGGGTGTCGGCAAGGACACCATCATCCGCTGGCTGAAACAGCGTGACTCCACTCCTGAGCGCCATTTCGTCGTCACCTACAAGACCCGCTCGCCGCGCAACGGCGAGATGGAGGGGATCGACTACCAGTTCGTGAGCGTCGACGAGTTCCTTCGCCTGATGGAGGAGGGCAGGCTGCTCGAGGCGAGCGAGGTCCACGGCCACTGGTCGGGAACTCCACGAGACCAGGTCGTCGAGGCGCTCACGAGTGGTCGCGACGCGATCCTCAAGATCGACGTCCAGGGCGCAGAGAAGGTCAAGGCCCTCGTGCCTGATGCGTTGCGAATCTTCGTTGCGCCACCGTCCGAGGCCGAGCGCGAGCAGCGCATCTCCGAGCGTGGAACGGAGACCGCGGAGGAGCTGGCACGGCGGCGCAAGGACGCCGAGATCGAGATGCAGCGCCGCTCGGAGTACGACCACGTCCTGGTCAACGAGACGGGCCAGGCGAACAAGACCGCCCAGAGGATCCACCGCATCATCAAGCAGGAGCACGCACGCCACCCGCGACGCCGGGTCAGCCTCTGACCCTGCCGGCGGCCGTCAAGCCCGACGAACCTCTCAACGGCGAGGCGGGCGCGCGCCGGTTCGTCTATGTAGCCGTCGATGCGGTCGGACCGGCCGGCGGCCAGACGTTCACCTACCACCTGCCTGACTCGCTCGCAGACGTCGACGCCGGCGAGGCGGTCATGGTCGAGTACGGGCGGCGCAAGGCGATCGGCATCGTCCTCGGCCCAGCTGCGGCCGATCCTGGACGAGAAACCAAGCCGCTGCTGGGGCGCATCCGCAGCGACGGTCCACTGCTCGCTCAGCTGCAGGTCGATCTTGCGCGCTTCGTCACGGAGCACTACCTGGCGCCGCCGGCGCTGGTCATCCGCGCAATGCTGGCGCCGGGGATGCTCGAGCGTGTCGAGCGTGTCGTCCGAGCCGCGGACGACGGGAGCGTCGCGACCGAGTGGCACGTTCACGCACCAGAGGCACGCCAGAAGCTGGAGAGAAGGGCACGCCTGACCGCAGCGGGGGAGGCCGCGATCGGCGCCATGGACGCGCGACTCGGCCCACGGCAGCGGGCGCTGCTGGTGGAGCTTCACGAAGGCGGTGAATCAGTCAGCGCCGCGAGGCTGGCCGATCGCCATGGGTCGGGCGCCGTCCCGAGCCTCGTGAAGCGTGGCCTCGTGGAGCTCGAGACTGTTCGGATAGAGCGTCGCCCGCGCGAGGGACGGCCGGAGCCCGTCCGCGGCACGCTGCCGGCCGAGGCCGACCTCAGCGCCGAACAATCTGCCGTCGTCGGTCGCGTCAGCGCGCTCATCGCCGGCCGCGAGCACGCGACTCTCCTTATTGAAGGGGCCGCGGCCAGTGGCAAGAGCGCGATCTATGCGCAGGCCATCCGGTCTGCGCTAGATGCCGGGCGCGGTGCCCTGGTGCTGGTGCCGGAGATTGCCCTGGCAATGCCGCTTCTGGAACGCCTGCAGCACGACGTGGGCACCGATGTAGCGCTGCTCCACAGCGCTCTGTCCGAGGGCGAACGCGGCGACGAGTGGCGGCGAATTCGGGCTACAGAAGCGCGCGTCGTGCTGGGAACGCGGATCGCGGTCCTCGCGCCGCTCGCCGATCCGGGCATCGTGATCGTCGACGAGGAGCACGATCCCGCGTACAAGTCCGAGCGCACCCCGCGCTACCAGGCGCGCGACGTCGCCATCGAGCTCGGCAAGCTGGCGGGCGCCCCTGTGCTCCTTGGCAGCGCGACACCGGACGTGGCCAGCCTCGGGCGCGCCAGGAGCGGCACATTCGAGCACTTCAGTCTTCCTGAGCGCATATCGGGCAGCCGTCCAGCGGTCGAGATCGCCGATCTGCGGGCGGAGCTCAGCGCCGGTAATCGGGGCCTGCTTTCGCGTCGGTTGACCGCCGCGCTGGGCGAGCTGGACACCGCAGCAGGGGAGCAGGCCATCCTGCTCATCAACCGCCGTGGCGCCGCCACAGTGGTCTTGTGCCGCGATTGCGGCTATGTGCAGATCTGCCCCGAGTGCCAGAGGCCGCTTGTCTTCCACTCGAGCAGCCAGTCACTGCGCTGCCACCATTGCGGAGCGACGGCGCCCGTGGCGCGTCGATGCCCGGCATGCGACTCGCCGCGGATCCGCTACCTCGGCGGGGGGACGGAGCGGGTCGAGCGGGAGGTAGCCCTGCGCTTCCCTACGCTCAGGGTCGGCCGTCTCGATCGCGACGTTGTCGAGCGCAAGGGCGGCGCGGAGAGGGTGATGGATGACTTCGCCGCCGGTGGACTCGACGTCCTGGTCGGAACGGCCCTGGTGGCCAAGGGCATCGATGTTCCCCAGGTGACCCTCGTCGGCGTCGTTTCAGCCGACGTGTCGCTCAACCTGCCCGACGAGCGTGCCGCGGAGCGTACGTATCAGCTGCTCGCGCAGGCCGTGGGCCGGGCCGGGCGCGGCGAGCGGCCGGGCAGGGCGATCATCCAGACATACCTTCCCGACCACCCGGTGATCCGCGCCGCCGCCAGCGGCAACGCCGCCGACTTTTACGACGCGGAGCTGGAGTCGCGGCGGCTCTTCCGCTCGCCGCCGTTCGGGGAGATCGTCAAGCTCACTGTCGCGCTCGAGGACCGCGACGCTGCCCAGGCCAAGGGGATGGAGATGGCCCTGAAGTTGCGCGAGAGAGCGCGCGAGCTGGACGCCGACGTCGAAGTGCTCGGACCGGTGCCTGCCTACATCGCGCGCCGCGCCGGGAAATGGCGCTTCCATGTCGTCATCCGCGGCCAATCACCGCTCGTCGTGCTCGGCGCAGACCCCGGAGTTCCATGGTCCGTCGACGTTGATCCGGAGAGTCTGCTCTGATAGCTCGGCGGCCTCGACATATACTCCGCCGCGATGACGATCCAGCCAATAATCATGCTCGGCGACGCGCGCCTTCGGCTGAAGGGCGAGCCGGTCGATTCCTTCGGCAAGTACCTGCATGAGCTCCTCGACGACCTGACCGAGACGATGCGCGCCGCCCCGGGAGTCGGCCTCGCCGCCCCTCAGCTCGGCGTACCTCTCCAGGCATGCGTGATCGAGGTCTCGGGCCAGCTGCACGAGCTGGTCAATCCCAAGATCGTCCGCTCCGAGGGAGAGGATCGCGATCTCGAGGGTTGCCTATCGCTGCCCGGGTACGTCGCGTACGTCACGCGCAAGGAGCAGGTCTGGGTCGTCGCCCAGAACCGCCACGGGAAGCGCGTCAAGCTCAGCGGCCGGGCATTGCTGGCGCGTGCGGTGCAACACGAGCTGGACCACCTCGGCGGGAAGCTCTACATCGACTACCTCGACTCGATGGATGAGCTGATTTCTGTCGCGCAGATGGCCGACGAGATCGGTGCCGAGGAAGAGGAGCTCGCGCCGCTGGCGTGACTGAGCGCGCCCGGACCATTTTCCTGGGCAGCGGCTCTTTCGCAGTCCCCATCGCCGAGGCTCTCGCCCATCACCAGGCCGTCAACTTGATCGCGGTCGTCACCGCCCCTACGCGCCGCGGATCACGCGGGCGGCCGACAGACCCACCGGTGGCCGACTGGGCGATGGCGCGCGGGCTACCGATGCTCAGGCCGGCACGCCTGCGCGAGCCCGAGACACTCGCTGCAGTCGCCGCCCTCGAGCCTGAACTGCTGGTCCTGGCCGACTACGGTCAGATCGTCCCGCCCGCGCTGCTCGAGTTGCCCGTTCATGGGGCGCTCAACCTGCATCCATCGCTGCTGCCAAGGCATCGTGGCGCTTCGCCCATCCCGGCCACGATCCTGGCCGGCGACAGTGAGACAGGCGTCTCGCTCATGCGCATGGACGCCGGCCTCGACACCGGACCGCTCATCGCCCAAGCGAAGCGGCCCCTGTCCGACGCAGAGACGGCTGCGCACCTCGAAGCGCAGCTTTCACTCGCGGCAGCGAGCCTGCTCGCGCAAACGCTGCGCGACTGGATCGATGGCAGCCTGGGCGAGTCGGCCCAGCCGGCCGAAGGCGCGACGATCACTCGTCCATTGAGTCGTGCGGATGGTCGGATCGATCCTCGGCTGCCGGCGTTCGTTTTGGAGCGCCAGGTGCGCGCGTACCAGCCATGGCCGGGTAGTTACATCGATCCCGGCGGGGGCCGAATCAAAATCTGGCGGGCGGCGCTTCGCGAGCGGCACGACCTCGTGCCCCCGGGCACCCTGGTTCGCGTCGGCGGCGACGGCATCGGTTTGACCACCTCGGACGGCATCCTGGAGCTGCTCGAGGTCCAACCTGCCGGCGGGCGTCGGATGAGCGGAGCGGACCTCCTGCGCGGCCGCCCGGAGCTCGTTGGTCCGATCGTGACCGAGCCGTCGGCGGCCGGACGCAGCGCTTCGGGATAGGATCATCGGATGCCTTCTGAACCCGCGGCCGTGGAGCGGGCACTACCGTTGATCAGCATGCCCAAGGCGGGCACGCGTGACCCTCGGCCGGGCCTATCCGGCCTCGCTTCCGATCGGATCGACAGCTGGCTCGCGGATCAAAATCAGCCCGCCTACCGCGGGCGGCAGCTTACCGACCACCTCTGGTCGGGCGCCGCGCAATCGCCCAATGAGCTGCACACTCTGCCGCAGGGTCTGCGCTCGGATCTTGCTGCTGCCTTCAGGGTGAGCACGCTGTGCGAGACCGAGATCCGACCCTCCGACAGCGGGCTGACCCAGAAGGGGCTCCACCGGCTGGACGACGGACGGCTGATCGAGTCCGTGCTCATGCGTTATCCGGCGCGGGGATGGCGCAGGGCGCGCGCAACCGTGTGCATCTCGAGCCAGGCCGGTTGCGCGGTCGGGTGCCCGTTCTGCGCGACGGGCGAGCTCGGTTTCGAGCGTGATCTGGAGAGCGCCGAGATCGTCGACCAGGCACGCTTCTGGCGGCATTGGCTGGCAGGCGTGGGCCAGCGGCTGACCAACGTCGTCTTCATGGGCATGGGCGAACCGCTGCTCAACACGGAGCGAGTCCTGGAGGCGGCTGCGGCGCTGACCGACAACGGTCGTTTTGGGCTCGGCGCACGCCACATCACGATCAGTACGAGTGGCGTCGTCCCGGGCATGGAGCGGCTCATCGAGGAGAAGCCGCAGTACACCCTGGCGGTCTCGCTCCACGCCGCACGACCAGAGCTGCGCGACGTCCTCGTGCCGCTCAACAGGCGCTACCCGGTCGAACAGGTGGTCGACGCAGCCGTCCGCTACGCGGCCACGACCGGGCGCCGGGTGACGTACGAGTACGTGATGATCGACGGCATCAACGACACACCTGAGGACGCGGCCGCGCTCAGCCGCCTGATCCGCGGCCAGAACGCGCACGTCAACCTGATCCCGATGAACCCCGTCGCTCATACCCCTTGGCAGCCGAGCACGGCCGCGCGGACAGAGTCCTTCGCGTTGGCGCTGCGTACCGCGGGTATCGGCGCCACCGTCCGGCGCAACAGGGGCGTCGACATCGGTGCGGCATGTGGCCAGCTGGCGGCCGACAGAGCGGGTGCACCGGCCCCGGCAGCCGTTGCGCGTCGCCGCCAGTTGCTCGTCGTCGCGAGCGCCGCCGCACTCGCGCGCGGCAGGAGCTGACGTGGCCGTCGCGGTCGCGGCCAGCATCCTGACCGCCGACTTCGGGAACCTCTACCGCGTCGTCCGCAAGCTAGAACGAGCCGGGGTCGACCGCGTCCATCTTGACGTGATGGACGGCCATTTCGTCCCCAACATCACCTTCGGCCCGGACGTCGTCGCCGCGTTCCGGCGCTTGACATCGTTGCCGCTTGACGTCCATCTCATGATCAGCGAGCCGTCGCGCTACGTGACTCGCTTTCTAGATGCCGGCTCGGACTCGATAACGTTTCACGTCGAGGTCGAGGAGTCAGACGACGTCAAGCTGGACGCGCTGCAGCGCATCAGCGCCGCGCGACGGCAACCGGGACTCGCCATCAGCCCGCAGACGTCGGTGGACGAAGTGCGTCCCTTCGTTGACGCACTGGGAATCATCATGATCATGACAGTCCAGCCAGGCTTCGGCGGCCAGCATTTCATGGACGATGCGGCCCCCAAGATCGCCGAGGCACGGAAGCTGCTGGGCAATAGACCTGGGACTGCGGTGCACGTCGACGGGGGCATCAGCGGCGACACGGCAGGCGTCGTCGGCGGCTACGGGATCGACGTGTGCGTGGTGGGCTCAGCACTGTTCCAGCGCGGACGCGACGCCGCGCGCGAGGTGGAGGCAGTCAAGAAGGCCGCAGCCTCTGGCGCTGCCACGGCGTTGACCTGATCCGCAAGTAGTGTCCCTTCGCCGCCAGGAGATGATGCCGGAATTGCGCGGCGTGATGTTTCGGACCATGAGATTCGCGGGCGTTGTCGTACCGCTACCGCTGCTGGCCGCCCTCTTGTGGCCCCTCGCCCTGGTTCGCGCGTTGGTCGACGCAGCGTTGCGCCCTGACCGAAATCCGCCTACCTCTCTACCGCCGAGCGTGCCGCGCCGGCGTCTGTCGCCGGTAGGTGTACAGGCCCGGACAGCTGCCTGGCTCAACACCGCGTCATTGATCTGGGCCGATCGCTTCACCTCCAGGCGGTGGAAGGGACGCATCGACGTAGTCGCCCTGGAAGCGATGCGACCGCTCTTAAGGGAAGGGCCCGTAATCGCCGTCACAGTCCACTTCGGGGGCATCTTCGTTCTGCCTACGCTGCTGCGCGCACATGGCATCCCGACTGCGAGCGTCGTTGGTCAGACTCTGTGGCCCGTCCGCTGGTGGCGTCGAAAACGGGCCGAGCTGACACGTATCGGCGACGCGCCGCTACATCTCGAATCGGGCGACGTGCGCGGCGTCATGCAGTTCCTTGTCCCCGGCAGGTGCCTCGTGGTGGCGGCCGACTACCCGTTCGGCGACCAGGCCGTAACGACCTTCGATTCGAGCCCCTTCCGGGCGTCCACCCCGCCGCTCAAGCTCGCCCGGCTGACGAACGCAGCTGTCGTGCCGGTCCTGGTCCACGCGGACGGCGTATGGCGCTACTCGCTCCATGTCGGCGAGCGCGTTCCTGATGAGCTGATCCGCGCCGGCCGCATGGAAGAGGCGGTAGCTCATATCGCGCGCGAGCTGCTGCCGATCGCCGCGGTACGCCCCGAGCAGGCGCTGCCGCTGCTGGTCAAGGCTTTTCGTCCGGGCCCTGCTGGGTGAGCGCGGCACACGAGACGGTGGTCGTGACCGGCATAGGCGCGCACGCCGGTGGATCGCGCAGCTCGAGCGAGCTGTACGCAATGGTTCTTGCCGGTCACTCGCCTGCGGAATGGGTTTCCCTGGCCGGCGTGACGGGCCTGATGGCGGCGGTCGTCGCGTCCGACCCTATTCTCTCGGGCGCCGACCTCCGTCGGGCGCGAAGCCTGGATCGCGCAGCCCAACTTGCTTTGGCGGCTACTCGCCAGGCCGCGGACCAGGCAGGCATCAGCGGTGCTGTCGATCCGACACGCGTTGGCGTGATGATGGGCACCAGCCGCGGTCCCATCACTCGGACGCTCGAGACAGCGCTTCAGTTCGCTACCGGGCGGCTGAGCGCGTCGGCGTCCGCGGATAGCACGCCGGGTTCCATCAGCGGCCTCCTGGCGCAGGTCCTCAAGGCCGGTGGTCCCAGCGCGACGGTCGTCGCAACGTGCGCGTCAGGGGCGACCGCTATAGCGCTCGGGGCGCTCCACCTGCTGGCTGATGAAGCCGACGCCGTGATCGTCGGCGGCGCAGATGCACCCGTCATACCTCTCATTGCCGCGCAGTTGATGGCCGCCGGTGTCACGGGCCGACACGAATCTCCGGAATTGACGTGCCGTCCGTACGACGTCCGCCGCAATGGGCTGGTGATCGGCGAAGGCGCCGCGGCAATGGTGCTCGAGCGGGAATCGGACGCCTTGCGCCGAGGAGCATCGATACTCGCGCGCCTGACTGGCTGGGCAACCGGCACTGACTCCGGAGGGCGAACCGGTGTGACTCCCGACGGCGACGGGATGGTTCGCGTCGTGCGCCGCGCGCTGCAGCGAGCGGAGGTTGGTCCCGATGCGATCGACCACGTCAACGCGCACGGCACAGGCACGCGCTTGAACGATTTGGTTGAAGGCAGAGCGCTCAACACGGTGTTTGGCAACGGCAGGGTGCCACCGGTGTGCTCGACGAAGCCGATCACGGGGCATTGCCTCGGTGCAACCGCCGCTCTCGAGGCGGTGATCGCAATCGAAACGCTGCGCGGCGGATGCATCCCACCGACGGCAAATCACGAAGAGCTGGACCCGGAGATTGACCTGGATGTTGTCGCCGGCGAACCGCGACCGGCGTCGCTGCGAAGAGTGCTCTCGACCTCGCTTGGATTCTGGGGCACGCAGGCGGCGGTCATCTTCGAGCGGTACGACTGAGCTGTGCGGCTGTTACTGCAGCGTGTGACGCGCGCGGAAGTACGCGTCGGAGGCGACCCGGTTGGCTCTATCGGCGGCGGCCTCATGGTGCTCGTCGGCATCGGTCACGACGATCACGAGGCGGAGGCTGATGCCGGGGCCGCAAAGGTTGTCGACCTGCGCATCTTTCGCGACGAGGAAGGCAGGACTAATCGCTCGTTGCTGGACGTTGGTGGGGAGCTGCTCGCCGTGAGCCAGTTCACGCTTTTCGCTGACACCCGGAAGGGGAGGCGACCGTCATTCATCAGGGCAGCGCCGGCCGATCTGGGCGAGCGACTCTACGAACGCTTCGCGGCGCAGGTCGAGGCGCGCGGAGTGAGGGTCGCGCGCGGGATCTTCGGGGCAGAGATGGAAGTCGAACTCGTCAATGACGGGCCGATGACGATCTGGCTCGACAGCGACGACCGCTGAGCAGCCGTCCCGTTATGAGTGGCCCTGGTCGGGGCCGGTGAGTCAGGCCGTCTTCTGGAGCGTACGGCGGCAGCGCGTGCAGACGAGCACGCGAGCAAGGACGCCGTCCTTGCCGGCCAGGCGCATTGGCTGCAGATTGGGCTCCATGCGTCGGTGGGCGCGAACGCGGTTCATACCGACGGACTGCGGGTTGAAGCCGCCCATCGAGGTCTTGCCGCAGATTGCACAGGCGCGGGACATGGTTCGAAGAGACTCCGAGTCGTAATGGAAACGGCGCTCCGAACGGCCGCGCCGGCTGGCTACTATAGCACGCAGCCGAGCGTGGACAGGCCGTTGGCGGGGCCCGCGCCGGAGCTGGGAGTAGATGGTCGAGCCTAACACTGGCCGTACCCGTAGAGCATTGACTGCGTGAAGAACGGGGCCTGGGATGGCCATGACCTGCTCGCCGCGTGGCGTCACGCCGCAGCAATGCTCCACGCTCACCGCGACGAGGTCAACGCGCTGAACGTGTTTCCCGTACCCGACGGGGACACGGGCTCCAACATGCTGGCCACGGTCCGGGCCGCGCTCGCCGAGGCCGAGCTCGTGGCGCCCGTCGAACGGACGGTCAAGCGCATCTCGGCGGCGCTCAGCCTGGGCGCGCTGATGGGCGGCCGCGGCAACAGCGGCGTGATCCTTTCGCAGCTGGTGCGTGGCATGGGCGATGCAATGTCGGGAGCAGAGTCGATCGGCGGCCCCGAGCTGGCGGCAGCCTTCAAGCGCGGCTGCGAGATGGCTTTCGCGGCGGTTGCCCATCCCGTCGAGGGAACGATCCTGACCGTTGCGCGCGACGTATCCGCCGCAGCTGACGGCGCATCGATGGCCAACCGTGGCCTGGAGCAGGTCCTCCGGGTAGCGGTCACGGAGGCGGCGGCCTCGGTCGCGCGGACGCCCACGCTGCTGGTCGTGCTCGACGAGGCGGGTGTGGTCGACGCGGGCGGCCGCGGACTGGAGCTTCTGCTTCGTGGAGCGCTGGCATCGACCGTCGGTGAGCGGCTGCCGCATGGCCTGCAGCTGCCGAAGGACATCGCGCTGCCAGCCTGGGATGGGCTGGAGGCCGAGGGCTATGGCTACGAGACGGTGTTTCTCGTCTTCCCCATCGCGGGGCAGAAGCTCGACGTTGCGCACATCCGGACGCGACTGGAGCGCCTTGGAGAATCGGTGCTCGTCGCAGGCGATGAGGCGGCGGCGAAGATTCACATCCACAACGAACGACCGGACGAGGTCATCGCTTTCGGGCTGTCACTCGGGACGCTGAGCATGATCAGCATCGAGAACCTGGACCGACAGGCAACCGACGTGCGCGAGCGCGCCAGGGCGGGGTCCGACCCGAGCGAATTGGCAGCTGCGAACGTGTCCGCGGACGGTCCGGCAGTCGTTGCCGTGGCCGCGGGTGATGGATTGGCCAAGGTCTTCGGCACGCTTGGTGCGACGGCGATCGTGCGGGGCGGACAGAGCGCGAATCCGTCTGCGGGAGAGCTTGGCGAGGCGATCTACAGGACCGGCCGGCCCGAGGTCATCGTCCTCACCAACAACACCAACGCCCGGCTTGCGGCAAAGCAGGCCGGCGAGCTCAACCCGGGCGTCCACGTGGCGATCGTGCCCACACGCAACCCGGGTGAAGGCGTCGCCGCGATGCTCGCGTTCGACCCAGGGCTCGAGGTACAGGACGCGGTGCTGCGCATGACTGAGGCAGCCGCGCGGATCCAGACGCTGCAGGTCACCGTTGCGGTGCGCGACGCGCGGATCGGACGACGCAGGGTTCGTGAGGGTGACTACATGGTTCTCGGCGCGGACGATTCATTGTTGGCCACCGATCCCGACCGTACCGCGGCGGTCCTCGAAGGCGTACGCCAATTGAAGCCCGGATTTGAGTTGCTCACTATGTATCGCGGTTTGGACGTCGACCACCGCGCGGCCGAAGAGCTGCGCAGCGCGCTGACCAGCGAGTTCGCAGACGTCGAGATCGAGCTGGTGGATGGCGGCCAGCCCCACTACGACTTGCTGATCTCGGCGGAGTGACGGCTACCGCGGTCGACTCGCCAGCCGAGGGAGGCGCTGCCGGAAGGGCGATCCTCGATCAGCGCCTTCGATCTGCCGGCTTGCCGCCGGCCGCGAACGCCAAGCTCGCCCGGCTCGGCCTGGTCACCGTTAGTGACCTGCTCTTTCACCTTCCGCGTCGATACGATGATTTCAGCCGGCCGATGACGCTGGAGGAGCTGCGCGAGCACCCGCCGGAAGGGCCGGTGAGTGCCACGGTCCAGATCGTCGATCTGCGCGTCGAGCAGGGTTTCCGGAGACGCATTCAAAGGACGGTGGCGCGACTGACCGACTCGACCGGGGAAGGGGAGGCGGTCTGGTTCGGGCGCCGCTACATCGAGCGCCGCCTGTTCCCCGGCGCCGACATCATCGTCTCG
>Ga0180121_10000311_pt1 | contig 19832 bp, 19 predicted proteins | sample AntDrymUQ5402106_2_FD_129676 | JGI IMG/M metagenome (GOLD analysis project Ga0180121, IMG submission 129676) | Polar desert sand microbial communities from Dry Valleys, Antarctica - metaG UQ540 (21.06) (version 2) (version 2) | ecosystem: Environmental > Terrestrial > Soil > Desert | place...
AGTGAGAGCCGGCCATTCAGGGGCGAGTCCAAACCCTGGGACAGCAGCCGCAATATGCCGCCTGACCTGCGGTGATGCGTTGAGCCGACGAGGAGACTTGAACTCCTACCGCCCGATTACAAGTCGGGTGCGCTGCCAGTTGCGCCACGCCGGCGTACGACTGGAGAGCCTACGACTCTCGACCACGCCCCATCGCGCGCATCTCGGCAGCCGTCGGCGGGTCCGCTCCGCGACGCGAGCAGGTCATAGCGGACACAGCCACTGCCTCGTCGAGCAGGTCGGCGACCGTGCCCGCGTCCAGGGCGCCGAGGGCATCGCGCGCCGCTGACCCGAGCAGGCCGCGACGGCGCAGCCCCGCGAGCAGCGCGCCCATGAACGAGTCACCGGCCCCCACCGTGTCGACCACGTCGACCGGCATGCCGGGACGCTCCACCGCACCGCTCGACCGACCCGCCGCCAGGGCACCGTCACCACCCCGCGTGAGCACGACCAGCACCGGGCCCCGAGACATCCATTCCGCGGCCACGTCCTGCGGAGCCCGGCCCGGGGCCAGCCACTCCACGTCCTCGACGCTGGCCTTGAGGACATCGGCAACAGGCAGCATCTCGTCGACGACAGCCATCACGTCGTGGGGCGAGCCCATCAGCAGGCGCCGGACGTTGGGGTCGAAGGTGACGGTGGCCGATGACCGCGCTCGCGCAGCGAGGCGTCGCAGCACCGCTCCCCCAGGAGGGGTGGTAAGGGCAAGCGACCCCACGTGCAGTGCGTGTACGCCGGGCAGAGCGCCGCGCAGCTCATCGTCGGTCCACTGCCAGTCGGCCGTGCCGTCCACCCGGAAGTCGTAGTCGGCCGACCCGTCAGGCGCCAGCGCGACGATGGCGAGCGAGGACGGCTCGGTCGCGACGACCGAGTGCGACAGGTCGACACCGTTGGTCTCGAGGTGCGAACGGAGACGGCGGCCCATCACATCGGTCGACAGTCGCGCCAGCATCCGCACCGGCACCTCGAGCCGCGCGAGACCGACCGCGACATTGGCGGGGCTCCCACCCGGGGCCGCCCGGAAGAGTCCGTCCTCGCCGGCCGGCACCAGGTCCGTGATCACCTCACCCGCGACCGCCACCACCCCCGCGTCCGCAGCGATGTCCACGCCCGGAACCTACCGCCTACGATCTGCTCCTGATGTCTCTGTTCACCGACGCACGCCGGCGCGCAGTCGCAGCGCTCGGCGCCGTCGAGGGGGAGGCCCTCGCGGCCCGCCTCGAGCTGCACCACCTCGAGCTCGTCGAGCCCCTGGAGCAGGTGTACGGGCACCAGCTGGACGCCGCCGCCTTTGTGCAACGGCTTGTCGACCGCGTGCTGGACGCCGCCTGCTCCCGCAGCGGACCGCTGCGCGCGCTCGACCGTCGCCGCGAGATGGACCCCACCTGGTTCCAGTCGCCCGCGACGATCGGATACGTCTGCTACGTCGACCGCTTCGCCGGAGACATTCCCGGAATGCGCCGTCGGCTCGACCACCTCGCCGAGCTGGGCATCACCTACCTGCACCTGATGCCGGTGCTGCGACCCCGCGACGGTGACAACGACGGCGGCTACGCGGTTGTCGACTACGGCTCGGCACCCGTGGGCGCTCGCCGCAGCGGCGGGCGACCCGGCGTACCGCGCGTTCTACCGGGTGTTCGCCGACCGCGAGCTGCCCGACCGGTTCGAGCGGACGCTGCCCGAGGTGTTCCCCGACCAGGCACCCGGGTCCTTCACCCACGTGGACGGCGTGGGCTGGGTCTGGACGACTTTCAACGACTACCAGTGGGACCTCGACTGGTCCAACCCCGACGTCTTCGAGGCGATGCTGACTGTCGTCCTCGTCCTCGCCAACCGCGGCATCGAAGTCCTGCGGCTCGACGCGGCGCCCTTCCTCTGGAAGCGCGAGGGGACCGACAGCCAGAACCAGCCCGAGGTCCTTCTGGTCCTGCAGGCACTGCGGGCGTGCGTGGCCGTGGCCGCACCGGGTGTGCGGTTCAAGGCGGAGGCGATCGTCGCTCCGCAGCAGCTCGTGGCGTACCTCGGGGCGCACGACCGGTTCCGTCCCGAGTGCGACCTCGCGTACCACAACCAGCTGATGGTGATGCTCTGGTCGACGCTGGCCACCCGCGACGTCACACTCGCCCGCCAGTCGCTGACGAGCCTGCGGCCCGCTCCATCCTCGACGGCATGGGTGACCTACCTGCGCTGCCACGACGACATCGGCTGGGCGGTGTCCGACGAGGACGCGCGCGCCGTCGGCCTCGACCCGTGGGCCCATCGCCGGTTCCTCAGCGACTTCTACTCCGGCGCCCACCCCGGCTCCTTCGCCAGCGGCGCCCTCTTCCAGCTCATCAACCCGCGCACCGGCGACAGCCGCATCTCGGGGACGGCGGCCGCCCTCTGCGGGCTCGAAACGGCCCGTTCGGCCGGCGACGAGCAGGAGAACGCCATCGCTTGCGGCGGCTCCTCACGCTCTACTCCGTCGTCTACTCGTTCGGCGGGATCCCCCTGCTCTACATGGGCGACGAGTTCGCGCTGCCCAACGACGAACGCTGGGCGCAGGTCACGGGGCAGGCGGAGGACAACCGGTGGATGCACCGACCTCGGATGGTCTGGGCGGCGCAGCGACGACACGACCCTGCCAGCGTCGAGGGCCGCGCCTTCGCCGGCATCGCGGGCATGGCTGCCGCCCGGGCGAGGCTGGCAGTGCTGCAGTCCGGCACCGGACCGGAGGTGCTCGACACCGGTGACCGTCGGGTGCTGGCGTTCGCCCGCCGCCATCCTGGAGCCAGCCCTTTCATCGCGCTGGCCAACTTTTCCGACGACCCGGTCCGGCTGCCACGCGAAACCGCGCTACCGGGCCTCTCGTCCGGAGCGCGGATCGTGGCGAGCAGCGAGAGCACCGAGCTCACGGCGTACGACGTCGCGCTGCCGTCTTGGGGCCACGCCTGGGTGGCCGACCTCTAGGAAGCCGGGGGACCGGTCGTGCGCCGCACGACCAGCGGGTCGGGACCGTCACGGCGGACGGCTCGACCGGGCTCTCCCGATCGGTCGCTAGCACCTCGAGCAGCAGCTGCGCAGCGAGCCGTCCCTGCTCGTGGACCGGCTGCGCCACCGTGGACAGGTCGAAGAACTCCGCCATCTCGTGGTCGTCGATGCCAATGATCGACACGTCGTGCCTCACGCGCAGCCGCGCCTCACGGACGGCGTGGACGGCACCCACCGCCATCTCGTCCGACGCCGCGAACACCGCTGTCGGCCGGGGCTCGGACGCGAGCAGCAGCCGCATCGCGGCCAGCCCCCCCGCGTACCGTGAAACTAGGCTGGCCGCACTCGGTGAGGCGACGTAGTCGAGCTCGGCGGCTGCCTGCAGTACGCGGAACCGCGTCTCCTCGGACACCCGCGGCAGGGCGCGCGAGACAGTCGCGGTGGGCACCCCGACCGTCCTCGTGACGTCCTCGATGCTCGTCATCGCGACGTCACGCGCCCCGTAGGCTTGCCTGCATGAGCGCTCATCTGCCGGCCGGTCAAGCCCTCGCCTACGGCGCCGCGACAGCGGCCTACCAGGTCGAGGGGTCGACGAGTGCCGACGGGCGCGGCGCGTCGATCTGGGACACCTTCGCGGCCCGTCCGGGAACGATCGTGGACGGCAGCGACGGCTCGGTTGCGTGCGCGTCCTACGAGCGTCTCGACGAGGACCTCGACCTCGTGGCCGGGCTCGGCGTTGGCCACTACCGCTTCTCCATCGCCTGGCCGCGCATCCAGCCGACCGGCGCAGGACAGGTGGAGGCCCGCGGGCTCGCCTACTACGACCGACTGGTCGACGGGCTGCTCGCGCGCAACGTCGCCCCGATGGCGACGCTCTACCACTGGGACCTGCCCCAGCCGCTGGAGGATGCGGGTGGCTGGCCGGTGCGCAGCACGGCCGAGCGGTTCGCCGACTACGCCGCGATCGTCCACGACCACCTCGGCGACCGGGTCAAGGTCTGGGCGACGCTCAACGAGCCCTGGTGCTCGGCCTACCTGGGCTACGCCGCCGGGCAGCATGCACCGGGCCGACGCGATCCCGCGGCCGCCCACCGCGCTGCCCACCACCTGATGCTCGGTCACGGCCTGGCCGCTGCCCAGTTGCACGAGGCGGGCAGCGACGCGGTGGGGGTGGTGCTCAACCTGGCTCCGGTCTGGCCCGAGCGGCCCCAGGCCGAGGGCGTCGCCCACGGTGTCGATGCGATCCGCAACCGGGTATGGCTGGGGCCTCTCGTCGACGGTTCCTACGACGGCGCGTTGCTCGCCCTGGCACCGGAGCTCGGCGATCCCGAGGTCGTCCGCGACGCGACCTTGACGTCGTGCACGGCTCGGCCGACTGGCTCGGGGTGAACTACTACCACCCGGTACGAGTCGATGTCGGTGACGGCGATCGCGGGGGCGGGGTCGGTGAGGAAGCGGCTGCCTACTCCGGCGTCGACGGCCTGCGCTTCCGGCCGCGGACGCCCCTCACGGCGATGGGCTGGGAGGTCGAGCCACGAGGTCTCGAGGAGCTGCTCGTCGACGTCTCCAAGCGCACCGGACTGCCGCTGGTCGTCACGGAGAACGGCGCCGCGTACGCCGACGACGTCCGCGCCGAGGACGGGTCGGTCGCGGACGAGGACCGGGTGAGCTACCTGCGCGGGCACATCGAGGCGGTCGAGCGGGCGCGCGCTGCGGGCGCGGACGTCCGGGCGTACATCGCGTGGACCCTGCTAGACAACTTCGAGTGGGCCGAGGGCTACACGAAGACCTTCGGTCTGGTCGAGGTCGACAAGGCCGACCAGACCCGCACTCCCAAGGCGTCCTACCATTGGTTCGCCCAGCTCGCACGTGCCGACTTCCTCCGGATCAAGGTCTGACCACCCGGCTTCCGTTGAGCCCCCGACTCAGCTGGCCGGGCGAACCTCACCTATGCCGCGCGCTGTCGTTGTAACTTCGGCGACTTTGGCTGGGACCGCGATCCGTTACGGCCGGCAGGCCCGGACGTCAAGGCCGTCAGCGCCCCGAACGGTCGGCATGCCGTCGCGGTCGACGACGATCTCGATGTCGCGACCAGCGACCTTCAATCCACGGACCTGCAGTGGAAACCAAGACGCGAAGGCCGCTCGCGGTGCCACTTTCACCGTTCCTGCCGGAACGTTGACCTCCAGACCTAGAGCGGCCTGCAAAAGTGCTACGGCAGATGCCGCAGACCAGGCCTGCGGCCGGCACGCGGCCGGGTAGGCGACCACGGGGTCGGCGAGATCCGTGCCCCCGAACAGCTCAGGGAGTCGGGCCTGGAAATGGTCGGAGGTGTCGACCAGACCCGTCGCAAGGGAGGCGGCCACGTCATCGTGCCCGCTGCGCGCGAGCCCGAGCACGGCGATCGCCGTGTCATGGGGCCACACGGACCCAGTGTGGTATCCGACGGGGTTGAAGTACGGGTGGTCGGCGGACAGGGTGCGCAGACCACGACCGCAGTCGAGGTCCGGCTGGCTGAGCCGGGCAGCGACGGCCGCCTCCTCGCCCGCGTCGAGCAGGCCGGTAGCCAGCAGGTGACCGAGGTTCGACGCTGCGGAGCCGACCGGCTGCTTGGCACGGTCCAGGGCGATCGCCGGGAACCGCCCCCTCGCATCATCGACCCAGAAGCTGGACCGGAACGTCTCGGCGACGACGTGCGCGTGCTCCCGCAGCCGCGCACACCGCTCGCGAGCGGCAGACGCTGGGACGACGACCTCGAGCAGAGACGCCGCGTCCAGGCACGCCTTCACGACGTAGGCCTGCGCCTCACACAGCGCCAGGGGCGCCTCGGCGATGCGCCCGTCGGCATGCTGGACGGCGTCGGCGGAGTCCTTCCAGCCCTGGTTGACCAACCCGCTTCCAGACTCGTCGAGGTACTCGACGAGGGCATCGCCGTCCGCGTCGGCATGCAGCAGCACCCAGTCGAGCGCCCGGTCGAGATGTGGCAGCAGAGCCCGGACCTCGGCGTCGGGCAGGCCCCACCGCCAGGCGTCGTGCAGCAGGCTGATCCACAGTGGGGTGGCGTCGATGGTGCCGTAGTAGACCGGCGGCAGCTGGTGCCCGGTGATGCCTGGCCCGCCGCGGATCTCGTGCACGATCTTGCCCGGCTGCTCCCCTGCGACCGGGTCGTGGTGGGTGCCCTGACGGCGCGCCAGGGCACGAAGCGTCCCGCCCGCGAGCTGGGTGCCGAGCGGCAGCGCGAACCGCGCAGTCCAGATTGCGTCCCGACCGAAGAGCGTGAGATACCACGGGCTGCCCGCGGTCGCGAACGTGTCGTGCGGGCGGTCCCGGAACGCTGCCGTGAGACCGGCCAGGTCGGCGACGCTGCGCTCAGCGAGGCGCGCCACCTCTGCCCGGCTGCTCGCGACCTCCATCTCCAGCGGGACAGATCCGGGGCCCAGCGCGCCATCCTCCGCTCCCTGGCCGGTGGCCACGAGCTCGAGGTGCCAAGACGTGCGCGCTGCCAGGTCAACCCGCCATGTCAGGTCGACGGCGTCGCCCTCCTGCACCACGTAATCCGGCAGGGGGGTGCAGCGCACGGCGGTGGAGCCCGCCGCCGAAGTCCACTCCAGCCGGCCCGCCGACGCCGCCACGACCACGTCCGGGGCCGTGACCTCACCCGACCTGATCCACGGCACCGGCGCGTGGTCGGCGGCCACGCGCACGTGCAGCAGGATCTGTTGGTCGAGACGCCCGTTGTGGACGAGCGCGACCCGCTCCACGAGCCGGTCTGCCTCGAGCTCCCGGCGGCGTTCGACGCTGACGGTCGGGTCGGCAATCGGGTCACCGTGGAGCCGGCTCACGCCGACGAAGCGGGCGGACCAGGCCGCGTCGAGCGAGGACCCGATGTCATCCGGCTCAACGCGCCGCTGGGGGTCGCCCGGCCTCGTCAAGGCGACCACGAGCTGGGACAGCTGCCGGACGTCGTGCCGCAACCAGCCCTGAACACCACCCGGCCGCACCTGCCCGTCACGACCGGAGAGCAGCGTGGACGGTGCCCGCACGCAGACCGCGAGTTCGTGCAGGAAGGGCTGGGCCGCCGGGCGCGGGGAGCCCTCCATCGCCTGCCCCACCTACCGCGCGATCCAGACGCTGCTGTCCGCGGCCAACTGGCCGTCGGCGGCGACGTGCCCACTCGCCAGGATGACCGTCCCCGCCGGGAGGGTCACGTCCTCGGGGCCGAAGTTCACCACGCAGGTGAACCCGGGCTCCCGGTCGAACGCGACGACCGTGTCGGGCAGGTCATCGCGCCAGCGCAGGACTCCCTCGCCCAGTGCCGCCAGCTGGCGACGGTGGCGCAGCGCCGCCCGGTAGAGCTCCAGCATGGATTCGGGGTCGCCGGCTTGCGCCGCGACCGTCAGCGGCGACCAGTCCGGCGGCTGCGGCAGCCACGGCTGGGCGTGCGACCCCTGACTGAACCCGTAGGGCGGGGTCTCCCCCGACCAAGGGAGGGGCACCCGGCAGCCGTCCCGGCCGCGCTCCGAGCCGCCGGACCGCAGCCAGGTCGGATCCTGCAGCGCGTCCTCCGGGATGTCCTCGACCTCAGGGAGGCCTAGTTCCTCGCCCTGGTAGACATACGCCCCGCCCGGGAGCGCGAGGGTGAGCAGGAGCGCCGCCCTCGCCCGGTGGGTGCCAAGCGCCAGATCGGCCGGCCGGCCGAGGAGGTGCTGAAGTTGCCGGGTGAGGCCGTCGGACTGGTCGCGCGCGTAGCGCGAGACGTGCCGGGCTACGTCGTGGTTCGAGAGAACCCACGTGGCCGGGGCGGCCACAGCCTCGTGCTCGTCGAGGGTATGGACGATGGTCTTGCGCATGTCCTCGGCGATCCATGGGGTCTGCAGGTAGTCGAAGTTGAAGGCGGTGTGCAGCTCGTCGGATCTGACGTAGCGGGTGAGCCGCTCCGGCTCGTCGACCCACGCCTCGGCAACGAAGATGCGCGGCGGGTCATAGGAGTCGGCGACCGCGCGCCACTCGCGATACACGTCGTGCACCTCGTCGCGGTCCCAGTGCGGGTGAGACTGCCAAGGAGGGCGGACGAGCTCGCCGTCGACCTCGACCCGGGCCGGGGGGTACTCCCGACCGTCGATGTCCGGGAGCCCGGGCTCCTTGATCAGAGAGTGCGCCACGTCGATGCGGAAGCCGTCGACACCCCGGTCGAACCAGAACCGCAGCGTCTGCAGGAAGTCGGCCCGAACGTCGACGTGTTCCCAATTGAGATCCGGCTGCTCCGGTGCGAAGAGGTGGAGATACCACTCACCGGGGTTTCCGTCGGGCTCGATGAGCCTCGTCCACGCCGGCCCACCGAAGTTGCTCTGCCAGTCGTTGGGCGGCAGCTCACCGTCAGCGCCTCGTCCCCGCCGGAAGAGGTATCGGTCGCGTTCGGATGCACCTGGTCCGGCGGCCGACGCGTCGACGAACCACGGATGCCGGTCCGAGGTGTGATTCGGCACGATGTCCAGGATCACGCGCAGCCCGTGGGTGTGAGCCTCCGCGATCAGCGCCTCGGCATCGGCCAGCGTTCCGAACTGACCCTCGATCGCGCGGTAGTCGCTGACGTCATAGCCCGCGTCGGCCATCGGCGATGGGTACCACGGGTTGATCCAGACCGCGTCCACGCCTAGGTCGGCGAGATGGCCCATGCGCAGCCTGATGCCGGCGATGTCTCCGACACCGTCTCCGTCGCCATCGGCAAAACTCCGGATGTACAGCTGGTAGATGACCGCGCTGCGCCACCAGTCTGAGCGCGCGTCGCGCGGCGCCCTGCTCGACGGGACCGGCATCTACGACTTCACGCCACCCGCTGTCAGTCCCGCCACGATGCGTCGTTGGAAGATCAGCACCATGATGAGCAGGGGAACGGTCAGGATGACCCCCGCGGCCATGATGCTGCCGAATGGAATGTCGCGTCCTGTCGTGCCGGTGAAGAAAGTCACTGCGACGGTTGCCGTGCGGTAGTCCGCCTTGTTCGTCATCGTCAAGGCAATGATGTACTCGTTCCAGGCGGCCACGAAGACGATGATTGCCGTGGTGAACACACCGGGCGCTGCCAGCGGAAGGATCACCTTCCGGAACGCCTGACCCTGGGTGCACCCGTCGATCATGGCCGCCTGTTCGAGTTCGGCCGGCATCTGTCTGAAGAATGCCGTGAGGTTCCATACGGCCAGGGGCAGGGCGAAGGACATCGCCGGGAGGATGAGCGCCTGATAGCTGTTGATCCAATCGATGTCCGTGAACAGCTTGAACAACGGAATCACCATGGCGATGCCGGGGAACATCGACGTCGCAATGATGATCGACAGGGAGAGATTCTTACCCCTGAAGTTGAGCCGGGCCAGCGCGTATGCCGCGAACGTACCGATGACGAGTACCAGCGCCGTGACGACTCCCGCGACGAAGATGCTGTTGATGAGTGCGCGGGCGAAGTTGTTCTTGGGGTCGAAGACATCGATGAAGTTCTGGACGGAGATGGGTGACGGAATGACACTGGACGCAAACGTGTCGTTCGGCCGACGGAGGCTGCTCACCACCATCCAGTAGAAGGGAGCCAGGCAGTAGACGATGATGAGGGCGATGCCGAGGTACGGCAGCCACATGCCGCGCGAGGAGCGCCTGGCCGGGACAGTGCCGCCCGGCGACCGGGCCGCTCGGGCCTGCACCTCGCCTTGTTGCGGTGCGCTGATTCCGGTGCTCACGGTGTGTCTCCTCTCGCGATGTTGCGGACGGGACGACGCCGATTCGCGGCCTTGGGTGTCTTCACCCGCGCGTCACCGATCAAGTCAGCACCGATCAGCTTCACGAACGCGTACGCCACCACCACGATGTAGAGGAACAGGACGACCGCGAACGCCGCTGCCGCGCCGAAACGAGCATTGTTGTTCTCGAGAAATGCCAAGATCGATATCGTCTCGACACTGGGCTTTTGAGACCCCACGAGTACGTAGGGAAGGTCGAACATCCTTAGGTTGTCGAGGATCCGGAACAAAACCGCAACCAGCAGTGCCGGCTTCACCAGAGGCAACGTGATGAGCCAGAACTGCTTGACTGCGGAGGCGCCGTCGATCTTCGCTGCCTCGTACACCTCTGCCGGGATCACCTGGAGTCCCGCCAGCACGAGCAGACCGATGAACGGAGCAGTTTTCCACGTGTCGGCGATGATGACCGCGGCCTTTGCCTGCCAGCCGTCGGTCGACCAGAGAATCTGCTGGCTAATGATGGTGTTCGCGATGCCGTTCGCGTCGAAGATCCAACGCCAGAGCAGCGCCGACACGACGGTCGGGATAGCCCATGGCACGAGGATGCTGGTACGGATGAGGCCCTTCCCCTTGAAAGCCTTGTTCATGATCAGCGCCATGGCGACACCGATGACTACCTCGATGGTCACGCACACGACTGTGAAGAAGGTCGTGTTGTAGAAGGCGTTCCAGAACCGGTCGGCAGCGGCTCCGGAGAAGATGGCTGTGTAGTTGCCGAGCCCACTGAATCGGTCGCCCTCCACGACGAACCCGGAGTCGTCCACGCCCTGGCTCTGTGTGAAAAGGGATTGGTAGATCGCCGCCAGGATGGGATACCCGATGACGATGAGCAGGACCGCCATGGTTGGGGTCAGGAGCATGCCAGCGAGCCGGCCGTGGTCCTCGTTGCTGCTGGCCTTCTTGGTCTTCGCCACGGGCGACGTAACGGGCGCCTCGGAAACTGCCATGACACCTCCCTTGACGGTGGGGCAGCAGGATAGAAACTTGCTGCCCCACCGACTCCGTCAGGACTACTTCTTGGTCAACTCCTCCAGCTCGGTCTGCAGCTGTTGGAGAGCCTCGTCGGTGGTCATGTCTCCTGACATCGCACCGTATGCGGCGTTCTGGATGGCCAACGTGGCGTCGCCATAACGGACGACCTTGGGACGCGGGACCGCGTTGAGGATCGACTCCTTGAGGACCGGCAGGTACGGGAACTTCTCCTGCAGCGCCGGGTCGTCGTAGATCGAAGTGTAGATCGGCGCCAGGCTGCCTTCCTCGAGGAACTTCTGGCTCTGCTCCTTGGACGTGTAGAACTTGATGAACTCAAGGGCGCTCTTCTTGTTCTTGGAGTACGTCGAGATACCGAGGGCGTGGCCGCCGAGGCTGCTCGCGCCCAGGCCATCCATTCCGGGCAGCGGCGCGACAGCGAACTTGCCCGCCACCTTCGACGTCCCGTCCGTCGCATTGGCCAGACCGTACTGGTACGGCCACTGGCGGTGGAAGATCAGCCGGCCCTCCTGGAACGCGCGCCGGCCCTCCTCCTCCTTGTAGGTGATGGCCTCCTTGGGGATGTAGCCCTCCTTGAAGCCGTTGACGAGGAAGTCGAGCCCGGCCTTGGCCTCCGGTGTGTTGACGTTTGGCTTGCCGCTGTCGTCGGTGATCACACCGCCGGCGCTGTTGATGGCCTCGCTCGCGTTGACCGTCAGGCCCTCGTACTTCTCGAACTGCCCGGCGAAGCACTCTGCGCCCTTGCCCTGGGGCAGGGCCTGGATCTTCTCGCAGGCGGCGAGCATCTCGCTCCACGTCTTGGGCGGCTCCGCGATCTTGGCGGCCTTAAGCAGGTCAGTCCGGTAGTAGAGCATGCCGCCGTCGGAGGACTGAGGGATCGCGTAGAGCTTGTCCAGGTACTTCGCCGAGTTGATGACCGGCTCGAGGAACTCATCCATGGGGAACTCGTCCTGCGGGAGCTCCACGATGTAGCGGTTGGCGGCGAACTCCGCGGTCCAGACGTTGTCGACGGACAGCAAGTCGTACGTGTCCGACTTCGCTTGTGCGTTCTGGATCATCTGGGCTCGCTGCTGGTCAGCGGACTCAGGGAGCTCGATCAAGGTCGCCTTGGCCTCGGGGTGGTCCGCGTTCCAGGCGTCCAGAATCGGCTGGACGACCCCAGACGTGTCCTTGCCCTGCACGATCGTGATCGGGCCCTCGCCCGTCAGCGCGGTCCCGTCCCCGCCGGTCGTCCCGCCGCCTCCACTTCCACTGCCCCCACCGTCATCCCCGCCACAGGCCGTGAGAAGGAGGGCCGTAATGGCCGTCATGGCTCCGAGCGCCAACTGGCTGCGCCGCATCTGCGGCTCCTTTCCTAGTGCGATTGACGTGTTCACCTGTGGCGACACGACAGCGCTTGCATCGGGCAGCGTGCCATGGATCACTGGCTGGTGCTAGAGATGTCCGGAGCGTTTCTTCATCGTTATTTCCGCGCTACCCGTCACGGACCGACCCGGCTACATTGCGCCTGCAAGCCCTTTCACTCGCGGCGACAGTTCGAGCCGATCCGGCGGGAGTCGTGAATGTCCGTTGACCGCCCGCCGGTGGAGAACAGGAGCGGTCGAGGGCCGCACGCGAGCATCCTGGACGTCGCGGCGTTGGCCGACGTCTCACCGTCCACCGTGTCGCGCTCCCTGCGTGGACTCCCCAACGTGGCCCCTCAGACCCGCCAGCGTGTGCTCGAGGCCGCTCGCGAGCTCTCCTACGTGGTCTCTCCCAGCGCGTCGGGGCTGGCATCGGGCCAGACCCGCTCCATCGGAGTCGTCGTGCCGTTCGTTACCCGCTGGTTCTTCGCCAACGCCGTCGCCGGTGCCTGTGACGTGCTGGCGGAGGCAGGCTATGACGTCCTGCTCTACCACCTGGGCAGCGCAGATGCGCGCGACCGATTCTTCGACCGGATGCCCTTGGCCCGCCGCGTGGACGCCGTCGTCACGCTCACTGTGCCGTTGACCGACGATCACACCCTTGGTCTTCGGGCGCTCGGGATGCCGCTAGTCACCGTGGGTGCGCAGATGGCGGGCGTCACCTGTGTCCGAATCGACGATGTGACCGCAGCTCAGAGTGCTGTGAACCACCTCGTCCACCAGGGGCACGAGTCCATCGCGATGCTCGCGAGCCTGGGCGAGGATCCGGAACTGGGGTTCTCTACCTCGCGGGATCGCCGCGAAGGGTACCGCCGCGCCATGAGGACGGCCGGGCTAGAGCCTCGGGACGATCTGCTGATGGCGGGCAGCCACGGTATCGACGGCGGTGCCGAGGCCATGGCGCAGATGCTCTCCGGTGACATTCTACCCACGGCCCTCTTCGCGGAATACGACGAGATCGCCATCGGCGCCCTGCGGACACTCCGGCGAGCCGGCATCCCGGTGCCCGGGCAGATCTCGGTCGTCGGGGTGGACGACCACGAGATGGCCTCCGTGGTCGACCTCACCACCGTGGCTCAACAGGTCCACGAGCTGGGCGCCGTCGCCGCGCGGCTTCTTCTGGACACCCTGGCGGGCGGTCTCCAGGAGCCTGTCGACGTAGTCCTGCCCACACGCCTCATGGTCCGCGGCAGCACCGGACCCCCGCCGAGTCGGCAGGCGAGCCGGCGTCCTGATCCGGGAGCAGGAGGGTGACTAACGAGACAACATGGACAGCGGGTGACCTCGGGGTTACGGTCACCTTTGCAAGTACCCGTCCTTTACTCGGATCGTCCGGCACGTTCCTGCCGGTGAAGGGAGCGCCAGACATGGCGACTGTGACTTTCGACAAGGCGACACGACTCTTTCCGGGGTCGGAGAAGCCGGCGGTGAACAAGCTCGATCTCGAGGTCGGCGACGGGGAGTTCCTCGTGCTGGTCGGCCCCTCCGGCTGCGGCAAGTCCACCTCGCTGCGCATGCTCGCCGGGCTGGAGGACGTCGATGAGGGCGCCATCCTCATCGGCGACCGCGACGTCACCAACCTGGCACCCAAGGACCGCGACATCGCGATGGTCTTCCAGAACTACGCGCTCTACCCGCACATGACCGTCGCGGACAACATGGGTTTCGCCCTGAAGATCGCGGGTGAATCGAAGGAGACCATCAAGGAGCGAGTCACCGAAGCCGCCAAGATCCTCGACCTCGAGGAGTACCTCGACCGCAAGCCCAAGGCCCTCTCCGGTGGGCAGCGGCAGCGCGTGGCCATGGGCCGGGCGATCGTCCGCTCCCCGCAGGTCTTCCTCATGGACGAGCCGCTGTCGAACCTCGACGCGAAGCTGCGCGTCCAGACCCGTAGCCAGATCGCGGCCCTGCAGCGTCGGCTCGGCACCACCACCGTCTACGTCACGCACGACCAGGTCGAGGCCATGACGATGGGCGACCGCGTCGCGGTCCTCAAGGACGGCATCCTGCAGCAGGTCGACACCCCGCGGCAGATGTACGACCACCCGGACAACGTGTTCGTCGCCGGGTTCATCGGCTCCCCCGCCATGAACCTCCTCACCGTCCCGGTCGAGGGCACCTCCGTGAAGTTCGGCGACGGCAGCATCGACGTCCCGCGCGAGACGGTCGAGAAGGCCGGCGAGGGCGGCCGGGAGGTCACCATCGGCGTACGTCCCGAGGACATGGCGCTGGTCGGTCAGGGCGAGGGCCTGCAGACCACCGTCAACCTGGTGGAGGAGCTCGGCGCCGACGCGTACGTCTACGGCACCGCGGACGTCAACGGTAAGTCGCACGACGTCATCGCCCGGGTCGACGGACGTCGCCCGCCGGAGAAGGGCGAGTCGATCAACTTCGCCCCCAAGCCGGGCCACCTCCACCTCTTCTCGACCACCACCGGGGAGCGGCTACCCATCTGACGGACCTGGTTCCTCGGTCCACTCCGCCCTCCGCTCGTCCCTCGCTCCGACGTCGTGAGACGGGCGGCCGGCTGCGGGGCAGTCCCGTGCACCATGGACCCATGGCCCTGCAGCTGCTCGCCGCGCCGAGCGACCCCGCGTTGCTCGACCTGCCGTGGTCGGTCCCGCTCGAGGACTGGCCCGCAGACCAGCTGGTCGCCCTGCCTCGCGGCCTCTCCCGCCACGTGGTGCGTTTCGTACGCCTCGACAGCCTCGACGGCGCGGTCTACGCCGTCAAGGAGGTCGGCGAGGCCATCGCCCTTCGGGAGTACGGCCTGCTGCGCCAGCTCGAACGCCGGGACCTGCCCGCCGTCGAGGCGGTCGGGGTGCTCTCCGGGCGCGTGGGGACCGACGGGGGGCCCCTGGACGCAGCGCTGATCACCCGCCACCTGCAGTTCTCGCTCCCCTACCGCGCGCTGTTCTCCTCGACGCTGCGACCCGACACCGCCGTACGCCTGCTCGACGCCCTGGCCGCCCTGCTCGTTCGCATGCACACGGCCGGCTTCTACTGGGGCGACTGCTCGCTGTCCAACACCCTCTTCCGCCGGGACGCGGGCGCCTTCGCTGCCTACCTCGTCGATGCCGAGACGGGCGACCTGCACCCCCGGCTCTCCGACGGGCAGCGCGCCTACGACCTTGACCTGGCGCGGACCAACATCGCCGGCGAGCTGTTCGACCTGCAGGCGGGCGACCTCCTGCACGAGAGCATCGACCCGGTCGAGACGTCGGACCAGGTGGTCGAGCGCTACCGGTCGCTGTGGGAAGAGCTGCTCGGCTCAGAGACCTTCGACACCGGCGAGCGCTTCCGGATCGACCAGCGCATCCGACGCCTCAACGACCTCGGGTTCGACGTCGCGGAGCTCACGATCGTGACCGACATCGACGGGCGCACGGTCCAGCTCGAGCCCAAGGTCGTCGACGCCGGTCACCACAGCCGGCGCCTGCTGCGGCTCACGGGTCTCGACGTCGAGGAGAACCAGGCCCGCCGGCTGCTCAACGACCTCGACGCCTACCAGGCCGCCAAGGACGTGCAGAACGAGGACGAGGAGATCGTGGCCCACCGCTGGGTGACCGACTCCTTCGAGCCGGTGGTGCGGGCAGTGCCGAAGGCGCTGCGCGGCAAGCTCGAGCCGGCGGAGATCTTCCACGAGGTGCTCGAGCACAGGTGGTTCCTCTCCGAGCGCGCCGGGCGCGACGTCGGGCTCATTCCTGCCGCCGAGTCCTACGTTGCCGACGTGCTGACGCACAAGCCCGACGAGAAGGCCGTCCTGGGCTCTCCCCTCGGCTCCCCGACCCTCGAGGCCGAGCCCTACGCCCCAGCCGACCCCCTAGGTCGACTGAAACGTTTCCCATGATCAACAAGGGATTCAGCTCGCTCAAGGTTCAGTCGATCTTGGAAGGAACGGGTCGGGTCAAGCGCGGCGTCGGGACACCTCATAAAGCGCGATGCCGGCCGCGACGCCGGCGTTGAGCGACTCGGCGTCGGAGGTGATCGGGATGGCGGCCACGACGTCGCAGTTCTCCCGGACCAGCCGCGAGAGCCCCTTGCCCTCCGAGCCCACCACCAGCACGACCGCGTCCGAGACGACCTCAACGGAGGAGAGGTCGGTGGGCGCATCACCGTCGAGCCCGACGACGGAGAGCCCCGCCTCGCGATAGGCCTGCAGGGCGCGCGTGAGGTTGGTGGCGCGAGCGACCGGCACCCTCGCGGCCGCACCCGCCGACACCTTCCACGCCGTCGCGGTGACCCCGGCGGACCGGCGCGACGGGACCACCACACCGTGCGCGCCGAAGGCCGCCGCAGAACGCAGGACGGCGCCGAGGTTGCGGGGGTCGGTGACCCCGTCGAGCGCGACGATCAGGGCCGGCGTCGCGCTCTCGCCCGCCGCGGCGAGCAGGTCGTCGGGGTGCGCGTAGGTGTACGGCGGCACCTGCAGCGCCAGGCCCTGGTGGTAGGAGCCGTTCGCCAACCGGTCCAGCTCGGTGCGCGAGGCCTCCATCAGCGGGATGCCCGACTGGGACGCGAGCTTGAGCGACTCGCGGACACGCTCGTCGGAGTCGATGCGCTCCGCGACGTACAGCGCCGTCGCCGGCACCCGGGCCCGCAGGGCCTCGACCACCGGGTTGCGCCCCGCCACCCACTCCGGACCCGTGGCCCCCTCGCGCGCCCGGGCCGACGCGGCCGAGCGCGTCCCACCCCCCCGGCTGGGCGTGTCGACCCGTTTCCCGGCCGACCTCGCCCGTCGGTGCGCCGGGTGGCTGGGGCGCTCGGTGGCCTTGGGCGTCGGCCCCTTGCCCTTGAGCTGCTTGCGCCGCTGTCCACCGGAGCCGACCTGCTGGCCCTTCTTCGAGCCGGGGTTGCGCTTGGCACCGCGCCGTTCGCTGTTGCCGGCCATCAGGGTCTCTCCTCGAGCGTCCATCGCGGTCCCGCGGGGGTGTCCTCTACGACGACGCCGGCGCCCAGCAGGCTGTCACGGACGCGGTCGGCAGCGGCGAAGTCCTTGCGTTCCCGGGCCGCCGCGCGCTCCTGGAGCGCGACCGCCACGAGCCGGTCGACGACCTCGGTGAGCCCCGTCGTCCGCCCTGTTGCGGCCCACGTCGTGGACAGGGGGTCGAGCCCCAGCACGTCGAGCATCGAACGCACCGACAACAAGGTGCCGCGCAGCGCGTCGGACGGACCGTCGGCGAGCAGCTTGTTGCCTTCGCGCAGCACAGCCTGCAGAGCCGCGAGCGCAGCGGGCACCGAGAGGTCGTCGTCCATCGCCTCGGCGAACTCGGCGCACGCCATGCCGGTCCGGCCTTCCGTGCCGCCGAGCACCTCGTCGGCCCGGCGTACGAACCCCTCGATGCGCCGGTATGCCGCGCCCGCCTCCTCCAGCGCCTCGAAGGAGAACTCCACGACGGAGCGGTAGTGCGACGCGACCAGGTAGTAGCGCAGCTCGACCGGCCGCACCCGCTTGACGACTTCGGACACCAGCATCGTGTTGCCGACCGACTTGCTCATCTTCGAGCCGCCGAGGTTGAGCATCGCGTTGTGCATCCACCACCGCGCGAACGGCCGCCCGGCCGCGCGCGACTGGGCGAGCTCGTTCTCGTGGTGCGGGAACCGCAGGTCCAACCCGCCACCGTGGATGTCGAACTCCGCGCCGAGGTACTTCCCCACCATCGCCGAGCACTCGAGGTGCCAGCCCGGCCGGCCGCGACCGTAGGGAGTGGCCCACGACGCCGTCTCCGGCTCACCCGGCTTGTGGCCCTTCCAGAGCGCGAAGTCCCGCGGGTCACGCTTGCCGCGCGGGTCGGCGTCGGCGGCGCCTTCCATGTCCTCGATGCGCTGGTTGGACAGCTCGCCGTACGCCGGCCAGGACCGCACGTCGAAGTAGACGTCACCGGACCCGTCCGCCGCGGGGTACGCGTGCCCGGCCTCGACCAGCTCACCCATGAGCTCGAGCATCTCGGGCACGTGCCCGGTCGCCCGCGGTTCGTAGGTGGGCGGGAGACAGCCCAACACGTCGTAGGCCGAGTGCAGAGCCCGCTCGTTGGCGTAGGCCAACGCGAACCACTCTGTCCCGGCCTCGCCCGACCTGGCCAGGATCTTGTCGTCGATGTCGGTGACGTTGGCGACCAAGCTGACCTCGTGCCCGGACCGTTCGAGCCAGCGGCGCAGGACGTCGAAGACGACCTCCTTGCGGATGTGCCCGATGTGCGGCGCCCCCTGGACGGTGAGCCCGCAGTGGTAGACCCCGACCTTGCCGGCCACCAGCGGCTCGAAGTCACGGACCTCTCGCGTCGCCGTGTCGTACAGCCGCAAGCTCACCCGTGCAAGGTTACTGGCGGGCCGCGCTCGTCCTCACCACGAGCGCCGTGGCGATCGCGGCCACACCCTCACCGCGGCCGGTCAGGCCGAGCCCGTCCGTCGTGGTGGCCGACACCGAGACCGGCGCGCCGACCGCGGCGGTCAGGGCGGCCTGCGCCTCGTCGCGGCGCGGACCCAGGCGCGGCCGGTCACCGACGACCTGCACCGCGACGTTGCCGATCTCGAAGCCGGCGTCGCGCACCCGCCGGGCCACCTCGCTCAGCAGCGCGACACCGGCCGCCCCGGCCCACTGCGGTTCGGTGGTGCCGAGCTGAGACCCCAGGTCACCCAGCGAGGCGGCCGAGAGCAGCGCGTCGCACGCGGCGTGCGCAGCGACGTCGCCGTCGGAGTGACCGGCGCAGCCCGCCGCCTCGTCGGGGAAGTGCAGTCCGGCCATGTGCATGGGGCGGCCCTCCTCGAGTGGGTGGACGTCCACGCCGATGCCGACGTGCGGAAGGCGCGCTGTCCCCTCACCGGCCACCGGTGACCACCTCCCGGCCGGCGAGCACGGCCGCGGCGAGCAGGAGGTCCAACGGCCGGGTCACCTTGAAGGCCTCGGCGTGGCCGGGCACGACGACGACGCGCACCCCGAGCCGCTCGACCAGACCCGCGTCGTCGGTCACGTCCGGTCCGCCCCGGTCGTGGGCATCGTGAGCGTCGTGTGCCCGCTCGAGGACCTCGCGCCGGAAACCCTGCGGCGTCTGCACGGCGCACAGCCCCGACCGGTCCAGGGTGGCGGTGACCACGCCGTCCGCGACTGCCTTCACGGTGTCCACGACGGGTACGCCAGGCACCACCGCATCAGCGCCGTCCGCCAACGCGGCCACCACGGCCTCGACGAGGTCCACCGGAGCCAACGGTCGGGCCGCGTCGTGCACCAGAACGGTCGTCGTCGCCTGAGGCAGTGCGGCGAGCGCCGCCCGCACGGACTCGGGGCGGGTCGCGCCGCCGGCGACGACCTCCAGGTCGGCTCCCTCGTGCTGGTCGCGGAGCAGGGTGCGGGTGTCCTCGACGCGGTCGGGCGGCGCCGCGACGACCACGAGGTCGACACCCCGCGCGGCCGCGAGGGCGCGCACGGCATGCACCACCATCGGCACACCGGCCAGGTCGCGCAGTGCCTTCGGTGCCGTCGGTGCCCTCGGTGCCGTCGATGCTGTCGGGTCGCCGTCGCCGAGGCGCTCACCGTGGCCGGCCGCGGCGACGATCGCCGCGACGCTCAGCACGGGCTCGCCACGACACCCACCACGGGGCTCACTCCCGCTCCGCCGTCAACCGGGCGAAGACCATCCGGCCG
>Ga0180121_10000313_pt1 | contig 19767 bp, 18 predicted proteins | sample AntDrymUQ5402106_2_FD_129676 | JGI IMG/M metagenome (GOLD analysis project Ga0180121, IMG submission 129676) | Polar desert sand microbial communities from Dry Valleys, Antarctica - metaG UQ540 (21.06) (version 2) (version 2) | ecosystem: Environmental > Terrestrial > Soil > Desert | place...
CGCCCGTCCGGTGCGGGGCCGAGAACCTCCACGCCTCTGCGACGAAGGTCGGCCTCGACGAGCTCGCCCGCGGCATCCCCTCCACGCTTCCCGACGAACCGGGCTTCCGCACCGAGCGCTGCCGCCCAGGCTGCGACGTTCGCCGCTTGCCCGCCGCAGCCCGCGCGTGTCTCGCCGTGCGTGTCGTCGCCCTCGGCCAGGGGCCGGTGGAGCTTGACGACGACGTCGAGCAGGAGGTCTCCGAGGGTGCAAACGGACGCCATGACTAGGATGCTCGCATGGACGGCGAAGCCCAGGTGCGGCGCCTGCGTTCGTTCCTCCTCGGCGGGGCGGTGGGAGCCTCCGCGGCGATCGCGGCGGCTCGCCGGCGCCGCAAGCGGCGGAACCGAGGCCCGGTCGGGCTTGCGGCGTTCGAGGGAGCCCCCTGCTACCAGGAGACGCTCGAAGAGCAAGCGAAATAGCGGCTTCCTGGGGCATAGCTATTCTCTGACGGGGTGCCGATCTACGAGTACAAGTGCCCGAAGGGGCATGTTTTCGACCTTTTTCACGGGTTCCACGACGAGGGCCCCGACACGTGCGTCACCTGCGGAGAAGGTCCTGTGGTGCGCGTCTTGCACCCCGTAGCCGTGCATTTCAAAGGCTCGGGCTTTTACTCGACGGACTACGGGCGCGGCAACCGAAAGCAGTCGCGCGACGGCGAGAAGAGCGACAACTCCGACAAGTCCGACTCGGGCGAGAAGAAGGAGCCCGAGAAGAAGGCTCCGGCGGCCGAGACGACCTAAAGAAGGTCGACGAAACGGCGGCCGTGCTAGATCGGTGTCGCGATCGGGCTACCGGGCGCCGAGACGACCCACTCGTGGAGGAACGAGAGGACGAAGAGAATGATCACGACCACCGCCGCGACACCGGCGAGCAGGTCGAGCCAGTCCGGGCGGCGGCGAGATCCAGGGTCCGGCATGCGGGCTTGACCCTAATAGGCTCGGTAGAGGATTTCGACCTCGTGCCTACCCGAGGGGGGTGCCGCGGATGCAGCCGGCGCCGGAGATCGGGCTCGGCGGCTGGATCGCGGAGCGGCCGCTGAACATCAGGAGGACCGCGGCGTTGTCGTCACCGTCGCCGGTCGCGCCGAGCCGGCAGAAGATCGTGCTCGCGTCGCTGGCCCGGAAGCGAAGCCACGCGAACTGGAAGAGCTCGTTCGTGGACAGGTCGGTCGTCAGTGGACTGGCGAGGTCCTCGCCGATGAAGGGGAGCCGGACATATGTCCCCACGCTGACCATCTTCTCGAGCGTCGCCTGTAGCACCTGTTGCTGCCGCCCGACCCTGTTCAGGTCGCTCTCGCCGAGATCGAGCTCGTTCTTCCGGATCCGCGAGTAGTGGAGCGCCCGGCGGCCGTCCATCTTCTGACGCCCGCGGCCGAAGCGCCAGCCGCCCCAGCGGGCGCAGCGGGCGGCGCTCGGATAGGGGCATTCAACCTTCGAGACGGCAGGTTTTCGGACGTCGACCTCGATGCCGTCGAGCGCGTCGATCACCTCGCGGAAGGCCGGAAAGTCCATGAGGATCGCGTGGTTCACCTCGATGCCGAAGACCTCCCGGATCGTCCGGATCGTGAGTTGGGGCCCGCCGTTCGGAAGCGTCGAGTTGATCTCCTCGTGGCCGTATCCGGGCACCTCGACTTCGAGGTCGCGGGGGATCGAGAGGTACGTGATCCGGTGGTGCTCCGGGTCGGTCCGGAGCAGCATGATCGAGTCGGCGAGGCGGTTTCCCCGGCGCGTGGGGTGACGCGAGTGGTCGCTGCCGATGATGAGCGTCGTTCCGGTGGAGGAGAGCATCCAGCCGTCCTGGGGCACGAGCTGCGCCTTCGCGCGGTCGCCAAGCCGCTCGTTCGCCTTCTCCATCCCGCGGTTGACCGCGAGATACCCGGCCACCGTCCACCCGACGGTGAGCAGGATCAGCGCGATGACCAGCAGGAAGACGATGCGGCCCGGACCGAAGCGTCGTCGTCTCTTCGTCGGTCCCGGGCCTGCGTATCGCCGGGGAACGGAAGGCCCACGGGTCGGCTTCGTACGCCGTTCCGGCTTGTGGAGCCTCGGGAGGTTTGGCACGCCGCCCCTGGCCCGGCCGCCGCGGTACACGCGATACGGCTTGTCTTCACGGGGCATCCGGCGGGGTATCGTAGCCGCCGCTCGTGGGCGCCTCCTCGACCATCGGCGTGGACCTCGGCGGGACGAAGATCCTCGCCGGCGTCGTCGAGCGGGACGGAGTCGTCCAGCGACGCGAGTCGAGGCCGACGCCCGTCTCGTCGCAGGCCGAGCTGCTCGCCGCGCTGGACGAGGTCGTGGAAGTACTGCTGGACGACGCTGTAGCCGCCCTCGGGTTCGGGATCCCGTCGACGATCGACCAGCGCTCGGGTCGCGCGGTCGCCTCGGTTCACATTCCCCTCGCGGACCTGGACTTCCGCGACCGCATGGCCGACCGCCTCGGGCTCCCGGTCGGAATCGACAACGACGCGAATGCGGCTGCGATCGGGGAGTGGCGGCTGGGCGCGGGGAGGGGCGCCTCGAACATCGTGCTGCTGACGCTCGGAACCGGCGTCGGCGGAGGTCTGATCCTGGACGGCCGTCCGTTTCGGGGGTCGATCGGCGCAGGAGCCGAGCTCGGGCACCTCGTTCTCGACTACGGCGGCGACGCCTGTGGAGGCTCCTGCACGGGCCACGGTCACTTCGAGGCGTTCGCGGCCGGATCGTCGGCGGACCAGGCGGCCGAGGAGCGCTTCGGGCCGGGAGCGGACGCGCGCCGGCTCGTCTCGGCCGCCGAGGGCGGCGACCAGGGTGCGATCCACGATCTCGCCGAGATCGGCCACCGGCTCGGAGCCGGCATCGCCTCGCTCGTCAACATCTTCAATCCCGAGCTCGTGATCGTCGGAGGCGGCTTCGCCGAGGCGGGAGATCTGATCTTCGCGCCGGCAAAGGAGACGCTCGCTGTCGAAGGCCTTCGGCCCGCCCGTGATCTCGTTCGGATCGTTCCAGCCGAACTCGGGCCCGAGGCGGGGATGGTCGGCGCCGCACTCGTCGGGTTCGAGGCGCTCGACGCGCAGGGCAGCTCGTAGTGCCGCTCGCCGTCTGCGCGACGCCGATCGGGAATCTCGAAGACATCACCCTCCGCGTACTCCGGGAGCTGGGCGAGGCCGAGGTCGTCCTCTGCGAGGACACACGCCATACGCGCGTCCTCCTCGAGCGCCACGGGATCCAGGCGCGCCTCCTCAGCTACCACGAGCACAACGAGGCGAAGCGAACGGCTGAGCTTCTGCCGCGGCTTCAGGCAGGCGAGCGGCTGGCCCTGGTGTCCGATGCGGGCATGCCCGGTATCAGCGATCCCGGCGCCCGGCTCGTGGTGGCCGCGCTGGAAAACGGGGTCACCGTGTCTGTTCTTCCCGGGCCCTCGGCGGTCGAGACCGCGCTCGTCGCGAGCGGCTTCGACGCCGCGCGATACCAGTTCATCGGGTTTCTCCCGCGATCGCAGGCACAGCTCGGGACCGTCTGGGGAGAGTTGGCGCACTTGCGACACACTCTCGTCGCCTTCGAGTCGCCCCAGCGCCTTGCCCGGTCTCTGGCGAGCCTCGCCGAGGCCCTTCCCGACCGGCCGGTTGCGGTCTGCCGCGAGTTGACGAAGCGGTTCGAGGAAGTCGCTCGAGGCTCCGCGGCCGAGGTCGCGGAGCGCTTTGCAGGGGGGACAAAGGGGGAGATCACCCTGATTCTCGGGCCTGGAACCGAGGTCGAGGCAGGAAACGAAAGCGCGCTCGAGGCGGTCGCGGAGCTCCTCGCCGCTGGGACTCCCAGGCGTGCCGCGGCCGAGGTCGTCTCCCGGCTCACTGGTGTCCCGAAGAACCAGCTGTACGACGCTTCCTTGTAGCCGACATTGACAACATCCGCACGCCCTGCTACCTTCGCCGGGCTGTGTTAGCTCGGCTGACAACGACTCTCGCCCTCGTCTCCTTGGCGCTGCCGGGAGCCGCGAGCGCCTGGAGCTGGCCGGCCGACGGCCGGGTCCTTCGCCCGTTCGGCTACGGAGGCGGTGCCTACACCGCGTCAGGCCACCGTGGAATCGACATCGCCGGCGCCGAGGGCTCGGATGTCCGCTCGGTCGAGGACGGCGTCGTGACCTTTGCCGGGTCGCTCCCGTCCAACGGGAAGACGGTCTCGCTGCGGACTCCGGATGGTTGGGCGGTCACGCTGACGCGACTGGGCTCGATCTCCGTCTCGGTTGGCGACGGCGTCGCCGAGGGCGAGACGGTGGGGACGATCGCTGCCGCGACCGACGGCGACACTGCTCATGTCCAGCTCGGAATCCGGCGCGCCGACGATCCTCGCGGCTACGTCGACCCGCTGACGCTCCTGCCCGTGCGCGAGGCCACTCCTGCTCCTCCGGTCCCGCCTGCGGCCGAGCCGGTTGCGCCGATCTCGACGGTCTCGACGGCGACACCGGCCCAGGGCGTCGCGGGGTCGGAGCAGGCATCCATCGAGTACCCCCGGGGGACGGCGCCCGGCGCGGGTCCCGCTACGCGACCTCCCTCGAGGGCTCCGAGCACGCGACCGGCCGCCGCCCGCCGCACGGCCGCCCTGGAGAGCGAGGTGGAGGTTGGGACTACCACCGGCCGGGGCGTGAACCCCACGCCACGGCGGCGCCGTGGCCGGCAAACGACGACGCGACCGGTTCAGGCTGCACGGCGGCTTCGGCAGCCCCACTCCGGCGGTGCGTCCCCCCTTCGGGTTCCGGTGCCCATGACCGCGATGGCGGCCGAGGCCACGCCCGTTCCGGCCGCGCCGTTCGCCGAGATCTCCGTACCGAGCTCCCCCGATTCGCGTCCTCCCTGGGAGCTCGGTCTGGCCGCGCTGCTCGCTCTCGGCGGTCTCCTTGCCCTTCGGCAAGGCGCCCGACGAACCCGTGCCGGGGATCAGATGGAGGAACAGGCGGCCCCTACAATTGACCGCGATGAGCTTCTACCTGACCACCCCGATCTACTACGTGAACTCGACGCCGCACATCGGGCATGCGTACACGACGCTCGCCGCGGACATCCTCGTGCGCCATCACGAGCAGCGAGGCGAGGACACGTTCTTCCTCACGGGGACGGACGAGCACGGGTCGAACGTCTATCGGGTCGCGGAGGAGCAGGGGCTGGACGCCAAGGAGTACGTCGACGGGATCAACGAGAAGTGGCGCGAGGTTCCTGAGCTCGTCGACGCCGACATCGACTTCTTCATCCGGACGACGGACGAGGGGCACAAGCGGTTCGTCCAGGAGTTCGTCCAGCGGATCTACGACAACGGCGACATCTACGAGGACACATACGCGGGGCTCTACTGCGTCCGGTGCGAGGCCTTCAAGACGGAGGACGAGCTCGTCGACGGCAAGTGCCCGGATCACGAGATCGTCCCGGAGTGGATCGAGGAGAAGAACTACTTCTTCCGCCTGTCCGCCTACCAGGATCGCCTCCTTGCCCTGTACGACGAGCGGCCCGACTTCGTCCTGCCGGACTTCAAGCGCAACGAGGCGCGGAGCTTCATCGAGGGCGGACTTCAGGACTTCAGCCTCAGCCGTGCCGGGCAGCCCTGGGGCGTGCCGATCCCGTGGGATCCCGACCAGGTCGTCTACGTCTGGGTCGACGCGCTGATCAACTACCTCAGCGCGCTGACCTACGCGAAGCCCGGCGAAGACCTCCGAGACCGGTACTGGCCACACGCCCGGCACCTGATCGCCAAGGACATCCTCCGCTTCCATTGCGTCTTCTGGCCGGCGCTGCTGCTCTCGGCCGGTTTCGAGGTGCCGCGCGGCATCTTCGTCCACGGCTACCTGACGCTCGATCAGCGGAAGATCTCGAAGTCGCTCGGAAACGCGATCGACCCGCTCGACCTCGTCTCCGTCTACGGTTCCGACGCCGTCCGGTACTGGGCCACGAGGTCAGTCCAGTTCGGCCAGGACGGATCCGTCGCCATCGAGAGCCTCCACGAGCGCTACGAGCGGGAGCTCGGAAACGACCTCGGAAACCTCGTGTCGAGGGTGACCGCGATGATCGCCAAGTACCGCGACGGACGAATCCCGATCGCGCCGGGCCTTTCTGACGCGGCGCCGTTCGAGCGCATCGCGACCGAGGTACCGGAGCGGCTCGACGCCTTCGACCTCACCGGAGCGATCGACCTGATCTGGGAATCCGTCCGCGCGTTGAACAAGCTCGTGACCGACACGAAGCCGTGGGAGCTCGCCAAGGACGAGGCGAACGCGGACGAGCTCGACCGCGTTCTCTATGCCCTCGCCGACGGGCTGCGGGTCGTCGCGATCGCGCTCTACGCGTACCTGCCCGAAACGGCGCCGCAGATCCTGCGCGCGCTCGGCCAGCCCGAGAACTTCGAGTGGTCCCGTGTGGCGCTCGGCCAGACGCAGGAGTCAGGGAAGGTCGAGCCTGCCGCTCCGATCTTCCCGCGCGTCGAGGCGCCCGCAGCCGCTGCGTGATCGACACCCACGCGCACCTGCACGCGTGCGCGGATCCGCCCGACGAGCTCGTAGCCCGCGCCAGGGATGCCGGAGTCGACCGGATCCTCGAGGTCGGCGCCTGGCCCGCAGGTTGGCGGGACGTCGCTGCTTTTTGCGCGTCGACCGAGGGCCTCTTTCCCATCCTCGGCATCCATCCTCACGAGGCGGGCACTGCCGACGTCTCCGCCCTCGATCCGTTGCGTGAGCTCGATCCGGTCGCAATCGGCGAGACAGGCCTCGACTACTTTCGGGACTACGCGCCCCACGAGGCGCAGCGCCAGCTTTTCCAGGCTCATCTCGCCCTGGCGGACGAGCTCCAGAAGCCCGTGGTCATCCATTGCCGGGCAGCAGATGACGACGTCGCAAAGGCCCTAACCGGTTTCGACGGGACCGTCATCCTCCACTGCTTCTCCTCGCTTCCGCTGCTCGAAGTCGCTCTCGAACGCGACTACTACGTCTCATTCGCCGGAAACGTCACCTACCCGAAGGCAGACGATCTCCGCGCCGCGGCACGAGCGACCCCGGCCGACCGTCTGTTGGTCGAGACCGACGCGCCTTATCTCTCTCCACAGCCTTCACGTGGACGCCCGAACGAACCGGCAAACGTCGTCCACACGGTCGAGGCGCTCGCCGAGCTCAGGGAAGTGGGCCTTGACGCGCTCGTGGCGCAGATCGATCGGAATGCGACCGCCGCGTTCGGCTTGCCGTGAGCCTCCCAACCCCGAGCAAGGACCTCGGGCAGCACTTCCTCGTCGACGACAACATCGTCCGAGTGATCGGAAGGCTCGCCGATGTCCGGCCCGACGACGTCGTTCTGGAGATCGGCCCCGGCCAGGGCGTGCTCACCGCCTACCTCACGGAGCGCGCGGCGCTCGTCCACGCCGTCGAGCTCGACCCGCGTCTCGAGCCGCACCTGACCGGGCGTTTCGGCACGACGTCGAATGTCAGGCTCCACTTCGCCGACGCCCTGAAGCTCGACCCGGCCGCGCTCGACCCACCCCCCACGAAGCTCGTCGCCAACCTCCCCTACAACGTCGCGACCCCGATCGTGGTCGAGAGCCTTGCCGGGATGCCCACAGTGGGCTCGTGGTGCGTGATGGTTCAGCGGGAGGTCGCCGAGCGCTTCTTCGCCCAGCCTGGAACGAAGGCGTACGGAGCAGTGTCCGTTCTCATTCAACTCGCCGCCGAGCGAACGGGCTTCCACCCGGTCTCCCGGGAGGTCTTCCGGCCCCGACCGAACGTCGACTCTGCTCTCGTCGCCTTTCGCCGCCGCACGGAGGCGCTGCCGGCAGCATGGCCGGAGCTGAAGCGCGTGGTCGAAGGCGCCTTCGCACACAGGCGGAAACAGCTTCCGAACTCGCTCGAGCTCTCGGGCGTGGCTGACCGCGCCACGGCGGAGGCAGCCCTCGCCGGGCTCGGTCGTGCTCGGACGACCCGCGCAGAAGAGCTCGCTCCTCCGGAGTTCGTGAGCCTCGCCGAGGCGCTTCGATGACCCCGGTTCTCGCACCGGCAAAGATCAATCTCGCCCTCGTGGCCGGCCCGAAGCGGCCGGACGGCATGCATGAGGTCTCGACGGTCCTTCAGCGGATCTCGCTCGCCGACACGCTTGAGCTCGAGCTCGCAGAGGAATTGGCCGTCGAAGGTTTCGCGGAAGACACGCTAATCCGGCGAGCGCTGGAAAAGCTGGCTCAACGCGGGAACGTGCATCCCGGCTGGCGCGTCAAGCTCGAGAAGCAGATTCCAGTCGCTGCAGGCCTCGGCGGCGGGAGCTCGGACGCAGCCGCGGCCCTCCGTCTGGCGAACTCGCTCCTCGACGCTCCGCTGTCGAACGGCGAGCTCCACACGTTGGCAGCGGAGCTCGGCGCAGACGTCCCGTTCTTCCTCACCTCAGGCCCGCAGCTCGGAGAGGGGGACGGAACCGAGTTGTCCCCGCTCGACCTGCCGCAGGATTACTGGGTCCTGCTCGTCGTGCCGAACGGAGAGCGAAAATCGTCGACCGCCGCCGTCTACGAGGAGTTCGACCGCCGCGGGGGTGACGTGGGCTTCGAGGCGCGCCGCGCGAGACTCCGTGAGGCGCTCGCGGTCGGCGATCTCTCCTCTCTTCCACCCAACGATCTCGCGTCGTCGCCGCTCTCCGACGAGCTGCGCGAGCTGGGGGCTCTCCGGGCCGACGTTTCCGGTGCGGGGCCTGCCGTCTACGGCCTGTTCGCCGAGGAGTCGGAGGCCGTTCACGCACACGCGGTTTTGGCTTCGAGAGGCCAGATCTGGCTTGCCGCACCTGCGTGGTAGCGTCCGGCCGCGATGGTCTTCGGCCGCCCTGAGCTCGAAGGTCCCGTCCTCGAGCACGGGACCACCCGGTCGGGCCGCTGGCTCCGCCGCAGCCGGACGAAGATCGCCCTCGGGATCGCGGTGGTCGAAGCGATCCTGCTCGTCCTCGGCACAATCAACCGGCCCGTAGCGCTGGCCGTCGCGCTCCTCGTGATCGTCGGCTACTTCTGGCTCGGCCGCCGCTTGCACTCGCCGATTGCGCGGGACACGGCCTGGATCGCCGCCGTCTCACAGGCTTTCGTGGCCCTTGTGCCTGTCCTCCTGTTCGTCGTAACCGCAGTCGCCGTCGTCGCGATCGCAATCGTGGCGATCGTCGCCCTCGTCGTCCTTTTCAGCAGGCGGCGCTAGACTCAAATGCGGTCGGTGGGGCGTAGCCAAGTGGTAAGGCAGCGGGTTTTGGTCCCGCGATCCCAGGTTCGAATCCTGGCGCCCCAGCCATTGCGCGAGACCCTGTGAGCGGATCGGATCTGGCAGCGGTCGTCCTTGCGGCAGGCCTCGGCACGCGGATGAAGTCGACGACCCCGAAGCATCTCCATCCCGTGCTCGGCCGGCGCCTGGTCGACTGGGTCATCGAAGCGGCGAACGCGGCTAGTCCGGCCCGCCTCGTAGTCGTCGCCTCACCGGAGCACGCCGACGCCTTCGACGCGGTGGAGGTCGCCGTTCAGGAGCACCCGCGGGGCACAGGCGACGCTCTCGCCTCGGCGCGGGGCGCTCTCGGCGAGCACACCGGAGACGTGCTCGTGCTTTCCGGCGACTCGCCGCTCCTCCGCGCCGACTCGATCCGGGAGCTGGTCGACACCCATGCGAGAAGCGGCGCGGCAGCGACGGTGATGACGTTCCGTAAGGAGGCCCCGGGGAGCTACGGCCGGATCGTCCGCGGGGACGACGGCGGGATCAAGGCAATCGTCGAGGCGCCCGATGCCGGGCCTGACGAGCTCGCGATCGACGAGGTCAACTCCTCGATCTACGTCTTTCGTGGCGCGGCGCTCTGGCCGGCACTCGAGGCCCTCGAGCCGCAGAACGCCCAGGGCGAGCTCTACCTGACCGATGTCGTCCGGGTGCTCGCGGACTCGGGCGAGGCCGTCGCGGGCTATCAGGTGTCGGACGCGACGGAGGCGGTCGGCGTCAACACGCGGATCGAGCTCGCCGCCGCCGCGGCAGCGCTTCGCGACAGGATCAACGAAGCGCACATGCTCGCCGGAGTGACGATCGTCGACCCTGCGAGCACCTGGCTCGACCCGTCCGTCCGCATCGAGGCCGACGCCGTGATTCACCCGTTCACCGTTCTCCGGGGGCAGACGACGGTGGGGGAGGGTGCAGCGGTGGGGCCGCACGTCGTCGCCGTTGACGCCGAGATCGGGCCGCGTGTGGTGGTCGGGCCGTTCTGTTACCTTCGCCCCGGCACGGTCCTCGAGGCGAACGCGAAGGCGGGCACGTTCGTGGAGCTGAAGAACTCGCGCATAGGCGAAGGCACGAAAGTGCCGCATCTCTCGTATATCGGCGACGCCGACATCGGCGCGGGCACGAACGTGGGCGCCGGGAACATCACCGCCAACTTCCCTCACAAGCCCGGCGAGCCGAAAGGCCGGACGACGATCGGCCGCAACGTCAGGACCGGAGTTCAGAATTCTTTCGTGGCTCCGCTCGAGATTGGCGACGGCGCGTGGATCGCGGCGGGATCGGTCATCACCAAGGACGTCCCGCCCGGCGCGCTTGCCGTCGCCCGCTCGCCCCAGGAGAACAAGGAAGGCTATGCCGCCCGTGGATCCGACAAACCCTCCGCCGATGACGACGACTGAAGTCGCTCCGCTGCCCGGGCTCGAGGCAGCCGCGACGAGCTCCGATCCGAAGCCGCAGAACTGGCTCGAGCGTGGACCATCGAAGCGGCTTATGCTGGTCTCGGGCCGGTCACACCAGGACCTCGCCGCCGATATCGCGGCCAAGCTCGGCGTCTCGCTGAGCCCAGTCGAGCTCAAGACCTTCGCGAACGGTGAGGTGTACTGCCGCTACGAGGAATCGGTACGGGGCGCCGATCTCTTCATCGTCCAGTCGTGCGCCGGCGTGGGCAAGGTCAACGACTACCTCTGGGAGCTCCTGGAGATGATCAACGCGGCGAAGCTGGCCTCCGCCAAGCGCGTGACCGCGGTGATGCCGTGGTTCCCGTACTCGCGCCAGGACAAGAAGTCGGCGCCGAGAGAGCCGATCTCAGCCAGGCTTCTGGCCGACACCCTCGAGAAGGCTGCCGGCGTCGACCGGGTCCTCACGATGGATTTGCATACAGGTCAGACGCAGGGCTTTTTCACCATTCCGGTCGACCACATGACCGCTCTGCCGCTTTTCGCTCAGTACTTCCGCGACAAAGACCTTTCGGGCCGGCGGGTCGTCTCGGTGTCGCCCGACGCGGGTCGTGCCAAGCTGGCCCGCCGCTTCGGACAGATGCTGGAAGCCGACCTCGCGATCATGAACAAGGCACGACCCGCTCACGACCAGGCGTCGATCACCGAGGTCATCGGAGACGTCGCGGGCAAGACGGCCCTCATGGGGGACGACATGATCCTCACCGGCGGCACGCTCCTCGCCGGAGCCAAGGCGCTGCGCGAGGCCGGCGCGAAAGAGATCTACGTCTTCGCGACGCACGGGCACTTCGTCGGCGACGCTCTCGAAAAGCTCGCCGCCGCCGATCTCGCCGAGATCGTGGTCACGGACACGGTCGCGCTCAGCCCGCTCGAGCGGCCCGCGAACCTGCGCGTCCTGCCGGTGTCCGGTCTCCTGGCCGACACGATCATGAACGTCTTCGCCGACGAGTCGGTCTCGGCCGTCTTCCAGGGCGCGAATCAGCTCTTCTAGAGAGCGCCTGCTCGTAGGGAGCGCGGTGGTTGCCCTCTGCGGATGGCTGCTCATCCGGATCGCACCCGACGTCCAGGGCAAGGCGCTCTACGAGGACGAAGCCGTTGCCGGCCTGATCGGGATGCGGCCTCTCCCCGAGCTGCTCGAGACGGTGATGGTCGATCGCGGTGGCGCACCGCTCCATTTCCTTCTGGCACATGCCGTCTTCTGGGTGGACGCGAGCGCAGATGCATTGCGCTGGCTGTCAGTCGTGTGCGCACTTGCGGCGGTGCCGGTCTGCTTCGACCTGGCGCGCCGGCTCGGAGGCAACTCGGCGGGGCTTGTCGCGGCAGCGGTGACGGCGTCGTCGACTGCGCTCGGCATCTACGGATCGTTCGGTCGGATGTACGCGCTGTTCGTCCTCGTCGCGGCTCTCAGCGCAGACCTTTTCGTCCGGGCCGTCCAGTTGCGAACACGGAGGGCGGTGATTGCGGCCGCGGTGGCTGCCTGGCTGCTTCCCGCCGTCCATCCATACGGATTGATCCCGGCGCTCGCCGCGCTCGCGTTAGCCGTGGTCATGTGGCGGAACAGGTCGATTCGCGGGGCCCTTCCCGTCGCGCTCATCGCACTCGCTGGAATGCCGTTCGTGGTCGCCGACCTGCGGCTCGCGAATCGCGCGCAGGTGGGGTCGGGCGGCTCAGCCGCGCTGGCGGCTCCGGGCGACGCCTGGAGCGAGCTTTCGGCAGCGCTTTCCTCCTTCGCCGGCGGCAGCGGCCTCCCACTCGTAGCCCTTGCCTTGCTCGCAGTCCTCGGCCTGGTCGTGCTCGTGCGCAGCGAGCCGGCAGCCGCGGCGCTTGCGGCAACCGTGTTCGTCCCGCCTCTCCTGTTTCTCGTGCTCCGAGCCGGTTCCGCGCCCGATCTCTCGCCCCGGCACCTCTTCTACGGCCTTCCCCTTTGGGCTGCTGCGATTGGCGTCGGCGCGGTGCGCCTCCAGGCCGAGCTGCCACGACGCGCGCGGCCGGCCCTGATCCTGGCGATCGCGGCGCTGGCGATCGTCGCTCCGGCAAGCGCGCTTAGCGATCCGCGCGAGCTCGGGCTCCTCCCGAACCAGTCCCCGTCGGAGCTCCGGGCGGAGCAGGGCGACGTGCTCTTCCCGTACTCGGTCCCCTTCCTCGCGGAGCTCGATGGCGTCCGAGCCGGGACCGTGTTGCCGCAAGGCCCGGGCGACCTGATCCTCGCTGCGGTGGAGCAGGGGGGTGACCCGATCGGCAGAGTCCTCGTCGCTCTCCCCGGCGAGCGGTGGACCGTGACGACCCTCGAAGGGCCTTTCGACGAGTCGGGCGCGCTGTTCGCCGTCGTCGAGACGATCGCCCTCACCCGCCACCCGCCGGAGCTCGACTGGTGGTTCGAGCTCGCCGAGCGGGGGCTCTGCGATGCCCTGGCGAAACTCGGCCCCAGGTGCCCGGCATAGCTAGACTGCCGCGCCGTGGCAGGTGAACGAGTCAGGCTCGAGGTGGCCGAGCGCGAGACGCGCGGCTCGGCCAACACGCGACGGCTCCGCAAGGAGGGTCTGATCCCCGGCGTCCTCTACGGGCGCGGAAAGACGCCGCATGCTTTCTGCGTGCCCGACCGCGAGCTGCGCCGGGTGCTCACGGGCTCTTCCGGCCTCCACGCCATCCTCGACGTCGTCCTCGAAGGTCAAACCACGACGCACGCCTCGATCCTCAAGGAGTACCAGCTGGATGCAATCACCGGCCGCATCACGCACATCGACCTTCAGGAGGTCCGCCTCGACCAGCCGATCCACGCGCAGGTCGTGATCGAGCTCGTCGGCGAGTCTGCCGGCACGAAGGAAGGCGGCGTCCTCTCCCAGGTCTCGCGAGAGATCAACGTGGAAGCCTTGCCGATGGAGATCCCGGAGCGGATCGAGGTCGACATCTCCGAGATGCACATCGGCGACACGCTTCGGCTCTCAGATGTTGCGACTCAGGAAGGCGTCACCTTCCTCGACGATCCCGAAGAGACCGTTCTCGCCACCGTCACTCCTCCGACTATCGAGGAAGAGCCCGAGGAAGAGCTCGAAGAGGGCGAGGAAGGCGAGGAGGGCGAGCTGGCCGAGGGCGAAGAAGCACCCGAGGGTGCAGCCGACGGCGAGGCCGATCCGTCTGCCGATGCCGCCTCCGGCGGCGACGGCGAGCCCGGCACGACCGAAGGCTAGGCCGTGCGACTGTTCGGTCGGGGCGATCGCGCCTCGACGCTCGACCTGCTCGTCGCGGGTCTCGGCAACCCGGGCCGGCGGTACGAGCGGACGCGCCACAACGTCGGCTGGCTCGTCTCGGACGAGCTGGCGCGGAGGCATGGCGGTTCGTACCGCGGAAAGTTCTCGGGGCAGCTTGCGGAGCTTCGTATGGATGATCTGCGGGTGGCACTGATCAAGCCAGAGACGTACATGAACGACTCGGGAAGCCCGATCGGCGCCGCGAGGAAGTTCTTCAAGCTGGAGCCGGGAGACCTGCTCGTCGTTCACGACGATGTTGACCTCGAGGCGGGTCGGTTGCAGGCGAAGCTCGGCGGAGGACTTGCCGGGCACAACGGGCTTCGCTCGATCGCGCAGACGCTCGGGACGAACGACTTCCTCCGCCTTCGGATCGGCGTTGGCCGCCCAGGCCGTGGAGACCGGCGAAGCGTTGCCGACTTCGTCCTCGACGGGTTCGAGCCGGAGATCGACGTCGATGAGCTGATCGGCCGATCGGCAGACGCCGTCGAGACGATCGCCCGTGCCGGGCTCGAGGAGGCTCAGCGCCGGTACAACTAGGCCATGGGCGACCACGTGTTCGTGTCAGGTGGCGGCGGCGGCCCACGGAGGGGTGAGGGCGCCTCGCCCGGCCCGCGCAAGGGCCGGACGTGGTGGGAGGTCATGCATCCCGAGGGATCGCAGGGCACCTGGCGCGACCTGCCCCACCTACTAGCCGATTCGCTGCGCCTCGTCTGGGCGGCGGGCCGGAACATCTTCCTGCTCACCGCCTCGCTCCAGCTCGTTGCTGCCGTTGGCATCGCCGTTCAGCTCTTCGTCGGCAAAGAGGTGCTCGACGCGGTTCTGGGTGCTGGCGGCGAGTTGGAGATCGGGGAGCTCGCGCCCTGGCTCGCAGCCCTCGTCGGCATCACGGTCGCGCTTGACCTGGCCCAGGCGGTGCAGTCGGAGCAGAGCCGCGTTCTCGGCGAGCTCGTCGGCCGGAAGGCCGTCGACCGTGTGATGGACGTCTCGACGCGGATCGACCTCCTCGCGTTCGAGTCGCCGGACTTCTACGACCGCCTGCAGCGCGCGCGGTCGCAGGGCCAGTTCCGGGCACTCCAAACCGTCAACGGCCTGCTCGGGATGGTGGGTGCCGCCGTGGCGTCGATCGGCATCGTCGCCGCACTTGCAACGCTCCAGCCGCTGCTGCTCCCGTTCATCCTCGTCGGGTACGTGCCGCTCTGGATCGTGGCGTCGCTGAACACCCGCGACCTCTACCACTTCAGCCGTGGGATGACGCCGAGCGATCGGCAGCGCAGCTACCTGCAAAACGTCCTGATGGGCCGCAACTCCGCCAAGGAGGTGAGAGCGTTCAATCTCGCAAGCTTCCTCCGCGAGCGCTACGACAAGCTCTATGACGAGCGCATCGCCGAGCTGCGGAGACTCGCCAAGCGCCGGACGGGCCGATCGCTGTTCGGTTCGCTTGCGTCGTCGACGGTAACCGTCGGGACGATCGGGATGCTCTCGTGGCTCTATGTCAGCGACCGGATGAGCCTTGCGGCGGCGGGCGCCGCCATCTTCGGCCTGTACCAGCTCGCGAATCGTCTGCAGGCACTCCACTTCAGTGCGACCTCGCTCTACGAGGCGACGCTCTTCATTCGTGACTATTCGTCGTTCCTGACGCTCGAGCCGGAGGTCGTAGCGGCGGAGGGAAAACGGCCGGCCCCCGAGCGGTTCTCCCGGCTGTCGGTGGAGAACGTGACCTTCACGTACCCCGAGTCCGACCGGCCCGCCGTGGACGGAGTCTCTCTGGAGATCGCGCAGGGCGAAGTCGTCGCGCTCGTCGGAGAGAACGGCTCCGGCAAGACGACGCTCGCGAAGATGCTCGCCGGGTTGTACCGGCCGGAGACCGGGACGATCCTGTGGGACGACGTGGATCTCGCCGACGTGGACGCGGACGAGCTGCGCCGCGCCGTGTCCGTCATCTTCCAGGACTTCGAGCGATACCTGCTTCCAGCCCGGGAGAACGTCGGGCTCGGGAGGAAGGAGCGGATCGACGACCTCGAGGCGATCTCCGCGGCTGCGGCGCGAGCAGATGCGCACGAATTCCTCGACCGGCTGCCAGAGGGCTACGAAACCATGCTCGGGCGGGAGTTCTCGGGCGGGTTCGACCTCTCGATCGGCCAGTGGCAGCGGGTCGCCCTCGCGCGGGCCTTCTTCCGGGACGCGCCGTTCGTGATCCTCGACGAGCCGACGGCGTCACTCGACGCACGGGCGGAGAGCAACCTGTTTGAGCGCATGCGCGAGCTTCTCCAGGGGAGATCGGTCGTGCTCATCTCGCACCGGTTCTCCAGCGTCCGGTCGGCCGACCGGATCTACGTGCTGCACGAGGGTCGCGTCGTCGAGGAGGGCTCGCACGAGGCGCTGATGGAGCGGGACGGCCTCTACGCCGAGCTGTTCACGCTGCAGGCGCGCGCGTATGTTGACAGGCCTCCTGTGATGGAAGCCGGGGAGCCGCCCGAAGAGCCCATGGAGCGAGTCTTCTTCGGTGCGCCCTGATGCCGTTTCGGCACAGAATTGGCGCAGTCGCGCGCGAAGCTAGCGGCTAGCCTCGCAGCTCAATCCCCTTTGGGTGGGTGGGGGTTAGGGATGGGCCCGACCGGGGGCTAGCTCGAGGCGGCGGACTCGAGGCGGCGAGTCTCAGAGCGGCGGGCTCAAGGCGGCGAGGGGAGGCGCCCAGTCGAGGCGGTACCTGAGCTCGGGCGGGTGGGGTGGATGCTCCGCTTGCTGCCGCCCGCCGTCGGGGCGCCAGCCTCGACGCTCGTAGAACGCGCGCGCTCGGTCGTTCGCCTCGAGGACCCAGAGGAGCACGCCTCCGTTCGAACCGCGCAGGAGCTCGACCGCCTTGTCGTGGAGCGTGGCGCCGATGCCGCTGCCCCATTCGCCGGGATTGACGAAGAGGTTCCGCAGCCATCCGGGGGAGATGCCGGCGAATCCAACGACCGTTCCGTCCCGCTCGGCGACGAGGAAGACCCGGTCGGGTTCCCCCAGCGCCTCGTTCCAGTAGGCCCGCATCTCCTCAGCCGGAAACCGGTAGCAATCGGGCGGGAAGATCTCGACGTAGGCCGCGAGCACGCTCTCTCGATGCACCAGGAAGAGCGCCTCTCCGTCCTCGGCCCCGGCGCGGCGAATCGAGACGCCCATCGCAGAATTCTCCCGGACGCATACGATTGACCGCCCCGGAACTGACCGTTCCGGCGTTCGTCGTGGACCAACCGGTGCTACACGTCGTTGCGCAGGAGCTCGCCGAAAGCGAGCGCCTGAACGCGTTCGCGGAAGACATCGAGGCGACCCATCAGGGGCTCGCCGTCGAGGTCTCGGACCGGAAAGGCCCACGCGCCCGAGTGTCCGAGCCTGCGCTGCCGCTTCTCCTCGCCGCGCTCCACATCCGCCTCGCCCGTGGCCTCGTGGTCGTCCTGCCCGAGGACGCCGATGCACGCGATGCGGCCGAAGGCGCGTCGTGGTTCCTTGGCGCCGAGGTCGTCGCCCTCCTTCCAAGCCGCGGTGTCCGCTGGGGCTCCGGCCTCGAGCCGGCGCCGCACCTCGTGGGTGAGCGCGCCAGGGCGCTCGACGTTTTGGCTGCGGGCGGCCTGGTCATCGCCTCCGCCTCCGCGCTCTCCGAGGGAATGCCAGCCCCCGTCGCCCGGCCGGCACCGATCCGGCTACCGGAGGACGCGGGCGACGACCTGACCGAGCAACTCGCGCTGGCCGGGTACGAGCGGGTGGAGCGGGCCGAGGAGCGCGGGCAGTTCGCAGTCCGCGGTGGAATCGTCGACGTCTTTCCTGCGACCGGCCGCGAGCCCCTTCGCATCGAGCTGTTCGGCGACGAGATCGAGTCGATACGCGCCTACTCGCCTTTCACCCAGCGAACGCTCCACGAGGTCGAGAACGCGGTCGTCTACCCCGCGGTGGAACGGGCCGCGGACCTCACGGAACCGACGCTCCGCGACGGCGACGGACCGGCGCCCATCCCCGACGACCTCGTCTCACCGCTCGGCCGGTCTCCGGACCTCGTCTGGCAGCCCGACGCCGTTCGCGCCGTCTGGCAGGAGGAAGACCTCCCGCCGCAGCCACTCGAAGGTGCCGCCGAGCTCGACCCGTTCCCCACCGGCCAGCCTGTCTCATTCGAGGCTCAGAGGCCGGCGATCGCCGCCCGCGGCCTCGCCGAGGCGGAACAGGAGCTCGGGTCGCTCGTACGCGGCGGCCTTCGGGTGATCGTCGCTTTCGCGCACCGCGGTGAGGCGTTGCGGAACCAGAACATGCTCCGGCGGGTCGAAGCGCGACTCGTAGAGCCCGGCGAAGGCGTGCCGGGCGAGGCGGAGCTGATCTACGCGGTTTCGCCCGCCCGGCGGGGGTTCGTCTGGCGTGACCTCGGAATCGCCCTGCTTCCGGATACCCAGGTGTTTCGGCGCAAGCCTCGGCGCGCCGAGCACCGCGTGGGCCGCGCGCTCCAGTCGTTCGCAGACCTCCGCACCGGCGACTACGTCGTTCACGAGGATCACGGCGTCGGCAAGCTGCTCGGCTTCGAGACGAAGGACGTCGCCGGCGTCACGCGCGACTACCTCCTGCTCGCCTTCCGCGGCGACGACCGGCTGTACGTCCCGCACGAGCAGCTCGGCAAGGTCTCGCGCTACGTCGGCGCCGACGGAGGCGCGCCTGCCCTCTCGAAGCTCGGCGGGAAGGCCTGGCAGAACCTCAAGAGCCGCGCGCGCGAGGGGATCCGGGAGCTCGCCGGAGACCTGCTGCGCCTCTATGCGGAGCGGCAGCAGGCGCCCGGTGTGGCCTACGACCTCCGCCACGAGTACCTCGAGCAGCTCGAGGCGAACTTCCCCTACCAGGAAACCGAAGACCAGCGCGCGGCGATCGAAGCCGTCAAGGAAGACCTCGAAGCGCCACGGCCGATGGACCGCTTGGTCTGCGGCGACGTCGGCTTCGGCAAGACCGAGGTTGCAGTCAGGGCCGCCTTCGCCGTCGCGCTGAACGGCAAACAGAGCCTGATGCTCGTCCCGACGACGGTGCTCGCGCAACAGCACTGGAACACCTTCCGTGAGCGCTATCGCGACTTCCCGCTGCGCGTCGAGATGGTCTCGCGCTTCCGGACTCCGAAGGAGACGAAACAGGTGCTGGCCGACTTCGCCGAAGGCAAGGTCGACGTCCTGATCGGAACCCATCGTGTGCTCTCGCGAGACGTGATCCCGAAGGATCTCGGCCTCGTGATCGTGGACGAGGAGCAGCGGTTCGGGGTCGGTCAGAAGGAGCTTCTCCGCCAGCTCAGGCTCGAGGTCGACGTGCTTGCCCTCACCGCCACGCCCATCCCTCGGACGCTGCACATGTCCCTGTCGGGCCTCCGCGACATCTCGATCATCGAGACACCCCCCGAAGGGCGGAGGCCGATCCGGACCTACGTCGGCGAGTTCGACGAAGACCTCGTCAAGCAAGCGCTGGAGCGCGAGGTTGCGCGCGACGGCCAGGCGTTCTTCCTCCACAACCGCGTCGAGACGATCGAGGAGCGCGCGGCCTTCCTCCAGGCGCTCGCACCCGATCTCCGTTTCGTCGTGGCCCACGGGCAGATGCGCGAGAAGGAGCTCGAGGACAGGATGATCTCGTTCCTCCGCGGCGACGCCGACGTGCTGGTGTCGACGACGATCATCGAGTCGGGCCTCGACATTCCGCAGGCGAACACCCTGGTCGTCGAGCGCGCGGATGCCCTCGGGCTCGCCCAGCTCTACCAGATTCGCGGTCGGGTCGGCCGATCCGACGCGCTCGCCCACGCGTATCTCTTCTATCCCGAC
>Ga0180121_10000315_pt1 | contig 19737 bp, 20 predicted proteins | sample AntDrymUQ5402106_2_FD_129676 | JGI IMG/M metagenome (GOLD analysis project Ga0180121, IMG submission 129676) | Polar desert sand microbial communities from Dry Valleys, Antarctica - metaG UQ540 (21.06) (version 2) (version 2) | ecosystem: Environmental > Terrestrial > Soil > Desert | place...
CTTGACCTGTCCATCGAACATGATGTACGCGCGGTCGACGATATCGAGTGTCTGCTCGACGTTGTGATCGCTGATGAGCACGCCGATCCCGCGGTGCCGGAGGCCGGCGACGATGGTCTGAATGTCATGGACGGCAATCGGGTCGACGCCGGCGAAGGGCTCGTCGAGCATCATGAAGCTGGGGTTCGTCACGAGCGCGCGGGTGATCTCGAGGCGGCGCCGCTCGCCCCCGGACAGCGCATACGCGCGACTGTGACGAAGGTGCTTGATGCTCAACTCATCGAGGAGCGTCTCCAGCCGTGCGCGACGGTCAGCGCCAGACATGGGAAGCGTCTCGAGAATCGCGAGGATGTTGTCTTCCACCGAAAGCTTTCGGAAGATCGATGGCTCCTGCGACAGGTAGCCGATCCCACGGCGCGCCCGGCGATACATGGGCATGGTCGTGATATCGGCACCGTCGAGGAGGATCCGCCCGGAGAGCGGCTGGATGAGCCCCACGATCATGTAGAACGTCGTGGTCTTCCCCGCCCCGTTCGGACCAAGAAGACCGACGATCTCCCCCTGTTGCAATCGGAGGGCCACGTCATTCACGACTCTGCGCCGCCGGTACATCTTCACGAGGCCCTGGGCTTCGAGGACCGACACCGATGCCTTCGCGGCCGGTGGCGTGCCTGGCTCCCCGACGGGATGCTCCCCGGTGTGCTTGAGCACTTCGGCGAGCGCACCCCGGTGCGGAGCGATTTCCGCCCACACGCCTTCGACGAGGCGAACCTGAGCCTCGGGTGGGGTGAGCCCCGAGTGAGGCAGGACGACGGCGCCCTCGCTCGCGAGGCGCGGCAGCACGGAGGTCGCCAAATGCTGGCGAACCTCGTCCAGTCCCAGCCGCCCTGCCTCGCGATCGGCATCCTTGCCTTCGACGCGCAGGGCCTCGAGGTGATCATCGCGGTAATGAATCGCGATCTCGTTCAGTGAAGCGCACCCATCGGGACTCGCCACGCTGATCAGCGCATGCAGCGCGAGCGCGGTCGAGCGATCGCCTCGCGCGAGGTGGTCGATCAGCTGCTGGATGCGCGGCGGAAAGGGAGGTGTCATTCCGGCGGCCGCGCAGTTGGGGGTGGAGGCCCGGCCGATGCGGCGGGAGCCGTGACTGGCGGGCGCGCGGGGCGCGGCGGCACAGCCGGAGCGGGAGATCCCGCACCGAGGGCCGCCGGGGCGTCAGGCGCCTTGCACTCCAGGAACAGTCCATCGGCATTCACGGAGTCCTGCACGGAAACCCGTCGCACTGCCTGGGAATCGAAGGCGACGGTGATCTGCTCGCCGCGCGAATAGTTGATCTTTGGACAGTTCCCCGTCGAATCATCCGAAGCGACCTGGTAGAACGATCTGGCGGACACCAGTGATCGAAGCTCGCGGATCCTTGGCTTGCTCGTGGTATCGGCCGCCGCGATGGAATCGAACACCGCGATGATGGTGTCACCCCGGATCCAGTCACGTTCGCTCGACCGTATCTTCGTCGAATCGGGGTTACTCAGGGCATAGGCCTTCCCGATCGCGCGGACTTCGCGGATCCGCTGGCCGGGCATGTGGATCTCGATGGAGTCTGCGGTCATGTCCTGGGCCGTTGACAGAGCGCGCGCCCGGGACGTTCCAAACGCGAAGGCCCGTTCGAGCCGGTCTTCGCGAATGCGGAGGTCGAGCGTATCGGCGCTCAACTGGATCTCCTCGCTCACTACCTTGGCGTCGACGCGGGACAGCACGCGCTCGAGCTTTCGCTCCCGCGAGAAGATGTCGATGACCGCCCCGGTGAGCGTGAACGCCCGATCTCCCGTGCCACGCATCACCGGCTTGCCGATGAACCGTGCGCGCTCGGTGGCGCGGTCGAGCGCGAGGGAGTCGCTCGTTGCGACGAGATCCGGACGGGTGACGACGACCTTGCCCGATGCGTAGACGAGGCTGTCCCCATCCATGAACACGGTGTTCGCATCGACGACGGTGGTATCGGGGCGACCCGCTGGCTGCGCTCCGCCCGCCAAGCCGGGAGTTTCGGGCGGCCGTCCGCGCCCTCCCGTACCGCGGGCGGTGGATCGAACGGGCTCACGCGCGGGGGGTGGAGTTGCCGAGCGCGCTCCCGCGCGGCTCGTGTCCGCCTGAACGAGCGTGATGTGGGGGCGGTCCGTCGCCCGCAACTGGGCGCGGGCGCGCAGTGCTGGCACGGCACGGAGGTAGTCGGCGCGGGGACCCGTCATCGTCGTACCGTTGCCGAGCCGGGCGACGACGCTGCCCTCGGCGAGGATCCGCTCGTCGACCTTCCAATAGGTGATCCGCTGCGCGTCCACTGCCGTCGTGCCCTCGGTATACCGCACGCGACCGAACAGGTACACGATCTCTGCCGCCTGGTGATACTCGGCGCTGTCCGACACGAGACGCACGCCTTCGGCGCGGCAGACCATGATGACCCCGCCACCAGCATAGGTGATGAACGACTCGTCGGGTTGCTGCACGCCGGTCAGGGCGGTCGTCTCGGATCGCTTCACGAGCTCGATGTTCTGACAGCGACGACCCGTTTCCTGGCCGCCCGCAACCTGGAGCGCGCACGCGCTTGCGAGGACGATCGCGCTTCCCAGGTGACGCCGGCGAAGGCCGAAGGAATTCACGGGGCGCGCCGCGCCATGTTGAAGTTTCCTTCGCAGCTCGCCTTGCAGGCGAATCGCGTGACGTCGGGATCGGTGGAGAACCCGACACCGCGCGCGACCTGGCCGTCCTGCGTGATCACGAAGGCACTGTCGGTCGTGATCATGTCGGTCCGCTCGTCATAGCGGAGCTGCTCGGTCTCGAGCCGACGGCGGCCATCCGTCGAGAGGACCACCACCGTCTTCCGGGCCTCGAGATCCCCGCGCTGCTTCAGGTACGTCCCCTCGCGAGACGTGAGGGTTCCCGTCTGCTCGCCCGTCTTGGTGAAGAAGTCCGTGCGCACGCCGCGCAGCTCGATTCGCGTACTGTTCTCGAACATGAAGCCGCTGTCCGCCACGAGCTTGCCCTGCTGCACGCCGCCGCCCGTCAGCAGAAACTCCACGCCGGACATTACCTGGTCCGCCGAATCCGCCAGCGCCGACTGGGTGGTCGGTATGGCGGGCGCTTCCTTCCGGCAGGCCGCAACCATCAGCATCCCGGCACTCACTGCAGCGATCACGGACAGCCTCGGCATCAGACGACCCCCGCGCGCATCAGGTCGTGGAGGTGCACGACGCCTGCGATGCGGCCGGCGTCGTCGATCACGGGCATCGCCATGATGCCGTGCTGCTCCATCCGAAACACGACGGCGCTCGCCAGCTCGTCGGGCGCGGTTCGCTTCGGCTGCGTGTTCATCACGGCGGTCACGGAGACGGGGAAGACGTTTTCTTCGCGTTCCATCAGGCGGGCAAGGTCGCCCGCGGTGAGGACGCCGGCGAGGCGGCCAGACGCATCGACGACCATGACGATACCCCGGCGTTCGGCGAGCTGCACCACCGCTTCGCGCATGGTCGCCGACGTCGGCAATGCCGGCAACTCTTCCGTGAGCATGACATCACAGACGCGCGTGAGCAGCCGGCGTCCGAGCGCACCGCCGGGATGAAGTCGCGCGAAGTCCTCGCGGCGAAAGCCCTTTCGCTCGAGCAGGGCGACGGCGAGCGCGTCGCCAAGGGCGAGCGCGGCGGTGGTGCTCGTCGTCGGCGCGAGGTCATGCGGGCAGGCTTCCTCGCGCACGGATGCGTCCAGCACGATGTCCGCGTATCGCGCGAGCGAGGCATCGGGCGCACCGGTGAGTGCAATGATGCGGACACCGAAGCGCTTGAGCGCCTCGAGCAGGACCAGCAGTTCCGTAGTGGACCCGCTTTTCGAGACCATGATGGCCACATCGGCTGCGCCAACGAGGCCGAGGTCGCCGTGCACGCTCTCCACGGGGTGAAGAAAGAGGGCCGGCGTGCCGGTCGAGGTGAGTGTCGCAGCGATCTTCCGCGCAATGATGCCTGTCTTGCCGACACCCGCGACAATGACGCGTCCCGCCGAGGTGGCGATCATCTCGACGGCGCGAACGAAGGTGTCATCGAGCCGTTGCTCGACTTCGGCAATCGCCTCGGATTCGAGGCGCAGCACCCGGCGTCCGCGCTCGAGGATGTCCGCGGCCATCATCGGACGGACTCGGATTCGACGGACCGTTCCGTGACATAGCGCTCGACGATCGCACGCCACTGCCCGCGGGCACGAAGGAGGAGCTCGGCGAACTCTCGCACGGCTCCGTCGCCGCCCGCCCGCCGCAGCCGGACGTGCGCGATTTCCTTGACATCATCGACCGCATTGTCAACGGCCACCGGCAGTCCAACGACCCGAAGGATGGCGAGGTCGGGATAGTCGTCGCCCACGAACGCCGCGTCTTCGGGAGCGACGCCGTGCCGCTCGAGAATCGTCAGGAATGCCGGGAGCTTTCGCGCATGCGGGTCCTGGATGACATCCGTGATCCCGAGCTCCGCAGCGCGCAGGCGCACACTATCCGACACACGGCCAGTGACAAGGGCGACGATGATCCCCGCATCGCGGAGGAACCTGACACCGAGCCCGTCCTGGATGTGATATCGCTTCAGCTCGACGGGGAGGCCATCCGACGCGCCGAGGTAGACGCCTCCGTCCGTGAGCACGCCATCGACGTCGAGGCCGATGAGCCGGATGCGCCGCGCAACGGCCGGATCGATTATCGCGTGCACGCGTCGCGCACGGCGAGGAGGCGGTCGACGAGCGCATCGAGCTCGGACAAGGGAATCATGTTCGGTCCATCGCTCGGAGCATTGGCCGGATCCGGATGTGTCTCCAGGAAGACTCCATCGGCGCCCGCCGCGACGGCTGCGAGGGCCAGCGGCGGGATGAACTCCCGCGCGCCTCCGCTCGCCCCACCCGTGCCCTGCCCCGGGCGCTGCACGCTGTGTGTGGCGTCGAAGATGACCGGGGCGGCACATGCCTCGCGCATGCGAGCGAATGCGCGCATGTCGACGACGAGGTCGCCGTAGCCGAAAAAGGTGCCGCGCTCGGTGACGGCGACGGAGCCTCCGCTTCCGCGCGCGGCGCCTCGCACCTTGTCGACGGCCCCGCGCATCCCTTCCGGGTGCATCCATTGGCCCTTCTTCACGTTCACCGGGCGGCCTGTCCGTCCAGCAGCTTCCAGCAGATCCGTCTGTCGGCAGAGAAACGCAGGGATCTGGAGCACGTCGGCAACTTCGGCGGCAACGGCGCACTGATCGGGCAGGTGGACATCGGTGAGGATGCGTAGCCCGGTTTTCTCACGCACTCGCGCGAGCGCTGCCAGACCATCGTCCAGGCCCGGACCGCGGGCGGCTCCGGCATTGCTGCGGTTCGCCTTGTCGAAGCTGGCCTTGTAGATGATCCCCCCGGGGACCCGCTCGGCGAGCCGGGCAAGGTGTTCCCCGACGCGCAGGTTCAGCGTGTCGCTTTCGATGACGCACGGACCCGCGATCAGGAAGAGCGCGTTCGAGGGAAATCCCGGCGAGGCGTTAATCGGCTGCCTCCACGAACGATGGCGTGGGGCGACCGGTCTCGCGACGGCGCTTCGCCTTCGCGCTCGCCGCGACGAACGCCGCGAACAGCGGGTGTGGACGGGTTGGGCGCGAGCGAAGCTCCGGGTGGAACTGGCATCCGACGAACCACGGGTGCTTCGGCAGCTCGATGATCTCCACCAGCGATCCGTCGGGAGACAGCCCGCTCAGCCGCAGCCCATGCTCGAGAAACGCATCGCGATACACGTTCGACACTTCGTACCGATGACGGTGGCGCTCGCTGACTTCGGGGACGCCGTAGATCTCCGCCGCGCGCGACCCCCGACTCAGCCGGCAGGGATACTGGCCGAGCCGCATCGTCCCGCCCATGTCGGTGACGTGCTGCTGGGACTCCATGATGGACACCACGGGGTTCGCGCAATCCGGCGCGAACTCGCTCGAGTGGCTGTTGTCCAGGCCGACCACGTTGCGCGCGAACTCGATGATCGCCGTCTGCAACCCAAGGCAGATGCCGAAGAACGGCATTCAGTTCTCGCGTGCAAAGCGGATGGCCTCGACCATCCCATCGACGCCACGCACGCCGAACCCGCCCGGGACGAGCAGCCCATGCACGTCGCTCAGGATCTCGCCCGCACGTTCCAGTGAGGTGAAGCTGTCGCTGGAGAGCCAGGAGATATCGACTCCGACGTCGTTGGCGATGCCGCCGTGGACGAGCGCTTCCTGTACACTCTTGTAGCTGTCCACGAACTCCGTGTACTTCCCGACGACGGCAATGCGGACGCGCTCGCGTGGGGCGAGGATGCGCTGGACGAGCTCGCGCCACACGCTGAGATCGGGCGACTTCACCTCGAGATTGAGGCGGCGGGTCACGCGCTCATCGAGACCCTGCTCGTTGAACAGCAGCGGAATCTGGTAGATCGTCGGGACGTCCCGGCTTTCGATGACGGCGCCGAACTCCACGTTGCAGAACAGCGCGATCTTGCGCTTCACGTCTTCGCTGAGCGCGCGCTCCGACCGGCAGATCAGGATGTCCGGCTGGATTCCGATCTCCATGAGCTCGCGGACGCTATGCTGGGTCGGCTTGGTCTTCACCTCGCCGGCGGCGGCGATGTACGGAACGAGCGTGAGGTGGATGAAGATCGCGTTATCCCGACCAATCTCCTGGCGGAATTGCCGGATGGCCTCGAGAAACGGCAGCGACTCGATGTCGCCGACCGTGCCGCCGATCTCCACGATCACGACATCGTTGTCCGGTGCGATCCGCTTCATGGCCGACTTGATCTCGTCGGTGATGTGCGGGATCACCTGAACCGTGGAGCCGAGATACTCCCCACGGCGTTCCTTGGTGATGACGTTCAGGTAGATCCGGCCGGTGGTGACGTTGTTCAACTGAGAGAGCGAGCGGTCGATGAACCGTTCGTAATGACCAAGGTCGAGGTCCGTCTCCGCCCCGTCGTCGGTGACGAACACCTCGCCATGCTGAAACGGCGACATCGTCCCCGGGTCGACGTTCAGGTAGGGATCGAACTTGAGCACGGTCACCCGAAGGCCTCGCTCGGCCAGGAGGCGGCCGAGCGAGGCCGCGGCGATCCCCTTGCCGAGCGAGGACACCACACCGCCGGTGACGAAGATGTACTTGGTCGGCTGCGGGCTCGTAGTGGTCTGCATGTCAGCTCCGTCCAGCGGTAAGGGCGGTCCAGTTCGCGTTGGCCAGGGCGAGATCCTCTTCAGTGTCGATGCCGCGGTGCACTTCCGCCGTCGTGAGCGCGACTCCCATGCGCATGCCGGCAGCGAGCGGGCGTAGTTGCTCGAGGCGCTCGATGCGCTCGAGCGGGTGAATGGGCAAGGCGACCCACGCGGCCAGGGCCGCCCGGGAGTATGCATACACCCCGACATGCTGCCGCACGGTTGCGTTGCGCTCCGTGGCGTCGGCGGCGTCGCGCAGGTACGGAATTGGAGCCCTCGAGAAGTAGAGCGCACCCCCGTCGTCGCCGCAAACCACCTTCACCACATCCGGTCGGTTCAGCGAGTCGGACGACAGGGGTGCGGCCGCGGTGCCGAGGGGGAACTGCCCCCCAGCGACGAGGTCCGTCGCCCCGCGGAGCGCGTCGAACCCGACGAACGGCTCGTCGCCCTGAACGTTCACGATGGTCTGAAACCCTCGGTATTCGGGCTGCGACGCCACCTCGGCGACCCGATCGGTTCCGGAGGGATGCCGCTCGCTCGTCATGGCCACTGAAGCGCCCGCCTTGCGGGCCGCCGCGGCGACCGCCTCGCTGTCGGTCGCGATCACGCACGCGTCGGCGATCCCGAGGCCGATCACTCGCTGCCAGACCCTGATCACGAGCGGCTCACCAGCAAGGAAACGGAGTGGTTTGCCGGGGAGCCGGGTGGCGGCCATCCGTGCGGGGATCACCGCGAGGATAGTCATGAACCACGAATCGGGCGGCCGGCAGCAAAAGGCACGCCAACGAATATACGCCGCGGCCCGAGAGGAATCAAATCAGCCGTGCGCGTGCGTCAGCGGGCGAAGCTCAGGCCGAATGAGAAGTCGGTATCACTGGTCTCCGGATCGATGACGTAGTCCACCTTGAAGATCGACATCGACACGCGGAGGCCGAGGTTGTTCACGAATCCCGGGAGCCGGTCGACGCCGGCGGCACCGATCATGTGACGCAGGGATACCGACGGGGACCCTAGGAACTTGACCGAGATCTGCTCGATGGGAACCGTGTACATGCTCTCGAGGAAGAGCAGCTGGTCGCCTCCCATCGACAGGAGCAGGCGTGTCGGAAGCGTCCCCGAACCCCCCAGGTAGCCGAAGCGTTGGGGGGGCGCCGTGTCGCCGAAGGTCAGAATGGAGTGGGCCTCCGACACGAAACGGTGGTTCTTCAACGCGGGGAATCGCACCTTGAGGCCCAGCGTCGCCTGCGCAAAACGGCGGTCATCCGGAGCCGTTGGCGCGAATTCGAGCAGTGAAGTCGCATCCATGCTCACATCGTCCAACTGCCATTGCGCTCCGCCACCAGCGAACAGCGACGAGATGCGGCCGCGACGAACGGCGGGATTCGGCCGGCGCATTCCCTCCTCCGCATCCTTTCGCCCGAAGATGCTCCACGGCCCGCTCGTCGCGCCGACGCCCGGCGGCACCGACCACGCGCGCTCGGTCGCGACGCCGACGTACGGCGTCAGCACCCCCGACTCCCGCTCCAGGTCGAATCGATAGCGCAGCTCGGCCCGGTCTGCGCGCCAGTAGTTGCGAACGTCACGGCCCGTGAACAGCGATCCCAGCGAATTGATGAATGATCCCCGAATCCATCCGTCGTTCGTGAGGGTCGTGCGTCGTGCGGTGAGGTTCAGGGCGCTCAGACGACCAATGTTCATCGTCGCCCGGACTTCCGGGTCGAGCTCGCCGAGATCCGAGCGATAGGTGACGATGGGCTCGATCGAGAAGCGCGTGCTGTCGAGCCAGAAGCGCGGTCCGAACGGCAGTGAAACGCCGTTCACCCGGTCGTAGGAGGGGACGCGTACGCCGTAGGCGCCGGGGAGCTCGAAGGCCTTGTACTCGGTCAGCGCGAGCGCTCGGTAGGTCAGCGTGACACCCGACGGCCCCTGAGCGACGTCAAAGGTGAATTCCCGGTACCCCGCCGTCCGACCGCCGACGCTTCCGAGCATCGTGGTATAGACTCCGCCGCCATACGCGATCGCATCTCCAGTGACGGCGACACCTGGTTGGAGGAAGAGATCGCCGCCCACCACGATGACGCTTCCCTGAACCTTGCTCGCGAGCGTCACTCGCGGCGAGCCGACAATGATGATGGTCTCGGTGACCGCGGAATCGCGCGGGAATGCGAGCAGCGTGTCCCGGCCGACGACGAGCCGGTGTGGCCCCGAAAGGGCGTCACGCAGCTCGCGCGCGGCTGACCGGGGGGCTCCGACGATGGTGACGGTCTGCGCAGCCGCGGAGGTCGCGCTGCCGATCGACGCCAGCACAAGGCCGAGCCATGCTGCGTGGCGGAATGTCATCGGGTCAGTGTCAGGAAGTTGCGAAGCAGGTCGCGGCCGCTGTCGGTGAGGATGGACTCCGGGTGAAACTGCACCCCCCAGACCGGGTGAGCGCGATGCCGCAGGGCATGGATCTCGTCGGGATCGTCGTCCGCATGCGCTGCGACCTCCAGCTCGGCGGGCAGCGTCGAGGGCTCGACCGTGAGCGAATGATAGCGCATGACCTGCAGCGGTGATGGGATGCCTGCAAAGATGCCTCGGCCATCGTGACGCACGCGCGAGGTCTTTCCGTGCATGACCCGGCGAGCCCGGACGACCCTCCCGCCATAGGCTTCGCCGATGGCCTGATGGCCGAGGCACACACCGAGAATCGGGATCGTGGCGCCCCACCGGCGGATCACCCCGATCGTGATGCCTGCCTCCGCGGGAGTGCAGGGGCCGGGCGACAGAACGATTCCCCGCGGGCCCATCGCGCCGACGTCCTCGACGGTCACCGCGTCGTTGCGACGCACGACTGGCTCGGCTCCGAGCTCGCCCAGATACTGGACGAGATTGTAGGTGAAGGAATCGTAGTTGTCGATGACGAGGATCATGTGGGCGGTCCGAGCATGACGGCCACGATTTCAGGAGCGGGGATGATACTGCTTGTGGACGGTCCTGAGATACTCCCGATCGATGTGCGTGTAGAGCTGGGTCGTGGAAATGTCGGCGTGCCCCAGCATTTCCTGGACGGCGCGGAGGTCCGCGCCCCCCTCGAGCAGGTGAGTCGCGAAGGAATGTCGCAGGGTGTGGGGCGAGACGTGCTTGGTGATTCCGGCGCGCTCCACGTACTTCCGGAGAATCTTCCACGCCCCCATGCGGGAGAGGGGCTGGCCCCGGGCATTGAGCAGCAACTTGCCTCGCCCGTCGCCCTTCTCGAGCCGGGGCCGCAACTCGCGCAGATAGACGGCCACGGCTCCGACTGAGCTGCGGCCCATGGGGACGAGGCGTTCCTTGCTTCCCTTCCCGAACACGCGCACCAGTCCCTCCTCGAACAGCACATCGCGCACTCCGAGCTCGATCCATTCGGACACGCGGAGGCCCGAGCCATAGCCGAGCTCGAGGAGGGCGCGGTCGCGAAACACGAGCGGATCATCGAGCGAGGGCGCGTCGAGGAGCCGCTCGACCTCCGCGACCGTCAGGACTTCGGGGAGTGTTCTCCAGCGACGGGGCGTCTCGAGCCGCTCGCTGGGGTCCCGAACGACATGACCCTCGGCGAGCAGAAAGCGGAAGTAGGTTCGGACGGCCGAAACGTTTCGACGAATCGAAGCAGGCGCGAGCCCAAGGTCCTTCAGGTGGTAGATGTAATCGCGAAGCACGCGTGCGCTCACCGATGCCGGGGTGGACGCTCCTCGAATGGTCGCAAAGGTGGCGAATCGTTCGATGTCGCGGTGGTATGCCTCGTGGGTCCGCGGCGAGGCGCCCTGCTCGAGGTTGAGAAAGTCCGTGAACAGGCGCAGCATATAGATACGCCCCACTGCGGGATGAGTGACGTCCGCGGGCGTCATCGACGGCGCCTGCGCACGAGCAGGATGATGATTGCCACGACTGCCACGACGGCGACGGCGATGCCGATGGATCGCTGGTAGCCCGCAAGGCGATCGGAGGCCTGCTCCCAGTTCGCGCCGAGCCGGTAGGCCACGATCGTCACTGCGCCATACCAGATCGCCGACGCCGTCGCGATCATCGCCCCCGCGCGCAATGGCGGCACACGAAGCGCTCCGGCGAAGGGCGGCACGACCGCGCGAATTCCGGGAAGGAATCGGCTCATGAAGATCGCGACCAGGCCGTACTTGCCGTACATCCGCTCGAGCTTCTGCCCGATATCGGCCCCGCCCCGGCGGGCCAGGCGGGCCTCGAGCCAATCAGCGCCGAAATGACGTCCGACCGCGTACATCAGCATTGCCCCTGCCACGTTGCCGATCCAGGTCGAGAGGAAAGCGCCCAGCGCGGTACCGTGACCCCGCGCGGCGAGGAAGCTCCCGAACGCCACTACGGTGTCGGCCGGCACCGGCGGAAAGATGTTCTCGACGGCTGCGACGACGGCGAGACACGCGTAGAGCGCTCCCACTGGCAGGGACTCCAGCCAGTCGAGAATCCCACTCACGTCATGCCGTGGCGGTCGTCGCGAGCGTCGCGACGGCGACGCATGCGATTCCCTCGCCCCGCCCCACCCATCCCATTCCCTCGTTCGTCTTCCCCTTGACGCTCACCCGGTCCGGCGTGATGCCGAGCGCGGCGGCGAGCGCGCTGCGCATCGCCTCCCGGTATGCGGCAATCCGCGGGCGCTCCGCGACGACGGTCGCATCCACCTGATGCACCACAAACCCGAGCGCGCCCACACGGCGCACCGCTGCACGCAGCATGTCGAGCGAGTCGCGGCCGCGGTTGGCAGGGTCCGTGTCGGAGAACATCTCGCCGATGTCACCCGCGCAGGCGGCGCCGAGAATCGCATCGGTGATCGCATGCGCGATGGCATCGCCATCGGAGTGTCCGATCAGGCGAACACATTCCGGAATGGTCACGCCGCCGAGTATCAGCGGACCCTGTTCGCCAAATCGGTGGGAGTCGTAGCCGATCCCGGCGCGCGACATCCCGACCGGGTCGCTCCGAGCACCGCGCTGTTCGTCGGCGGCGGCCCTCCGCGATGCGCCGGGTTCGCCGCCGATCGGGGCCCCCTTCCCGTCAGTCGCCGCGCTCGGTGACCCGCGACCACCGACGAGTGCGGCGGCGAGAATGTCGAGGATGCTGACCTCGGCCTCACCGCCTCTCGCGGCGGCGATCGCCGCAGCCTGCCGCAGAATTCGTTCAGCATCATCCGCCGATTCGTCGCGGCCCCCGATGCCGCCCTCGTCAGCGCGACCCATGGCCGCAGCGATCCGCGCCCGCGCATCGGCACCCAGGCCGGCGACGGCTGCGGGCACCGGACTCTCGGGCAGCGACATCAGCCCAAGCAGAAGATCCGAAGGGACCGGCTTGGAGCGTCCGCGCTTCTCTGCCTCGATCGTGGCAGCCACTATCGCCCGGCGTGCGCCGGCATCGAAGCGAACCCCCATCAGCGCGCGCTGCGTGAATCAGTCGCCGGTCGCAAACTCAGTCGGTGAACCGTCGAACCGCGAGGGTGACGTTGTGTCCGCCGAAGCCGAAGCTGTTGCTGATGGCGGCCGTGACATCGCGGGTGACCGGCGTGTTCGGCGTGTAGTTCAGGTCGAGATCAGGATCGGGAGTCTGATAATTGATCGTCGGCGGGATGACGCCATCGCGAACGACGAACGCGCAGACGATGAACTCCAGTGAGCCGGCCGCGCCGAGCATGTGTCCGGTGGCCGACTTGGTGGAGCTCACGTTGAGCGACATGGCGTGCTCTCCGAACACCGCCTTGATCGCGCGTGTCTCGTTGTAATCGTTCGCGGGCGTCGACGTCCCGTGGGCATTCACGTATTGCACGTCCGCCGGGGTCAGGTCGGCATCCTCCATCGCCCGCTTCATGGCGCGCTGGGCGCCTTCGCCATCCGGGGCCGGCGCGGTCAGGTGGTAGGCGTCGCCCGTTGCTCCGTACCCAACGAGCTCGGCGTAGATGCGGGCCCCGCGACGCTGTGCGTGGCCCAGCTCCTCCAGCACGACGACCGCGGCGCCTTCACCCATCACGAATCCATCGCGCGTCGCGTCGAACGGGCGGGACGCCGTCGCGGGCGAGTCGTTGCGCTCCGAGAGCGCCTTCATGTTCGCAAACCCGCCGATGGCCATCGGCGTGACGGTCGCCTCGGCACCGCCCGTGATCATGACATCGGCATCTCCATACTGAATGGCGCGGAACGCACTGCCGATCGCATGCGCGCTCGTGGCGCAGGCGGACACGGTCGCGTAGTTCGGACCTTTCGCGTTGAACCGCATCGACACGATTCCGGCCGCGATGTCGGCGATGAACATTGGGATGAAGAAGGGGGAGATCTTGCTCGGTCCCCGCTCGCGATAAACGTCGTGCTGTTCCTCGAAGCTCTTCAACCCGCCGATTCCGCTTCCGAGCACGACGCCAGTCCGCTCATTGTCGTAGCCGGTACCATCGCCGAAGCCCGCGTCGCCCATCGCCTGGACAGCGGCGGCGACGGCGTACTGGGTATATGGGTCGGCCCGCTTTGCTTCCTTGCGGTCCATGAACTGGAGTGGATCGAAGTCCTTCACCTCGGCGGCAAACCGGACGGGGAAGCTCGAGGGATCGAACTTGGTGATCGGTCCCGAGCCGGACCTGCCCTCGATCAGCGAACGCCAGGTCGTCGCCACGTCGTTGCCGACGGGCGAGATGGCCCCGAGGCCGGTGACGACGACCCGACGCTTCATGCGCTCGCGACCTTTTGATTGAGATACTGCATCGCATCGCCGACAGTGCGGAGCTTCTCCGCGTCCTCATCAGGGATGTCGATGTTGAACTCCTTCTCGAATTCCATGACCAGCTCGACGATGTCGAGGCTGTCCGCGCCGAGATCCTCGATGAAGCTCGCATCCGGCGTGAGCTTCTCGCGCTCGACGCCGAGCTCCTTCTCGATGATGTCCTTCACCTTGTTTGAGTTATCGGCCATGGAAGCTGTCCTCTGAGGGGTTGGTGGTAAGAGTCACGGGAATCTAATGTGTTCAACTGGCGAGTGTTACATCACCATGCCGCCGTCCACCACGAACACCTGTCCCGTGATGTAGGCGGCGTGGTCCGACGCAAGGAATGCCACCATCCCGGCGATGTCCCGCGGGGACCCCAGGCGCTCGAGGGGGATCTGCTTCGAGAGTGATTCCCGGGCCTCGGGCGTCATCTTCGCGGTCATGTCGGTCTCGATGAACCCCGGGGCAATGACATTCGCGAGGACGTTGCGCGAGGCAAACTCCTTCGCCACCGACTTGGTCAGGCCGATGAGGCCGGCCTTGCTGGCGGCGTAGTTGGACTGGCCCTTGTTCCCGATCAGCCCGACGACACTCGCGATGTTGATGATTCGCCCCCACCGGCGCTTCATCATGCCCCGTGTGGCGGCCCGGATGGTCGCGAACGCACCGCGGAGGTTGGTGTCGACGACGACCTGCCAGTCCTCATCCTTCAGGCGGGGGATGATGTTGTCGCGGGTCAGTCCGGCGTTGTTCACGAGGATGTCCAGCGAGCCGAAGCCGGCCTCGACATCCGCGATCAGTCGATTTACCGCCGCAGTATCCGCAATGTCACACGCGAACGCCCGCGCCTCCCCGCCGATTGCGGCGGCCACCACCTCGGCCGCCGCCTTGTCCCGGCCCACGATGGCAACGCGCGCTCCGGCTTCGGCGCACGTTTCGGCGATCGCGCGACCGATTCCGCGCGTGCTCCCGGTCACGAGCGCAACCCGGCCAGCAAGATCGATTTGCATCATGCGACCTGCGAAAGAACGTTGTCGATGTCGGCCGCGGTTCCGCACGTCGCGCTGCGTGCGCCGGGGACGATACGCTTCATCAGACCAGTCAGCACGTTTCCGGGACCCATCTCCACGAACAACGCATTCGGGTAGGCCAACGCAAGGTTGCTGACGAGACCCGCCCACCGGACGGGCGAGGTGAGCTGGCGGATCAGGAGCTCGGTTGCATCCGTCGCGGACGTACACGGTTGCTCGGTCACGTTGGAGTAGACCGGAAACGCTGGATCGCGAAGGCCGGATTTCTTGAGGGCGGCACCCAGGCCCGGCGCCGACGGCTGCATGAGCGGGGAGTGGAACGCTCCGCTGACATTGAGGCGCATAGCACGCTTCGCACCAGCCTCCTTGGCCAGCTCCATTGCCCGTTCGACCCCAGCGACCTCGCCAGAAATCACGGTCTGCTCTGCCGAGTTGTAGTTGGCGGGAACAACCTGCCCCGCGTCGGCGGTCGCTCGCTCGCAGATGCGCTCGACCGGCTCGAGCAGCGTGCCGAGCAGCGCGGCCATCGCTCCGGGTCGCTGCACGCCGGCCTCGTGCATCAGCTGGCCGCGTCGGCGGACGAGCACGGCTGCCCTGTCGAGGGAAAGCGAGCCAGCGGCGTGGTAGGCAGTGAATTCACCGAGCGAATGCCCCGCTGCCGCCCGCACGTGGGGGGAGAGCACGGCACGCGTCACGCGCCAGGCGGCGGCGCCATGGACGAGCAGTGCAGGCTGGGCCGTGTGGGTCGCGCGGAGATCGTCGGCAGGGCCCTCGAAGCAGAGCGTGCTCAATGGAAATCCCAGCGCGTCGTCGGCTTCCTCGAACGTCGCCCTCGCGTCGGGAAATGATGCCGCGAGGTCCTTCCCCATCCCGGGTTGTTGAGCGCCCTGACCCGGAAACAGCAGTACGACGTCCATGGCTAGAACCGAACCACCATCGATGCCCACGTGAAGCCCGCCCCGAACGCAACCAGCAGCACGGTCGACCCATCAACGACACGACCTGCCTCGATCGCCTCATCGAGGGCGATCGGTATCGATGCGGACGACGTGTTCCCATACCGGTCGATGTTGACGAAGACCTTGTCCATGGGAATGTGTGCGTGTTTGGCCGTCGCTTCGATGATCCTGATGTTGGCCTGATGAGGAATCATGAGATCGATGTCCTCGCCTTTCATTCCCGCGCCGTCGAGGGCGCGATCGGCGGCCTCGGTCATGGAGCGCACTGCCGCCTTGAACACCTCGCGTCCTGCCATCTTCACGAAGTGCGATCCCTCGGCCAGGATCGCCTCCGTCATGGGCACGCTCGCGCCTCCGTGCGGGCGGAACAGCAGCTCGGCAAGTGAGCCATCGCTTCGCATGAACGACGAGAGGATTCCGCGTCCATCGGCGGACCGCTTCAGGATCGTCGCCCCGGCACCGTCGCCGAAGAGGACGCAGGTATTCCGGTCCTTCCAGTTCACGATGGCGCTCATCTTTTCCGCACCGATGACCAGGGCGGTCTCGGCCCGGCCCGCGGCGATCATCCCCTCGGCCACCGTCAGTCCGTAGATCCAGCCGGAGCACGCGGCCGACAGATCGAACGCGGCCGCTCTGGTGGCGCCCAGGTTTGCCTGGAGATCGACCGCGGTCGCGGGGAGCAGTCGGTCGGGAGTGGCGGTGGACAACACGATGAGGTCCAGGTCACCAGGCGCCACATCGGCCCGCGACATCGCCATCCGTGCCGCCGCCGCCGCCATGCTGCACGTGCTCTCGCCCTCGCCGGCGATGTGTCGCTCGACGATGCCCGTGCGCTCGACGATCCACTCGTGCGAAGTGTCGATGCCGATCGCGGCGAAATCATGATTCGTCATCACCCGGGCCGGTATGCCCCTGCCCGTTCCAGCGAGATACGCGGTAGGGCGTATCACGCCTGCCCTCCCTGGGCGTCGCCGAGCCGGCGGCCGATGTGATCGCTCATGTTCGTCTCGACGGCGCGGACCGCAACGCGGAGCGCGTTCTTGATCGCCCGCGATGACGATTTGCCGTGCGCGATGATGCTGACCCCCCGCACGCCGAGGAGCGGTGCCCCGCCGTACTCGGAGTAGTCGAAACTGCGAAGGGCATGCCGCAACGTGTCCTCATCCGTGCCGAGCGCCTTCCCCAGCATTGCGCTGACCAGGGGGCCGATCGCTTCGTACAGCTTGAGAATGATGTTGCCGACGAATCCATCGCAGACCACGACGTCGATGGGGCCGCGATCGCACGCGCCCTTCGGAAGGTCGCGCCCCTCGATGTTGCCGAGAAAGTTGAGACCCGCGGCCTGGAGCAGCCGGTTCGCTTCCTTGGTGACGGCGTTGCCCTTCTCCGCTTCCTCACCGATGCTCATGAGGCCGATCCCGGGGTTCGGGCGGCCGAGAATCTGCTCGACATACACGGAGCCGAGACGCGCAAACTGCACCAGCTCCTCGGCGGTGCAATCGACGTTCGCGCCGGAATCGAGCACGGCGACCATCTCCCGCTGGGTCGGAAAGGGAGTGACGATCGCCGGTCGCGAGAGCCCGGGATGGAGGCGAAGCAGCACGGTGGAGGCACCCATCTGCGCCCCCGTGCTGCCCGCCGACACGAAGCCGTCGGACCGGCCGTCCGCCTGGAGGCGCAGGCCGACCATCATCGAGCTCTTCGGCTTACCCCGGATCGCGGTGCTGGGCTTCTCGCCCATCTCGATGACGTCGGGAGCTTCGACGATCTCGAGGCGCGCTCGCGCGTCGGGCACGCCGGCGGCGCTTCCGTTGAGGAGCGCCTCCAGCTCACGCATGATGATATCGGTCCGACCAACGAGCTGGATCGAATGTTGGGGAGCCAGCTCGGCAAGGGCAGCGAGAGCGCCGGCCACGGTGGCACGGGGGGCGAAATCCCCGCCCATGGCGTCCAACGCGATTCGCGCCAACCTAGGCTTCCTTGGCGGCTACTCGCTGTTCACCCGCGTAATATCCGCACTCCGCGCACACACGGTGCGGTCGCTTCATGCTCTGACAGCGCGGACACTGCTGAATCACGATGGCGGGCGCGATCTTGTGCGTGTTGCGAGCGCGCTTCTTTCGCTTCGAGGTACGTCTCTTCGGGACTGCCATTGGAGATCTGTCGGCGTGGAAAAGTGAATCGCTAGCGCGAGTCCGGGCGGGCGGCCCGGAGTGCATCCCAGCGTGCATCGGTCGCTGGTGCGCATTGACATGCGCCAGCGTTCAGGTCGGCCCCACAATTCGCGCAAAGACCCTTGCAGTCTTCGCGGCACAGCACGAACGCCGGAGCCACGAGGAGCCACTGCTCCCGAACGGCGGGCCGGACATCGAGCGCGCTGGCCCCCGGCGGGATCCGGAAGATATCGGGATCATCAACATCATCATCCTCCTCCGCTTCGGCGAAGAGCATGTGTGCCTCTTCGTCGACCTCGACGCGCACGGGCTCGAGGCAGCGACGGCAATCCATCTCGACCGCCCCATTGAGACGGCCACTCCAGTAATACCGGCCCTCTCCCGCCGGGGATATCCTTCCCGAAACGGCAATGGGGCGATCGGGCCTGATGTCGCCCTCATGCCAAACGTCATCGTCGGGGGCGAGCTCCCCTTCGACGGTTGCGGCTTTGGCGTCGAGCGACCGAAGATCGAAGGACAGCATAGCCACACAATTTACCCCCGCCCTGCCCGTCTGACAAGTCGGCATCCCACCACGACTTACCGTGCGGCCGTCAACTCTGTGTCGGGAAAGAAGAAGCGGGCTTCGCGGTGGGCGTTGTCGTCCGAGTCGGAAGCGTGGATCGCGTTCCGCTCCTTCGACTCGGCGAAGAGCTGCCGGACGGTGCCTTCGGCGGCTTCCTTCGGGTCGGTCTCCCCGATCGCGGTGCGCAGGGCCGCAACGGCGTCGGCGCGTTCCAGCACCATGGGCATGCAGGGACCGGAGGTCATGAAGCTCGTCAGGGACCTGAAGAACGGGCGCTCGCGGTGCACCTCGTAGAAGGCTTCTGCCTGGCCCGGTGTCAGCCGCAGCACTCTCGCGGCGACGACGCGGAAGCCCCCCCGCTCCAGGTGGGCGATGATCTGGCCGGCCCTGGCCGACCCGAAGGCGTCTGGCTTGATGATCGTCAGCGTGCGCGTGCCTGGCATGTCAGGATCCTATGAGTTTACGAACAATATCGCCGCGCGTCAGCAATCCGACGAGGCGGCCGCCGCCCACGACCGGTACGCGGTCGACGTCCTTGCTCGTCATGATCGACGCCACTTCGGCGAGGGGTTGATCAGGCGAGACGCACAGCACCTGGCGCGTCATCACGTCTCGCACCAGCCGGCGTCCCGCGGCGGGGGGGGCCTTCCCGGCACCCCCCGACGAGCTTCCCGAGTTCCCGTGAAGATACGCGCTGAGGAGGTGTCGCATGAGCTCGCGTTCGCTCAGCATGCCAATGACGCGCCCCTGATCATCGACGACGGGCAGCCCTCCGATGCCGGCGCGCACCATGTCCTGCGCCGCCTGGCGAAGCGGAGTATCGGCGCTCACGACGCGTGGCTGCTCCGTCATGATGTCGCGCACCGAGAGACGCTCCGGCGCCTCGTACTCTGCCTCGGACAGGAGCTTCGCGAGTCCCTCCGCCGTGTGCTCCGCGAGCATGGCCTCGACGAGTGCCGGCTGGCTGAACAGGCGGGAGAACGCGCTCAGCACCTGGAGGTACGGTGCAGCGAGGCGCGGAGGGGCGACGATGAACAGCACGATCCGGGC
>Ga0180121_10000316_pt1 | contig 19736 bp, 16 predicted proteins | sample AntDrymUQ5402106_2_FD_129676 | JGI IMG/M metagenome (GOLD analysis project Ga0180121, IMG submission 129676) | Polar desert sand microbial communities from Dry Valleys, Antarctica - metaG UQ540 (21.06) (version 2) (version 2) | ecosystem: Environmental > Terrestrial > Soil > Desert | place...
GGGCACGTCGCCGTGCCCCGCGGCCGCGAGCGCACGCCGCTGCCCATAGAACCAGTCGAGCGTCGCCTCGTCGAGCCGGTCCCAGGCGAACTCGTCCACGACAAGGATTCCGTCCGAGGAAAGGAGCCCGGCGATCCTGTCGAGCCCCGCGTCGAGATCGCGGATGTGGTGGAGCGAGAAGCTGGCTGCGATGGCGTCGAACGACTCCGTCTCCTCGAGGTCCTCGAGCTTCAGCCGCCGGAAGAGGTCGCCCTCCGGGGCGAGCGGGTCGATCCCCAGCACGTCGTAGCCGGCGACAGCGAGCGCGGTCGTGAGCACGCCCTGCCCGCAGCCGACGTCGAGGACGCGTGCAGGTGCAGGCGGCAGAAACTCGTGCACGAACTCGAGAAACGTAGATTGAGCCACGATGGCAGAGACTACGGTGAGCGCGACCGCAGTCCGCAGGCTTGCGGTCGCAGCGCAGGAGTACGCGGGGCGCTACCGGCACGCGACCACACCCGACGTCGAGGCAGCGATCCGCAGGCTGTCGTGCGTCCAACTCGACTCGATCTCGACCGTGGAGCGGAGCCACCGGATCGCGCTCGCCGGCCGTGTGGGCGACTACCCCCGCGATGCCGTCTCGCGCCCGCTCGTCAAGGGGCGGATCTTCGAGTACTGGGCACACGAGGCCTGCCTGCTCCCAATCGAGTTCTGGCCCCTGTTCCGGTGGGCGATGCAGAATGGAGGCCGGGGCTGGTACGGCGAGGTGGCGCGCAAGCACCCGCATCTAGCCGATGAGATCCGCGCGGAGATTCGCGAGCGAGGGCCGCTCGCGTCCCGCCACTTCGAGGGGGCCGCCGGCAGCGGCATGTGGAATTGGAAGCCCGCCAAGGCGACGCTCGAGCTCCTCTGGAACCACGGCGAGCTCGCGATCTCGGGCCGGCAGGGGTTCCAGCGGATCTACGATCTCGCCGAGCGGGTGATCCCGCGGGCGCAGCTCGAGGCGCCGGTGCCGTCCGAGGCGGAGGTGCTGCGCATGTTCGCCGAGCAGGCGGTGCGGGCGCGAGGCGTGTTGACCGAGGCGGGCATCAAGGAGCACTGGCGGCTGAGGGGCGGCGTCGCGCGGATTCGGCCGGCTGTCGACGAGCTCGTCGAAGAGGGCCGCCTGCGCCGCGTGCGGGTCGACGACGGCGGCGCGGACGTGCTGTTAGCGCCCGAGGCCGAGCTCGACCTGCCGGCCCCGCGCGGTGCTGTGCTCGTCTCACCGTTTGACAACTTGCTCTGGGACCGCCCGTTCGCGCGCCGGATCCTGGGCTTCGACCACCTGATCGAGGTCTACAAGCCCGCCCCACAACGGCGGTACGGCTACTACGTGCTCCCGTTCCTGCACGGCGACCGGATCGTGGGTCGCGCCGACCTCAAGTCGGAGCGGAAGGAGGGCAGGCTCCTCGTCCGCGCCTTTCACCGCGAGGACGGCGTCCGCGCCTCCAGCGCCCTCGACGACGCGCTCGATCGTGCCCTCGACCGGCTCGCCCGCACGATCGGGCTCGAAGAGGTGCAGCGGTGAAGGTCTCGCTCGAGGAGGCGCGCCGGATCGCGGTACGCGCGCAGGCGCTCGACGGCAGCGCGTCCGGCGTGCGCGAGACGGTGCGGCGGCTCGGCTTCCTCCAGATCGACGTCGTCGCGCCGGTCGCGCAGCCACAGCACCTCGTCCTCTTCAGCCGGCTCGGGCCAGGTTACGACCGGGCTGAGCTCGACCGCCTGCTCTGGGAGGAGCGCGCGCTCTTCGAGTGGGGCGCGTTCATCTGGCCGATCGAGGATCTCCCGCTTCTGCAGGCGGACATGCGCAGCTTTCTCGACGGGGATCGCGCCTGGCAGGTACGCATTCGGGAGTGGCTGGCCGCGAACGCCTCCTTCCGCCGCTATGTGCTCCGCGAGCTCGCCCGGCGCGGGCCGCTTCCCTCGCGCGAGCTCGAGGACCGCTCGGTCACGCCCTGGCGATCGATGGGCGGCTGGACGGGCGGCAAGAACGTGACGCAGATGCTCGAGTTCCTCCATGGCGGCGGCCAGATCGCGATCGCCGGTCGGCGCGGCGGCCAGAGGCTCTGGGATCTCGCCGCACGCTGGTACCCGCCGACGGAACGGGTGTCACCGCGCGAGGCCGAGGCGATCCGAGCCGAGCGCCGGCTCCGCTCGCAGGGAGTCCGGCTCGTGAAGGGCGAGTGGCAAGCGCATCCGGAGGCGACGGACGGGCCGGTGCCGGACCGCGCCGTGCTCCTCTCCCCCTTCGACCGCCTGGTCTACGACCGCGACCGCGCCGAAGCGCTGTGGGACTTCCGCTACCGGCTCGAGATGTTCGTCCCGAAGGCGAAGCGCGAGTACGGCTACTACGTGCTGCCGCTCCTCGTCGGGGACCGCGTCGTCGGCCGCGCGGAGCCGCGCTTCGACAAGAAGACCGGTGTCCTGGAACTGCTCGGAGCCTGGGGCGACACATCCCGCCTGAACGACGCCCTCGCGGCCCTCGCTGCCTGGCTCGGCGCCGCTAGCATCAAGCGGTAATGGACTTCGAGACCCGCGCCATCCACGACGGCCAGGAGCCGGATCCCGCAACCGGCGCGATCATCACGCCGATCTACCAGACCTCCACGTTCGTGCAGGAGGCGGTCGGTGTCCACAAGGGCTACGACTACGCGCGCGTCGCGAACCCGACCCGCTCGGCGCTGCAGGTCGCGCTCGCGTCGCTCGAGAACGCCGAGCACGGCGTCGCGTTCTCCTCCGGACTCGGCGCGACGACGACGCTAATGCACCTCGTCAACCCGGGCGAGCGCGTTGTCCTGATCGCGGACGTCTACGGCGGCGTTTACCGGATGACCTCGCAGGTCTACGAGCCGAAGGGGTACATCTTCGACTACCTGCCGGCGGCGGACTTCGCGAACCTCTCCGACCATCTCGACGGGAACACGCAGATGGTCTGGGTCGAGAGCCCGTCGAACCCGATGCTGAACCTGGTCGACATTCGCGCCGCCGCGGAAGCTGCGCACGCCGTCGGGGCGATCCTCGTCGTCGACAACACCTTCGCAACGCCGTACCTGCAGAACCCGCTCGACCTCGGCGCCGACATCGTCCTCCACTCGACGACGAAGTACCTCGGCGGCCACTCCGACGTCGTCGGCGGCTTCTGCGGCACGAACGATCCGACGATCGCTGAGCGCCTCTACTTCCTGCAGAAGTCGCTGGGCGCCGTCCCCGGACCGTTCGACTCGTGGCTCGTCCTGCGCGGGATCAAGACCCTCGCGGTTCGGATGCGTCAGCACTGCGAGAACGCCCGCGCGATCGCGGGCTGGCTCGAGCAGCAGCAGGGGGTCGAGCAGGTGCTTTACCCGGGACTGCCCTCGCACCCAGGCCACGAGATCGCGAAGCGCCAGATGCGGGACTTCGGCGGCATGATCTCGTTCCTGGCCGACTCGGAGGAGGCGGCCGTCGAGCTCGTCGCGCGGACGAAGATCTTCCAGCTTGCGGAGTCGCTGGGCGGCGTCGAGAGCCTGATCGAGCACCCGGCCCGGATGACCCACGCCTCCACTGCCGACGCCCTCTTTGCCGCGCCGCGCAACCTCGTCCGCCTCTCGGTTGGGATCGAGTCGGTCGACGATCTGATCGCGGATCTCGCTTCCGCGCTCGTCCCTGCCGCCGCACACACCAAGTAGCAGTCTGATACTTGGGCGCGCCTGAGCAGCCGATCGACCTGTTCCACACGGACGCGGCTCGAACGGTCGGGGCATACCTTCTGGACACGTCCGGGGGACTGTCCCTCTTCGATTGCGGGCCGGCTTCCTGCCTGCCGGCGCTGAAGGCCGGGCTGGCGGAACGCGGGCACGAGCTGGGTGACGTCAAGCGCCTCCTGCTCTCCCACATCCACCTCGACCACGCCGGCGCTGCCGGTGTGCTCGTCCGCGAGCACCCAGGGCTCACTGTCTGGGTCTCCGAGATCGGCGCGCCGCACCTGATCGACCCGTCCCGCCTCGAGCGGAGTGCACGGCGGCTCTACGGCGACACCTTCGACGAGCTCTGGGGCGAGCTCGCACCCGTTCCCGAAGCGAACATCCGCATTGCGACCGACCGCGCCGCCGGCCTCGAGGTCTTCCCAGCGCCCGGCCACGCCTCGCACCATGTCTGCTACTTCGACGGCACGACGCTCTACGCCGGCGACGCCGCTGGCGTGCGGATCCAGCCGAGCCGGTCGGTCTTGCCGCCGACCCCGCCGCCGGACGTCGACATCGAAAGCTGGTACCGCACGCTGGAGGAGATCGAGCGCCGCGCCCCCGAGCAGTTGGCGCTGATCCACTTCGGGCTCGCGAACGACGTCAGCCGGCACCTCAGCGAGCTGCGCGAGCGGCTCGACACGTGGGCCGGGCGCGTCGAGGAAGGAGCCTCCGAGGAGGAGTTCGTCGCCGCCGCAAAGGCGGACCTGCCGCCCGACGAGGCCGAGAGCTACGACCGCGCGATGCCGTTCTGGCAGTCCTACGCGGGCTTGGCGCGCTACTGGGAGAAGCGGCGTTCCTGAAGGCCGGACTCGCACCACTGCGCGAGCGGGAATTCCGGCTGCTCTTCCTTGGCCGCGCGTCGGCCGTCCTGGGCAACGCGATCGCACCGGTCGCGCTCGCGTTCGCGGTGCTCGACATCACTGGCTCGAAGACCGACCTCGGGCTCGTGCTCGCGGCGCGGTCGCTGCCGCAAGTCGCCTTCATGCTCATCGGCGGGATCTGGGCCGACCGACTGCCGCGGCACCACGTCATGGTCGCGTCCGACATCGTCAGCGGCGCGAGCCAGGCCGCCGTCGCAACGCTGCTGATCCTCGGCGAAGCGCAGATCTGGCACCTCGTCGTGCTCGCGGCGGTCAACGGCACAGCGTCGGCGTTCTTCTTCCCCGCCTCGCAGGGTCTCGTCCCGCAGACCGTGCCGCCCGGTCTCCTCCAGCAGGCAAATGCGCTGCTCCGCCTGGCGCTGAACTCGATGTTCATCGGCGGCGCCGCGCTCGGTGGCGTGCTCGTCGCGGCGTTCGGCTCGGGCACGGCGATCGCCATCGACTCGGCGACGTTCTTGGTCGGAGCGCTCTTCGTCGGCGCGATGCGCATCCCGGCGGCGCTGCGGCTCGAGAGCCGGAACTTCCTCGCCGAACTCGCAGCGGGCTGGCAGGGCTTCCGCACGCGAACCTGGCTCTGGGTGATCGTGCTCCAGTTCTCCCTGGTCAACACGATGCAGGCCGGGTCGATGGCCGTGCTAGGGCCGGTCGTCGCGAAGGAGGAGCTCGGCGGTGCTCAGGACTGGGGCCTGATCGCGGCCGCCCTGCCGATCGGCATGGTCGCCGGCGGGATTGTGGGCCTGCACTTCCAGCCGCGCCGGATGCTGCTCACCGCCACGCTCGCGATCCTCCTCATGCCGACCGTCCTGATCGCCCTGGGCTTCCCGCTCGCAGTCCCTCTGATCATGGTCGCGGCCTTCGTCGCCGGATTCGGGATCGAAACGTTCGGCGTGCTCTGGGACACGACCATGCAGCAGCAGATCCCGGGCGAGATGCTCTCGCGTCTCTATGCCTACGACATGGTCGGATCGATCGCTCTGATGCCGCTCGGCTTCGCCGTGGCAGGGCCCGTCGCGGAGCTGCTGGGCGTGCGGGCGACGCTTTGGGGCGCGGCCGCCGTCGTGTTCGCGGTGACGCTGCCGGTGCTGCTCGTCCGCGACGTGCGGACGCTTGAGCGACTGGTCGCTACGTCCAACCCGTGACGAGCCAGCGGCGGCCTGAGAAGCGCCACAGCATCAGCGCGAGCCGGGCGCAGATCAGAACGACGAGCGCCGCCCAGACGCCGACGATCCCCCAGTCGAACGCGAGCGCCGCGAGCGCGACGGAGGCGGACGCGACGAACGCGAGCACCATTGACCACATCAGGAACCGCCCGTCGCCAGCGCCGATCAGGATCCCGTCGAGCGCAAACACGGCCCCGTTCAGCGGCTGCATCAGCGCGAAGAGAAACCAGATCGCCTGCGCGCGCTCGACGACAGTCTCGTCGCTGGTGAACGCGTACGGGAGCACACCCTGGACCGCGAGCATGACCGCGCCGAAGACGATCCCCGCTAAGACCGAGAGCCAGATCATGCGCACGCTCGCCGCGTAGGCGCGGTCGGTGTCGCCGGCCCCGAGTCCGCGGCCGACGATCACCTGGCCCGCGATCGCGACCGCATCGAGAACGAAGGCGAGGAAGATCCAGAGCGTGAACGCGATCTGGTGTGCGGCGAGCGACGCGTCGCCGAAGCGCGCGATCACGGCGCCGGCGAGCGTGAAGGCGCTCAGCAGCGCCGCCGTCCTGACGAAGATGTGCCGGCCGATTACGAGTAACCGCCGCATCAGCTCGCGCGACGGCCGCGTGTCGCCGCGGGCGGCCCGAAGAATGAAAACGATGAACGCCGCGCCCATCCCGACCTGCGCGATCACGGTGCCCCACGCCGAGCCCTCGATCCCCCAGCCAAACCCGTAGACGAACAGCACCTCGAGCACGAGGTTGACGACGTTGGCCGCGATCACGATCACAAGCGGCGTCCTCAGGTCGGCGACGCCGCGCAGGTACCCCTGGCCGCCGAGCGCGAGGAACGCGAACGGCAGCCCGAGCGCCGCGATCCGCATGTACGTGACGGCGTAGTCGGCCGTGTCGCCCTCGCCGCCCATCAGCTCGACGATCGGCGGTGCGAACGCGATCACACCTGCGGCAATCGCGACGCCAAAGCCGAGCGAAAGCCAGAGCGCTTGTGCCCCGAGCCGGTTCGCGACCTTCGCCTCGCCCGCTCCCGAAGCGCGACCGACCTGAGCGGTCGTGCCGTACTGGAGAAAGTTGAAGAGCCCGAAGAGTCCGGTGAGGACGGTGGCCGCGATCCCGAGCGCGGCGAGCTGCGGCCGGCCGAGGTGGCCAACGATCGCCGTGTCGACGAGCACGTACAGCGGCTCCGCGGCGAGCGCGCCGAGGGCGGGGACGGCGAGCCTGAGGATCTCCCGGTCGTACTGGGAGCGAAATCTCAACGAGCGAGGGCTGCTTCGTAGGCGGCGACGTAGTCGGCCACCATGCGCTCGGGCGTGAAGTGCTCCTCGACGGTGCGTCGCAGCTCGGCCGGATCGAGCGCGTCAGCCGCCTCGAGCGCACCCGCCATCTGCCGCCAGTCGTCGACGATGATTCCCGTGCGCCCGTCGTCGATCACCTCGGGCACGGCGCCCCAGCGGGTCGCGATCACGGGCGTCCCGCAGGCCATCGACTCGATCATGACGAGGCCGAATGGCTCTTGCCAGGAGATCGGGAAGACGGTGGCACGGGCGTGCTGGAGCAGCTCGACCTTCTCGCCGTGCGACACCTCGCCTACGTATTCGCGGTCGCCGCCTAGATGCGGTCGCACGTGCTGGTCGAAATACGCTTGCTCGGCCGGCTCTGCGCACTTGCCCGCGATCTTCAGCGGCAGGCCTGCCTCGAGCGCGATCGTCACCGCACGATGCGCGCCCTTGTCGGGGCTCATCCGGCCGAGGAAGAGCAGGTAGTCGCCCTGCTCGGGGTGGTAGGGATAGTAGGAGAGGTCGAGCGCGTTCGGGACGTTCGCGACCCACGGCAGGTCCGGTCTCGGCTCGCGCTGGCTCAGCGAGAGCGAGATCAGCTGCGCCCTGGGGGCCATACGCACGATCTGCTCGTAGAGGTCGCCCGGATGGCCGCTCACCGGGCCGTGTACCGTGTGCACGAGCGGCGTCGGTAAGAGGGAGCCCAGCGCCAAGCCCATCAGCCCGGTGTGGTCGTGGATCACGTCGAAGTCCTCGTGTCGCGAGAAGCAGTTGAGCGCGTGCTGGAGCTCCCAGAACGTCTGGCCGATCCGCTCGCTCGGCGCGGCCTCGAACACCGCCGCGAGCTGCGCGCGTGTCCGCGAATCGCCCGACGCGAAGAGCGTGACGTCGTGTCCGGCGTCCGCGAGCCCATCCGCGAGCAGCGAGACGATCCACTCGATCCCGCCGTAGCCGGAGGGCGGCACGGGAAACCAGACGGGGCTGAGTACTGCGACCTTCACGCCTCGGACACCGTAACGTGGCCATTCTCTACGCGGATGTCGAAGGTCCGGCCGAAGGCGCGCACACCGCTCAGCTGAAGGTCTCCCACCCAGTCGGGCAGCTTGTCGGCGACGCAACGCAGGGACTGCGAGGCCGGATCCGGTTCGAGGCCGAGCAGCAGCCGCAGGAGCAACACGGGGGTGCCGGCGGCCCAGGCCTGCGGTCGAGCCGCGGTCGGGTAGGCGATCGGGAACGGCGTCTCGGTGCGGGCGAAGCCGGCGAAGACCTCCGGCAGCGACCAGTCGAAGAACCGCGCGGCCTCGAGCAGCGCTCGGGCGATCCGGTGCAGGTCGGCTCGGCGGCCCACCCGGGCGAGTCCCCATGCAGCGAGGGAGCTGTCGTGGGGCCAGACGGCGCCGTTGTGGTAGCTGAGCGGGCTGTACCCGGCGTCGGCGGTCGACATCGTCCGTACGCCCCAACCCGACCAGAGCGCATCGGCCGCGAGGTTGTTCGACACCGCCTTGACCCGCTTCGGAGGCACGATTCCGCTCCAGAGCAGGTGCCCCATGTTCGAGCAGAGCGAGTCGACGGGTCGCTTATCGGCGTCGAGCGCGAGCGCGTAGAAGCCGCCGCGAGCCGCGATCCAGTAGGCCTCGTCGAAGCGCGTTCGCAGCGTCGCCGCCTCGCGCTCGAGGCGGTCGGCGAGCACGACGTCGCCCCAAACCTCCCGGGCGAGCTCGGCAAGCCGCAGCTTGGCGTCGTAGACGTATCCCTGCACCTCCGCGGGCGCGATCGGCGTCCGTGCGAGCGTGCCGTCGTGGAAGCGCTGCGAGTCGCCCGAATCCTTCCACGATTGGTTCTCGAGCCCGCGCTCGGTGCGCCGCTGGTACTCGACGAAGCCGTCGCCGTCCCGGTCGCCGTAGTCGTCGATCCAGGCGAGCGCCGCGAGGGCCGGCTCCTTCAGTCGTTCGACGGGCTCCGCGTCTCCCGTCCAGCGCCAGACCTCGGAGAGCAGCACGAGGAAGAGGGGAGTCGCGTCGACCGTGCCGTAGTAACGCCCGAACCAGGTCTCGGCGGCGCGGCCGCGCCGGAGCTCGTGCACGATCTTCCCCGGCTCGGCATCGATCGACGGGTCGTCGACGTGCGACTGGAGCTCCGCGAGCGCGTCGAGCGAAGCGAGCGCGAGCTCCGGCCCGAGCAGCATCGACTGAAGCGACGTGACGATCGTGTCACGCCCGAAGACGGTCATGAACCACGGCATCCCCGCAGCGGGCAGCAGTCCGTGACCGCTGCCGCCGCGCATCCGCAGCGCTGCGAGGTCGGCGACCGATTGGACGAACGAGTGCGAGAGCTCATTCCAGTCCGCGCGGAGCCGCGGCACCTGCATGTGCCAGGCCGCGAGCGAGTCGCGCACGTGCTGGCGCTCCTCGCCGAAGCGCTGCTTGACCGTCCGCGGCGCAAACTCCCTGCCGCTGAGCGAGGTGACGACGTCCACCCGCAGGTGCCAGCGCTCGCGCGGGCCGAGCTCGATCGGAAAGCGAACCACACCCCCGTCCGGCTCGCCGGCGCGGGAGAGGATCACCTGCGTCCGCGCCCCCCCGTTCCCGTTCTCTTCGAGCACGAGCTGGTTGCGCTTCCCGTCGACGCGGACGTATGCGGGCGGCGGCAGCGGTAGCGCGCGCAACGGGTCGCCAAGGGCGAAGTCATGCTGCTTGACGGAGATGATGTCGGCGAAGTCAGTCGCCACCTCGAGCTCGACCTCGAAGCGCAACGACTCGGCGGTCTCGTTGCGGACGGCGACGTGATCCTGCATCCCCTCGCCCACGAAGCGCTCGCGCACGATCGAGAGCGCGTCCTGCGGCAGCCCGCCCGCGAGCGGGTTGCGCAGGTAGAAGGCGGCCGAGAAGTACTCAACCTTGCCGTAGGAGAGGAGCAGCGGCCGCTTTCCGTTGACGCGGAGCTCGAGTCGCGAGAGAAAGCGTGTGTCCTCGGCGAAGAGCCCGCTCGTCTTGCCATCGAGATCGCCGATCTCGTCGCAGATGCAGAAGGTGGATCCCTCGAGGATCGTCAGCCCCATCCGCTCAGTCCCTGAGGATGCGCGCGCCGCTGGACTGCGCCAGCGCAGTGACGACGATCTCGTCGAGGTTGACGTGCGGCGGGCGCGTCAGCGCGAAGACGACGCACTCGGCGACGTCTTCGGGCGCGACCGGCCCGCCGAGGGAGACGTTCTCGTAGACGCTGCGGGCCTTCTCCTCGTCGCCGCGGAAGCGCACCTTCGAGAAGTCGGTCTCGACGAGGCCTGGCGCGACGTTCGTGACCCGGATCGGGCGGCCGAGAAGGTCCTCACGCAAGGCGCGCGTGAAGCCGTGAACGGCGAACTTGGAGGTGACGTAGAGCGACCCGTTCGGATACGCCGCGAAGCCCGCGATCGAACCCATGTTGACGATGTGGCTGCCGTCGCGGAGGTGTGGCAAGCAGAGGCGCGTCATCCGGATCAGGCCATGGACGTTCGTCGCGAGCACGACCTCCTCGTCGGCCTCGGTCGAGTCGTCGAACGGGTCGCGTCCGAGGGCGAGGCCGGCGTTGTTGACGAGGATGTCGAGACCTTCGAGCTGCTCGACCGCGGCGGCTGCGAATCGCTCGCAGCTCTTCGCGTCGGTAACGTCGAGCTCGAGCGCGACGTCGGTTTCCAGCCGGTCGACACGCCGTGCGCCGCCCGCGACCCGTACGCCCTCAGCACGCAGCGCCCGCGCGATCGCCGCGCCGATTCCGCTCGAGGCGCCGGTGACGATCGCGGTCTTGCCTTCGAGCTTCACCGGGCGAGCTTAATCAGTCCGGGCGCGTGCTCGACCTGGAGGGTCGTGTGGGTCACTTTGAAGCGGTCGCGCAGGAGCACCTCCAGCTCGCGCCGTATCGCGTGGCAGTCGGCTCCGGCCGTGACGAGGACGTGTGCCGACAGGGCGGGGAAGCCCGATGTGATCGTCCAGAGATGGAGGTCGTGGACGCCGACGACGCCCTCGGTCGCGGCGATCGCGGCGCCGACCTCACGCGCGTCCATTCCCTCCGGCGCTCCCTCGAGCAGCACGCCAACGGTCTCGCGGAGCACCCCGGCCGTGCTCAAGACGACCAGCAAGCCGATCAGGATCGCCACAATCGGGTCGGCGTACGCCCAACCTGTCGCGAGCATCACCAGCCCTGCGACGACGACGCCGGCCGACGAGGCAAGGTCGGCGAGCACGTGCAGCATGGCGGCGCGGACGTTGAGCCCTGAGCCCGCACCGTGGAGGACACGCGCGGCGGCGAGATTGACCAGGAGGCCGGCGGCCCCGGCGGCGAGCACCCAGCCTCCCGTGACACCGGGCGGGTCGGAGAGCCGCCCGGCCCCCTCCCAGACGATCCAGGCGCCGAGCCCGACGAGCACGAGCGCGTTCGCGAGCGCCGCCAGCACCTCGGCCCGACGCCAGCCGAAGCTTCGCTCGGGCGTCGCCGGGCGCCGCGCGAGCCAGGCGGCGAAGAGCGCGAGCCCGAGCGCGAGCGCATCCGAGAGCATGTGGGCCGCGTCGGCGAGTAGCGCGAGCGATCCGGACACGAGCCCCGCCGCGGCCTCGATCGCCGCGAAGGCGAGCACCAGCACCAGAGCGGTCGCCAACGCCCTTCTCTCTCCCAGGTGCGCATGCACGCGGGCACCGTAGCGCGGCGCGTTTACAACCTGTTTATGATCGCCACGTGGCGGGGGTCACATTCCAGGGCGTGTCGAAGGTCTACCCGGACGGGACCCGGGCGGTAAATGATTTCAACCTCGAGATCGAGGACGGGGAGTTCATGGTGCTGGTGGGCCCGTCAGGTTGTGGCAAGACGACAGCGCTTCGGATGGTGGCGGGGCTGGAGGAGGTCTCTGAAGGCGTGCTCCGCATCGGGGATCGCATCGTCAACCACATGCCCTCGCGCGACCGCGACATCGCCATGGTCTTCCAGAGCTACGCGCTCTACCCTCATCTCTCCGTCTACGACAACATCGCGTTCGGGCTGAAGCTGAAGAAGACGCCCAAGCCCGAGATCGCGAAACGGGTCAAGCACGCCGCGGGCCTGCTCGGCCTCGAGGACTTCCTGCAGCGCAAGCCGCGCGCTCTTTCGGGTGGACAACGGCAGCGCGTCGCCATGGGTCGCGCGATCGTGCGCGAGCCGCAGGCGTTCCTGATGGACGAGCCCCTGTCGAACCTCGACGCCAAACTGCGCGTGCAGATGCGAGCCGAGATCAGCCAGATCCAGTCGTCGCTCGGCGTCACGACCGTCTACGTCACGCACGACCAGGTCGAGGCGATGACTATGGGCGACCGCGTCGCCGTGATGCGCAAGGGCGAGCTGCAGCAGGTGGCGTCGCCGCAGGAGCTCTACGACCGGCCCGTCAACCTCTTCGTCGGCGGCTTCATCGGCAGCCCGGCGATGAACCTGCTCGAGGCCACGCTCGAGGAGTCCAACGGCTCGATGACGGCGGCGGTCGGCAGCCAGAAGATCACGCTCGGTGACGAGACGATGAAGGCCCGCCCGGCGCTGCGCGCCTACGCTGGCAAGCCGGTCATCCTCGGGATTCGGCCAGAAGACCTCGAGGACGCCGCGCTCGACGAGGCGGCCGGACTCGACCAGCGTCTGCGGGGGGAAGTCGTCCTGCGCGAAGCGCTCGGCTCGGAGATCATGGCCCACGTCAAAGTCGACGCGGCTGCCGCGACCACGGAGGACGTCAAGGAGCTCGCCAAGGACGCCGGCGCCGAGGGGCTCGCCGATCTCGACGACGCCGCCGGGGCCACGATGATCGGACGCTTCGGCGCCCGCTCGCAGATCCGGGCCGGAGAGCCGGTCGAGATCGGCGTCGACACGCGCGCCCTGCACTTCTTCGAGCCCGATTCCGGGCTCGGGATCTACGACGGAGAGAAAAAGGAGGGAACCGGGTGATGAGGAAGCACCGCATGCTGCTTTTGCTGGCTCTGCTCGTCGGAGCTCTGTCGCTGCTCGCTGCAGGCTGCGGCGGCGACGACGACGAGAGCGCCGGCGAAGGGACAACCGAGGCCGCCGCGACGACCGAGGCCGAGGAGAACGTCTCCGGCTCGATCAAGATCGCGGGGCTCTGGACCGGCGGCGAGGGCGAGTCGTTCAAGGCCGTCCTCGATGGCTTCAAGGAGAAGTATCCGGACGTCACGGTCACCTACCAGCCCGCGGGAGAGGATCTACCGACGATCCTCGCGACCGGGGTCGAGGGAGGTAACCCGCCGGATCTCGCCACGCTCTCGTCGCCGGGGGTGATCAAGAGCTTCGTCGACAAGGGCGCACTCAAGCCGATCGACTTCGCCACCGACGCCCTGGCCGAGAACTACTCGGAGAGCTTCGTCGACCTGACGACGTTCGATGGCAAGACGTACGGCGTTGTTTTCAAGGGGGCCAACAAGTCGACCGTCTGGTACAACGTGAAAGCGTTCGAGGACGCCGGCGTGGAACCGCCGACGACGTGGGACGAGTTTCTCGAGGCAGGCGAGACGCTGAAGGCATCCGGCGTCACGCCGTACTCGATCGGCGCAGCCGATGGATGGACGCTCACCGATCTGTTCGAGAACGTCTACCTGCGGACGGCCGGCGGCGAGAAGTACGACCAGCTCGCGACCCACGAGATTCCATGGACCGACCAGTCCGTCAAGGACGCGCTCGCCGAGATGGCCAAGATCTTCCAGTCGGACAACGTCGCCGGGGGCACGAGCAGCGCGCTCCAGACCGACTTCCCGACCTCGGTGACTCAGGTCTTCACGGATCCGCCGAAGGCGGCGATCGTGATGGAGGGCGACTTCGTTGGCACGTTCATCACAACGGAAACGACGGCGAAGATCGGCGAAGACGCGAACGTGTTCACCTTCCCGTCGATCAACGACTCGCCGCCCGTTGTCGTCGGCGCCGGCGACAGCGTCGTCATGTTCAAGGACAGCCCAGCGGCGCGGGCGATGGTCACGTACCTCGCCTCGCCCGAGGCAGCCGAACTTTGGGCCAAGCGGGGCGGGTTCTCGTCGCCGAACAAGAACCTCGACGAGAGCGTGTACCCGGACGACATCACGCGGAAGCTCGCGTCGGAGCTCGCCCAGGCGGAAACGTTCCGCTTCGACCTCTCCGACCTGCAGCCGCAGGTGCTGAACGAGGCGCTGTTCGCCGAGCTCGCGGGCTTCGTGAAGGATCCCGCCAACATCGACGGGACGACGGAGAAGCTCGAAGCGGTAGCGAAGAAGGCGTACCCGTAGGAACTCGTGTCGAGCACGGGTAGCTCGACGGTCACGGCGGCACCTCCGATCACGGAGGTGCCGCCACCGCCGTCCTCACGGGGGAAGTACGCGGTCTCGCTGGCGTTCCTCGCGCCCGCGATCTTCTTCCTCGGCGTCTGGGTGGTGTACCCGGCCGTGCGAACGCTGATCCGGAGCTTCTACTCGGACCAGGGTGGCGAGTTCGTCTGGTTCGAGAACTACGAGGCGCTCTTCCAGGACGAGACGATCCAGACGGCGATCAAGAACAACGTCATCTGGGTGCTCGTCGTGCCGGCCGCCGTGACGGCGTTCGGCCTGCTCTTCGCCGTCCTCACCGAGCGGGTGCCCTGGGCGCCCGCGTTCAAGGTGGCAGTGTTCGTTCCGCTCGCCGTCTCACTGTTCGCGGTCGGCGTGATCTGGCGGATCATGTATCAGCAGGACCCCGACCGGGGCGCGATCAACGCCGGCATCGTCGCGATCCAGGGCGTCTTCACCGAGCAGGGAGCCCTGACCACGGCGAAACCGTCGACCGACTCCCTGACCGGGTCGCCGGAGGGTGGCCTGACGCTGGCGAAGACGGTTCGGCCCGGATCGGTGGCGCTGCTCGGGCTGACCGCGATCAAGGCGGGTGAGTTGCCGGCCGCGCCCGAGCAGGCGGTCACCCCCGACGCCGTCCCCGACGGGATCACCGGCGTCGTCTGGAGAGACTTCAAGCCCGGCGGCGGCACCCCGGGCGAGGTCGAGCAGGAGGAGGTCGGCCTGGGCGGCGTCACGCTCAAGCTTCGCTCGGCCGACGGCAAGACGGTGGATTCGACGACGAGCGACGCCGACGGCAGCTTCGCCTTCGAGGGCGTTGAAGGCGGCGACTACCGAGTCGCGATCGGCAAGGAGACGTTCGCGGAGCCGTTCCAGGGGTTCAACTGGCTCGGCGACCGGCTGATCACGCCGTCCCTCCTGATCGCCTTTCTCTGGGTGCAGGCGGGCTTCGCGATGGTGATCATCGCCGCAGGCCTGGCGGCAATCCCGCGCGACCTGCTCGAAGCGGCGCGGACGGACGGCGGCACCGAGTGGCAAGTCTTCAGGCGGATCACGGTGCCCCAGTTGATGCCGGTGCTGATCGTGGTGCTCGTGACGCAGATCATCGGCGTGCTCAAGGTGTTCGACCTCGTCGTCTCGATCGTTCCATCCTCCGGCCGCGACAGCGCGACGGTGATCGCGGTCGAGATGTACGAGCGATCCTTCAGCGGCCAGAACCGCTTCGGCTTCGGCGCGGCGATCTCCACCTTCATGTTCGTGCTCTTCGTCCCCTTCCTGATCCTCAACATCCGCCGCTTCCGGAAGGAGAACTGATGGCCGTCGCCGAGGTACGTCACGAGCCGGTCGTGATCGACGAGAGCATCGCGACGCGCGTGCTCCGCGTCCTGGGCAGGGCACCGGTTCACATCGCCCTCGCCATCATCGGCGTGCTCTGGCTGATGCCCACGATCGGCCTCCTCTTCACCTCGCTGCTGACGCCGTCCGACGCACAGTCGGCGGGGTGGTGGCAGGTGTTCGCGGAGCCGAGCGCTGTTACCTTCGAGAACTACGGGAACATCTTCAGGGACGACGGCATCGTCGGGTCGCTCTGGGTCACTGCGCAGGTGACGCTCGGCGCGACCATCCTCCCGATCCTGGTCGCCTCGCTTGCCGGTTACGCCTTCGCGTGGCTCGATTTCCCGGGTCGCGACTGGTTCTTCCTCGGCGTGATCGCGCTGCTCCTCGTGCCGCTCCAGATGTCGCTGATCCCGATCTTCGAGCTCTACAACAAGACGGGCCTGTACGACACGATCGTCGGCCTCGTCTTCTTCCACAGCGCCTTCGCCCTTCCATTCGGGATCTTCCTGCTGCGAAACTTCTTCGCGGGGATCCCGCGCGACCTGCTCGAGGCCGCCCGAATCGACGGAGCCTCCGAGCTCCGGATCTTCGCCCGCGTCATCCTGCCGCTCGGAATCCCGGCGATCGCGGCGCTCGGCATCTTCCAGGTGCTGTTCGTCTGGAACGACCTGCTCGTCGGCTTGGTGCTCGCGCAGGACAACCAGCCGATCGCGCCGGAGATCTTTTCGCAGCTGCGCCAGTTCGGCGCGAACTTGGAGATCATCGCGCCGGCCGCATTTTTCTCGGCGGTGATCCCGCTGACGATCTTCGCCATGTTCCAGCGCTATTTCGTCGAGGGGCTGCTCGCAGGCTCCGTAAAGTAAGGGCATGGACGGACGCGTCGCGATCGTCGGCTCGGGGCTCGGCGGCCTCGTCGCCTACGCGACCCTGCGGCACGCCAGCCCCGGAAGACGTGGCCTCGAGTCCGCCGAGATCACGGTCTTCGGCCACGACCCCGATCCAGTTGCCGCGTGGCGCCCACGCGCCGCCGCGATTCGCCAACGCCGGATGCGCTCAGAGAGCGACGGCCACTGCCTCCCACGCTCCTTCCCGGGGCTCGCGGTGCGCGAGTCGCTCAGGCGGCTCACACCCACGCCGCTCGTCCTCAGCGTCTGCGACCGCTACCGGCCGAGCGTGACCGACTTCCTCTCACACGTCGAGGAGGTGCGCGGGCGCAGCGGCTGGGACTCGAGCTTTGCGGCCGCGACGGTTGAGCGCGTGCGTGCCGTTCCGGGCGGCTTCGAGCTCGACGGGCACGGCGTCTTCCGGCACGTCCTGCTCGCTCCGGGACATCCGGGTCACGCGCTCCCCCCCGAGCTCGAGGATGATCCGCGCGTCGTGCACGCCTACGAGCCGCACGACTACGCCGACAGCGTCGCCGTCGTCGGCGCGGGTATGGCTGCGGCGACCGAGTGGCTGAACGCCCTCGCAGCCGGGGCAAAAGTCGTCTCCGTCCGGCGACGCGAGCCTGCTCGCCGCCCCCTCAACGTCGACCGCACACTCTTCTCCAAGCGCGGCCTCGCGGGCTTCCATGCGACCGGATCCGGCGAACGGGCCGACCTCCTTCGCGAACTGTCGGAGCCGTCGTATCCCCCGGGTCGCGCCTGGGACGAACCGCTCGAGCGCGCAGGCCGTGAAGGCCGATTTCGCGTCGTCGCCGAGCTGAACGGCGCCGAGCAGGTGATCTGCGCAACCGGCTTCCGCCGCGGCTTCCAGCACGACCCGCTGCTACGCCGGCTTGCCGACGAGCACACGCTCGGGACGGCTGAGCGTTGGCTCGTGCTATCGCCAGACGCGACCGTCCCGGCTCTGACGGATGCGAGCCGAACGCTCTCCCTGGCCGGTGTGCCCGCCCAGTGGGCATATCCGGCCGCGGACACCCTCGTGGGTATGAAGTACGTGGCGCGGCGCTTCTTGCGCAGGATCGAGCGATGTCCTACACGCTGAAAGGCCGGCTGGAATCGAGGCTAACCGCCGCGCTCCTCCCGTTCGCCGCGGCGGTCACGCTGGCGCCGCTGCTACACGCTTGGTGGCCGATCGAGTTGATCGGCCTAATGGTGGGGATCGGCGTCCTCCTCGATGTCGCCGTCTACCACCGCCGCCTGCCCTACCAGCCGGGCTGGGCGGCACTCCCGCTCGGCCTGCTCGAGCTCGCCGCGACGATGGCACTGGCGCTCCTGCTCGACCTAAAAGCACCGCTCATTCCCGCGCTCGCACTTTTTGGAGCAGGCTGGCTGCTGGCGCAGGTGCTCGGCCACGCGGTGCTGCCGTACCTCCGGCTCACCTACGCGGAGGACGGTGGCGAGCTCGGCCGCGTGGGCTTCGCGCTCTCGACCCTGGCGGCCGCGGCCGTGCTCGTCGTAGGCGGTACGGCGTGGACGATCCGGCCCCCGACGATCCATCTCGCGGCGGGGGTTCACCAGGGCCCGCTCGTGCTCGATCACCCGCAGCGCCTGGTCGGTGAGCCCGGCACGGTAGTGCGTGGCGGCATCGTCGTCACGTCCGACGACGTCCATGTGCGCGACCTGACCGTCTTCGGCGGCGAGCACGGGATCGAGGTACGCGACTCCGAGAGCGTCGAGCTGCAGCGCGTGCGCATCGGCGGGGCGACGATGGACGGCATCTCGGCGCGACGCAGCTCGGTGAGGATCTCGGACTGCCGGATCGACTCGCCGCGCGTCGCCGGGGCGCAGGGGATCGACATCTCGTTCGCGCCGACGCTGCCACCAAGCAAGGTCGAGCGCTGTCGTGTTCGCGGCGGCTCGGAAGGGATCGTCTCGCACTTCGCCACTGTCGTCATAAGAGACAACGACGTCAGCGGCACGAGCCTGCGCGGGATCGCGGTCACCGAGATGTCGATGGGCGAAGTTGACGACAACCGCGTTCGCGACGCCATCGGCGTGGCGATCTTCTGCGGCGACTACTCTCACTGCACGATCACCGACAACGCCGTCAGTGGCACGATGCCGGATCCGTCGGGTAACCCGACGCGCAATGGGTTCGGGATCCTCTCCTACTTCGGCTCGGTCGCGAAGGTCGGCGGCAACGACACGAACGTCGCGGCATTCATCGACGGACGATTCGAGCCGCGCTGACGCCACGCCTCTCCTGATGCCGCCCCGCCTGCAGCTGCTCGCGCGCACGGGGCACCCGGACTTCCTCGACCTCCCCTGGGAGGTGCCGCTGGCGGACTGGACGTCGGAGCGGCTCGTCGAGGTCGTGCGCGGGATCCACCGCCACGTCGTGCGCTTCGTCGAGTACGACAAACCGCTGGGACCGGCGCTCTATGCGCTGAAGGAGCTGCCCGCGCCAATCGCCCGGCGCGAGTATGGGCTGCTGCGGAACCTCGCAGCCGCGGAGATGCCGGTAGTTGAGGCCGTCGGCGTCGTCACCGAGCGCGGCGAGGGCCTCGAAGCTGTCCTAATCACACGGCACCTCGACTACTCGCTGCCCTTCCGCACGTTATTCGCTCGCGGCAGCGTCCCCGACCTGCGGCGGCGTCTGCTCGATGCGGGCGCGGAGCTGCTCGTCCGACTCCACCTCGGCGGCTTCTTCTGGGGCGATTGCTCGCTGTCGAACACGCTCTTCCGACGCGACGCGGGGGCGCTCGCGGCCTACCTCGTCGACGCCGAAACCGGCGAGCTCCACCCGAGGCTCTCGGACGGGCAGCGCCGGCACGACCTGATCATCGCCGAGGAGAACGTCGCCGGGGAGCTCGCGGACGTCGAGGCGGAGCTCGGCCGGGAGGGCGACTTGAATCCGGAGGAGACCGCGTCCGAGCTCGTCGCGCGCTACGAGGCGCTCTGGGATGAGCTCCTGCACGACGAGGTCTTCGGCGAAGACACCCGCTACAAGATCGATGACCGGCTCCGGCGGCTGAACGACCTCGGCTTCGACGTCGACGAGCTCGAGCTCCTGGCGGGGGACGACGGCTACCGGCTGCTTTTCAACCCTCGCGTGGTCGAGCCCGGCCACCACCGGCGGCGGCTGCACGCGCTCAC